>Ga0070690_100000370_pt1 | contig 22948 bp, 35 predicted proteins | sample KBSS33HmetaG_FD_64671 | JGI IMG/M metagenome (GOLD analysis project Ga0070690, IMG submission 64671) | Switchgrass rhizosphere microbial communities from Kellogg Biological Station, Michigan, USA - KBS S3-3H metaG | ecosystem: Host-associated > Plants > Roots > Rhizosphere ... | reverse complement strand
CAGTTGAAACAGGTACGGATCTACCTGTCGAATAACGAGATCGTATTCGGTGACATCATCGATCAGAACAAGCTCGAGTTCGTTGTTGAGTTGAAAGGTGGCGCGCACATGCGCATCATGCGCGCGTCCGTTATCTACATTGAGGAGAACGTCGAAGCACCCGCACAGCCCGAACTACAGCGCCGTGCGCGGTGACGATATCGTTTACTGGCAATGCCAGAGATGCGGTTGGCTCGCTACTATCTGCAGAGAGCCCTGCCCCCGGTGTAACGCCGACACATGGCGAACGCCGCCGAAGCATGAGGAGAAAAAATGATTGCTGGTATACTAGCTCTTGTGGTTGGGGTTTTAATTGGTGTCGTCATTGTTCACTATCTTGACCCGTATAATTTACGGCATTGAAGCCTGTCATCCTGGACATCGAAACGTCGGCACGCTACCCCTGGAAGGGCAAGCTCCTCGTCACGGGCATCGGTACGCAAGCCTATGTCGGCGGTCTCGCGCAGGCCCGCATGCTCTTGGCTCGCCCGAACATCGTTGTGTGTCAGACGAACTTCGACCTGAGCTATCTCGGTCGTGCGGGTGTCAGGATGCACCCGGGCGTCGAGTTCCACGATCTCAAGACGATGGGCTGGGAGATCGATTCTACGCAGTCTCTCGCGCTCGATGACCTGACTGAGAAGTGGATCGGCTATCGTCCGCCGAAGTACATCAAGATCCGCGGCGGCGTGGTCATGTGGGATCACCCCGAGCAGCCGATGCTGCCCATCGAGGAAGCGCCCATCGAGCAGGTGGTCGAATACAACAAGTCAGATCTCAAGGCGACGGCCGAGTTGTACGAATGCTTCAAGACCGAGCTTATGGCGATTGATCGGTGGGAGAGTTTTCTCAAGTATTCCGTGCCGTTCAGTAAGCTCCTGGTCGAGATGGAGGTAGCCGGCGTGCCGCTTAACCGAGAGGCTACCGAGCGGATGCTCGAGGCCAAGCTGGCAGACATGGAGCGGCTGAACCGCGAGCTGAAAAAGACGGTCGGTACCAATTTCTTCAACCCGGCGGCGCCGGCTCAGGTGTCAGATTATCTGTTTACCCCAAAGCTGACGATCAAGACTCGTTGGCGCATTGACGAGAAGCCGCCGGCCAACGCTGAGGAGACTAAGCGTGGCCGTATTTGGGTGTCCGGCACGTCTAGTGTGAAGGGCCTTAGACTCAAAGCACCCGAACACTACACCGCTCGACCTAGCGTGAACGCGAATATCCTCAAGGTGTTTTTCCCAGACAACCCGTTTGTCATTGAGTATCTTCGATTCAAGCGTCTACAGAAACTGACCAGTTCCTTCCTCGAGCCGCTTCTCGAGAACGTGCATGAGGGCCGTATCTACGGGCGGTTCGATCAGTCGGGTACTGACACCGGCCGTATTGCTGCCCGCGAGCCCAACCTCATGGCCGTTGACAAGAGTGAAGACATCCGCTCGTTGTTCAGCGGGGCTTTGGTCGTAGGCGACTACTCCGGTCTGGAAATGCGAATCTCGGCTCACTTCTCGCAAGACCCGATGTTGGTCGATGTGTTCCGCAGCGGCAAGGACATCTACGGTACTATGGCCGCGGAGGCGTGGGGCGGGCCCGCGGCGAAGTCTAATTCCCGCCGGCCGCTCATGAAAACTCTTGTGCTCGGTTCGCAGTACGGAGCGCAGGCAAAGAAACTTGCGACCGTACTCAACCAGGAAGGCTTCAAGCACACAGTCAAGGAAGCCGGCGATCTACTCAAGACTCTCGAGCGCGTCATGCCGCGTATGTTCGAGTGGCGCGAAGAGGTTATCGCAGAGGCGAAGTACAACGAGTACGCCGAAACTCTCGGAGGGTACCGTCGGCCGCTGCCGGGCATCAATTCGAAGGTGTGGAAGGAAAAAGCTGATGCCGAGCGGCAGGCCGTGTCTACCCGTGTTCAGGGCACAGCGTCCGAGATCGTCCGGGGCGCCATGCTCGCCGCTCGTGAGGCCGTCGATCCGCTCGAGGCCCGCCAGATTCTCCAGGTGCATGACGAGATCCTGTTTGAACGGGGCCCGGAGTGGAGCGCCGACGCTTTTGATAGACTGCGGAATGCTTGCGAGACCGGATACGGATACGATTTGTCAGTCCCTCTGATCTTCGAGGCGAAGGAGGCCCGTACGTGGGCGGAAAAATGAGAGACGCCGAGAAACTTGTGTTATGGCTATACGAAGGTGCCGACGAATTACTAAAGGCACATTACCTGCTCGATGAGTACGGTGTTCCTCGAGAACGGGCGGACTCAGATGCTGAGATGACGCTCGCCGCCCGTATCTACTATTTGATGTCAGAAGGTGTCGATGACGGAGATTAATCCAATCGCAGTTGTTTTTATTGTCGAGTTCGGGCTCGTAGGCGGACTCATCGGCCTTCTGTTCGGTGGCTTTCTTGTCGGTGCCGGCATCGGTGCGGCAATCGCCATCGGCCTGATTCTCGTCCTTACGTTGATTCAGGTTGTTTGAAATCTACACAGACGGAGCCCGCCGCCAGGGCATAGGAGCGTGGGCATGGGTGGCCTGCGACCGAGACTCGAACGATCAGGTTCACCAGCTCACGACGCACACAATGCTCGTGCCCGGCGGTCACTCGCTCGAGATGGAAATGCTGGCCGTGATCGACGCCATGCGGTACGCCCGGAATGTCGTCCAGCATTCTGCCTTGATCGTATGTGACTGTGCCTACGTTGTAAACAGCCTGATCCACGGGTGGCCGCAGCACTGGCGCCGGCACGGATGGCGGAACGCGAAGGGCAAGCCGTCCGCACACAAGCCTCTGTGGAACGAGCTTCTGAACGTGCTCGAGACTCCCGGAGTGTCGATCAGATTCAAGTACGTCCGAGGGCACGGGCGCGGGGATGGTCTGGCGAACGGTCCGTATCGACGGGGGAACGCTTGGGCGGACGCCGCTTGTCGGGAGAGGATCAATCGACACCTTTTCACCCGCATGGTTGAGCCAAAAATCTGACCTTTTTTGAGTACCCCCTGCTCCTACCCTTCGGACACGAAAATCGATGTTCTCGGCGGTTTAAAATGGCTTACAGCGCGTCTTGACATCTACCGAAAAATCTGCTATAATGGAGGTATACCATGAATCACCAAGACACATTGATTGAGCGTCTGTACTCGGTTCGCTTTAACAGCCCAGACGGAAACGATATCGATGTAGACGTGTGGGCGCTGGACGGACACACTGCAATTCAGCTTGCCCGCGGTTGGTACCCTGAGCGACGGTCTTGGCGCATCACAGCGGCACTTGTAAAGAGTGACACAGAAGGGGGAAGTTGTCAACTATGACGGACGCGACTGAACATCGCGTCCTATACCTGTGCATCTGGGCGGTTGCTGTCGTGGTTGTCATCGGCGGATACGCGATGGTCGGCTTGATCCTCTACCGACTCTGGGAGACGTTGTGAACGCGACTCAAGATCGCGTGTGGACCGTCTGGTGGATCGAAGCCGACGGCACAGAGACGCTTCTCTCGATCCACCGCACCGAGAAGGGTGCCGAAGCAGCCCGCAAGGCCCATCTGAGGCGCCCGCATACCGATCCTGACAGCTACAGGATCGCTGAGGAGGATCTCGATGAGTAATGGCCGCGCGACACCCGATCGCGTGGAGTGGTTCGAGCAGCCGACCGCGCTCATGCACCAGTGCCCCCACATGCAGATCGGGCACGCCATGAACGCGACGTGCTCCGTCTGCGGGCCATTGCGGGCCTATCAAGACCGGCAGATCCACTGCTCGTGGAAGGCCACGCGATCGTGACTCGCGCGGCCAACAAGGACGCGAGTGTGAATCGAGTGCAGGCGTTCGAGGCGTGGAAACAGGGTGTCAAGGACGAGGCTGCACAGCAGGCGCAGCGCATGTGCGACTGGATGCTTGATCCGAGCTACGGAACCTGGATCGGGCCGGAAGGATCGACGGCAGGCGTTTCGCCGTTTCGGGATCGGCCACGCGATGACTGATCGCGTCCCAGACTGCGAGCGATGGGATCGAGCGGGCGGCTACTGCATCGAAGGCAAGGACTGCACCTGCCGCGCGAGTAGCAATCGCGTGGCCGACATCGCCAACCGCATCCGACCGGCGCTGAACATCGACGCGGACGGCCTGATCCGCGTTAGCCACGGGCAGGACGACCTCGCGGAGACAGTCGTGCGGCTCGTGCTGGATGCGGACGCGATCCCCAATAGCGTGTGCTCACGCTGCGGCGCTCCCGATGGCCCGTGCACGGTCGAAGGATGCCCCGTGCCTGTCCGCCACGCGACCCGTAATCGAGCGGCCGTAGACGTGATCGCGCAGATGATCCGCGCCTACGATGGCAAGGGCATCGCAGCGGGCACGTTTGCAGAGGCCATCGAGGACGCGCTCGCCAAGGCGGGCTACAAGGTGATGGCCGCGTGACTCCGCATCGCGTGGCATTCTGCGCCGGTTGCTTTGCCAAGCGTACCGTCAAACTGATCCGAGGGTTCAACGGGGCCCGCGACCGACTCGAGTGTGAGAAGTGTGGCCGGCGATGGGAAATTGGGCGTCGTGTCGGTAGCAATATAGGTTGACACTGATCTAGAAACCTGCTATAATGGGTATATGGAAATGAACGAACATCTTGTCGCCAGAGTCAGAAGGTGCCCGGGTCTAGCCGTCCGGGCGGGTACTGGCGTGGCTGCCGTGTGGACTCAGGGTGGGTATCCTGAGCTGGCTCTGGCGAGAGGGTGTGCGTCGTGACCAGGAACGAATACAAGACTTTGATTCACGAGCTTAACCAGGCACAACGATTTCAAATGAACATGGGTAGTCACTCTAATGCCTACAGTGCTGCCTGCCTTTTGCGGGCTCGCCGGCAGCTCGTAGGAATGAGGCCGCGATGACTGATGAGCCTATTAAGGGAGTCGTTTACGGAGATCTCTGGATCGTGTCTACGCCCTTCGATATCTACCCTTGGTGGGTTTGTCGAACGGGTGTTGGAAAATTTAAGCCGTTTATGAGCAAGCCCGAGGCCGAACATTACATGGAAAGTTATCCTGATGATTTCGACACGCACCCCGATGATTTTCGACCGAGTGACGCCGGCCGATGAGTAAGCGCGTAACCGTAGAAGGCAAGATCATCGCCATCAAGGCACAGTATTGCGAAAATTCGGATACTGTCGTCATGAAGATGATGCTGCTCCTGCCCGGCAATCAGCGGACGTGGGCCACAATTCCGAAGTCTCTACTCAAGATCGATGGATACCGTCTCAAGTATTCCACGATCCAGGTCAAGGTGGACATGGACCCGGCCGACCCCAACTTCCAGTTTCTGCGCAACCCGCGCGGGGCCCGGGTAGTCAAGTTCTACGAGAAGGGCGATAAGTACCGCAAGAAGCCGGTCTTTGACGCCGACGTGAATCTAGACGCTCATGCTAGAGCGTTGGGTATGGAGGCTGCGGCATGAATATTGACGATGTTATTAATGATATTGACCAAAGAATTTCTGCCTGCTCCGAACAGATTAGCGCATTGACTAGGCGATATCACACACTACGAAATTATCGTGCGATTGTACTTGAGGAAAAAGAGTTGGCCGACTTTGCGCGCGAGACCGTGAAGCTGCAGACCGGGAAGGACGTGTGATGCGTTCCAAGCGGGTGAATAGTATTCAGGTGGATTTTACGCCGAAGGAGATGGATAGGTTACAGCGTGAAGTCGAGAAGATCGATTTCGAGTACACGATCAACCACAAGAATTTCCCGATGGTCGATGCAGTGCTGACTGCGATCTTTGAGGCGTATCACGGTGAGTGAGCGTATTCCGTGGAAGTTGCTCACAGTTATTTTCGTTATCTGGTTCGCCGGCCTTGTTCTTTCTGGTACAGCATGGTTTGTCGCCGGTCTTGGGGTAGGGTATCTGGCGTGTATAGCGTTGATAGCGTGGGATGATCGGTATAATTCATGAGGGAGAACCACTCAACAATGGCGGTGTCCCGGCCAGGACTGCAGGTTCGATTCCTGCCTCCCTCGATCACAAACATTGGGACGACGGTAGAAGTCCGTCTAAAGGACGAGCCTCGGTAATGCAGAGGCGTGAGGGGAAGGGCCGAAGCCCATCAGTATCTCTGCTACTGACCCCAAGATTGACGCTCCATCCCAACACAAAACTATGAAAACACTACTCACATTCCTCGCGCTACTACTTTTCGTCGTGCCGGCGCAGGCGGCTACGAGCCCGTACACATTGATGTGGCAGCGCACGAAGTGGAATGTATTTTACCGGACAGGAAACCTCTACCAGAATTGGAATCCCAACCGAGTAGAGATCGACGCAAGCACCGGCCGGCTGCTCGAGACCGCCATGTATTCGTCGGCCGGCGGGGTCGGAAATCCGGCACAGTATTTGTACGGACATTGGGTTTCACGTATTCGCATGTCGCCGGCTCTTGGTTCGAAATATGTTATGCTCTTGATCGACAAGCCAGGCGGCGCAGAGATCGACTTTGCCGAAAACCGAGGAAAGGATCTTGACCCGAATCGCACCGAGCTGACCGCCACGATTCATTTCGCTGACGGAATCAAGCCTATTGCACTACGAAATAGCGTTCGGGTAGACATGACGAAATTTCATCAGGTTGCTTTGTGGTGGTCGCCCGGGCTGATTACGTTTCGGGTAGACGGGCGAACGTGGTGGGAGGTTGCAACAACTAGACTCAATGGAATCTCGATGCATCCGACGATCCAGACCAACAAGTACGGGCCCGGCCCGAAGTCGGTACTGGAAGTCTCTTACTTTCGATATACAGCTTTATCTAATCAATGAATGGAGTGCGAGTGAAGCGTGTACTTACAGGACTGGCGGCACTGTTTGCCGTCGCGCTACTGGCTGTGGTGACTGCCACGACGGCGTTTGCAACCAAGCCGCCTGAGCACAAGGTGACGATCTGCCATGCCACGCCGCCGGACACCGCGGCGCAGGGTTGGCACAGCATCACCGTAGACGTTGCCTCTGTTGGTTATCAGCACAGCGGTCACCAGGATCAGCATGACGCCGACATCATTCCGGCGTGGTCTTACACGGATGCGGATGGCAACACTGTCTCGTATGCCGGCAAGAATCTCGGTGATCTGGGCGCCTTTGGGTTCCCGGGCGTGAACGGTGCGGACGTGCTCGAGGCCGGTTGTGTGGTTCCTGAGCAGCCGCCCGGAGGCCCGATTGTGGTGTCTCCGATTCCGCCGACGGTTACAACCGCCAATTGCGATGATCCTCAGGTGGCCGTGGTTAAGTTCGATACGCCCGGCGTCAATGGACAGCCTACCGGCGTGCATGTCGATGTTCAAGGTGAATTGACAGGCCCGAGTCATGTGGTCATTACGTTCAGTCCTGAGGAGGGCTATGCCTTCCCAGAGGGTACGCAGACAGTCTACACGTACGATCTCTCTGGGCCGCTTACGGGCGTACAGTGCAAGGGCGAGCCGCCGGGTGGTGGCGACAATCCCAAGCCGCCGAAGAAGTGCGCCAAGAACGATGCACAGTGTCAGGCCGCGAAGCTCCCCGACGGGGTTAGCGATCAGCAGTTGATCGAGGATTCCGGCTCGAGGGTGCAGGGCGGTTAAGTGTCTAGCGGTGCCGGATGGGAGATCACTTGTGAGTCTCTAGGTACCGGGTTAAATGGTTCCTGTCGGCCCTTCGAGGGTACAGCGAAAGCCGGGTGTGACCAGCCGCTAGTGTAGTCGGGGCGACGGTGTAGGGCGGGTTCGATTCCCGCCCCGCCCCTTATGGAGTTTGTACTTTTAGTAGTTTTACTGTCTCTGGTTGTTTGGTTCGCCTTTGCCGCGGGTGGTTGGTGTGATGAGTTGATTGAGTGGAATTATCGACGACAATGCCCGCCGCTACCGCGGGCCAACAACGAGAAGGATCTCGAGCGTTGGCATGACGCCTATGATGCCGCGATCCTCGAGGGCAAGGACGAGATTGAGGCGGTGCGTATAGCAGATGAGGCTCCACTTGATAGGGCATATAGACATGCTTTCATGACCCCAAATGAGAAGCGCGGCAGTCTTCTGATAGAAAACACACGATACGCCTTATGGTACCACTCATTAAAAGCACAGTATGATCGTTCTCTCCCGAGCGAGTCGGGGGGTATGGGCGCGATAGAAGCTGACGCGGAAGGTTGGTAATGAACGCCAAACGAGTTGAAAATATTTTTCGTGAAATTGTTGGTAATCAAGGGCCCTATTCAATTGAGATTGAATCAGACGTGTTCGAACGATTCACGATCACCTTGTTCTACCGAAGAGCAGCATTTGCCGAACGTGAGGAAATTCACCACTGCCATACTGACGATCTCATTAAAGGTATCAAATACGCACTTTTTTGGAAGAACGAAGATCTCGCGCAAAGGACAAAGGTGAAGTCGTGATTCTCTCTTTGAAGCTCCCCGCCGGCCCGCACGAGCTGTTCTCGCACGATGCGGCCGACAATATGGTGGGGCAAACATTTACGTCTGACGACAACGGTATTCTCGGTATCGGTAGTGTGGTTGCTGCTAGCGTTGTTGAGTACGGCCGAGCTATTCAGCTCACGGTTGAGTGGCCGAATCCTGTGGTTTGGGCACGCCGTGATTAAGGAAGTCGCCAAATTCGAAGAGGGAGAGGGGCAATGAGCACGGCACTAGAGATGGCGCAGCAGCAGATCACAGACTACGAGGAGTGGGCGAAGTCCGCCGCCTCGCCCACGCCGATGCCGGGCCGGATCCGAGAATGGTCGCACGTCGAAAGCCGGTATGCCTACTACGCCGATCTGATGCTCGCCCGTTGGATCGTAGAGCAGTCAAAGGCCAATGATGAACGCGACTGAACATCGCGCGGCCTACTACGCAACGGTGCGCTACCGCCTCCGGTACTGGCTGGCGATGAAGCTCCTTCCAGAAGACCACTGGATTCTGCGTCCGCTGCCCGAAGGGACGTTCGATGAGTGACCGCAACGCGACTCAAGATCGCGCGGCCAACGTGGGCGAGATCCGCGCCATCCGCAAGAGCGACGGCCGGCTGCTCTGGCAATGCTGGCTAGGGCACGGCCACCAGCTTCCTATCGAAGATATGTTCCCGCCCGAGCTGGCGGGACTGGCCGTGCCGTGGGAACTGTGGGTTCGCCTACCGGGTGAGCTGGAATTCGCGGTCAAGGATATGCCCGATGAGTGACGGCCGCGCGAGTGTGAATCGCATGTGGGTCGAGCGCAGCCGAATCAAGGGGCCGCTCTCGACCGACTGGTTCCTCGGTCTGAGCTTTCGGCGCCGCCACCTGACGATCATGGTGATGACGGCGACCAAGCGCCAGGACGAGGAGCTGGGCCGCATCCTCCACGAAGGGCTGCTACGCGATGACTGACCGCGTAGCAGACGCTCCCGCCTGCCCGGCAATTGGCCCGAAGGGTGGACAGTGCGACCTCAAGCCAGGACATCGAGGCTCCCACGCAGCCCTCAGCACCCGCGAGTCGTGGCCGAACGACGCGGACGCGAGTAGCAATCGCGTACGACACGGATGGAACCCCGCCAAGAGCGTCTACGAGCCGTGCGTGCTCGACAGCGACGGCAACTGCACCCGATGGTCACACGACCATTCCGAGCCGGACGCAATCCCCAATAGCGCGGCCGACCGTGAGGAGGCAGAAATGCTCAAGCTGATAGATGAGCGCGACCGCGCCGAGCGATATGCCGACGAGCTAGCCGCCGCCCTCGCACCGCCAGACGTGCTCGGTGAGCACTCAAGTGGGAACAACCCGTGGCAGAACGCACTCGACCACGCGGGCCACGCGACCCGTAATCGCGCGGCCGAGCTTGCCGACCTGCTGCGACCGGCGCTCAACGAGTGGACGGACGAGCACGGCAACAAGTTCCAGCGGTTCTCGGCCGGCAACCGCGACACGGCCGCGGCGATGGCCGACTACATCCTGCGGAACTGGACGGCCATGTGACTCCACATCGAATCTTCTGAACACAAAAACGCCCCCAGGCTTTTGACCCGGGGGCGTTTGTTTATGGCGTCTTATACTTCTACGGCGATTCTGAGGCACTTCTCACAGCCGGCGAGATAGCCGTCGAGCTGGCCCTCTCGAGCGGTAGGCAAAGTCTCTCGACTGATGCCTTCAATTTCGGCGCGTTCGATCTCGGCAAGAATCTCGCGAATGATATCGTCCTTGTCGTCAACCATCAATCTCCTCTTTCGGTTCGTGGTCCTTTAACCACTTATCGAATCGTGCGTGCATGAGCAAAGATCGCTCAAATCCCTGGATGCCGTACTCTACCCACTCGTCCATCCATTTCTCGTCAATTTCGACTGGAATCCCGTTGTTTGCTAGCTCGCTCATTTGCTACCTCAAGCAATTCTACGTGGAGGCGCCCCAAGCGGTGTCCCTTCTCAACACCGCCGCGCCGGAATAAATGATGAGACTCTTTCCTCGCCATCCGCGTGAGCCACTCATACCGGGCTCTATCCATCTCACACCCCGCACGAACCGCCGATACAGCGGTCCTCATTGTCTTTGACTACGGCGCCCCGCTCGAGCGCCTCTGTGTAGCTCAGACGCTTGATCGGCTGATGACCACGAGCACCGTCAGGGTAGACTGTCACTCCTCGAAGTCCGGGCAGGAACTGCAGGAGAGTATATCCAATTTCTGCAACCTCATCGCGATCCGTAACCGGAGCCGAGAGATTGATCGTGCTCGAGATCCCGTGATCTACGAACCGCTGCAACCAATGCTGCATCTTGACGCGCGTGTAGAAGGGGATCGTATATGCATCCTCGATGTCTTCGGGATTGTGCCCCTGATCCACCATACGCTGCGCCGTGGGATCGATCACGATGTCAGTCTTCCACGATCCATTGAGCCACCGACGCTCGTAGGCCACGGCAAAGATCGGTTCCATGCCGGTCGTGGTCTCCGCGATAATACCGATGGTGCCGGTCGGAGCGATTGCACGGGTCTTGACCGGCACCGACAGGCCGTGCTCCTGTGCTAGCTGACGAGCGATCTCAGTAGACGTGGCGTACTCGATCAACCATCCCTCGAGATCGTCGTCAGGACCGTAGGGCTTGTCTCGCTGCAGGAGCCACTCGTGGACACCCATGAGACCTAGCCCAAGCCGTCGGTTCTTCTCACGCACCGCTGCGACCTTCTCGTACGGTACGTCAGAATAGACTGTGCCAGCGAGCAGGAAGCGGACGGCCACGCGCAGCACACTCTTAAACTCTTCGAGCGACTTGATACGCGCAAGATTGAGCGAGCCGAGATTGCAGATGTCAGAGTCGTCGGCCGATGTGACTTCGGTGCAGGCGTTGCGCAGCGTCTCGCCGGCATTGCGCCCCGTGTCAATACTGAATCCGGGCTCGGCGGTCTTGAGCATGCGCTCGAGGGTAGCCATGTAGACATCATGGGCCCACTCGTGGCCTACATGCGTATCGTCCGTGATTGCAGAAAAGAATTCATCGTCTAGGATCACGGAGATATTCGTGCCCTCGAGCGGGAGCGGAAACTCAGGGTCTTTGTCCTTGAGCTTCCTCATTTCCGGCGACCAATCCTTCGCCTTGATGAAACTGAACACGTCCGGGTGCTTCCACGAGAGCCCTGCCCATATTGCAGCCCGCCGATGCCCGCCCTGGATCGAGGCCCGCCCAAGTTCATTGATTGCTTTCATCAGAGGCAGCGGGCCACTGGCAGTGCCTCCTGTGCGCTTGAGAGGCGCCCCGTCGGCCCTTAGATCGGAGTAGTCAACCCCGATGCCGGCCCCCGTCGTCAGGGCCATCATGGCGTCCTGACAGAGCTGGGCCCAACCCTCGCGCGTGTCTACCGCCTTGAGGAGTAGACAATTCTGCGTCTGGTGGAGATCTCGACCAGAGGCGTACAGGTAGCGACCGCCCGGCATGAACTTGCGCGTACGAATCGCATACTCTGTCTCCCGTGTTTCAGGTGAGTCGGGGCTGTACCCAAGAGCCCCCATCACATTAGTCGCAACCCGCTTGGCCGTATCCTCCCAATCTTCCTTACCGTCGAAACTGTACTTTCCCTTGAATACGTCCTCAGCGAGCTGCGTCTCAAACACGGGTATTACTCCATTCTGCCCCCGCACGGGAGCTTACGATGTATTAAATATGCTGTGATAGTGATGGTGTCAAGAACCGCTTGCTCGTCTATAGCCGCTACGACCGGGAGTGGAATTACACACCCGCAATCGAGATTCACCAGGGTCTTAATATTGGCCCACGGCTTATAGTCGGTAAGCGGATTCATGTCAAACGCGCTCCATTCGGACGAACGCCTGCACGTTACTCAGGAACCGTCCGCGGCGCATAACCTCGCCGCCGTTACTGTCGTTTCCGATGGCGGTATTGCCCTCGATGGCCGTGAAGGACGTGGCGCTCGTCCGCTGCTCGAAGATCCCGATGTGATCGGCTACACCGTTACCTTCCCAATCGTAACACACGATGTCGCCCGGGCGAACGTCTGCCCATCGAACAGTCCGAAGACCGAAGTTACCAGAACGGGCCGCACTTACGACGAACGGGACAAACGCGAATCGAGATCCGAGTTTGAATGCTGTCTTACTGCCAGCATTCACGAAACACCACGTTACGAACATTGCACACCAGGGACCGACGATACCGTACGCGAGGGAATACTTTACTCGGTTAGAGCCGGCCGGAGATTCCTTAGTCCCGATCTGACTCTTGGCGATATTGAGCGCCTTAACCCTGATATCCGCTGCCCCGGGCGCTCGAGCCTTGCGGAGCCGATGCCGGCGCCTCAGCTTGTAGAGCGGGGGCAGCGGGCGGCGCTTAGTGATGAGCGCGTCGAGGCGCTGATTGTACTTGCGGTACAGACGCTTGCGCGGGAAACCAAGGAAGTACCGGGCTCGGTAGCAAGCCGCCGCTGTCTCTCGCCCGAAGATTCCATCAGGCTTACCAGGATGGAAATTCTCGAATTTACTCTGACCCCAACCATGTAGACGTTTCTGTGCAGTGCGAACTAGATCGTGCCGCATGTGCGGAGTCGTCAGCTCAAATGTTTTAGTGACCTTAATCATTTGAGTCCTTTCGGGTTCATTCGGGCCCAATCGGGTAGTGGTTGTAGAATTTCCGATTGTTGTTATACGCATCAACAGCATGACCGATCAGAGGCTGATGCGTACCCCACGGAGTCTTGTCGAGCGCGTCCGCAAGATCACGCTGGAAGACGCCCTTCTTGGCGAGCAGCGCAAGAAAATCCTTGTACCGCACATCGCCCTCGAGCGTGATACGAAAGGCATTAGCCCCGTCGTCCGCCGTCCAGTAATTCTGAACGCCCGTCGTGGGCGACAGATGATTGTAGAAGGTCGAGAACGGGAGCTGCAGCGTAGTGTTCAGGGGATTCCAGCGAGCACCCTGACCCGGGATGCCGTTGCAGAGACCGGGCTTCTCACCGGTCTCTGCGTGCATCCACGAAATCAGGAACCGCCGAGCACCGACATGGGGCAGGGTATCGGGGATACCTAGCTCCCTAAGAAGCAAGCTGGAAAACTGCCGGCGGGTCATTGACATTGTTACTCCTCTTCCTTGTTACGGAAATCAGTTGCGACCGCAGTAAGCTCAGGAATGACGACACGCAGAAACGCGGTGCCAACCGCAAACTCAGTCGCGACGATTAGCGACTTGAAATCGTCGCCGGAAACGGCCTGACCGTCCACGAGATCGTTAGCGATCCCGCTGATGACAGGAACGGCCGCAATCAGGTACGCAGCAACCAGTGCGTACACAAAATGACGAACAACACTCGAAGCAGAGGCTCGATCAAAGAGCCCTCGAAGTACATCCATGCTTCCCTCCTTGGGGGTTTGTGGGCGCCCCGGGATTGCCCCGAGAACGATTATGATAGCGAGAATTTAGAACCGAGCCACGCTGAATTCGCCGGACACGTACATGAGATCCACGTCGAACGTGCGGCTGGTCGTGGTCGTGTTGTCCTTCTCGATTCCGATGGTGCCGAGCAGAGCCGCGCCAGTTTCTGCCGTGCCGCTCAGTGAGCCGGCGCTGACACCATTGATGAAAAAGGCACAGCTCGTGGCGTCGGCCGAGACCACCAGTTCGAGCATGACCCACTGGTTCACACTCGGCGTGATGCCGGCGTCGGAGTACGTGCCGGCCTTCCCGATCTGCCACTTGCCGGAGTTTGTCGCGCTGGCCCACCGGAAATTGTAACCGGCCGTGGGGTCGGCCTGACCGCCCGTGTTCTGGAGGCCCGCGCGGATACGGGCCAGAGTGAGCGTACCCGGGAGATTGACCAAGACCCCGAACCGAACGACTCCCTGCCCTAACTGGATAGGCGCTGTCGCCAATTCTCCGAGCCTGATGCCGGCGTTACCGTTAGCATTGTTTGTGCTTCCGGTGGCTATTCGCACAATCCCGGGGTGGCTAGCCACTCCAGTCTGTACTGCGGCTGTGCCCCCGTTGTTCGAGAACAGGATCGTCTCGGCGGGGGCAGCCGATCCCACGAAATCGGTGTAGTATTCAAACGACTTCCACGAGATCGCGCCCCTCGAGGCTATAGGAGCCCACGCTCCGGTGCCTGTCTTTGAGTAGAACGACGGCCCGCCGAGATCTTCGTCGTATGCAATATCTCCTGGTCCGGGGGATGCAAGTCTTTGGGCTACCGTAATTCGCGGTAATGTTACTAACCCGTCTCCCCCAAACTCCCACGGAGCAGTGATAGCCGTACCTTTACCAATGATCGTGGACGTGCCGCCGCCGAAGTCGTTAGTATCAGGCGCCGCACCGGCAGCGTCATAGTTGAAAAAGATATGAGAGACGCCCGATTCAGTATCAATATGACTCGTTGCGGACTGTCTCTTGAGGGCAGAGCTGGCCGGGAGCGATGATCCGTTCTTAGCGAAGATTCGGGCTTTAGTGATACCGCTCGGTAGACTTGGAGTAGTGATCGAAACTCGCCCGCGCCTCGAGGGGGTAGTTACCGACCCCGTGTTTGCCGCGGACACTGACCCGATGGGGGAGGGCCCGGTCTTGTGCGTAGCATCGTCCCACTCGTAGGCGACATACCAGTTATCTCCTGATCCGTCCGCCCACAGTAGAGTCGAGAATTTAATGATCTGGAAAATACCCCCGGTTTGGTTGTAACCAGAAACGGCGTGCATAGCCGAACCATCATAGTCGAGACCGGCCAGCTCTGGCACAGTATTGTTCTTGACGAACACATCTTTGTCGGCCACATGGGCGAAGGTGCCGGCATTGTACTGCTCGATGAACGAGCCCGTGCTCGCACCGCCAGATGCATAGGTGTGCCACAGCACCCAATAGTCTGTGCCGTCCGTCGAGATACCACGGAGGCCCCAGGTGAACGACCCTGACCCGCGCTGATGCCCGCCAGTCGTAGAGTTAGAGGTTTGTTGTACGCCTGACGTGTTGAATGTCTTGATCTGCGCTGTGGCAGTAGTGCCCGTGCCAGACCAGATTGCCAAAAGGAGGTTCGTGCCGTCAGAACCGAACGCCACGTCGGCGTGCGTTGAAACAGCCTCGCCGGCAGTCAACAGTGCTACCGATGTCTGAAACGTAAGAGTGGAGAGATCGTACTTCGCCATTCGAACGTGTTTGACATCGACGTTGTTAGACAGATAGCATACCCACACATCTGTACCCAGGATTGCCACACCAAGAGTGTATCCAAGGTCTGTGATATCCGTAAGTGAGTGTGTACGAAGTACAGTTGCAACACCAGATGAATTCTGGGCCTCTACTAGAGTGTCGTGACCGCTCCCGCTACCCACAGCATTATTGATAGTATAGAATTTACCTGTGGCGTCATTCCACGCTGTGCCGGCCGTGAACTTTGTGAGGGCCGAGTCATACGCAAGGTTTTCGTAGTCGTAAACAAGCGTGGGAGCCGCGCTCGGATCGCCCTGCTTGTCTACCAGCGTGAGAACAGCGCCCTTATCAAGAGTGTTGTTCGCACCCTGAAACACAGCGTTGTCAGTAACGACAAGCCCGCCCGTGTGGACGTTACCTGCAAATGTCGGATCAGAACCGTCGGTCGGGAAATTGACTACAGTGCCGTTACCGTTAATCAGGCGAAAGCTCGTACCGTCAAGCTCGATACGATTTCCGGCCGGATCACCAGCAATGAAGAGGTTTGCGATGTTGAGGACGGAGATCAAGTGTTCGGCCGTGATCGACCCCACCACGAGATCGCCGCCGCCCAACTGACGCAAGAAGTCTGATCCCTGTGTGCTGGCAGCGGCAGAACCGTCAATATCTCGGGCTACGATCTTGACGTAATACGGGATTGACCCCACACCGCTCGAGTCAGGTGTTCCGTAGTCCAGAGGCGTGCCGTCTGGCATCTTACGGATGAACATGACTGTGCCTTGGACTGAACCGTACAATGTACCGCTCGAAGGGGTGAACCCCGTAGTAGTGGAAATGTGGACATCGTAAGTTACCTGATCGGCGTTCGTAACACCTGTCCACACAACAGCAAGATATCCCGGGCCTCCGGTCACAGTCGGAGTAGGGGAAGATGACGGGGGCAGACCGTCCGAAGGGTTAGGGGGAAGCGTGGTAGGATCTACGAACGTGGCGTCAACAATCGGGTCTTGACCCACTAGCTCCATAATGACCAACTCATCACCGATGAAATCAGCCTGTACCGCTTCACCCTCGTCGTTATCCCAATCGCGAATACCTACCGGGATCTTGTCCCAGAGGGCGTGCGGAATACGAGCCGCCATGCCTTCCTCGTCCTCGGGGCTATCGCCCGTAATAAGATAGGCTACACGCTCCTGAGTGAGAGGATAGACATACACAGGATCATCAGCAGAGTGCGTACTAGCCAACGTACCGATCAATGTAATGATACCTGTGTCCTCATTCACATCCGAATACGGCATGATTTCAGATCCGAGAATCAAGGTTCCAGACTCATCAAAGGCGGTTCCGTCTGACACGTCAATAGTGCCGGCACCGATAGAAGTATCCGCAGTGAGGGCCGAACCTACATTAGCCTCCTGAACGGAAGTAATACGTGCATCCATTAGCGGTGGTGCCTCCGACGACGGGGCTTGACAGACTTCGAGGCGCCGACACTCATAGAAGAGTCAGACGTGAGCGGAATCGTGAATGTCTGTAGTGGGAAACTCATTGAATATCCGGGTCCGTTAAGAGTCACATGATCCCACTCTTCAAGGTGCGGAATCGGTAGGCACTCAAACGATGCCTCGACTCCCTCGTTCGAGTGCGAAGCGAGAATAGCCTCTGCCTGATCTCGGCAGGCAGCGTCAGACTTGAGACTATCAGACTCAAAGAATTCGACCATGTAACGATGTTGGCCGTTGCGTCTAAGTCCATACGGCGAAAGTGGGTGAACGTCAGGAAGTGTAGCATGGCCGCGAAAATGCTTCTTAGACTTTTTGGGCGTGCCGCCTTTTACCTCGACGTGGTTTCGTACATTCAGAATATCGAAGTGAAAGCCGGGCTGTGACACTAGCTGGTCAGTGGAGAATGTCCATACACTGTTCACATTACGCCGTCGGTGCGTCAGGCGACCGACTCCATTGAAAAAGAGCATAGCGTGCCCGTTAATCTTAGAGACAAGCGCCGGCTTGTTTCCGCCGGCCGAATCCAGACCGCCACCGGCTACGACTGCCCACGGCGCTTCCCCCGGCGTAACCGCCCTGTGCTTGTGAAGCCGGCCTGTGACTGTCTCGAGGTTGTACTTAGTCTCTCCGATACGGTCCATGACATTCCTGACCGCGTTTGCGACCAACATGCCGCGGTGGAGCGTGTACCCGTTACGTACAAGGTGCGGGTCGAGCCCGAGAGTCTCTTTGCCCTGCGCCTCAATGGTAACCTCTGCCCCCTGCCGCTGGAAGTCCGTCAGAGGCCCCCAGAAGACCGGTACATCGATCCAGGAGTCCGTGCTGGGGATATATACCCCGTAGTCGATGGAGATGAAGTTGTCGGCGTACAGGGCGCCCTGCGCTGGCGAGGCGTAGTCAAACTGGAGCTTGTGGTTTGGGTCAAGGCACGTCAGACTAAGAGACCGCGTGACGGCCGCAGCAGCGTCCACCTGGACGGCCCCCTCGAGCACCTGCGGAGCTGTAAGATCCGCGACCTTTTTCTCGTCATGATCTCGAATCGTGATCGTGATACGGCGCGGCCCGGAAGTCACCAGAGCAGCCTCAAACTTTGTTTTGTTCGACGCAGAGAGGTTCAGGTTATACATCTAGATTCCCGTGAGCGGCCACGGCGCTCCGGTCTGGAAGAACCCGAAGCTAACATCAAACACAACATCTCCCGGCTCAGGTCGAGGAGCCGCTGCCGCTGACTCGAGCCGTACCGGGATAGAGAGATCACCGACAACAAGCCGGAGATCCTGATTCAAGGAAAGATCCTTGAGAGCCAGGAATGTGTCTCGCTCAGCCTTACTGAGAACGTTGCCTGAGATCGTACCTCGATACCCCTGAATTGTATCGGTCAGTCGTACCGGTGATCGAGACCCGATAACGTCATACGTTGTACCTGACTCACCGATAGACATATCAGCGCCGTCTACTCCAAAGATCGGAACCATCTGTCCGAGCGTTGAAGTTAGAGTATCGTCTGCAAGCCAGACCCCCGTGAAACTGGTCGTGACTGTCGTGGTAGGGTTACCGGTGGAGTGCTTGAATACGCCGCCCGAAAGTACGACAGCCTCAACCTCCACAGTCGTTGCTGTGCGAGGAGATACCCCCCAAAGGTAGAATCGATATGTTGTTCCTGAAACAAACGTCGTGGAAGCCACGATTCGAGAGTTATACTCCACACCGTTTAATTTAACAGACCAATAATCAGGTTGCGCTGACCGAGTAACTGTAACCTGAACAACCGGCGTATTCCGGGTGCCGTCGTTGTAGGTAATGGTATTGAGAGTTTCAACCGCGGCAACCGTGCCGGCACGCACATAAGTAAACGTTTGCTCTGCCGTCTGGTGCTCGTTGTTCGCCCTGTTTAGTGTATCCCAAACTTCAACCCGCGCCCGGTAAGTTTTACCGGTCTGAATGATGTTCGCCGGCACAGTCACAGAAGTCGTCGCGCCAACACCCGAAGTAGACCACAGACCAATTAGCTTGCCGCTGGTCGCCACCTGCATGAGAGTGACACGATAGGATTCCTGAGTCTGACCGGAAAGAGACCACGTAATCGGAGGCGTGAGATCCCCCGTCGTTGCTCCCGGGCTTGAGATCGAGAGAGCGCCCAAAGAGGTTCGGGTCATACTCACAGGATCGGACCATCCCGAAACAGTGTCAACATCATCCCAAATTCGTACGCGCCAAAACCGGGTGCCGTTTAGTGGAATACCCGTATATCCTGTAGGCAGCGACCAAGGCGACACGTTAGACCCAATCTCAAACTGAGCCGTATCGTTAAACCATGTCACAGCAGATGTACCGCTGGTACGAACCGCTAACTCAACGAAGGCTGTCGTAGCCGGCGCTGTCGCGGTGAAACTGTAAGTAGTCCATGAAGTAGTGAGGACAATCGCAGAACTTGCAGAAGTAGAGATTGCCGCACCCGCGGCCGTCCGCCAGAACATCACGAGTTGGACGGATTCTCCGCCGGCATTGCCCTTCATCGCCATAGAGAAGGTGTATGTGTTACCGGCTGTCGCGATGGCGTCATTAGTGGTTGATCCTGCCGCACTACCAAACCCTACACCTTCATTCGCCACAGAGCCAGGAGTTGTTACCTTGAGAGACGCGGCGCCGTGGTTGAAAGTAGTAGTGTCTTTCGTTTTGGTGCTACCCGCGATAAACACAATACCGGTGGTCGCATCCGTCTCAAAATCCGCTTGGTTCGCAAGTGCCATCAGGTTCAAGTTATTGGCGTAGAGATCCCAAATAGCCGCAGATGTGTTCGGCTGTTTGCCACTATCATATTCAGGCGTAGTGAAATCAGTGCTCGTGGAGATCTGGACTTCGCTCGAAGTCAGAGACCCCCCACCCGGGAAACTCATCGTCCAGGACAACTGCGGTAGGGCAGACGAAACAATATCGCCCGCCGACGGGGAGAGGTTGCCCGGGGGGTCGGGGGCGAGTGTCCAGTTAACCTCGAATTCTGGGCGCAGTGTAGACACACCGTTGTCGCTCGAGTAGAAAGCTCGATCCTGATGCTGAGACAATTCAACCCGGAAACCAAAAAACGGCAGCGCAGAAGCGATATCAACCATCATGTTCGTGATATCGAATTCCACTACCTGACCGTCAGTTCCGCCCGTAACTGTGGCGGCAGCAGAGTTAGTTGCAGTGACCGTTGGTTTATTGTTCCAGGTCAATTTACCCTCAGCCCAAGTAGACGTAATCCTCTTGAGCGTGAGGTTGTTTGTGCCCGACCAGGAGCCGTTCAGATACAACCGCAGTTTTGCGGACAGGATACGCGCTCCGATAGGGCACGGTCGGGAATGATAGAGGTACGCAAATCGCTGGTCGCCAGAGCCGCCGCCGTTAACCCAAATGCGCGGTGTGTCACCGAAGTTCGCGGCAGGGACGTTTTCCTTTACGAAGGAGTCAACACCGATAGGAGCAATCATCGATTCATTCGCCTCTTTTGACGATTCAAGTTAGAGTTACGACCAACTGAGCCGTCGGCAATACTCTCCATATATCCAGTACCCTCTTCCCAATTCTCGATGACGATGCGGTGCTTTACGCCGCCCCCCGCGAGCCTGTGATTCGGCACAATGTTTCCGCTGTTCTGAGGTACGAACAGCTCAGGGCCCCGCTCACCGACAAGATAGGGAACGCCGGCAGACACAGGCCCGCCCGCCGCTCGTCCGCCGCCGATGCCTGCGCCCGACTGACTCTGATGAACGCGAATGTAAATATCGCGGTCGTGCAAAGCATCGATCTGACCCTTTAGAGCTGCAACCTCTGCGGCCAGAATATCAGGATTCTTCTCGAAGTACAGTTTGATCTGCTTGGCAGTGGGAACGTGGCCGAGTCTAATTGTGAGATCCTGCGCGGCCTGATTAAGTTCGGCCGTCTGTAGAGCGGCGCCCTTTAGTCGGCCCTTACCCTCAACCAATTTAGCGTTCTGCTTTCCCATCTCCGCTACGAACCGGCGGGCCTTTTCTGCGACAAGAATCTCGGCCTTGGACATGCCCTTGTATGCGCCCGTCGCCTGATCTGCCGCCAACTTAGATCCGCGGACTCCTGCCGCCGCCCGCGAGGCGGACGTACCGGCATGCTGCTCTGCCTTAATGATGTCCTTGAGAGCCTTCTGGCGCTTCTCTTGCGCGTCTGCGAGGTCTTTCTCAGCAATGCTCTGCCGCCCCTTCGCTCGAGCCACATCAATACTATCCTGCTCGATCTGTAGGGCTAGCGCGTGATTTGCGTGTCCGTGCTTTTCCGTAAACGCGGCCTGCGCCTTCTCGTCCTTAGCCAACTGATCTGCGGCCCGCTTACGGTCGAGCGTGGCCTGCCGGAGATCAAGGTGTCCGGTCTTGAGCGCATCCAGTGCGCCGGCCAGTTCGTTAGTCGCGTCCGCCGCTTCATGTTCTGCGTCAGAGAAGTTGCCCCAAGCGTCAGTAGTGACGGCCAGGAACCCAATGATCCCGATACCGACAATAGCCGTCAGACCAACCGCCACAAGACCGAGAGCTGAAATCATCGGCAAGGCCGCTGCGTCCATCTCTAGGAAACTCGAGGTTACAAGTTGATTAGATACCGCCGCAGCATTACTCGCGCCGGCAAGAGTTACCATTGCAGTACCAACTAGGGAAAGACCGCGGACGACTGCTCCGGTAATGATAATGAGGTTACCGAACACCGTCCCAATCGGGCCGATGATTGCGAGCACGCCGAGAGCGATTTCGATGAAGTGCTGCTGAGACGAGGAGAGGCCGTCGAAGGCGTGTACGAGTGCGACAAGATCGCGCAGAAGTTCTGTTGCGAACGGTAGGAGAGTCGCGCCAAGTTTAACAGCTTGCGCCTCGAGATTTGCGAGGGCCTGCCGGAACTTGAACGCATCGGACTGAGCCGCCGTCTTGAATGCCTTGTTGGCCGCGCCGGTCGAGTGTGTAACGAGATCGACGTTACGAGCAACCTGTGCAGCGTTCTTACCCGTGAGCGCCAGGAAACCGGTCAGAGCCCGGACGTTCGGGAACAGCTTACCGAGAGCATCCTTGTTGTCTCCGATACGATTCTTGAGATCAACAAGTGTCTCGTTTAGGCCATGCTCCTTGATCGAGTTACGAAGATAGTCAACCGAAATGCCCATCTTCTTGTACTGATCTGTAGTCTGCTGCGCCGGCTTAACCAGCGTCGTCAGGACAGCCCGGATGGCGGTCGTTGCCTCAGCGGCAGACAGGCCGGTGTTGGTGAGCGTGGAGACCGATGCGGCCGTCTCTGCAAACGTGACGCCCATCGTCTGGGCGAGCGGGATAACGCGACCGAGCGAAGACGCGAGCGCCTCCGGCTCGGCCTTACCGACCTTAATAGCCTCAGTCAGAACATCGGCAGCATTGGCTGCAGAGAGATTCTCAGCGCCGTATGCGTTAACGGCAGACGTGAGGATCTGTGCCACCGTCTGAGCATCGCCCATGCCGGCCGCAGACGCCTTGACGGCGGCTGTGGTAATCGGCATGACATCGGCAACCTTAGCGCCGGACGAGGCCACGAAATAGAGGGCCTGCGCAAAGTCATTCGGCGCCTCACCGAGCTTAGGCCCAAGCTCGAGGATCTGGTCGCCCCACGCCTTGACCTGACCCTGACTCGCCTCAGTTAGAGAACCGACTCGCTGCAGCGAAGTCTCAAAGTCCAAGGCCATCTTGATTGAGGCCGCGCCGGCAGCCGCAACAGGAATCGTGATGCCACGAGTAAGCACGCGGCTAGACCGCGTGACTTGGTTACCTATTCT
>Ga0070690_100000369_pt1 | contig 22998 bp, 20 predicted proteins | sample KBSS33HmetaG_FD_64671 | JGI IMG/M metagenome (GOLD analysis project Ga0070690, IMG submission 64671) | Switchgrass rhizosphere microbial communities from Kellogg Biological Station, Michigan, USA - KBS S3-3H metaG | ecosystem: Host-associated > Plants > Roots > Rhizosphere ... | reverse complement strand
ACCAAGTACAGGAAATACTCAGACACAATCGAGGGCGATTATAACTTCAATCCGAACTATTCGATTCACTTTGGTTATCGCTATGGCAAACGAAAACTGGAGCGCTTCTTTGATGGATTCAATTTCGGATCCAACGGTTCTGTTTCGCCACCCGCTGTTCCAACATCAGAGGAAGAGACTGAAGAGAACAACACCCATGCTTTGTTTGGTGGCTTCAAAGCGCGGCCGTACAAGAATTGGACGATGTACTTCGACGCGGAACATGGAACTGCTGACAACGTGTTCACCCGTATCGGTAACTACAACTACACAAACGTCCGCCTCAAAACGCGGTATACGCTAAATAGGAAACTGAATCTCAATCTTTTCGTCATTACCCGCGACAACGCCAATCCGTCGGAGATCGCAGGCACTTCGATCGAAGACTTTGGCGTGAAGTACAAATCACGAGTCTTCAATTCGTCAATTGATTGGTTGGTGACGCCGAAGTTCTCAATGAATGCCGGGTACAACTACAACTGGGTGAACAGCAATGCGGTAATCGATTTCACGTACCTTAACGTGGCCGGCATCCGCGGCAATGCGCTGTACTACATGCGACTCAATTACTTTTACCTCGAGTCGACGGCACGACTATCAGATAGGATTACGCTTTACTCGGCGTACAGGATTAGCGACGACAATGGCCAGGGAAACCGGGTCTCGGATCCGGCTGCGACCGGAGCACGAACACTGGTGAGCTCTTATCCGATGAGCTTTCAATCTCCCGAAGCAAGACTGGCAATCAAACTGCATCGGCGACTCGATTGGAACGTCGGATACCAGTACTACAACTATAACGAGAGTACGTTAGTTGGACCGCGACCTCAGAATTACCACGCGCATCTACCCTACACGTCACTGCGCATTTACTTCGGCAGGATCGAATAGGAGGAAGGGATCTTCAGCCGAATTTGAACCTTTTCAAACTCCAGCTACCGATTGGCAGACACGGCGGCTGGAGTTTCTTGTATCAAGGTTGCTTCCGCAAAAAAGCAGTCACAGCTCAGAACGGGAGCGAAGCGACCGATCTCGAACACGTTTAATAAGTGTCGGCAATTGAAGTCGGTCGCTTCACTCCCGTTCTGAATTGTACTTGCCATCTCCCATCGTCAGGAGGTTAATATGAGTGGGATCAAGGTCAGCACAAACTTTGCAGTCTTCCTACTATTCTTTGGCGTAGCTGCACTAGAAGCACTGCAAACGCACAACTGGATCAAAGCGATATTTTGGGCAGCCATCGGAGCCTGCTTTCTGGTCGCAGATAATTCTCGAAGAACCAGTCACACGTAAGAAAGACTGTCAAAAAAGCGGTCTGGTAGAACCTACGATCTTCTTTGATTAACCGTCGGAGGATATGGGAATGTTCGAACAACGCCAGGACACGACAAGCACGGGTCCGACACGCCGAACCTTTCTCGATCTGCTGCTGGGCGGAAGCGCGCTCGCTACGCTGGGAGCGATTGTGTATCCCATTCTGAAGTTCATGACCCCACCGCGAATAGTCGAATCGAGTGAAAACTCGGTTGTCGCGGCGAAGGTTGCGGAGGTTCCCAAAAACTCAGGCAAGATCTTCAAGTTTGGTAACAAACCAGGGATTCTCGTTCGCACTGACGGCGGCGAACTCAAAGCCTTTTCTGCTCAGTGCACGCACCTCGATTGCATAGTGCAGTACAGTTCAGAAAAGAAGCAGATCTGGTGCGCCTGCCATAATGGTCAATACAACTTAAACGGCAAGAACATTGGTGGCCCACCGCCACGACCACTCGAAGAATTCAAAGTAAACACGCGGGGAGATGACATCATTGTAACGAGGACATAGATCCCGTGAGCATCCGACCAATCACAGCGTGGCTCGATAAGCGCTTAGCGCTAAATGAAGTCTTTAAGATCGCTGAGAAGAAGGAAGTACCAGTGCACCGGCATTCGATCTGGTACTACTTCGGTGGGATGACTCTGTTCCTGTTCACTGTCCAGGTCGTAACGGGGATTCTTCTTTTGCTGTATTACCGTCCGAGTTCCGAGAACGCTTTCGAAAGCGTGCAATTCATCGTTACGGAAGTACAATTTGGCTGGCTGATCAGATCTATTCACAGCTGGTCTGCCAATTTAATGATTCTGACGCTGTTCATCCATATGTTCAGCGTCTTTTTTTTGCGAGCTTACTATCCGCCGCGAGAAATCACATGGGTCAGCGGCGCCTTCCTCCTGATCATTTGTATATGTTTTGGGTTTAGCGGCTACCTGCTTCCCTGGAACAAGCTTGCATTCTCAGCAACCAAAGTCGGTACAGAGATCGCCGGCGTAGTGCCGGTTGTGGGCCACACTGTTCTCAGGTTCTTACGTGGTGGCGACGACGTCACGGGGGCAACGCTCACACGCTTCTTCGGCTTTCATGTAGCTGTTCTTCCGGCGACGGCGACCGTGTTCATCGGAATTCATGTGCTGCTGGTCCAACTTCACGGCATGAGTGTGCCGCCAAAGTTAATTGGTAAGCCAGTGCAGAAGATGAAGTTTATTCCAAACTTCCTACTGCGAGACTTGATTGGATGGATTCTGGCAATCGGTGTTCTGGCAGCACTCGCCGCTTTGTTTCCGTGGGAGTTGGGTGAAAAGGCAGATGCGTTTGCGCCTGCACCGGCTGGTATCAAACCAGAATGGTACTTCCTTTTTATGTTCGAAACGTTAAAGCGAATCCCGGCGAAAGTTGTCGGTTTGGATGGCGAGGTACTTGGAATCATGGCATTCAATCTTGTTGCATTGATGCTGTTCCTGGTCCCGTTCATCGATCGCTCTCCTGAAAATCATCGCCGCCGAATGATCTTCAATATCATCGCAGTGCTTGCGCTGATTTACATGATCGTCATGACGATTATCGGTTTTCTAACGTGATGTAGATGAGTGTGCGGATTCAAAATTCGATTGACGCCCTGGAAGCAATGGGGCATGAGGAGCCGGCTTTGCAGGGCTCTCGTACGTCGTGCGAGATCGGAGGAGTAGTTATCAGACTTGCTCTCGCATTGATCTCCCTATTGTTAATTTCTTTTCCTGCCTTTGCTCAAGAACAAAAGAAGAGCTCGTGTATCGAATGTCACCTCAAGCTCGAAGATCCAAGGTTAAGCGCACCTGCGAAGCTCTTCGACAACGACATCCATCGCACGCGTGGGCTCTCCTGTAATGATTGTCATGGTGGTGATCCAAACGCCGACTCGAAGGAAGCGGCAAAGGATAGAAGCAAAGGTTATCTCGGCAGGCCGCGTACACTCGACATTCCGGCATACTGCGGCAAGTGCCATAGCGATGCGAATCTCATGAAGAGATTCAATCCCTCGCTACGCGTTGACCAGGAGCGCGAATATTACACAAGCATACACGGTGCGCGCCTGAAGGAAGGCGATCAAAGAGCTGCGACCTGTATCAGTTGTCACAGCGTTCACGGTATCAGGGCCATCAATGATCCGTTATCATCCGTGTATCCTTTGAACGTCGCCGATACGTGCGCTAAATGCCATGCGAGCGGTGATTACATGCGCGGCTTTAATATTCCGAGCGATCAGTTTGCGAAGTTTAAGACGAGCGTTCATGCTAAGGCGCTTTACGAGAAACAAGATTTATCTGCGCCAACCTGCAACGACTGCCACGGAAACCATGGAGCAACGCCGCCTGGTATCGCCGCCGTAGCCAATGTGTGTGGCCAGTGTCATGCCCGTCAGGCTGAGCTCTTTCAAAAGAGCCCGCACAAAGCTGCTTTCGATCAAAAAGAACTGGGTGAGTGCATCACGTGTCACAGCAACCACGCCATAGCAACTCCGAATGACCAAATGCTTGGGACAGGACAGGGCTCTCTATGCATCAACTGTCATTCGCCTTCGGATAAAGGTTTTGTGGCAGCGGGTCAGATGCGGTCAATGATCGATGAACTGATCGCGCGCACTAACAGTTCTTCGGAGATCCTGGCCCGCGCTGAACGTTTGGGAATGGAAGTCAGCAGACCGAAGTTTGAACTGAAGGGTGCGACGGACGCCTTAACGCACGCGCGCGTGCTTATACATTCTGCGTCCGCCGATGAAGTTAAGAAGGTCGTTGCGCCCGGGCTTGAGGTAGCTGAAAAAGGTTACCAGTCAGGCGTTGCCGCCCTGGCTGAAAGGACCTACCGCCGAAAAGGCCTGTTAGTTTCACTAGTGTTTATTTTGTTTCTGGCTGTGGTAGTTTACCTGAAAATTAGACAAATCGAAGGGAAGGCCCGAACCGCTTAGCCCGAATGCGTAGAACGTCCGAAAGCCTGGGGAATCGCCGGATACGCCAAGGTTTGGCGGTTTTCTTTATTGTTGGCCTTGTGGTGGTCTTTCCATTTTTGATTTCGACCGCTTCGAGCGTCGTGGAACCGCAACGCTCAACTGCGCGCAAGCCGGCTCAAAGACGCCGTGCACCGCAACCACCCCGCGTCAACTACGCGCAGTTTTCGCACACGACGCATGTTGAGAAGCAAAAACTAGCGTGCGATTCGTGCCATAAGTTCCCCACGAAAAACTGGAAAGAACTAAGGAAGGGCGACGCGGCCTTCGCTGATGTCGGCGAGTTTCCAGAACACGATTCCTGTCTAAGTTGTCATCGCCAGCAATTCTTCGCTCGCGAAAGACCAGCACCCGTGATTTGTTCGAACTGTCATATCGCAGTTTCTCCACGCGACCAGGCGCGATGGTTGTTTCCAAGCCTCGGCGATCTAACCGATCCAAAGTTGAAACGTCGCAACGCTCCATCAGAGTTTGGCGTAGGGTTCCCACACGATAAACATCTTGAAGTTGTTGGCTTCAATGGACCACGTCGAAATCGAAGCGCGATGTTTACTGCTGTCGCATTTCGATCGATTACCCAGGACGAGCCGAAGAGCTGTGTAGTTTGCCATCAGACTTATAAGCCGCAGGGTGACTCAAACGATGAATACGTAACCAAACCTCCGAGCAACATTGGTGATGCGTTCTGGCTCAAGAAAGGCACATTCAAGACAACTCCTATTAGTCATACGACGTGTTTCACTTGCCATAACGCCGACTCCGGAATCGCGCCTGACTCAAAAGACTGCCACGGATGTCACAAGCTGTTACCCGCTGCCGCCAAACCGCGAGCTGATTTCGATCCAAAGCTTCCTTCGACAATGGGAATTACGGATTTGGTGATCCTCAGACAGTGGAGCACTCGAACGTCATCCGGAACATTCCGGCACGAAGGCGGGGCTCATCCGGGTGTTACTTGTTTGAACTGCCACAACGTAGCGGCAATGAATACGCTCGACTATTCGACTCGAAGAGTCGCAGTGAAGTCGTGTGGTGGGGCAGAAGGTTGTCATGTCACAGCGACATTGGATGAGGGCGGCGCGCTTAATTTCGAGATCGACTCCAGGCAAAAGGATCCGAAGTTCGCGTGCACGAAATGCCATATCGTTTTTGGCAGGGATGCGATTCCACCTGATCACTCAAAGGCACTCGTGCCTGCGACGCCGGCCAAGAAACCTGGTGCATGATGATTGTTTCGCGACTCACATCCTGGGACCGCAAACTTTATTTGATCTTGGCGCTTGTCTTCGCGTGTGCTCTCGTTCTCCTCACCGGAAAAGCTCCGTTAACGAACGTCGCGGCCCAACAACAGCCGCAGATGCAATTCCCTGAAGGACTCGACTACTCGAAATTCCAGCATAGCAGTCAGAATCACGCACGCTTGCCATGTTTGTTGTGTCACCGGCGCGAGAGCAACTCGTCACAGCCTGGTCTGCCTGGCGGCAATAAACATTTGCCCTGCGCTGGTTGTCATGCACAACAGTTCTCGAATTCTGATAGTCCGCTCTGCACCATCTGTCATACAGACGTGAAGTCGGGAGCGGTTAAGGCGTTTCCCCGCATGAAGAGTTTTCGAATGAAGTTCGATCATGCGCGGCACATAAACATGGAGAGCGTCAGTTGTGCGACGTGCCACAGTCCTGCGCGAGGCGGTGTCGCTTTGTCGATTCCCGCAAGCTTCGCTGCGCACAATACCTGTTATCGTTGTCACACTCCGAGAGCACAATCAGCCGGACGCGACATTTCCTCTTGTGGTACGTGTCATCAACTCGGCGGCTATTCTCGAACACCGGTTTTCACGCAGGCGTACCGTGTCAGCTTCAGTCATGCGAAACACCAGAAGATGACCTGCAATGAATGCCATCAGGTAAGAGCCGGAATGCCACAGCGCCGGCAAGTAACGACACCTGAGCCGCTGAATCATCATGCGACCGGACGCGGCCAGAGTTGTATGACTTGTCACAATGGTAAACGAGCGTTCGGAGGAGACGACTTCACTGTCTGCACTCGGTGCCATAAGGGCGCGACCTGGCGCTTCTGACGACAACCACTCGACCGTAGCGCCTGTGAAATCCCGCCGACGGCAGTTGGCGGATACGTTCAGATCCTTTCTACGAACTACGGACTTCATCTAAAAAATCCCACCGACGGCAGTCGATGGAATTCTCTCGTCCCTCGGCCGCACTGAGGAATTTCCCCACATTCTGAGCAAAAGACCGCATGTGGCTTGAGGGGATCTGCGGTTTTGTGCGTGAAGTTGGCGGCACAATCGTTGCCGTACGCTTCGATGTAGTTTCGTTTCATTGAAACCGATTAGTGGAGGCAATGATGAAGATCCGTACCGTTACTACCAGATTCTTCCTGGCGCTATCCGTTTTCGCGCTCGCCCTGACTTTCCTGATTGTTTCGGCTCCGGCGAGAACGACTGAAGACGATTCCGCAGCTGTCTTCAAAGCGAAATGTGCGATGTGTCACGGCCAGACCGCCGAAAAGAAATTCGACGCGACTAAACCAGATGCCGAGCTGACCGAGATTGTGTTGAAAGGGAAGAAGGCCGAGAAGCCACCCAACATGCCAGCTTTCGGAGAAAAGGGCATAACAGCGGAACAAGCTACTGCCCTCGTCGGTTTCATGAAGACTCAAAAACATTAGTGCAATGTGAGGCGAGTGCTCACGGAAGGACGACGTCGTGAGACGTTTGGTAGCCGTTGCTTGTCTGTTATTTGCTATCTCAGTTCTAGTAACTCTGTTTGCGATTGGACCGGATTCCGTTTCGGCCCAGGATAACAGGAGCTCTGCGGAAAAAACTGTAAAACCAAATGAGGGCGCCGTGATTGGCGGCGCCCAAGCCTTAGCGTCTCCCGTTCCTTCCTCCGGAATGCAGTGCCAGGGATGTCATGGACCGGGCAAGACTCTCCCTTATCTCGCCGGTTCTCTTTTTCATACACGCCCTCATACAGATTACGACCACAGCTTTCATGCGCAGGCGATTAGCAATGGCAGTCGCGCTGCAACTTGTCTTGATTGCCACGCCACCAATCGCGACATGAGTACGATCCTGCCGCCGACTGATCCCAAGTCGACAGTGAATCGTGCAAACATCGCCACCACCTGCGGCCGATGCCACGGCGACAAATCGGTGATGAAAGGCAGCGGGATCAGCGACCGACCCTTTCTCGCTTATCGAGAGAGTGTTCACGCAAAGGCGATTGCGCAGGGAAATCTGAGCGCCGCCGTCTGCAGTGATTGTCATAACAGTCACAACATCGAGCCCGCATCAAACGCACAATCATCGATTGCGAAAGCGAACATACCGACGACGTGTGGTAAGTGTCACTCCACTGAATCGAACGAGTTCATGCAGAGTGTTCACGGACAAGCTGTCGCAAGAGGAGTATCGCGATCGCCGGCATGCACAGAGTGTCATGGCATACACAAGATCTTAGTGCCCGTCGATCACAACACCAACACGCCGACTACGGCTGTTGGCACTGACAGCTGTGCGAGATGTCATGAGGGCGTTACATTAACACAGGAGTTTGGCGTCGCGAGCGAGCGAGTTAGTAGTTACAAAGATAGTTATCACGGGCTTGCGTCCGAACTCGGGTCTAAGGTTGTTGCCAACTGTGCGAGCTGCCACGGAATTCATAACATTCTCCCTTCCTCAGATCCTCGCTCAATGATCAATACCGCGAATCTCACGAAGACTTGCGGTCAGTGTCACGTAGGGGCAGGTGCAAACTTCAGTGCCGGCAAAGTTCACCTTACTTCAGAGCTGGTATCGTCTGTTGCCACACCTGACCTGGGTGTTCGTGGGACTCGCATCGTTCGCTGGATCTACATTCCGCTGATCGTCCTCACGATCGGCGGCATGGCTCTCCACAACTTTCTCGTTTGGCGAAAGAAGGCTGCACACAAACGGCGCGAAGTGCGCACGATACTCCGTTTGACCTCAAATCAACGACTGCAACACTGGCTCTTATTAACCAGTTTCATCGTGCTGGTCATCAGCGGTTTTGCTCTTCAGTATCCAGAGTCTTTCCTGGCGGCCCTGCTCGGTAGCAGCGAGAATATACGTCGCGTCATCCACCGTTTTGCCGCTGTGATTATGATCGGCGTGGGCGTTTACCACCTCGCATACTTAGCTCTCACAAAGGAAGGCAGACAATGGGTGCGCGATATGGTGCCCACCTCCAAAGACGTCAAAGACGTGATTGCCAACTTTGCTTTTTATCTTGGTGTGAGTAAGCGAAAGCCGGCAATAGCGCGATTTGGCTACGCTGAAAAAGCGGAATATTGGGCCGTGATTTGGGGCACTCTAGTGATGGGACTCACAGGCTTGATGATTTGGTTCAAGCTAGGTCTCTTTAGTTTCTTATCACGAGGATGGATCGACATTGCACTCGCTATTCACTTCTATGAAGCCGTCCTGGCTACTTTGGCGATTGTCATCTGGCATTTCTATCACGTAATCTTTGACCCAGACGTTTATCCACTTAACTGGGCGCTGGTCGACGGTAAGGTTTCAGAAGAGCTCTACAAAGAAGAGCACGAACTGGATTATCATAAGCGCCTGAACATAACCGGTGAGAGTGAATTAACGTCCGGCGAAGCAAGCGAGGATAGCCCCTCCTCAGATGCGCCTGCAGCAACCACCAGTACCTAACACCGAACCTGGCACACAAATAAATACTCATGGGCGAAGACGAACCTAAAGTCACGAAAACCCCCAGTCTGTTTCGAAACTATGTAAGCCTCGTTGGCGCAGCGATAGGTGTCGCAGCTCTCGCAAGCGGCATCTTGCTGTTCCTGATGGAAATAACTTCGTCCCAAGAGAATCCGTACCTGGGGATTCTCACCTACATCGTATTTCCCGCGGTTCTGTTCTTCGGACTGTTCCTGGTTCTTCTTGGAAGAATCCTTGAGCGACGACGGCGGCGGAAGCTCGCTCCCGATGAGGTCGCAGCATTTCCCAAACTGGATCTCAATGAGCCACACGCGCGACGAGCGTTCCTGATTTTTCTGGCAATCACCTTCTTTTTCGTCTCTGCGAGCGCGTTCGGTAGTTATAAAGCATACGAGTACAGTGATTCAGTCGCATTCTGTGGGAAGACCTGCCATGGCGTCATGAAGCCAGAGCACACTGCCTATCTGGCTGGTGCACATGCCCGAGTTAGGTGCGTTGATTGTCACGTTGGTCCAGGTGCTGGATGGTATGTCCGCTCAAAGCTGTCGGGTGCCTATCAACTCTATTCCGTCACCTTCCATAAATATCCGAGACCGATAACTACGCCAGTGCACAATCTGCGACCGGCTCAGGATACATGTGAACAATGTCACTGGCCCGAGAAATTCTTTGGCGCACAACTGAAAGTCTTTAATCGGTATGCATACGATGAGCAGAACAGTCTGCGTCAAAGACGAATGCTGATAAATGTCGGCGGTGGAAGTGCCACTGCAGGACTCGTGAAAGGCATTCATTGGCACATGAACATCGCGAACGAGATTGAGTACGTGTCGATTGATGATCAGCGCCAACAGATACCCTGGGTCCGAATTAAGGACATGAACGGGAACGTCAGAGAATACATGGATCGAAATCGGCCTCTAACACCGGAGCAAATCGCCAACGGCAACCACCGCAAAATGGATTGCGTTGATTGTCACAACCGGCCCGCACATCAGTACCTGCCTCCGGATCTCGCAACCGACCTTGGTTTCGCTTCAGGCAGATTGGATACATCACTGCCCTACCTCAAACGGAAAGCAGTAGAAGTCTTGAGTAAGCCTTATCAGACTACCGATGAAGCATTGGCAACAATCGACAAGGATCTGACAGACTTTTATCGAACCAACTACAGCGATATCTATTCACAGAAACAGAAGGAACTGAAGGGCTCCATCGGGGAGGTTCAGCGAATCTTCAGTACCTATTTTTTCCCAGAGATGAAGACTGATTGGCAAACGCATCCGAACAACATCGGGCACCTCTATTTCTCCGGCTGCTTCCGTTGCCACGACGGAGAACACGTGAGCAATACCGGACAGGTCATCACAAACAACTGCAATATCTGCCACACGATGCTTTACGATTCTGCGAATCCGAAAGCCTCTGCGACGACTGGACCATTTCAACACCCGGTTGATTTGGGTTCATTGGCTGATCGCAAATGCGAGAGTTGTCATAAGGCGAACAAGCCATTCCAGCATCCGATAAATCTCGGCGATATCTCGATGTTCCAGTGCGCGGAATGTCACCGCAAGGAATAGGGGATGAAGGATGAGGGTTGCCGGATGAACCACCCTTCTTATGTGACCCGTGAAACTCAAACTCTCATTCACCCCAACCTTTAGGTTGGGGTCCCAGGCCGGAAACAAGCTCCTCGCGCCACCAATCAACGAGGAACCATTTCAATGGTTTCTCTCGGCCTGCACTCCGACCCATGCCGAGAAACAGCTGAGCATACATCCGCTTTCGTGAGGTCAAATAAAAACCATTGAAATGGTTTTTGCGGCCACTAACACGACCAGTCCTCTAAACATTGCCTGCCCCCAACCCGAAGGTTGGGGTGAATGAGAAGTTGAAAGACGACGCCAGCTGGAAGAGATCGCGCAACCTGCGGAAAAATCCACTACGTTGCGCGAACTCTCGCTGCCTTCCTCCCACCATTAAGAAATTCTCCCCAATTTACGCATGAGCACGCGGGCACAACGGTTGCACTAGTGCCACCGGAGACGCGGTTTTGTGGCTAATCACCCGTCCCTCTATAATCAGGCTGTCAGTCGTCAAATCCATCCCATCGAATAAGACAGCCAGGAAGTGAAGAAAACCGACCTGAAAAACATTAAGCAGAAGATTCTGGTTGTCGACGACGAAAAGATGATTCGCTGGTCGCTCGGCGAGGCGCTGCGTGGCTGGGGCTATGAACCAATCGAAGTAGCAACAGCTGCCGCCGCGCTCGAAGCCTTCGACACCGAACAACCAATCGCAAGTCTCCTCGATATCAACCTACCTGACGGCTCCGGACTCGAAATCCTGCGTCAGATTCGACAAAGGCAGTCGGACGCTGTGGTCATCATGATCACCGCCAACGTCTTAGTTGACGAGACGATCGCGGCACTGCGTGGCGGCGCCTACGACTTTATCGGCAAACCAATCAATCTCGAAGAGCTGCAAGTAGCGATTCGCAATGGCATCGAAGCGAATCGCTTGCGTAAGGAAGTTAATCTATTCCGTCGCGAGCGAGCCCAGCAGTTCAGCTTCGAACAAATTGTCGGCGAATCACCAGCCATGCGCGACATGTTGAATATGGCCCATAAGGTCGCGGAGAGCGAGGTCTCATCCGTCTTGCTTCAGGGTGAGTCCGGTACTGGCAAGGATCTTGTCGCGAAGGCAATTCACTACCACTCGGCACGCGCGGACCATCCGTTTGTCGCTATCAACTGTGCCGCACTCCCAAGCACCCTGATCGAGAGCGAGTTGTTTGGTTATGAGAAAGGTGCATTCACTGATGCCAAAGCGCGCAAGGAAGGTATGTTTGAGCAGGCTGAAGGCGGAACGCTCTTTCTTGATGAGATTGGCGAACTTGAATTGAGTCTTCAGGCGAAGCTGTTACGCGTACTCGAAGAAGGTTCATTTCGACGCGTTGGTGGTCTGAAAGACTTACCTTTGGACGTGCGGGTGATTGCAGCTTCAAATCGCGATCTAAAGAGCGAAAGCGAAGCGGGTCATTTCCGGGCGGATTTGTTTTATCGCCTTTCGGTGATCCAGATTGATATTCCTCCGCTGCGCGACAGAGGCGATGACATTCGCGTGCTTGCAGAACATTACATGGAGAATTTCAGAACGCGCTTGCGCAAGAACGTTAATACAATCACTCCTGAGGCATTAGCGGCGTTCGGCGATTATGCCTGGCCCGGAAATGTACGTGAGTTACGGAACGTGATTGAGCGAGCGATGATTTTGGAAGACGATGAGGCTATTACGACAAAGTATCTGCCGCGCGGGTTGATTGGCGATGGACGGGTGGCGTTCGAAACTCGTCTAGATACAAAGACGAAGGATCCAATGCAGTTACCTTCGTCAGGAGTGTCGCTGGAAGATGTCGAGATGTCTCTCGTGCGACAGGCGCTTGAACGGAGCAACGGCAACCAAACGAAAGCGGCAGAACTTCTCAACATTTCGCGTGACCAACTTCGCTACCGGATGAAGAAACTGGAGGAAGGAGCCGCCGCGAGCCAGTAAGCAGTGCAGCAGGCAGGAGCAGGACTCGGTTTCTGCGCCTGGGGCTGCGTCTGCCACCTGTTTTTATGAATCCATTGTTGATCGAAAATGGGAGCCTCGAAGCGCTTGAAAGGTCGGTGAAAGAACTTGACGACCTCAAACGTGCTCTCGACGAATCAACGATCGTCGCGATTACTGATCAGCGCGGCATCATTAATTACGTAAACGACGCTTTCTGCCGCATCTCAAAATATTCCCGCGAGGAACTGGTCGGGCAGGACCACCGCATAATTAACTCCGGCTTTCATTCAAAGGATTTCATCAGGGAACTCTGGACCACCATCGCGTCGGGAAAAGTCTGGAAAGGTGAGTTCCACAATCGCGCTAAAGACGGATCGTTTTATTGGGTGGATACCACGATCGTTCCTTTCCTCAATTCCGACGGCAAGCCATACCAATACGTTGCGATTCGTCACGACATAACAAACCGCAAGATGGCGGAAGAAAAGGTCCGGCAACAGGCAGCACTGCTGGATCAAGCGCAGGATGCGATACTTGTTCGCGATCTTGATGACCGCATTTTTTATTGGAACAAAAGTGCCGAGCTCCTCTACGGTTGGACACGCGAGGAGGTGATCGGTCGCGATGCCAAAGAGCTCCTTTACAGAGAGCTGCCCGCCGGATTTGAGGAGGCTGACCGCGCGGTCCGGGAGAGCGGCGAATGGAGTGGAGAACTTCAGCAAGTGACGAAAGAAGGTCGCGAGATCGTGGTGCTTAGCCGTTGGACACTCGTGCGTGACGATCATGGACAGCCACATCAGAAACTAATCGTCAACACCGATGTTACTGAACAAAAGCGGCTGGAAAATGAGGTGCAAAGATCTGCTCAACTTTCTTTTGTCGGCGAGCTTGCTGCCGGACTGGCCCACGAAATTAAGAATCCTTTGGCGGGGATCCAGGGCGCTGTAGACATACTGATTCGACGTCGCGAAAAAACAGATCCGGAACGCGAAGCGCTCGAAGGGATGCGACACGAAGTGACACGCATCGACAGCACCGTGCGCGCGCTACTCGACCGGGCTCGACCGCGCTTGGTATCAGTTAAGTCGCTTTCACTTTCAGACGTTGTGCGACGCGCCGTAAACCTTTCGCGCGGCCAACTCGGTCACTCGATGTCGCGACGTGGCCACGTAACGATCAGCTACGAACCGCCCGATGATCCGATCGTCATCAATATCGATGCCGCTCAAATCGAAGACGCCGTGTTGAATCTGATTATCAATGCAATCGACGCAACCGAAGGCACTGGTGAAGTGAAGGTCCGCGTCTCAATAGATCAGGAAACAGCCGATCGCGAAGACGCAGTTATCGAAGTTTCAGACAATGGTCGAGGCATTAGCGAAGAAGATCAGGCCCGAATCTTCAACCCATTTTTTACGACACGCAGTGAAGGCACTGGCCTGGGCCTTCCAGCCGTACGTCGAATTGCGCGAGCACATGGTGGGACTGTAGGAGTGCAATCAAAGTTAGGACAAGGCTCAACCTTCAAGATTCGACTGCCATTGAATCGCGAGTGATGGAGTGAACACCTGTACGGATAGCGAAGCGACACATATCTAACTCGTTGGCTTACCATACTCAAGTTTGGAGATATGCGACGTCGCCTAAAATATCACTCAACTACAGAACGGGAGCGAAGCGACCGATGCCAACGAACGAAGCGATCAATGCGCGTTGACATCGGTCGCTTCGCTCCCGTTCTGTAATTGAATTCCTACCATGAAAACCGAATGTACTTAGTGGGACGACAAATCCAAGACCGTATATCAGTACGACGATGCCGGAAATCACACTCGCACGAGAGCTTACGATGCGAATGACGTCGTTACATGTGACATACGCAGAGATTCGGTAATGCTCATCGGTGCAAAGTGAACTATGAAATCAATTGTCCTCGGCTTCCTTCTTCTTTCAACAGTGCTCATCGCCGCTTGCTCCAAAGGCACTTCACACGACCATTCGGCATCGGTTACGACGCCGCAACCAAATCAAACGCAGGCGGCCCCAGCACAACGGCAATCTTCAGATATGGACCGTGTGCCTGCCTACTACGCGACCGAGCCGCAGCCCGACACGCTTGCTCCGACGCTTTCGCCTGACAATTTTTGGGGCAATAGTCGGCAGGCTTACGATGTTGCTAAGAAGATCCCCCAAACACTGGCGCAACTGCCTTGCTATTGCCACTGTGACATCGCTCACGGTCACAAGAGTCTCCAGAGTTGCTTTGTGACTGAACACGCCGATAGCTGCGGTATTTGTATCGGTGAGGCGTTGATGGCCTATCAGTTAGAAAAACAGAAAGTACCTATGCAAGAGATCCGCAAGCGCATCATTGCTGCTTACGGCGGCGCCCACAATCATCAGTAGCCTATAGCCCCGTAGGAGTCGGCGGATTGCGTGAGGTGTTTGTGGCTTTGTACTTAGTACTTTGTGCTTTGTAGTTGGCGGTTCGACTGAAGCTTTATTGCACAGAGCTCAGAGCATCAAGCACTAAGTACTACAAAAGACTCATAGCGCTACCTACGCACGCTTCGAAGTGTTCGCGGTGGCGGCGCTACGACTCGAACACGCGCGTCTAGAATCACTGCGCCGTGCTCTCGCACCACAAAGGGATTGCAATCGAGTTCGGCGATCTGCGGCAAATCCTCCACCATCGCACTCACCCTTAACAGTCCGTCCTCAAGCGCCTCGATATCGCACTTTGCACTTCCTCGAAAACCAGTCAGCAGCGGATAGGTCTTCAAAGATTGAATCATTTCACGACCGTCCTCGCGTGAAAGTGGGCTGAGACGGATCGAGACATCGCGAATCACTTCCACTTGCGTACCGCCGGCCCCACATGCGAGGACGGGTCCAAATTGGGGATCGTGCACGACACCAACAATCATTTCGACTCCTCCTTCGATCATGGGCTGGATGATAAAGCCAGTAGGTTCATGACCGTGGGTTTCCATCGAATGTTGCATCTCCAACGCAGCAGCCCGCACTTGCTCAGCGTCCGCTAAATTTAAACGCACGCCTCCAACCTCAGTCTTATGCAGCACACCCGGAGCAATAACCTTCAGAGCGACAGGCCCGCGAAACTCTGCTCCCGCCTGCGCTGCTTGCTCCGCTGTGAACACGACTTTCTGTTCTACAAGCGGTAATCCATAACAAGAGAATAGCTTCGTCGTTTCTTCGTTCGTGAGCCAACCATCGCCTTGCTCAAGGGCCATTGCGATTAATCCGGCGGCTTCATCACGTCGGATGTCGTTGAAGACTGGTGGATGTGATTCCGGCAGGTCGCGCCATTCGCGATAACGCGTCACCCGCGCGAGCGCGATTGCCGGTGTCTCCGGAAATTGATAGGACGGAATCTCGCCACCGCCTTCTCGTAACTCCCGCGGCGCACCGCTAGCGGATAAGAAGACCGTCATGATCGGTTTTTCGATTTTGCTTTCTTGAACTGCCTCCTTGATCTCGCGAGCTACGTCAGAGGCAAGCGTTACCAGCGGCGGCGTGAAGATGACTATTAACGCATCCACATTTGGATCAGCCGCAACGATCTCCAACGCTTTTCGGTAATGTTCAGCTGGTGCCGACGCGATCAGATCAACTGGATTTAGAGCACTTGCTCCAGGTAACAAGAATTCAAGGAGTCTTGCCCGCGTGGATTCGTCTAGAACGGGAATCTCAAGTCCCTGCGCTTCACACGTATCTGCACACAGGATTCCTGGTCCACCCGCGTTAGTTACGATTGCTACTCGTCTTCCTTCCGGGAGTTTCTTCGAGGCGAGGAGTTTAGCTACGTCGAACAGCTCAGATAACGTGTCGGTGCGAATGACGCCAGCCTGTCTGAACAGAGCATCGACTGTAATGTCTGAGGCCGCGATCAACGCACCCGTATGCGATGACGTTGCTCGCGCACCAGCTACGGAGCGTCCACTCTTAACCACAACGATCGGTTTCTTGCGTCCGACTCGTCGCGCAATTTGTGAAAACTTCTTTGGATTACCGAACGACTCCAGATAGAGAAGGATGATATCTGTCCCATCGTCAGCTTCCCAGTATCGCAACAGATCGTTTCCAGAGATATCGGCCTTGTTGCCAACTGAAACGAATGTCGACAGCCCCAAGCCGAATGAACTCGCGAACTCCATAATTGCAAATCCCAACGCGCCGCTCTGGGATGAAAATCCAATTCTGCCGTGTGGCGGCTGGGACGCAGCGAAGGTGCCATTAAGACGAGCAGATGGATCCGTATTAACAATGCCCATACAGTTCGGTCCGATTAAACGCATTCCTGCTTCTCGGCAAACGCGGGTTAGATCGGCCTGTCGGAGCTGGCCCTCTTCTCCCGTCTCCGCGAAGCCCGCAGAAATAACGACCAGGCCCTTTACTCCTTTGCGACCACAGGCAGCGGCCACCTCGGCAACTTGTGAAGCAGGCACGGCAACAATCGCCAAATCAACCGGACCATCAATGTCCTCGACTGATGCATAAGCAACGACCGATTGAACGACCTTAGCCATAGGGTTGACCGGGTATAGGGGACCTTGAAACCCATACGTCAGTAAGTTGTGAAAGATCTCGCCACCGATCGTCCCTCGACTCCGCGACGCACCAATCACAGCGATAGCGCGTGGGTTAAAGAACACTTTGAGTGCGTTCTGTGCTGCGATGGCCGCGCGGCGCTCAAATCTCTCAACCGCACCAGCGGAAAACGCAGTGGGAAATGTGACGTGAAGCTGTCCTGCACTCGCGGAAACATCAATTGGAAATCCGGATTCTCTGAACACGCGGAGCATTGCGTGATTTGAGGCAGTGACTTCTGCTTCAAAGATGTGAATGCCGTTAGATGCCGCGACGTCAGCCAGTTGGCCCAACAATATTGTGCCAAGACCGCGGCCCTGAAAGTCGTTCGCGATCGTGAATGCAACTTCTGCTCTTTCGTCATCAAGCATTGCGTAGAACGCGTGCCCCACGATTTGCTCGTCTGGGCCACTGCATGCCACGAGACCAAAAGCACGACCAAGCGTGAGTTCACGATGCGCTTCGGCAGCAAGCACGCTGTCCTTTGTTGGAGCAAAAAACCTGAACCAGCGGTCTTGCTCTGATAACGACTGAAGTAAAACCACTAACTTTTGTTCGTCACTTGACTGAACCGGTCTGACTCGGACTGTGGATCCATCACGCAATACCACATTGCCGGCCGTATATGAGCCGACGACGGTTGGCTGTTCTATCATTGTTTCGATCATCGTTCCTTTTAACTCCTGACTCAAAAACATGAGTACCGCAAGGCGTTGGCTTCGGCTGCTGTAAGTAGTCGATGGCCCCGAAGTTTCTTACGAACAACCAGCCACGCATTGCGGTACTCAATCACCACCAGAACGCCTGCCTACGACGCTGTGGTTATAAACGCATCACAGTCGTTTGTACGCCCAACTGCCCAGAGCTCGCCACCACGGACCTCGAGGAATATCCGATCGAGGGGTCGTCGTGGTGGACCATGTAGGACGAATCCCGATCTCATGTCATACGCTCCAGAGTGGCACGGACATTCGAGACAATTCTGCTCCCGATTAAAGCTGACCGAACAACCCAGGTGCGAACATTTTTGACCGTGTGCGTAGAAGTTTCCATCTGCCGTGCGAACCAGGATTGCCGGATCCGTTCTATTCGGATAGTTGAATAGCAGAAACGAGTTAGGCTTCATCATTGTCGCCCCTTCGAGCTTTACGGCCGGTCCGGTCGAAAATGTCGCCTTCGTCGTTTGAGCTTTGCAGTTGGCGACCACCAACATTGCCGCAGATGTAGTCAACAGTCGGTTGCAGAATTTTCTACGCGTAACGTCGTTCTCAATAAGCATTGGATTGCCTGGCATATTGGCGTTCATTTCGATCCTCCTTCAACGCCTCATTGCACTGATTCAATCGAGTGGGACAAGTCAGGAGGACGCGTCGGGATACTGTCGGGTCCATCCTCCCGTTGAGACGCCCAACGAAACACCGGACCCGGCGCCACTGCGCTTCGGTACTGACTCTATCCCACTAGATCCGTATCCCATTCACCAAATCCTCACTTGAAATTCGCAATACACATGCCGCTGATCGCCGCACCGGAACGAAAGGAAATCGACCATTTATCAGTCAAATCTGACGGTCCTGTGGTGTCTGTTCAGATTCCTCTGCGGGCTGGGAAATTTCACTGAATGAAATGAGCAAAAGCTCGCAAGTCCGGCTCTGGAACCGTCGAATTCACAGGCGAATGCACCAATCTTTGTCGGCACAAATGTTGCGCCTTAACTACCCGAAAATGATCTCTCCTTTGGAGGTGATGAACATGATTTCGAAAACGATTAGGCTCGCATTGCAGCTTGCTATCGTGTTCGCGTTTACGGCCGTTATCGTTCATGGCCAGTCAAGGAAACCAAACTCACCTGCTGCTATCTCCTTCAACGAACCAGCTTCCACTCAACAGCCTTTCATGATGGAGTACAAGGGCGTGCGCATCGGTATGACTGCAGAGGAGGCTCACGCCAAAATTGGCACGGGCCAGAGAATCGATCAGCAGGAGTTTTACGTTTTTGGCGAACAGGAGACGGCGCAACTGTTGTTCGACAAAGCAAACAAGGTTATTGCGATTTCGGTCGACTATCTGGGAGGCGTTGGAGCACCAGACTACCGGACCGTGGTTGGGCCAGATATCAACGTGAAAGCTGACGGCTCGATGTACAAGATCATTCACTACGATAAGCTGGGATTCTGGGTGTCGTACAACAAGACCGCGAACACTGGTGTTGTAATGGTCTCGATCACCATCCAGAAACAGATGTAGCACTCGGAGCTATGACCAGGCCCCTTAAAGATCAAGAAGCACAAGCTTTGTTGCAGGCAGGAACGGTGGCCCGCCTCGGGTGCGTTTCTGACGGCGAAGCTTACGTAGTGCCAATAAACTACGTATTTGATGCGGGTTTCGTCTTCAGCCACTCATTGCCTGGCAAGAAAGTCGACGCCCTGCGGACGCATCCCAGAGCTTGTCTGCAGATTGATCAGATTGAAAGTGATACCGAGTGGCGCAGCGTGATCGCCTATGGAACGTACGAGGAGATCCACTCGCCGGTCGAGCGTGGCGCCATTCTCAACAAACTCCTCTCTCGATTCCCAAGGCTAACGCCTGTGGAGGCCGTTGCCGTCCACGATGCAGCGGCGCCCGAAACCGTGGTCTTTCGTTTAAGAGTGGATGCCATAACTGGCGTTGCCGAAGACTAAGGATGAAGGATGAGGAATGAAGGATGAATAAGAAGGGTTCATCCTTCATCCCTCATCCTTGTGTTAACCTGCGCCGACATGGAACACGAACACACCAGCGAAGCGATTGACGCAAGGCTCTCGGCTGGACCAGGTCATAATTACTTAAGAGACTGGATCTATGGTGGCATCGATGGCGCGGTAACCACCTTTGCTGTCGTAACCGGTGTTGTAGGTGCCGGACTATCTCCGGTCGTGATTGTCATCCTTGGATTTGCCAATCTGATCGCCGATGGGTTTTCGATGGCGGCAAGCAATTTTCTTGGTACAAAAGCTGAGCACGATGATATCCAACGGCTCGAGGCCATTGAACGCCGACATATCGAAATTGCTCCCGAAGGAGAGCGCGAAGAAGTGCGTCAGATTTTTGCGCGCAAGGGATTCGAAGGAGCAGATCTGGATAGAGTCGTGGAACTGATCACTTCTGATCCCGATCGTTGGGTCCAAACGATGTTGACTGACGAATATGGCTTACCACATTCTGCGCGTTCGCCCTGGATAGCCTCCGCCAGCACATTTAGCGCGTTCGTAATGTGCGGGTTGGTGCCACTAACGCCATATCTCTTGCCCCTGGACCGACCGATCGTTCCTTCAATCGTAGCAACTGGATTTGTTTTCTTCCTGATCGGCTCTGTGAAGAGTCGGTGGTCGACCGCAAGCTGGTGGTCGTCAGGGCTATCAACATTTTTGGTTGGCGCTGGTGCAGCTGGATTGTCTTATGCAGTCGGCGTCGCACTTCACGGGCTGGTGGCCTGACGTGAGTTTTCTCGCAATGGTGAGTAGCCGTCCGCACTCCTCTCAGCGAACTCTCCAATAAAACGGGCCTTTCTTATCAGACTTCAAAAGGCACTGCGGTTGCTTAATCGAGGGTGGACGGGCGATCTGACGCCGTAAGCGAAAGACGCGTGTGCGCCACGGCACATGCTCCGCAGCGCAGATGGGTCGGCTCGGATCGCCCGTCGACATCACGCGCCGGTATGCGCATAAGACCAGACGGCGGCCGAGTTTCCAGCCTGCCGGAGAAGGAGGTCAAAAACATGGACACCACAGCAGACTCATTCATAGTCATAGCGATAGTCTTAATAGCTGTGGCTTCCGTCTTCGGCATACGCTGGATCTTGCGCGCACGGTCAAAGTATGGCGGCACCCAAGTCGTGACCTGCCCGGAAACAAAAGCTCCCGCTCAGGTGGAAGTCGACGTGTTTGAGGCCGCGTTAAGCTCGGCACTCGGAGTCGCAGACATTCGCTTACAAAACTGTTCGCGTTGGCCAATCAAAAAAGACTGTGGCCAGGAATGTCTCGTGGGTCTGCATGTCGCGCCAGATGATTGTCTGGTCCATGGAGTATTGATGAAGTGGTACCGCGGAAAGCAGTGCGTTTTTTGTGGCATTGAATTTACCGAACTTCATTTAACCGACCATAAACCCGTGCTGCGAACCCCCGAGGGAAAGCTTCTTCAATGGCAGAACGTTTCTGTCGAGGATGTTTCTAACGTTCTGAGCACGCACGAACCGGTGTGCTGGAACTGCTACATCGCTCAATCGTTTGCCATCGAACATCCCGAGTTAGTTGTATATCGGCCGTGGCGCGACGCGGAACCCGCAAATCGAGAGGCACCGAACCCGCGACGGCCAATAGCGTGAACCAATTTTCCGTCTCTTTCCAGAGAGTGAGGTGTGACGCTATGTCGACATTGCGATCCTATCTTAATCCCGGCAGTTCAATTCCATCCCTGGGACCTACAGTGTTCAAAACCGAGCGCAACCAACATCCGTTTCGTTGTGACGTGTGTGGCAAGTTTACCTACGTCGACGAAGATGCGTTCACTTTCATTAACTATGCCATTCAGGCAGGTCTCGATCATCCATTTTATTGCGAGTGGTGTAGCGAGCAATCTCACGACGCGGCCTAACCAGGATTGTGACACTTGTAAAAAGTGGCACGGCGCCAGGTTCACTGGACCACGTGATGCTGTTGAATTGGCTAGCGTGAAGGTCGCGTCGATACGTCAGGAGGTTCGTTATGTTTAGCGGTAGATCTCTTATGCAAGAAAGTGTTCGATGGACAGCGAGAGTGCTGAGCGTGTTCAGCACAGCAGTCTTGATGCTGTTTCTGTTTGGTGAACCGTTTAACGTAGAAAAAGTGACGGCCACTCAGTGGTTGGGATTGCTGCTGTTTCCCGTTGGCGTGGTGATCGGTTTTGCGGTTGCCTGGTGGCGTGAAGGTTTGGGGGGCAGTATAACTGTTGGAAGTTTGTTAGCGTTCTATGTCGTCTTTACGACGTTGATGCACGAACCGCTCGCTAAAGGGGGTTGGTTTTTAGTGTTCGCGCTCCCGGCGTTGTTCTTTCTGTTATCTGCGTTATTCAGACGGTCGCACCGCGTAGCGATCACGTAAGAGAGTTACAGACTTTAAGAATCTAAGACTGTAGTATTCAGCAGTATCTGGATGCTACAGTCGTTTTTTTACTAGACATTGCTTCTGCGTACTGAAGTCTTGAAATCTCGTAATCCTGTAATTCTGTCAACGATCGCGGTGCTGAACTATTCGACTATAAATTTCGGCAACTCCAAACGTTAGCAACACAGCCCCACCCACCAACGCCAGTGATTCAACCGATGGCTCCTCAAGGCGCAACAGGACGCGCAATCCCGGCACAAATACGGTGAGCAGTTGCAGACCGACTCCGATCACCACTGCTAAATGAACGGCGATATTTGTCTGCGCCTCACGACCAACATGACGTGCCGGATAGAGAAACATCAATTGCCCGATCGACATGTACAAAAACAATGACGTTCTCGTACTGACTATGCTGTGACCCATCAGGGGCAAGGTCAGCAGCAGCGCGCAGCCCACCAGACCCTTGAAGATACCGGTAATTAAGATGAACCTCAGCGAAACGCTGTCCAGCAGACGCGACCCGGGATTGCGCGGCTTTTGCTGTAACACGCCAGGATCACGGTCGAGACCAAGTGCCAATGCACCCGGTCCATCCGTGACGATGTTTATCCAAAGCAGTTGCGAGGCTGTTAACGGCAGCAATAGC
>Ga0070690_100000368_pt1 | contig 23036 bp, 28 predicted proteins | sample KBSS33HmetaG_FD_64671 | JGI IMG/M metagenome (GOLD analysis project Ga0070690, IMG submission 64671) | Switchgrass rhizosphere microbial communities from Kellogg Biological Station, Michigan, USA - KBS S3-3H metaG | ecosystem: Host-associated > Plants > Roots > Rhizosphere ... | reverse complement strand
TCGCATCCTGCCTGTTCTCTATAGCCAGCGCTTTGACTACTATTGCACCGTCGGAGCGCTCGTCGCCGCATCCCTCGCCGACGCCGCCAGGATTCTCGATTTCGGCTGCGGGCCTGGGATCCTCACGACTTTTTACGCTCGCCGTTACCCTCGAGCCCTCGTGACCGGAGTCGATCGCTCGAGCGCTTCCATCGCCGCGGGCCGGCGGCGTGCCGAAGCCCTCCATGTAAAGAACGTGCAGTTCGAATGTGCGGATCTGGACAGGGGGCATTGCAAGGACACCTATGACTGCATTGTGGCCACCCATGCGCTGCTGCAATCCGAGCAGGATTCCGGTCTTCCAAGCCGGAATTGGAAGACGTTTGAACGTGCGCAGGATCTCCCCCGGCAATCAGCGTTCGAGCAGCGCACGGGCCTCGGGTTGCGGCTGGACCGTCTGGTGGCGGCCCTGACTCCGGGAGGACGGCTCATTGTGTTCGAAAAAACCCGGCAGCTGGCGCGACGGATTCCGCTACAGCGGGCCTTAGCTGCACGCGGCCTCTGCTTGTGGGAGCCGCCCAGTCCAGTCCGCTATTCGTTGGTCGAAGAAGTGTGCGATGACGGGCCATTCTTCGATTTGCGACGGACGCCTGGCCTGGACATCGTCTGGAATGAGCAGCCGGAACCGGACGATGGACGGCCGTTTGATCGGACCAGCCTGCGGTCGGATGCATCGGGGACGGACGTCCCTCTTTACGAGAACCATTGGCCGTCGGCGCAGCTGGCATGGGAGCAGCTCAACGACAAGACGGTCCTTCGAGAAGACACCGCTGAAGAATCAGACGGCCGACAGCTCCATGTCGAACTGGGAACCGCGGAAGGGTTGCGCTATCTCTATTGCGCCAACACCTTCGATCAACGACAGCTCGTGCTCGTCGAGCCGGCCCGAGCCGCGCTGCTGCATACCTACTATCAGGAAATCATTCAAGGCAGCGCGTAATCAATGCCGGAACACACGATGCCAACGTCCATAGAGGCGCTCCTCATCATATTTTCCGCGCTGACGATTCTCAGTATTCTCACGATCAAATTGTCGGTCCGTTTCGGGATTCCGTCGCTGGTGCTCTTTCTCGGTATCGGCATGCTGGCCGGCTCCGACGGTCCCGGTGGGCTCTATTTCGACAATCCCGCGTTCGTGCAATCGCTCGGAGTGATCGCACTCGTCTTCATTTTGTTTTCCGGCGGACTGGACACGGAATGGGAGGGTGTGAGGCCGGTGATCTGGAGCGGGCTGTCATTGTCTACGATCGGCGTCGTTCTTACAGCGGTTTCAGTGGGATGGTTCGTGTCCGTCGTCCAAGGGCTGTCGTTTCTCGAGGGACTTCTCTTGGGAGCGATCGTCTCTTCCACGGATGCCGCCGCAGTGTTCATGGTGCTCCGAGCCAGAAACGCGAAGATTCCCAAGAAACTCGCCAATTTGCTGGAATTGGAATCCGGCAGCAATGATCCGATGGGAGTCGTGCTCACGCTCGCGATCATCCAATTGCTGACCAATCCGGGGACTTCGATCGGCGAGCTGCTCGGGTTTTTCGTGGTCCAAATGACGGTCGGCGCCCTGCTGGGCGTGGCCATGGGCGAATTGATTCGTTGGACGCTCAATACACTGAAGCTTGAATTGACGGGCATCTACCCAGTGCTCTCAGTCGCCTTTGCGCTGCTGACCTACGGCCTCACTGCCGAATTGAAGGGCAGCGGCTTTCTCGCGGTCTATCTGGCAGGACTCTTCTTGAGGCGGCGGCCGGTGGCCCACAAGCGGAGCCTCGTGCAGTTTCATGACGGATTGGCCTGGCTCATGCAGATCGCGATGTTCTTGATTCTCGGGCTGCAAGTCTTTCCGGCAAGGTTGCTGCCCATTGCGGGCATCGGCTTGCTGGTAGCGCTGTTTTTGATTTTCGTTGCACGTCCGCTCAGTGTCCACGTTGCCCTGGTCTCCTCGAATTTATCGTTTAAGGAGCAAATGCTCGTAGCATGGGTCGGCCTACGCGGCGCCGTGCCGATCGTGCTGGCAACCTTTCCCATGTTGGCTGGGATTCGGCATGCCGACACGATCTTCCACCTCGTATTTTTCATCGCCCTCACCTCGGTGCTGCTCCAGGGACCGCCGATTCCCTGGATCGCGAAATTACTGGGACTTGAGCGTGTGCCCTCGACTACGCCCGTCGAAACGCTTACGAAGGCTCGGCCTGCTTCCCCACGTGCTTGAAGAACGGCGCGATGGTATCGATCGGGATTGGAAAAATCGTGGTCGAATTCTTTTCGGCGGCGATTTCGACCAGCGTCTGTAGATAGCGGAGCTGTAAGGCGGCCGGGTTCTGGCTGATGACGTGGGCGGCATCTGCCAGCCGCTGCGAGGCCTCGAATTCTCCCTCCGCGTGAATGACTTTCGCCCGCCGTTCGCGTTCCGCTTCGGCCTGCCGTGCGATCGCCCGCTGCATTTCCTGGGGAAGATCGACGTTCTTGACCTCAACGGCCGTGACCTTGACGCCCCAGGGCTCCGTTTGCTGATCGATGATCCGCTGCAATTCGACATTAATTTGTTCGCGCTTCGACAGCAGGTCGTCCAGCTGGCTTTGTCCAAGCACGCTGCGCAGCGTCGTCTGAGACATCATCGATGTGGCATAAAGATAATCCTCGACCTGGATAATGGCGCGTTCCTGATCAACCACGCGGAAGTAGATCACGGCGTTGACCTTGACCGTCACGTTATCCCTGGTGATTACGTCCTGCGGGGGCACGTCCATGGCGACGGTGCGCAAGCTGACCCGCACCAGCTTGTCGATCAATGGAAGAATGATCACGACTCCAGGGCCATTGCCTCCGACCAGTCCCTGCGCCAGCCGACCCCAACGGAAAATGACCGCCCGCTCATATTCCCGTAGGACATTGAAGCCCATCACTACCGCCAAAAACGCAAGCACCGAAAGCGCAATCGACAAACTCATCTTAGGCCTCTTTTCTTTTCGAAAAGGGTTTGACGCGCAACCGTAAACCATCTACGGCGGTCACTTCCGCTTCATCGCCAGGACGCAATGGCTGGTCACTCACGGCTTCCCAGAGTTCGCCATGGACGGCCAATTGTCCCTGGGGAGCGAGCGCAGTCTTGACAACCCCTACCAAGCCAACCATTTCTTCCCGGCCCGTCACCGGTCGCCGGCGCATCGCCTTCATGCCCAATCCGACAATCAGGAAGGCGAACAGGGCTGCCGTCGTGACAACCGGCAGGATGACCGACCAGGAAATGCGCAGGAACTCCGCATCTGTCTTGATCAACATCACGGATCCAATGAGCATTGACACGATGCCGCCAATGGCCAACAGACCATAGCTTGTGACACTGGCTTCCAATACGAAGAAGACAATACCGAGCAGGAACAACAACACCCCTGCATAATTGACCGGCAACGACTGGAACGCATAGAAGGCGAGAATCAGGCTGATCGCGCCGACGATGCCCGGGAGAATCGCTCCGGGACTATAGAGTTCGGCGATGATGCCAATGGTGCCGATGGTCATGAGAAGGTAGGCGATGTTCGGATCGCTGATGGCCTTCAACCATTCAAGGCGCAGGCTCATTGGGAACTCATGCATGCCCGCCCCGGCGGTCTTCAACACCGTGGTCCTTGAAGGCAGCTGGATCGTGCGGCCGTCCAGTTGCTTCAACAGTGCCGGCAGGTCGTCGGCGACCAGATCAATCACCTTCAACTTGATGGCCTCTCGCTCGGTGATCGAGACACTTTTTCGCACCGCGTCCTCCGCCCAGACGGTGTTGCGACCATGCTGCTGAGCGATGGATTTGATATAGGCCACGGAATCGTTTTCGATCTTCTCTTTCATGGTTTTGTCCATCTCGCCGCCGCCCATATTGACCGGGTGAGCGGCGCCGATATTGGTACCGGGAGCCATAGCCGCTACATGCGCGGCCATGGTGATGAAGACGCCCGCGGAGGCGGCCCGCCCGCTGGAGGGCGACACATAGACGATCACCGGAACCGTCGCTCCAGTGATGTCCTTGATAATGAGCCGCATCGAGCTGTCCAGGCCGCCAGGCGTATTGAGGGCGATCACCAGTGCTTGTGCGCCGCTGCCCTCGGCCGTCGCCAGCGCGTCGTGCAGGTACTCGGCGGAAACCGGATTGATCACCCCATCATAGGTGGCGACCGTCACGAACGGATCGGCCGCGGCGGCAGTCTGCACCGCGCGGAGCAGCATGAAGAAACAACCGAGGAGAAGAAGAAAGGACCCGGCGTGCCACGAATGCGGACGTCGACCGGAACTCGGCATGAGCATCCCTCCCGCCAGGCAAGGGCCATGAGGACGGAATAGGCGAATGGAGCATACGGACCGGATTCTACGCTGTCAAGGAAGGGAGGGGGTGTGGGTCGCGGCCGCTCAGCGCTGCTTCACCAGGGCTCTGCGTTTCGTCGGTGTCCTGTCGTCGTCGCTGCGACGGGCTGCTCGCAACTGGCTCCGGAAGCGGGCCGGCGGGAGGCCGAACTGCCGTTTGAACGCACGATTGAACGAGGGTTCCGACTCGTAGCCGACCTCGGCGGCGATCTCCGCGACGCTCCGGCTCGTCGATTTGAGGAGTTGCGCGCCGAGCTGCAGCCGCCACTGCGCGAGGTAGGCCATGGGGCTTTCAGAGAGATACCGCCGGAACCTCTCAGCGAGGACCGAGCGGGACACGCCAATTTCACGGCCGAGCGAGGCCAGGGTCCACGGATGTGCAGGCCTCCGATGGAGGAGCGCGAGCGCTTTGCCAATCTCAGGATCTCGTACGCCGGCAAGCCAGCCGGTCTGTTCCTGCGGCAGGAGTTCGATGTAACGCCGAAGTGTTTCGACAAAGAGCACTTCAGAGAGTTTGGCGAGGACAGCTTCTGCTCCAGGGCTCGAGGGATCCGCATTATCGACCGAATAGCGGAGCGAATGTTCCAACCACTGCCCCGACGGCCCGTTCCGGACGTTCACCTTCATCAAAGGCGGTAGTCCCCCAAGGAATACGCTGCTGAGCTGCGGTTCGCAGGTCATGTAGCCGCAGATAAATTTAGTGAGTTCACCCCCCCCGCCCATGCGCGAGAGCCTCAATCCGAGCGAGAGCACACGCTCCAATTCACGCGAGTTGTCGGTGGGAGTGACCGGTGGGCCGTTCCCAAGAATATGTGGGTCGCCGTGCGGGAAGATGACGATGTCCCCGGCATCGAGTGAAACCGAACGGCCGTCGCCCTCGACGTGTGCGTAGCCACGGCCTTCCGTCAGCAGATGAAAGATGATGACGTGTCGCCGACCGTCAGAAAGATAGGGAGCCAGCAGGCTCGAAGGCGGTGAGCGAAAACACCAGGGCGCGGAAAACTCCGCATTGTAGAACATGGCGCCGTCGAGGCGGACGGTTTCTAACACCTCTGACAAGACATCCATAGAGCGCCCCACCGCGCGCGGCCGATCGGCAAACCGTGCCGGACGCCAGATCAAGTGAGGAGGAGCGTACCATGCCTGCGTCAAGAGAACCAGACTCTCGGCTAAGCCGCTCTGGACGGATTCACTCTATAGTCGCCACATCAGTTTTGCGGAACTCACATAAAGGAGGGAGACCATGACCACTATCGCAGCGACTACCGACGTAGAAATGTTGAAGGCGCGCCTCAAATCGATTTGGATGGCCGGCGACTACGATCAATTCTCGCGATATCTGGAAGCCGGTGCCCGTGAATTCTACGATCGGTTGCCCCTCAGGCCGGGCATGAGGTTGTTGGATGTCGCCTGCGGCTCAGGCCAGCTCGCCTTGATGGCCGCGAAAGATGGATTGGACGTCACCGGCGTGGACATCGCCACCAATCTGGTGGAGCGGGCACGTTCCCGGGCGAGAACGGCAGGGCTCCGGGTTCGATTCGAGGAAGCGGATGCTGAAGCGCTCCCGTTCCCCGACGCACAGTTCGACGTGGTGACCAGCTTGATCGGCGCCATGTTCGCACCACGGCCCGACCTTGTCGCTGCCGAATTGCTGCGGGTCTGCAATCCCGGGGGGATCATTGCGATGGCGAATTGGACGGCGCAGGGATTCGTCGGACAGATGTTCAAGGCCGTGTCCAAGTTCATCGCGCCGTCCGGTATGCCCTCGCCGCTCTTGTGGGGCGACGAAACCACGGTCCGTCAACGGTTCGATCAAGGACTCTCGGATCTCCGGCTGGTCAGGCGTCACTACACGTTCTCCTATGCGTTTCCGCCGGCCGCTGTCGTGGAACTTTTTCGACTCTACTACGGACCTATTCACCAAGCGTTTGCGGCACTCGATGCCGGAGGTCGGGACGCCCTTCGTGCCGAACTCGAAGCCCTCTGGGCGGCTCACAACCGCGCAGAAATAGACCGCACGATCGTGCAGGCCGAATATCTGGAAGTCGTCGGCACTCGGGCATGACATCACCATGCATTCAACACTAGGAGGAGACCGCCATGTATGACATGAGAAATCTCGAGAAGTTCAAGATGCTGGAAGTTCATGCGCCGGAAGCGATGAAAGCGTTTCTTGTCTTCGACAGGGCTGCATGGAGTGACGGAGCGATCCCGAAGAAATATAAAGAGCTGATCGCCGTGGCGGTGGCCTTGACCACGCAATGCCCCTATTGCATCGAACTCCATGTGGAGCGGGCGAGGAAGCTCGATGCCTCCGATGCGGAGATCGCGGAAACCGTCCTGGCTGCCGCAGCATTGCGGGCCGGCAGCGCCGTAACTCACGGAACTCATACCATGAAATGAGACTGGTTTCGAATTTCGAATTGTTGTGGGGACGCCGCGGAGGATTAGGTGAATCCCTAGTATCGTCCTTTAGCCCGCCGGTTATGATTTTGGAGAAGGCGTTGTTCACATCTCACCCCGCCGAAAGAGAAAGGTACGGGCTCTGGCATATGTTATGCTCACATCGACTGAGGGAATCCCTCATTGACACTTTCGCCCGGGAAGAGTACAGGTGGAGCGTGTTCGCTGACTCCCTCCGATAGTTGTTTCCGAACCAGGAGGAGGTCGTCATGACAGACCTGAATCCACCGGACCAGAATGGCCCGCCGAGTCGCGGGCCGGCATCTCGTCAGTCACGCTAATTGTCTCATTGAGTCACCGCCATCCCATAAGGGAACCACTTCCAACCATAAGGAAGCGGTGCAAAGAGGCAGTTCATCGTGAGGAAACAAGCGCCTGGGATCGACTCAAGTCCTCCCCTGACGATGTGTCTCAACCATCCGCGCCTTGCACGGGTCACCGGTAAACATAACGCATAGACCTATCGGCGTCATAAGCGCCACGCACGGGCGGCCTCCACGTATGTGAAGAGGTCGCCCGTGTCGTTTCAGCCAAGGGAGGCGTAGCCGCGACTTCGTGGAGATGGAACCGGGATATTCAAACGGGGATATCAGAGGTACTCGGGAAAAAGGTCGAAGACATCATGACCCCGAATTCCCTGACGGTCGGACCAGGAGATCCGATCCTCGAAGCCGCCTCCTATATGGGCCTGAAGAATTTCCGACGAATCCCAGTCGTCAATCAACAGACACTCGTTGGCATGCTTAGCATCGGCGACATCAAGGCTAGGCAGTCTGCCGGCGGACGGTTACTCCCACGTGGTCCATTGTCCAACGGCATACATGATCGTTTCGTGTATCGCCAACACTTGATTCTTGCAGACAAAGGCGGCCGCTCCGGCAGTTCTCATCGCGCTGTACTTGGGCGGTGAAAAATGTCCTGTGAGGCAGATAACGACCGTCTCAGGGCAGGCCTTCTTAATGCATTGTGTGGCTTCAATCCCATCGAGATAGGGGAGCGCGACATCCATCAAGATGACGTCGGGTTTGTGCTCCATCGCCATGGTGACCGCTTCTTGGCCGTCCCCGGCCTGTCCGATGACGGTCACATCCGCATACTTCTCGAGAATGTCTTGGAGTAACTGGCGGGTTTCTCGATCATCGTCGACCAGGAGGATGCGGTATTGCGAGATGGGCTTCTTCGTGGCTGAAGGTCGCTGTGACGATTGTTCGGGGGAGACGAATTCACTGCGTGTGCCTTGGTTGTCATCGACGGAGACGAGCATAACGATCTCTCCTACGATAGTGTAAAAATGAGTGCGTCGGCCATCAGGTCCTAGGACATTTCCTATAGCCTTTATAAAGGGTCCCAGCGGCGAAGGCTGCCTAGGAAGAACCCCAAGTCGATCACTTTTTTTTCCTTCTCGCGAAATTCAGCAGAACTGGCGTTCGTGACGACGAGCCTGATCGAGGGAATATGTGCGGGAGGGAATGAATCATGCGCTGATGCACGCTTCCTATTTTGGGAGCCCCGGCATATCTGTTCCACCGTCTCGAATGGACGATTGTCATGGAGCAGTTCGATCAATGCCCGCGTACATTGGCCGATTGTGGTGAGAATATCGTTGGATTGCGCCAGCGGTCCCACCTCGTATCACAAGTGCTCCTTCTCCGAGGACTCATTCAGATCCAGCTGTCTCACTACGCTCAGTTCTTTAAGGAAAAGAAATGACGCATCGACGAATGGGTGCCCCTTCTTGTCAAGTGATCATATCAAAATCCATGCCTCCCTCGGTTCACGACCTAAATAGCGGTACTTCCTGAGGACTACTGTTGCGAGCCGACGGATGTTCACGGACAGGTTGTCCGCATTCTTCGTGGAAATGAAGGGTGGGAGACCTAAGTGCGTGTCACTCCGCCCGTTCGATGCGATGGCAAATCTCCAGACGATTTCCGCTGGGATCCTCGAAGAATACTGCATAGTAACCCGGTCCTTCATCGTAGCCGGGCCCCTCGATCTTGCGGGCTCCTGCCTGTCGGGCCGTCTCGGCCAGCCGGTCCACCTCCTCAGGGTTCTCTGCCCAAAACGCAATCCGGCACTCATTGGCCTGATGTAGGGTCGCTTCCGTAATTCCAAAAAATTCCGTGGCACCATGGGGGCCGGCGGCTTCGAACTGCAACCACTCGCCAATCTCGACGCGGCGGGTAAAGCCCAATGCAGGTAGAAGGATCTCGTAGAAGCGCCGTACCTCGGCCAGGCTATGCACACGAAGATCAATGTGATCGTACCGTGTTCTCATCGGTGCATCGATAACGTGAAAGGGACGCTGTGCCGCTTGAAGATAACGGCAATTGGTCCGGGACCGGTCGTGGAGAAGCACTGGTTACCGTGATGCGACCGTCCTCAATCGCGTGTCATTGAGCATCTGATTCTGGATCTGTTGCACCGCGTCGGTGAGCGCGCGGTTGAGGCGCGCCCCCGGGGCGACCTCGCCGGTCGGATTGAAGTTTTCATCGAACGAGGAAGACCCGTGGTACGTGCCGATCAGCCGCCCCTCTCTCGTTAAGAGAAACAGGGTGACATCGGCTGTGCCATTCGTGGCATGGGTTTTCCAGTCCAGAATGTCGACAGCGATTTTTCCGGCATAGGGCAACGGCACTCGGGTCCACAGCCGCGGACGGTAGTGCTCATACAGCGCGTTGATCCGTCCGGTGAGAATAAAATCAGGCTCCCGGTCGAACGTGGTGATTTTCGAAAACACACCGGCCTGGTTGAAGGCCTCCAACAGCTCATTCCGCACCTGAAGAGCCAGTTGTTTCGGCGGCACAGGTTTCGCCTCTGGACCAGTGAGGCCAAAGCTTTCCTTCCCGGAAACCAAGGCAGGCGCTGGGTAGATATCGTGAAACTCTGCTATAGCGTCAATAATGGGACGGACTTGAGGGAGCGAAATATCTGGAAGAAACTCAGCCTTCGTGCAGGCCGCAGCCATCAGCAGGATCCCGCAAACCAGACCATGACGCATGCGGTCGATCATGGCATGCCGTTAATCGACGACCCGCTGGATGGTCGATGCATACCCATCCTCCGACACATAGGCCTTCACCTGATCGCCCACGGTCACCTGGTCCATCTTTGTATTGTCGTCGACACGAACACGTCTGGACTCTCCGCGATCATCGCGGATCGACACGTATTTCGCACCGATGTCGTTGACGCGGCCTTTCACTGACTCCTTCGAAATGCGTTCGCCCATCGTAGGGGAGGCCATACGTCGTTCAGAGGCGTTTTTCGCGCAGCCGGCTGCTGTCAGCTGCACGGCCATTACTGCTGTGATGGTCACGATCGTTAAAGTTCGCATCAGACACCTCCTTCACTTCACTCTACCGTTCAGGAGCGGGTATACCATCCTGGGAACGTCCCCGTTATCAGGCAAAAGCTTCTCCTGACCTTGAGGAAGTGAAAGACTGTGGTGTTTTTCCCCTACAAATCGAAGGCTGGGACAGCTAGCGAAACCTCTAGGTGTGGTGCAACCCCTCAAAGTGCAAAGTGTTCTTCGGCATGATCGGTGGCATGTCGCGTGCAAAACTTCCTCAAGCAGCTGGCCTTTGTACGTACGGGACAACGAAGCATGCAGTTATTTTGATTCGAAAGGACGGTCGACATGAAAATTGCCCAAATTGCGCCTCTCTGGGAAAGCGTACCACCGCGGCTTTATGGAGGAACTGAGCGGGTGGTGTCGTATCTGACTGAGGAACTCGTTCGTCAGGGGCATGAGGTGACGCTCTATGCCAGCGGCGATTCGCAGACCGCCGCCCGCTTGAAGCCGCCTTGTCCCCATGCGCTCCGGCTCAACACGGGTCTCGTCAACCGTGACGCGCCGCTCATCCTCATGCAGGAACAGGCCCTGGGGGCGGAGGCCGATGAATTCGACATTATCCACTCCCATCTCGATTTTCTGAGTTTTCCAATGAGCCGGCGCTGTGCGAGACCGGTCCTGACGACCTTACATGGCCGCTTGGATCTTCCGGAACTCGTGCCGATGTTTCGTGAATATAGCGATATGCAGCTAGTGTCCATCTCGAACGCTCAACGTCTTCCCTTACCCACTGCCAACTGGCAGGCGACGGTGTACCATGGCTTGCCGGATCTCTATGACTATCACCCGACGCCCGGCAAATATCTGGCCTATCTTGGGCGGATTTGCCCGGAGAAGCGACCGGATCACGCAATTGAAATCGCCAAGCGGGTCGGCATCCCGCTACGGATTGCCGCCAAAGTCGATCCGGTCGATCGCGAGTATTTCGAAACGCAGATCGTGCCGTTGCTGAACCATCCGCTGATCGAGTACCTGGGCGAGATCAATGATGCGGAAAAGTGCGATTTTCTCGGCAACGCCGCTGCCGTCCTGTGCACGTATGACTGGCCCGAACCATTCGGCATCGTGTTGATCGAGGCGTTGGCTTGCGGTACGCCGGTCTTTGCGTATCGTCGAGGTTCAATCCCCGAGATTATCGATGACGGCGTCACAGGCTTTGTCTGCGAGAGCATGGCGGAAATGGTGGCGAAGATCGACCAGTTGCCGCTCATTAACCGGCAGCGCTGTCGCGAGGCCTTCCAGAGCCGGTTTACCGTGGAGCGGATGGTACAGGACTATCTGGCCGTCTATGAACGAATGGCGACGGTTCCTTCCCGTGTGCATGCGCTGGCGAACAGCCGCTCACTGCGCGCAGTGGGCCGCAAGCGCCTCACGGTCAGCGAACTCGTGACCCCGCACGGCACGGCCTGACGAGAAACGATAATCGTTCACGATGTGGATCACGGGAGAATCTCTGGAAACCGAGGCTTTCCAAGCCCCGGAAGAGGTTCTCCCTGATGCCCACATACTCGTGCGCAGCCGGCTCGAAATCATGCCGTCCCACCAGTGACACCCGCTTGAGTGCTCCTCTCGATCGCGTTCGGCTTGTGATCATTCCTGCCTAACCAAGGGGTCATTTCGCCATCCTTCTGTAGGATAGCCGGATCTCCCCTGTGTGCGTAGCATGGCCGTATGCGCTGTTCCGGGAATGCCAAGGCCGTGTTGCTCGCCGTTGTCGTGACCGGTCTGTCGCTCCAGACTGGGTGCCGGCCTCAGACTCCGACACCGGTTGCGGTTGATCCATCTTCAGTCGAGTTGGAGCGGTCGCTCACGGATATGGCCGTGCCGCAGCATGTTCGTCGCCTGGCGATATGGTATCCACGAAGCGTGGAGCAGGAAGTTGCCTACGCCTACAGTCGACTCGAAGAAGCCACCTTCCAGCTCAAACGGCAGCGGTCCTGGATCAAGATCCTTGACCGGCGCAACTTGGATCAGCTCACGGAGGAGCAGCGTTTCCAGCTCTCCGGGAGAGTGGCCGACGACAGTGCAGTGCGAGTGGGGAAATGGCTCGGCGCTGACAGCATGGTCGTCTTCCGCATCGAAGGGCCTACGTGGAGGGAGCGGTTGCTGGCGCGCATGTACGGGAAGATGCCGCCCTTCGTCGTTTCGAGCAAGATCATTTCCCTGGAAAGCGGTGAAGTGTTCTACCACGATGTGGTGAGTGCCACTCCTGTCCCGATCTCCGGCGAATGGGGCGATTATGCGAGCGATAACGACTTGCGCCCCGCCATGCATGCGGCGCTGGACCAGGCCTTGTCCCGCGCGATTCTGCACCTTCACCGGTCATTTCGCTGATCCCGCCGGCGAGTCCGCGGCTTCCCAACTCCATATATCCCTATCCCGGAACGACAGCTGCAGCCTCCGGCTTGCACTACCGCCCGGAGGCAAGTTCAGGGAGACGGCCGGCGCGCATGTTGGCCGGAATCGCGACGTCCATCTGTGCCGGGGGCGGGGATCGTCGCTTGTTCATGATCGCAATGAAGGTAGGTTTGTCGATCGACAGATTCAGCCGGTCGTTGAACCGCTTCTCTTCGCCGATGGTCGAAGAGATCCGTCCGTGATAATCATGGCCAGGGTACACGACCGTGTCGTCCGGGCATCCAAAGAGCTTTGTCCGGACAGAGTCGAATAGGTGCTCGGATGAACCTCCCTGCAGGTCAGTTCTCCCGTTGCCGCGGATGAATAGAGCATCTCCCGTGAAGACAGCGCCGGGGAGGAGGTAGCTGGTACATCCCGCCGTATGACCCGGTGTCGCCAGCGCTCGCAGCACCGTCTTGCCAAAGTGCAGCTCCTGTCCATCGGCCAGAAACGCGTCTACTCCGGTTACCGTTCCTTCAGCGCCGCCGCCGTAGATGATGCGCGCACCGGTCCGGTCCTTAATCAACGATGCGCCGGTGATATGGTCGGCGTGAATATGCGTTTCCAACGCGTACATGAGGTTGAGGTTCAACTCTTTTAGAATGGTGATGTCCCGCTCGACGTTGTCGAGAATCGCATCGATAATGATCGCCCTACCGGAATCATGGTCGGCAATGATATAGGACCGGCTTTCCGCTCGGTCGTCGACATCCTGCATGCTGTTCACGTCCAACAGCACTGTGATCGTATACGTCACGGTCATCGCCGGTATCCCTCCCTCGCCATCGGATCGTCCGAGGCAGACTCTGGCGGGTGCTATTGTACGTTGAGTGACGGTTGGGATCTATTCCTAGCTGGAAAGCACCGAGGGGTCTACCGGGTGGTCATCACTCGCTTCGGCACCGGATCGCCTGAATGACTTCGTGGACGGGTTGGTCCGGATGTTGGCCTCACCGCAGCGAAATCGCCGCGCATGCGCTTGAGCGCGTGCCGTTCTGCGTCGATTTCCCGCTGCGTCCGCACGCCCAGACGGCGGAAGAGCCCCACCGGCGGACACCACCCTTGCACGGCATGCTGAAGCAGCAGCGTAGCCACTGCGGTGGAGAGGAAATACCAGCGCCGGCTGACGAGGCGGCCGAGCGCGAGGCCGATCAGGGAAGCGGCCGCGGCATTCGCGTCGAGCGCACGCTCCATATCCCATTCGCGATCCAAGTCATCGAGCCTCATGTCAATCAATCGAGGGTCTGCCGCGAAAGCGCCGGCGTCGGATTCGGTCTGCCCGATGGTGCGGGCATCGAGATCCATATCCCTATGATCGTGGATTTGCTCGGTCGACGGAAGAGCGAGGCCGGAAGAAAACGATGTCGACATGGCGGCCTTGGCTTCGGCTTTGGATGGATGAGATGGTCGAGATTGTCCTCTTCGCCGGTCTCTTCTGCACCTCGGTGCTTCCCCAGGCATCGGCGCGGGACACTCTATCTCTGCGTCTTGGGCCCGGTAGGGTTTCTGTTTCCGGCGGAGCGGAACGTAAACCACATGTAGCACAATCCCAAGAGCACATAATTGGGGATCAGAATGGCAGGCGCCATCCACTGCCATCCGTTAAATTTCCAATCGACGATTGGCCAAAGGACGGGCGTGGGAAAAAATGCGGAGGAATGGGTCGGTACATCCACGAGCACGTGGAGCCCCCAGGCTGCAAGTTCCCAGACCGGCCGTCCGAGGAGACGCCAGACCAGCAGGAATACGAGCAGGAACACGACGAAGCTGTGTGTGACATTGTAGAGTTGATGGACATACTGGGGGATCGTGGACTCCGGGGGTGTGCCGTGACTAAAATCCGGTGTGTCGGCCATGCCGAGTGACACGGCTCCATACAAAATCCCGAACGACAGCAGGTCCGGCGCCAGGCCAATGACGAAAGCCAGCCAAAAGCTCGGTCGATTCCGGCGCCCGAACGCAATCGCTCCCCAGAGACCGTGTGACAAGATATCCAACCTGTTTTCTCTCCCGCCTGCACGCAGCCGCACCACCACGATACCAGATCACGCCGTTGAACACTTTCCCCGCTGTCTTGCGGGGCAAGATGGCCTAAGCCTTCGTCAAGGACCATACTCCGAACCGGACATCGCACGGAGACACTCATGATCGCGATCGGTTTGACACTATCTTTATTGATCGGAATGCCGCTCGTCGGTGTGCTTGTTGCGGGACAGCCGGTTCATCCCTATGTGGAATTTCCACCGCAAACCCGTTTTGTCCAGCAGGCACCATTCTCATGGACGATATTTCTCGGTCTCTCTGTTTTGGTTGCCGTAACTGTGGGCCCGGTGGTTCTGCAGGTGGCCACGTCGCGGGTTGCCGAACGTGGGTCGACCAATACCACCAGAGCCTTTCCTTGGTGGGGATGGCTGGGTGCGACGCTGACCGTGTGTTTCTGGGTGCTGGCCTGGAATCGCTTTCCCTGGTTCGCGACCTTCCAGACCCATACCTTCACTCCGTTATGGGTGGGCTACCTCCTGATGATCAATGGCTGGACGTTCCGCCGCACGGGATCCAGTATGATGCTGGACCGGCCATGCTTCTTTCTCGCCTTGTTCCCTGCCAGCGCAGCGTTTTGGTGGTGTTTTGAATACCTGAACCGCTTCGTGCAGAACTGGTATTACGTCGGGCCACAAACGTTCACACCCTGGGAATATGTGCTTCATGCGACGATTTCCTTCTCGACGGTCCTGCCCTCCGTACTGAGCACCATGGAACTGCTCGCATCGATGCCTGTCGTGACTGCGGGATTGAAACAACTTCCTCCGCTGCGCTTGTCCAATCGGCATCGGACGAGTTGGGGAGTCTTGATCGTCGCGACGGTGGGATTGGCAGGCATCGGCATCTTCCCTGGCCTGTTGTTTCCCCTCGTCTGGGTGGCGCCGTTGCTCTTGATCACGGCCATGCAAATGCTCGGGGGGCAAGACACACTGTTCTCCCGGACCGAGCAGGGTGACTGGTCGTCACTCTGGCTCGGGGCGGTTGCCGCTCTGGGCTGCGGACTCTGCTGGGAACTGTGGAATTGGAAGAGCTTGGTCCACTGGGAATATGCCATTCCCTCGGTGCATCGCTTCCAACTGTTTGAAATGCCGCTACTCGGCTATGCCGGCTATCTGCCGTTCGGCCTCGACTGTCTGGCCGTGACGCAGATTCTGTTTCCCCGGTCGTATCAGCAGATGCTGGAAGCTCTCCCGAAAGTTGGAGCAGAGCCGCGAGGAGAGGACGTACCGGTTGGAGGTGTGGCGAAAGAAAAGGGCTACTTCAAGGTGTGGGTCTTCTCGGCGAGTTCCAGCGCCACGCGGCGCATGTCTTCCGATAACACTTGATGGGTCTGATCGTCGACACGGACCGCATACTGGCTCCGACCGACTTCTTTGCCGCCGGGGGATTCGAAGAGTTGGGCCACGATTTGCGTGATGGGGTAATTCTTGAAAAACAAAGTCGAGCCGCCGCGGGTGACGGTGGCCGGCGCCCAGAGCACATAAAGATAATCCACGCCGAGGTGTTGTTGCAGCTCCCTCACGCGTGCCAGGTCCGTTTTGGCGTAATCGACGTCGATTTCAAAGTAGGCCGATTTGTAGGGACCCTTGACCAGCTGCGGATAATTTGGAATGGACTGAGCGACTTGTTTCTGCGACAGCACCTGAAACCGGCTGGCCTTGCCCAGTTCGTCCCCGAGCACTTCGGCCAGGCTCAGCGAACTGGCATTGGTCATCCCAGAGATCACGGCCAGTTTCTTGCCTTTCGGCTGAAAAGGCTCTTGCGTCAAATGGAAGGTGGCGCAGCCGCTGACAACAAGGCTGAGCCCGATTGCTGTCCAGAGTCGCATGACGCAAGCACCTCGCACCAGAGCTTCCTTCCTATTTGCCCTTGCCGGTATTGGTAATCTTGATGAACTCGTCCACGATGTCTTCCGCAGACTTCTTGAGGAGCTCATCGACGTAGTACCCTTTGGACCGGAAGAGGGCGAGGACACTGTCGCTGTTCCGTCGGTTGAAGGCGGTGTGCGAGACGATCTGTCCGCTCGGATATTCAAGCATGTTGCCATAGACGTCCGCCGAATACGTGTTGGAGCACCCGCCTCGGTTTGAGCAGTACGAGGTTTGTTTCAAGCGTTTGCTCCACACCACGAACACATAGTTCGTTTTCAGTTTGGCCTGAATCTTTTGGAGCCGCGGTTTTTCGGCCGGATCTACCCATTCGACTTCCCCGTTCCGTTCTTCGACTGTCTTGACCGCGATCGGATAGCTGGGGATCGCTTTGCTGACTTCCTCCTGATCGATCACTTTGAGCTGGGTCCGATCTCTCAGCTCCTGGGTCAGGTATTCGGCCAATTTCAAATCTGACTCTTCAGATCCACCGGTAATGACGGTGACGGACGTGGGCTTCACGGCGTAGCCGGGATCTTTGAGAACGAAGATCGTTCCACCGCCTCCGCATCCACCGAGGAAGAGTGCGAGTGCAATGAGCGCCTGCGGATATCGTTGGTTGAGCATGGTGACCTCCGGACGGGACCATTCAGAATCGCTCAATCAAGCTTAGCAAGCCGCGGGTGGTCGTCAACCGGCACCCGGAGTATTCCTGAGTCCGAGCGACAAATTGGCGTCGATGTTCGTGAGTGAACCAGGGCTATGGATGGACGTAGGTGGGGATGTGTCCGGAGGAAATCAAGCTGTGTGGTACTTATTTCGCTTCAGAGCGGTCCTGACACTGCAGTTCATCACAGAGCTTTTTGACGGTCACTTTGAGTTCGTGTCCGAGCGTGCTGCCCAATCGTGAAATCTCAGGCTCGATCTTGCTACTGAGTTGCTGGATTTTTTGCAAGAGTTCGGGGATAGGTTTCGGCAAATCATCGACGCGCAGCGATCCTTTCGATGATTGCTGAGAGTGGTCGTCTCCTGACCAGGTTGGAGCCGCGATGGCCAAAATGATTGCGGCGGCGATCAGCAGTTGTTTCATACATCGCTCCCTTCGTCATTCTTGGATGCAGAGTTGCCGGATATCCCCTAGAGCGGCCCGCCGGCGAGCGTGCCGCCAGGCAGCGTACCACCGGGTACCGTGCCCCCCGGCAGAGAGCCTCCGGGAAGGGTGCCGCCCGGCAGGGTTCCGCCAGGCAAGGTGCCTCCTGGGAGCGTGCCTCCCGGCAGGGTGCCGCCTGGAAGTGTCCCTCCGGGAACGGTACCGCCAGGCAAAGGGCCTCCGGGAAGCGTTCCTCCCTTCGGGGTGTTATCCAGCCCCGACAGCGGTTTAAATTCATCGTACTGTCGTGGGTGGTTCGTGTCCGTCGTGGGCGGAGGTGGCTCCGCTGCCGTACTCCAACTAAAGGGTACTACGAGAAGGCTAGCCAACACGGCTCCCCGCACGAGATCCATTCCGAGGTGATTCAACATTGGACAAGGACCCCTTCTAGCTATTAGCTTACCTCCGATTCCAGTTCGTTTTCGACAGGGGGACCCCCGAGTAATGGCACCATCCTCTCATGAGTGGGAAGACGCCTTGTCGTCGAACAGCATGCGACCGATCGGAGACGAGGGTTCGGCATGTGCCGAGATGACGGCATGGTCTTCGTCGTCACGTGGAATAAAACGGCATTCGGCTGCGGGCCCTGCGCTACGATTTCCCCAATTTCTCAGGTGTTTGGCGGAGATCGTCAGCCAAGGTGCGGCGTGGGAACAGTCTGTGCCTTATCAGAAGCATACATAGGGACGTTGCGGACGAAAAGGAGAGGAGGACACCATGGCATCACTCAAGGGAAAAGTTGCAGTTGTCACAGGCGCATCGCGTGGAATCGGACGGGGGATTGCTGAGCGGTTGGCGAAGGATGGGGCCACGATCGTGGTGAATTACACCAAGCGTGCCGGTGAGGCAGAAAAGGTTGTTTCCGGTATCAAGGGGCAAGGAGGGAATGCATTGGCCGTGCAGGCGGATGTGAGCAAGGTCGAGGATATCAAGCGTCTGTTCCAGGAAACGAAGAAGGTCTATGGGCGTCTGGACATTCTGGTGAACAATGCCGGTATCTTCTGGGCCAAGCCACTCCTCGAGACCACCGAGGAAGAGTACGATCAGATGTTTGCCGTCAACGCGAAGGGGCAGTTTTTTGCGCTGCAGGAAGCGGCCAAACATATGGCGGAGGGCGGCCGCATCGTCAATATTTCAACCGGCGGGACGAAGCTGGCGTTCCCTGGAATCAGCGTGTACGGCGGCAGCAAATCGGCGCTCGAATTCTTTACCAAGGTGGCGGCAAAGGAGCTGGGACCCAAACAGATCACGGTGAATACGGTCTCTCCCGGGTATACGGAAACGGACATGCTCAGCGACCCACAATTCAGAACAATCGGTATTCAGGCGTCCCCCCTCGGTCGGCTCGGGACTCCGGCGGACATTGCCCAAGTCGTCTCGTTTATCGTGAGTGACGATGGCGGGTGGATCACCGGTGATACGATCCAGGCAGGCGGCGGCGTTGCGATGTGACGACCGTGACCGGATCCCGTCGTGAGGGTCTGTTGGCCGGGCTGTTCGGATCGGAGAATGGAGGTGCAGCGATGGCCGTGACACTCATCAACGTGTTTTCAGTTCCCAACGGCATGGAGAACGATTTCGTCAAGTGGTGGCAGGATGTGAAGACGAACATCACGGCTCAGGAGGGGTTCATCAGTGGAAAGTTCCACCGGAGCATCCGGTCCGAGAGCCGGTACAATTTCATCAATGTTGCGCTGTGGAAAAACGAAGAGGTGTATTGGAAGGCTTATGAGAAGAGTGTGACGCCGATGAAGGCAAAGCTGGAGCAGTTGGGGGTTGAGATGGTTCCGGCGCTCTACGATGTCGCACTTGATTACTAATTCTCACACCCATCTGCGGACTGCACGGGTGTAGGCGTTGAATTGTCCGCCGAACTTCGTTGAGAGCGTCCGCTCTTCCGGGACGATCTGAAATCGGTTGATGAACAGCACGAAGAGGGGCGGCAGCGCGAATGTCAGGAGATGGCTGAGCCACACGGCCCAACCGAAGAGCGCCAGCAGCAAGCCGAGGTACATTGGATTGCGGCTGACGCGGTAGATACCGGAAGTGACCATGACGGTCGCTGCGTCAGGGTTCAGGGGATTGACCGTTGTGTTCGCGCGGTAGAACTCCAGCAGGGCAGCGAGAGCGATCGCTATCCCGGTGCCGAACAGGGTGATTGCGACGGCAGTGCGCCACGGCGGATGGAAGTCCAACGTCGGTTCGTATTGTGAAACCAGCCACATGAGTGCGGCGAGGACCAGGGCAATCACCGGCGGAGGGACCTTGAGTTCCAAGGCGTTCATACATCCACTATTACAACATAAATGTGCCAGCAGAATCTTCGAGAGCGCAGCCCCTTCCGGCGGATCTGAAGAATCGCCATAATTGCATATGGAGAAACGCTCGTCGACCTTTGCTTTCCCGTCGCAGTTCTTCCACCGCTACTTTCTCTGGATGTTGATCGGGGCCTATGTCGTGGCTGCTGCTGCGCCGGCGCCGGGCCTCTGGATCAGAGACTCCACGCTGGGCGACGTTCGGGTGCTGAACGCCAACATTCAGGTGTCCTTGCTGTTGGTCCTCCTGGCGACACTCATGTTCAATGCAGGTTTCGGCGTGAAGACGGAGCATCTGCACGCGCTCGTACGGAAGGGCGGGATCCTTCTGGCAGGATTGGCCGCCAATTTGCTGGTCCCCATGGTCTACTTGTTTGCGATCACCACACTCGTGCTTCAGTTCTGGCACAATCCCGAGGAGGCGCAACACATTCTCGTCGGCCTGGCGTTGGTCGCAGCGATGCCGATCGCCGGCGCATCGACCGCATGGGCACAAAACTCCAATGGCAATTTGGCCCTGAGCCTCGGCTTGGTCCTCTGTTCGACCCTGCTCAGCCCAGTGGTCACGCCGATGGTGTTTTATGTGCTGGGTGAAATGGCCTCGGAAGAATATGAACAGGTGTTGCACGGCCTTGCCGACTACGGCTCGGTCACGTTCCTTGGATTGTGGGTGGTCCTGCCGTCGCTGTTGGGAGTCGGCGTCCGACTCGTGATCCCCCAGCGACGGCTCGCGGCCGTCATGCCGTACATCAAGCTCAGCAACTCGCTCATTCTGTTGACCTTGAACTATTCCAATGCGGCGGTATCGCTTCCCAAGGCCATTGCCGAACACGATCTCGATTTTTTGGCGATCACGTTGAGCGTGACGACCGGCTTGTGCGTTGCGGCGTTTTCGATCGCCTATTGGTTGAGCGGTCTGTTCAACATGGATGAGGCTGAACGGGTTTCGCTCATGTACGGATTGGGCATGAACAACAATGGGACTGGGCTGGTGCTGGCCTCCCTCGCACTGGCGTCATATCCTCGTGTCATGATCCCGATCATTTTCTACAACATCGTTCAGCATCTCGTCGCCGGGGCCGTGCATCACATGACTGCCAAAGACGTACGGCCCACACAGACGCCTCTCAGAAACACGTAAGTCTGGATCTGCTCAAGCGCTGCAATTTGCCCCTCCCTTCGCGTGGTTACGAGACCAGCCGGAAACCATCTGCTACACTTTCCATAGGTGCTGCCGCCTGGAGAACAAGGCAAGAAGGAGGCCATATATGACATACCGAATGAGCCATCAGTCGAGCGCGACATGTCTCTGGATCGTCGGTCTGCTGGGTGTCCTGCTTTCGGTATCGTTGGCTGACGCCAAATCGTCTCAGTCTTCGAGCGGCAAGAGCGTCAATGCGATGGCGTGCGATTATCGCGCGCATCCAACGATTACGACCGTCTCGCCGACGCATGTCAAACCCGGTCAAAAAATCACGATTAGCGGGAAGAATTTTGGCACCAAGCAGTGTTTTCACAGCGTATCGTTCGGGCCCAAGAGTACGAACGCCTGGACCTATGTGAGTCCGACGACCGTGGAAGCGACGGTGCCCGAACTTCGGCCCGGCACCGTGCCCGTGAGCGTCTCCACCGAGGGTGGAACGTCGGAGTACACCCTCGACGTCTCCAAGTAGCCGCCGGGCATTCCGGCTGTGAGGAGCCAACGGTTAGGCCGTTGGCTCCTCAGCGCACACCGCACTGATTGACTTCTCCCGGATCCCTCACTAGAGTCCAGCACATCGATTCAAGCCAACCGCCATGAGCTACCAGCTGCCGGTCACGCCCAAATCTGCCTGTCATCTCACCGTCAGCGAGACCTGAATTTCCTTCTCATGCCCTTCGTACTTGCGATGACTTCGTGCGACTTGATGGCGCCAGTCGGCGAGCGTCGCCCGCCCCGTCGCGGCAGGATGCGCCCATGAGCGCTCCCACAGCCGTGGATCCGCCGCGCAAGGCGGCGGTGCTCTTCATCCTTGTGACGGTCCTGCTCGACATGCTCTCGTTCGGGATCATCATCCCGGTCTTGCCAAAGCTCGTTGAGGAATTCCTTGGCGGCGATACTGCGCAGGCTGCCATCATTTATGGCCTGATGGGCACCGCCTGGGCACTCATGCAATTCGTCTGCTCGCCGATTCAAGGCGCCTTGTCCGACCGCTTCGGACGCAGGCCGGTCGTCTTGCTGTCGAATTTTGGTTTGGGGCTCGATTACATCGTCATGGCCCTGGCGCCCAACGTCATCTGGCTCGTGATCGGACGGACGATCTCCGGCATTGCGTCGTCCAGCTTCAGCACCGCCGGCGCCTACATCGCAGATGTCACACCGGTGGAACAGCGCGCGGCGGCGTACGGCAAAATCGGCATGGTGTTCGGCCTCGGGTTCGTATTCGGACCGGCCATGGGAGGATGGCTTGGCGCGTTCGATCCGCGATGGCCGTTCTGGGGCGCGGCCGCTCTCAGCCTGTTGAATGCCTGTTATGGATACTTCGTGCTTCCAGAATCGTTGCCGGAGCAGCGCCGGATGGCCTTTGCCTGGCGGCGGGCGAATCCGGTCGGTTCGCTCGTGCTGCTGCGCTCGCATCATGAACTGTTCGGCCTCGCGGCAGTGGCATTTCTCGGCTACCTCGCCCACGCGGTGCTACCGAGCACCTCGGTCCTGTACATGGGGTATCGGTACGGCTGGGGGCCTGCGGCGGTCGGGCTGATGATGGCCGGTGTCGGCGTCGCAGCGATGATCGTCCAGGGCGGGCTCATCCGTCCGATCACAGCGCGGTTCGGCGAACGAACAACGCTGCTCGCCGGCTCGCTCAGCGGTGCGGCCGGATTCTTCACGTACGGTGCAGCGCCTGAGGGCTGGATGTTCTGTCTAGGTATTCCGGTCATGGCGTTCTGGGGATTGGCGGGCCCGGCGACGCAGGCGCTGATGAGCCGCCGTGTGAGTGCGTCGGAGCAGGGCCAGCTTCAAGGCGCAATCGCGAGCATCAACGGAGTGACCGGCTTGATCGGTCCGTCGTTGTTCACTCAGG
>Ga0070690_100000364_pt1 | contig 23115 bp, 21 predicted proteins | sample KBSS33HmetaG_FD_64671 | JGI IMG/M metagenome (GOLD analysis project Ga0070690, IMG submission 64671) | Switchgrass rhizosphere microbial communities from Kellogg Biological Station, Michigan, USA - KBS S3-3H metaG | ecosystem: Host-associated > Plants > Roots > Rhizosphere ... | reverse complement strand
GTCCGTCGAGGCCGCGGTCACGGCGGGCGCGCGGATGGCGGAGGAGGGCGCGAACTGGGTCGACGTCGGCGGCGAATCGACGCGACCCGGGGCGATGCCCGTGTCCGAGGCGGAGGAACGGGCCCGCGTGATCCCGGTGATCGAGGGCCTGCGCCAGCGACTGCCGCCGTCCGTGCGCATCTCGATCGATACGTACAAGGCGGGGACGGCGCGGGCGGCGGTCGCGGCCGGCGCGTCGGTGATCAACGACATCTCGGGCGGCCGCCTCGAGCCGGAGATCGTGCGCGTGGCCGCCGACACCGGCGCCGGGATCGTGCTCGGCCACCTGCGCGGCGCGCCCGCGACCATGATGGACGACGTGTCCTTCCGCGACGTCGTCGCCGAGGTGGGCGAAGAGCTGGCGGGGCGGCTGGCCGACGCGCGGGCGGCCGGTTGTTACGAAACCTGGGTCGATCCCGGCATCGGGTTCGGCAAGCGGCTGGAGCACAACGTCGCGCTGCTGCGCGGACTTCCGGCGCTTCACGCCAGGCTCGACGTCCCCGTCATGGTGGGCGTCTCGCGCAAGGCCTTCATCGGCCAGGTCACCGGCAAGGCCGCGAACGAGCGCGTTTTCGGGACGGCCGCCGCGGTCACCGCCGCGGTCATGGCGGGCGCCGCCGCGGTGCGCGTCCACGACGTCGCGGAGATGCGGGACGTGGTCCGCGTCGCGGAGGCGCTGGCGGGCGGGCGTTGATGTGCCTCCCGCCTGGGCGCGGATCATGATTAAGATGCGAGGAAACCATGGGCGACGAAAAAAGATCGCTGTTCGGAACTGACGGCATCCGCGGGGTCGCCAACCGCGACCCGATGACCGCGGAGATGGCGTTGCGTCTCGGGCAGGCGGTCGCGCAGAAGTTTCGCCGCGCGAAGCGGGGCGGGCGCATCGTCATCGGCAAGGACACGCGCCTGTCGGGTTACATGCTGGAGAGCGCGCTGCAGGCCGGCATCGTGTCGGCCGGCGCGGACGTGATGCTGGTCGGTCCGCTGCCGACGCCGGGCATCGCGTTCATCACGTCGTCGATGCGCGCGGACGCGGGCCTCGTGATCAGCGCGTCGCACAATCCCTATCAGGACAACGGCATCAAGATCTTCGCGGGCGACGGATTCAAGCTGCCGGACGAGGTCGAGGCCGACATCGAGCGCGCCATGGAGGCGATCGGCGGCGGTAACGACACCGCGCGCGCCGCGCCCGACGCCATCGGCAAGGCGGAGCGCATCGAGGACGCCGGGGGGCGCTACGTGCAGTTCTTGAAGCACGTGTTCCCGAAGGAGCTGACGCTGGACGGGGTGAAGGTCGTGGTCGACTGCGCGAACGGCGCGGCCTATCACGTCGCGCCCCAGGTCTTCCGGGAGCTGGGCGCGATCGTCGACGAGATCAATGTCTGGCCCGACGGCCGCAATATCAACTTTTCCTGCGGCGCGCTGCACCCGGAGAACATGGCGGAGGAGGTCCGGCACGCGGGCGCCCAGCTGGGCATCGCGCTGGACGGCGACGCCGACCGCGTGATCCTCGCGGACGAGAAGGGCAACGTCATAGACGGCGACCAGATCCTCGCCATCCTCGGCACCCGCCTGCTGCGAACGGAACAGCTGCCGGGGCAGACGGTCGTGGCTACCGTGATGTCGAACCTGGGGCTCGAGCGCGCGCTGGCCGGGCACAAGGGCAAGCTGATCCGAACGGCCGTGGGCGATCGCTACGTCGTCGAGGCGATGCGGGAGCGGGGGTTCACGCTCGGCGGCGAGCAGTCCGGCCACATCATCTTCCTGGACCACGCGACGACGGGCGACGGCATCATCGCCGCGCTGCGGGTTCTCGCGGTGATGGTCGCGGAGCAGAAGCCGCTGTCCGAACTGGCGCAGACGATGACCCGCTACCCGCAGGTGCTGCTCAACTTCGCGGTTCCGCGCAAGCGGCCGTTCGAGGAGATGCCGTCGGTGCAGCAGCTGATCGCGCGGGTCGAACGCCAGCTCGGCGACGACGGGCGCGTGGTCGTCCGCTACTCGGGCACCGAATCGAAGGCGCGCGTGATGATCGAGGGGACGGACGAATCCGGGATCCGGGCGTACGCCGCGGAGATCGCGGAATCCCTGAAGCAGGCGCTGGCCAGCTGAAGTGGTCCGGCTCTACGTCAACGTCGACCACGTCGCGACGCTGCGCCAGCAGCGCGGGACGCGCTACCCCGATCCGGTGGCGGCGGCCACCCTGTGCGAGCTGGCGGGCGCCGACGGCGTCACCGTTCACCTGCGCGAGGACCGCCGCCACATCCAGGAGCGTGACGTGCGGGTGCTGCGCGAGACCGTGAGCGGCGTCCTGAACCTGGAGATGGCGGCGACGGAGGAGATGCTGAGCATCGCGCGCGAGGTGAAGCCCGACTTCTGCACGCTGGTGCCGGAGAAGCGCGAGGAGCAGACGACCGAGGGCGGGCTGACGGTCGCGCCGGGCGGGACGCTGGAAAAGGTCGTCCGGGGGCTGGCCGACGCCGGGATCGGCGTGAGCCTGTTCATCGATCCCGAGCCGCGCGTGGTGGAGGCGTCCGCGCGAATGAACGCGGGGACCGTCGAGCTGCACACCGGGGACTACTGCAACGCGCCGGCGCGAAGCGCGGAGGTCGCGAAGCAACTGCAGCGCCTCGAGCTGGCGGCGCGGGCGGCGGTCGATTCGGGGCTGCACCTCGGCGCCGGGCACGGGCTGGACTACGCCAACGTCGGGCCGGTGGCCGCGCTGGTCGGGCTGGAGGAGCTGAACATCGGCCACGGTCTGGTGGCGCGGGCGGTGATGATCGGCATGCGTGCGGCGGTGATCGAGTTGCGCGAGGCCATCGCCGCGGGGGCGGGGCGTGCGTGACTTTCCACTGCTGCTGACGGCTGCCGAGATGCGTGCCGCGGACGCGGCGGCGACCAGCGCGCTCGGCGTTCCGAGCCTGATTCTGATGGAGAACGCGGGGCGCGGGATCGCTGGCATCGCGCGGCGCGAGCTCGACGCCGTTCCCGACGGGCGGTCACCACGGGACGTCGCGATCGTCTGTGGGGCGGGCTCGAACGGCGGCGACGGCTTCGTGGCGGCGCGCCACCTGGCGCGCGCGGGCGTCGCGGTCCGTGTCGCGCTGACGGCGCCGGCGGAGACGATTCGCGGCGACGCGGCGGTGATGCTCGCGGCGCTGGAGCGCATGGGCGGCGTTCCGATCCTTCACGGCAGCGGCTGGACGGTCGAGGGGCGCTGGACGGGATGGCTCGCGGACGCCGCCGTGGTCGTCGACGCCATCTTCGGGACCGGTTTTCACGGGACGATCGCGGGCGTGCCGGCGGCGGCGGTGGCGGCCATGAACGCCTCGCGGGCCCGCAAGATCGCCGTCGACATCCCGTCGGGGCTCGACGCGGACACCGGGCGCGCGAGCGGCGCCGTCTTCCGGGCGGACGTCACCGCGACGATGGGCGCGTGCAAGCTGGGCCTGTACGTGGACGCCGAGGCGCCCGTCGGGCGGGTCGAGGTCGTCGAGCTCGGCGTCCCGATCCTGGCGAACGCCGGCCCCGATGGAGCGGGCCGCAGCTATCTGTTGGATCAGACCGGCGTCGCGGCGATGTTGCCGCGCCGGCGTGCGACGGCGCACAAGGGAAGCTCGGGCCACCTGCTGGTCGTCGCGGGCTCGCCCGGGAAGACCGGCGCGGCCGTGCTGGTCGGCCAGGCCGGGCTGCGCGCGGGCGCCGGGCTCGTGACCGTGGCGTCGACTGCGGCCGGTCAGGCGGCGCTGGATGCGAAGGTGGTGGAGGTCATGACCGCGCGATACGCCGAGCGCGGCGACATCGATCCGGAGGCGGCGATCGCCGCGCTGACGTCGCTGGCGAAGCGCGCGCAGGCGATCGCGATCGGGCCGGGGATTCCGACGGGCGATGCGATGCACACCGTCGTGCGGCGGCTCGCCGCGGAGGCGACGCTGCCGATGGTGATGGACGCCGACGCGCTCAATGCGCTCGGGACCGACGCGCCGGCCGTGCTGTCGGCGGCCCCGGCGCCGCGCGTCCTGACGCCGCATCCGGCGGAGATGGGACGCCTGACCGGCCTCGACACGGCGGTGGTGCAGTCCGATCGCATCGGGCACGCGCGGCGCCTCGCCGCGGCGACGCGGGCGATCGTCGTCCTCAAGGGCGCCCGCACGGTCGTCGCGTCGCCCGACGGCCGGGCGTTCGTCAGCCCGATCGCCTGCTCGTCGCTGGCGACCGCGGGCAGCGGCGACGTCCTGTGCGGCGTGGTCGGCGCCCTGCTGGCGGAGCGGGTCGATCCGCTGGCCGCGGCCCAGATCGCCGTGTTCGTGCATGGCCTCGCGGGCGAGGCGCTGGCCGAGGACCTCGGGGACGGCGTGGCGGCGGGCGATCTGCCGATGGCGGTCGCCTCGGTGATTGCGCGCCTGCACGATGGGCGGGGGCGCGATCGCGCAGGCAAGCGCGGGGTTCCCCCGCGCGAGCCTGTCGCGGGGGGTGTGGGACCCTCTCAGGGTCCCACGGTCAACGACCGGCGCGCTATTCGCTCCGAATCACCGAATCCGGCGCGCGCAGTTGAAAAGGCGGGCCGGACGGCCCGCGCAGGCGGACAGCGCCCGCGTCGTCCGTCACCGTCCAGACGTCGCCCGCGTTCGCGACGTTGATCGCGACCCAGCGCCTCGCCACCGGCGTGCCGTCGTGCGCGCGCAGCCGCGCGCCCACCCAGATCTCCGCCGGCCGGCGGCCCGCCGCGTTCGCCGCGAGCGCGGCGCGCGCGTTCGCGGCCACGTGCGGGTCGTTGTCGCGGGTCGCCGCCGCGAGCGCATCGCGCGTGTCACCGTCGTGAAGGTTTCGGCTCGCCCACGCCGCCGCCGCGCGGACCTCGGCGGTCTCGTCGCGGGCGCGAATCAGAGCGGCGAGCCAAGGTTCCCCGTCGGGCATCCGTGCGATCGCGTCGCAAAGGCGCGCGCGGGCCGCCGGCCCGGCCTCGGCGAAGCGGCGGGCGAGGGGGGCGCGTGCCTCGGCCGGCGGCGCCGTCATCGCGAGGGTGTCGGCCGCGGCGATCGCCAGCGGTCCGTCTCCCGGCAGCGCGTCCAGGAGCTGCTGCAGCACGACCGCGTCGGAGATCGGCCGCCCCGCCTGCGCGGCGCCGATCGCCCGCGCCAGCGCCGGTCGGGCGGGGGCCGTCGCGGTCGTCCCTTTCCAGGCCGCCCCCAGCCGGCCCGCGTCGGCGGCCTCGGCGGCGCGCTCGAGCGCCTCGCCGATCGCCTGCCATTCGTCGTCGTCGCGGGCGGGATCTCCCGCCTTCGAGATCGCCCCCAGGATGCCCGTCACGAGGGCCGACGACCGGGGCGCGATCGCGGCGAGGGCCGACGCGGCGGCGCGCCGCACCTCCCGCTCACCGTCGGCGAGTAGAGGCGCGATGGCGAGCGCGGAGACCTGCGAGCCGACGGCCGCCGCCAGACGCGCTGACAGCTCGCGCACGTGCGGGTCCGTGTCGGCGAGTCCGCGCGCCAGCGCCACGGTTGCCCGCGGATCGCGGAGAGTCAGCAGCGCCGCGTATGCGCGCCGGCGCGTCTCGAGGTCGCTCGACTCCGACGCGCGGACCAGCGCCGGAACCGCCGTGGGATCGCCGATCCGCGCCAGCGCGTCCAGCGCCACCATCGCCAGATCGGGGCGCCGATCCACCGCCGCGCTGAGCGGCACGGTGGCGCGCCGGTCGCCGATGTCGCCCAGAATCGCGGCGGCGATCGCCGCGCTGCCGGGCGTGCCGCTTTCGAGCTCGCGCATCAATCCTGGAACGGCGGCCGTGCCCGCGGCCCGAAGCGCGGCCCGCGTTTCGGCCGATACGGGCGGGGTCCGCAAAAGAACGATCAGCGCCGTCACCGAGGCCGGCGCCGCCACCTTGCCCAGCGCGAGCTGGGCGCGGCGGACGGTCTCGTCGGCCGGGCGCCGCCGCGCCAGCCCGACCAGCGCCGGGATCGCCGCCTCGGACCGCAGAGCGGCGAGCGCCTCGATCGCCGCCGCGCGCACGTCCTCGCCGGGGTCGGCCAGCAGGCGCAGCAGCGCCGGCGTCGCGCGCGGGTGGGACCCGAGCGCGCGAATGGCCTCGACGCGAACCTGGCGATCGGCGTCCTCGATACGCGAAAGCAACGGCAGCGCGATGCGGGCGTCCCGCTGGCCCGCGAGCAGCCGGACCGCCCGCAGGCGCACCTCGCGGCTGTCGTCGTCGAGCGCCGTCAGCACCGCAGGCAGGGACGGCATCGCATCGTGCCGCTCGAGCGTGTCCAGCGCCGAGACGCGCACCGACGCATCCGGGTCGCGAATCGCGCGCTCGATGCCTTGTCGCGCCGGCTCCGTCAGCGTCGGGACCTCCCGCAGCGCGTCCAGGCCGAACTGGCGGTCGACGAGCGGGACGTTCGGCGCGGCGATCCAGCGGGTGGCCGCCTCGATGGCCGCGGGCGAGCCGGCGCGCGCGAGGCGACGGGCCGCGAACAGGCGGATGCCGGGATCGCGGTCGCCGAGCAGGGGCACGAGCATGGGCAGCGCGCGGTCCCCCGCGCGGGCCGTCAAGCGCTCGAGCGTCCGCAGCCGTTGGGGATCGGGCAGCTCCGCGGCCTCGCGGGCCGCGGTCGTGATCGAATCGGGCCAGCCGAAGTCCCCGTCCACCGCGAGTCGCGTGGGAGGCCGGCGAGCTTTGCTCGCCGAATCCCATCGCGGGAGGTCCGGAACCCTCTGAGGGTTCTGGTGCAGAAGCCAGGCGGCCAGGACCAGCGCCATCGGCGGCATCGACGCCAGTATAGCGATCGACTATGCTCGCTCACATCCGTCATGACGCGCGAGATCATCGTCAGCATCCTGGAAGGTGAAGGGGTCGAGGGCAAAGGCGGTTCGTTCAAGATCGGCGAGGAGCGGGAGGCCACCTGCTTCATATCCACGCCGGGCGATCTGCTCGCGATAGCGCGCGTCGTCCGCGTCGAGCTGAAGGACAACTACCTGGCGCTCTCGACCGCGAAGGAAGAACGGTTCGCGTTCTCGTACCAGGACGTCCTCGGCTTCAAGCTGGCCGCCCCCGCCCAGCACAAAGAACGCTCCGCCGGATTTCGCTAGGCACTTCCGCGCCACAGGCGCGGAAGTGAACCTTGCGCCGGTCCGTCAGCGGCGGATCGACATCGACCAGCTGGCGATCGTCTTGGTCCCGTTGAACTTCGGGAACATCGGCATGCGCTGGAGCACGCACTGCGGGAACGATCCGGTCTTCTGGCCGTTGACCTTCACCGCCGACACCTTGCCCGTGCCACGGATGACGAAGTCGACGCTCATCTCCCCGGCGCCCGAGTGCATCAGGCAGGGGACGAGGCCGCGGAAGTGTTTCGACATCACTTCCTCGATGACCTGATCGTCCAGCGTCTCGTCGCCGCCGCTGCTGTGCTTGCTGGCGTCGCCGAAGTTCGCATCGTTGCTGAACTCGCCGTCGGCCGCCGTCGAGCCGCCGCCGTGGTGGCCGCTGCCGCGCTTGACCGTGCTCACCTTCTGGAAGCTGAGCTTGACGTCCTTGAGGAAGGCGTCGATCTCGGCGTCCTCGCTGCGCTCGGCCACCTCGACCTTGTCCGCCGGCTTTCGCGTCATCACGTACCAGGTGATCCCGCCGCCGATCGCGAGCACCAGGATCGCCACCAGCATCATCGTGAACGCCGACTTCGCCTTCTCGGTCTTCTCGTGCCGGATCTCCGCGTGGGCGCGCCGGTTCTGCTGGATCTGCCGCTCGGAGTTGCGCGCGAAATCCCGCAGCGCCGGGAAGTCCTTCACCTTCTTGCGCGCACCCGTGTCGCTGTCGACGATCATGTGATCGCCGACGATCTCGCCGCGCTGGATCTGGGCGCGGATCTGGGCGAGCGAGAACGGACCGAAGTCCAGGCGGTCCTTCTGGATGAGCCAGCGCTCCTGCGCGTCGTCGACGGCGCCGCCCGCCACCTCCGCCATGTTGAACGACACGCGCCCGAACGTGCTGCGCCCGCCCCCGTTGGCCCCGTTGCTGGACTCCGGCTGCTGCGCCTGCGGCGCCTGGACCTGAGGCGGTCCCTGCGGCGGCTGGACCTGAGGCGGCTGAGCGTGCAGCGAACCCTGGCCGCGTGCGGGCGGCGCTGCGGGCACGGCTGCAGCCTGTGGCTGCGCGGGCGACGGCCGCTGCGGCTGCGCCGCGAACGCGGCCGCTGGCCGGTGGTCCGGGCGCGCGGGGGCAGCCTGTGACGCAGAGACTTCGGAGACGTCGCTCGCCGCGCCGGACTGAAGGTTCGCGAGCGCCTGACGCAGCTCCATCGGCGAATGGAACCGGGCGCCCGGATCGCGCGCCAGCGCCTTCGTGATCAGCCCGTCGATGCCCGCCGGCGCGTCGGTCCCCGAGCCCGCGATCCGCAAGGGCGGGGAGGGCAGGCGCCCGGTCAACACCTCGAACAGGATGACGCCCAGCGCGTACGCATCCGACGCCAGCGTCGGCTGCCCGCCAGCCAGCAGCTCGGGGGCCAGGTAGGCGTGCTCGGGACCGCCAGCCGGGATACCGCGCCGCGCCAGCATGGGCAGCGTCCGCGCCAGCCCGAGGTCGGCGACCTTCACCCGGCCCGCCTTGTTGACCCAGACCGTCGCCGGGTTCAGCCCGCCGTGCGGCATCGTGCTCGCCGCGCGCTCCAGCCCGTTCGCGATGTGGGTGACCAGGTTGCACGCGCCGCGGAACGAGACGGTCCGCCCCTCGCGGCGCTTGTTGTCGATGAACTCGCGCAGCGTCTGGCCGTCCAGCAGCTCGGTCGCGATGTAGAAGAAATCCGCCTCGCGGCCGACGGTCAGCACCTCGATCAGGTTCTTGTGGACGAGCGCGCTGGCGTTCTCGACGTCGGTCTCGAGCTGCGCAGCCGATGCGCCGAGCACGCGCATCGGGATGACGCGGACAGCTGCCGCGTTCCTGTGGCTGGTGTCCGTCGCGCGGTAGGTCTGGCTGGCCGCGTCCTGCGACAGCAACCCGTCGATCCGGAAACGTCCGCCTACGGTGGCCCCGGCGGGAATTTGCCCCGACGATCCCGATACGGCGAGCGAGTCACGTACAGGAGGAGGGGCCATCTCCGAGTCGCCGACTCTAGCAAATTCCTACAAAAAACCGAAGCATGTGGGGTAGGTGGGTGCCCGAATCCGACATTCGATCAGATCCTGCACGGGCCCATTTCGGCTCACGATTCCTGACGGTTGCGGGCCTACGCCCGCTATTTGGCTTCGACGACCTGGGGCAGCTTCTTGGCCTGGTCGATCCAGTCAGCCAGCTGAGGCTCGGTCGGGGGCTTTTCCGTAATCTTGGATTTCTTGTTCGCGTCGTTGACGGCCGTCATCAATTTGGCGGCGTCCTCCTTGACCAGGTCCGCCGTGCTCTTGACGCCCGCGGCCTCGAGCAAAAGCACCATCTCACTCCCCACGCCCTTGATCCGCAGCAGGTCACAGCGTTTCGCGAGGGCCAGCAGGTCCGCCGCCGACAGGCCGCTCGCCTTCGCCAGCGCCTTGCGATCCTTCGCCTTGGCGGACTTGCCCAGCAGCTCCTCCGTCGTGGCGACGTTGGCCTTCTTCAGCTTCTCGACCTCGGCGGGTTTGACCAGCCGAGGGACGTCGGCCAGCGCGTAGTGGCTCGCCCGCGCGACACCGCCGAACGCCATGCCCGCCAGCAACGCCAGTGCAATGAGCAACCGCTTGTGCATTTCAGCTCCCTCCGGTGGGGGTGGTCAGAGCGTCTTGAAGCGGCGGACCAGCTCGCGCAATCGCCGCGAACCGCCACCTTCGCGGTAGATGAATCGGACGCCCGTTTGACTTTCGCCTGCATGGTAGACGACCCGACCGGAAAGGTCGAACGGCGCCTCGCTGCCGGGCGGCGTGATTTCCAGGACGACGTCGGTCCCGATCGGCGGCTGGAGCGACCCGATGATGAGGCCGCCACTGACGCTGATCTCGCGCAGCTCGGCCCCGATGGCCTCCAGGCCGGCGGCGATCCGGATCTTGCAGGGGATCCCGATGGGGATGCGCGTGTGCTTCCGCCGGCGGGTGCTGGGGCGCTCGCCGCGCAGGGTCTGAATCACGAAGTCGCGCTTCGCAGATTCGTCGGCCTCGAAGGCGACCGTGGCCCCGGCGCGTACCCGCATGCGGGGCAGGGCGGGGCGCCAGGCGGTCACGATGCCCCGGATCAGCACCTTGTTGGGTAGGCCATCACACGCCATTTCGACCACGACCGGCGTTCCGGGCGAAAGCTCGGTGGTCGTCGGGCAGAAGACCCCTCCGTTGGGGACATCTGGAAGGTAATGCTCTTCGAACTCCTCGAGGTTCCGGCAGCGGACGCGAAGAATGTTCACAGGGGCTCCGAGCGTGGAGAATAACTCACGTACAGCACGCGCGAAATAGCTCTGAAATTTGGCGCGCTATAGTAGGTTCTCCCGCCAATGCCGATCCGCGTTTTCATCGACGGTGCCGTTCATCCTCCCGAAGAAGCCAAGGTGTCGGTTCTCGACCGCGGGTTTCTGTACGGCGACAGCGTCTACGAAACGATCGGAACCTTCTACGGCAGGCTTTTCGCGGCGCGGGACCACCTGGATCGCCTGGAGAGGTCGGCGCGGCGGATCGGAATGCGCGTGCCGCCGCGCGCGGAGATCGAAAAAGCGATTGGCGAAACGGTCGCTGCGGCCGGTAATCCGGAAACGCGCGTACGCGTCATCCTGACCCGCGGCGTGGGCAAGCTGGATCTGGACCCGGCGTCGGCGGACGACTCGCGGCTGGTGGTCATCGCGTTCCCGCTGGGCGCGCCGACGAAGGAGATGTTCGACAAGGGCGTCGCCGTGGCCATCGTTTCGATCACGCGCAACAACCCGCGCGCGATCGATCCGGCGGTGAAGTCGGGCAACTACCTCAACAACGTGCTGGCGCTGGGCGAGGCGCGGCGCACGAGCGGTGCGTACGAGGCGATCCTGTGCGCGGGCGACGGCAGCATCGCCGAGGGCTCGACCAGCAACGTGTTCGCCGTCGTGCGCGGCGAGGTCTGGACGCCGCAGCCCGAGGTCGGGATCCTGGACGGCATCACGCGCGCGAAGGTGCTGGAGCTGGCGCGCGGCGCCGGCATCACGGTCATCGAGCGGCGCATCCAGCCCGACGAGCTGCGCGGCGCCGACGAGGCGTTCATCACCAGCGCCACGCGTGGCGTGCTGCCGGTGACCACCATCGACGGGCGGCCCGTCGGTGCGGGCGTCCCCGGCCCGATCACGAAGAGTCTGATGGCGCTCTACGACGAGCTCGCGCGGCGCGGGGTCGAATGAGCAACGCCGCCGCGCTGTTTCCGCGGTTCCTCGTCATCTGCAGCATCATCCTGATGCTGGCCGGCGTGGCGCAAATCTTCGTTCGCCCGCGCAAGGAGAACGAGACGATGCTCGAGAAGATCGTCAACCGCGCCACGATCACGGCGCTGGTGTCGATCGCCTTCGCGGTCGCCGGCATCCTCTTCGGCCTCGGCGTCCTGAAGATGCCCCGCTTCTGATCCTTCCCCCTGTCCCGTCTTCGGGAGAGGGTCGGGGTGAGGGTCTTACTTCAGCTTCGGCGAGACCATGACCTGCTCCTTCGGGAGGAAGGAGAGGGCGGCCTTGTAGGTCTTGGTCCGGTACTGCTCCTGATCCTTCTTGGCGCCCTTGTCGTCGATCTTGTGCAGGCCGAGCTTGGCGAACGTGATCGCCGAGTACGACGCGATCGTCTCCTGGACCGTCGACAGCTTCGAATCGAACTGCTGCCGGGTCGTGGTGACCTTCAGGATTGGGGCGTCGTTCAGAACGCCGACATAGGTAACCGACTGCAGCTCGGGCGACTTGCCGAACATGGTGGTCACGAACTCCGCCCAGTAGGTCATGGCGGTGTTGAACGAGAGGTTCTCGACGTATTCATCCTTCCCCGTCTCGAGATAGGGGAACGTGACCTCGACGGCCTTCTGCGCCTCTTCGATCTTCATCGTGGGCTTGTGCGTGAACTTGTCGTCGAAGCGAGCGACCTTCTTCTTCACCTCCAGGTGGCAGGTGTCCTCGAGGTTCTCGGGCTCGGCGCGGTTCAAGCTCCAGAGGAATGCCTTGTCGACCTCCTCCTTGAACTCGAGCTTGATGTTGTTCTCGCACTTGGGGCCCTTGTCGCCGTGCTCGCGCCAGATCTTCGCAAGCGGGTTGCCGCCGGTCTGCGCCTCACCCTCGGTCCCGTAGAACGCGCCGAGGAACTGGGTCGGCTCGAACGTCTTCCGCGTCATCGCGTAGCGATACAGAAACTGCAGCGACGGGTAGATGTCGTCGCGCTTGGTCTTCTGTTTGAGGGCGACGTGCAGCTTCACGTCCTGACCGTCCGTCGGGCCGGTCACCTCGTCGCGTACAACCGTGAAGGCCGGAATGCCGGCCGGAATCTTCGGCTGGTCGCAGCACGTCGTCGGCCCCGTTGGCTGTTCGCTCTTGGTGCACGACGCGGCGCAGGCGATCGCGCCGAGGAGGATGAACGCTTTGAACATGACAACGCTGCGCGGCAGGGGCTGGGCTCGCATCCGGAACCTCCTCGGGATCGGGGAAAGTGGCCCAACCCTACAACAAAACTCGCGATAGCCGGCGCGATCTTTCTTCGAGCAATTGTCGCGCGTCTGCAGGAAGTGTTTTCGGATCCTGGCGTTCAGTGCGCGACGCACGCCGATGGAGTCGTTGGATCAAACCGCCGGGCTGGGGGCATTTCTTTACGGATGGGGCAGGGGTAGGTTATTGTATGCAATCGACGCCGCTCGCCGGGCGACCCACTTAACCCTCCAGGGACAACTTTGACCGTGATGACGCGGAGACTTCGCGGCTTTTCGAATCGCCCCGGGAGGATCGTGCCGCGCGCCGTCGTCGCCGCGTCGCTGCCGCTGGTCTATCTTGCCTTGGGTGTTCTGCTGCTGGCGGCGCCGCGGTCCGCCCTTGCGCAGATGACCCAGGCGCAAAAGGATGAGGTCAAGCTGCACTACCAGCGCGCCACGCGCGCCTACGATCTCCAGAAATACCTGGAGGCGATCGACGAGTACCAGAAGGCGTACGAGATCAGCGGCGACCCGCCGATGCTCTACAACATCGCCCAGGCCTACCGGCTGGCGGATCAGCCCGCAGAGGCCGCGCGTTACTACCGCCGGTTCTTGCAGCGGATGCCCAGCGCCCGGAACCGCGAGGACGTCGAGCGCAAGATCGCGGACCAGGAGAAGATCGCCGAGCAGCGCAAGAAGACCGAGGTGGTCACGCCGCCGCCCCCGCCGCCGACGAATCCACCGACGAAGCCGCCGCCGATCGTCGAGGTGAAGCCTCCTCCCCCGGTCGTCACGCCCCCCACGCAACCGCCGCTGCCCCAACCGCCGCCCCCGCCGCCCGAGCCTTCGCACGCGCGCGCGGTCGTTGGCTGGTGCCTGATCGGCGCGGGTTTGATCGTGGACGGCGTCGCCGCCTACGAGGGCTACCGCGCGAAGCAGAAGGGCGATCAGCTGACGCGCGATTCGCAGGCGATGCCCGCCAAGGTCTTCGATCCGTCGCTGGAGACGGACGGAAAGAACGCCAACATCGCGGCCATCGCGCTCGCCATCGGCGGAACCGCCGTCGCGATCGCCGGCGCCATCGTTCTCATCACCGGCGATTCGTCTGAACAAACGGAGAAACCCGCGACGCCGGTGGCGCGCCTGTCGCTGAGCCCCTGGATCGGCAGCGGGCTCGTCGGCGGCGGCGCGAGGCTGCAGTTCTAGGCGCGATGACGTCCGCGCCGCGCCCCCTTTCCAGTTCCAGGGCGGTTCGCGCCTGGACGGTTGCGCTGCTGCTCGCGGGCGGCGCGGCGATCGGGTGCTACAAGCCCAACGTCAAGGACGGCGGGCTCCGCTGCAACAAGGACGCGGGCGCGGGGAAGTCCTGTCCCGAAGGCTTCCAGTGCAATTCGGACGGGTTCTGCGTGAAGCATCCCAGCGACGGTGGCGTGGACAGAACGGACGGACCCGTGGATGCCGACGGCGGTCCGGTGGACGTGCCGCCGGAAGTGCCGCCCTGCTACGACGCGCGGCCGAACTGCACGCCGGGGCCGGGGATGTGCGATCCGTACTGTCAGACAGGGTGCGGCTGTCGCGAGAAGTGTTCCATCAACACGAAGGAGAACCTGACCTGCCAGCCGGTCAGCGGGAGCGGGATGCCGGCCATTTATGAGGCCTGCGTCATTCAATCTGAAGGTGCGGCCAATCAGGCGGACAACTGCGCGCCGGGCCAGGTCTGCGTGACGGACAACTGTGCGCGGCACTGCTACCAGTTCTGCCGCAACGACAACGACTGCACGAACGCCGCCTGCGACCGGGAGGTCGTGGATGGCGGTCAGAAGGTGTGCGACGTGCCGTACGTGCCCGGCTGCGTGCCGCTCCAGGGCAGCGCGAACACGGGTTGCGGTCCCACGACGGGAACCATGAGTTGCTACCTTTCATCGGCCCACCCCGACAAGACGATCTGCGATTGCCCGGCCGGTGCTGGCGGTCCCAGTACCGAGTGCAAGCATTCGCGCGACTGTAATCGCGGCCTCGCCTGTGTCGACCGGCAGGACGGCTATCCGCCGAGATGCTGGGCGGTCTGCGACAGGACCGTCGACGCCGGGACCGGCACCTGCCCGGGAGGCGCGAGTGCCTGCCATCCCTACTACGGAAACCCGATGGGCTCCGTTGCCCACCCGAGATACGGTTACTGCTACTAGACGATGCGAATCGCCTCGAAGCGCGCGTCCGGCGCATGGATCCCCTTCCTGGTCGCGCTGGCTGCTGGATGCTTCAAGCCCAACGTCAAGGACAACGGCTTCCTGTGCGCGGACGCCGGCGCGTCGGAGGTCGGCGGCTGTCCGGAGAACTTCCACTGCGCGCCCACCGGTCTTTGCAAGGAGGGTGCGCCGCTGGTGTGCCAGCCGTCGTCGCCGCACATCGCCTCGATCTGCACGCCCGACGCGGGCCACGACTGCGATCCCCTCTGTCAGAGCCGCTGCGAGTGCGGACGCTGCACCCTCGTGGGGGACGACCTCGGATGCACGGCCCCTGGTATTCAGAAGCGCGGCGACTTCTGCGACATCGCGAACGACAACTGCGAGCCGGGCAGCATCTGCCTCAATGACTGTGGGAAAAAAGTCGCGCGCTGTTTTCGGTTTTGCGGCAGCGGTTCCACTGCCCGGGATGACATCTGCCCGGGCCAGTGCAACTTCGGCATCGACGATGCGAACGCGAATCCCACGGGGTTCACCGTCTGCAATCCGCCGTCGGTGACGTGCAACCCCGTCGGGGACACCAACGATGGCTGTGGGAATGCGGCGCTCGGGTGCTACGTCCTCAGCAGGGGCGGTACCGCCTGCGACTGCAAGGGGACGATCGCGGCGGGCGGCACGGGCTGCGGTGTCTACAATTCCTGCGTTGCCGGATATAGCTGCGTCGTGCTGAACACAGCGGGCGGTTTCACGGCAACGTGCCTCAAGACCTGCCGGATCCTCGGAAACGACTGCTCATCCGGGACCTGCACGCGAGCCGGGCCCGGCGACTTCGGTTACTGCCCGTCTTGATCCGAGCGCCGGCGCGAAAGTCGGCTATCTTCCTTCGTCCTTGGCCAGCAAACCGACCGGTCCCGCCACGCTGCCGCGCTTCGCGTTCCTGACGCCGCGGACGCTGCCGCCCGCCACGAAGCTGGAAGGCCGGGTGGCGGTGCTCGACGTCGCGTTCGCGAGCGAGGGCGGCGGCGCGTCCTTCGAGAAGACGACGCTTCCCTTCATCAAGGGGCTCGGCAGCCGGCTGGCGGCGTGGGTCGATCACCACGATCACGAGCGCCACGTCGACTATGCAGGGGATCCGCGCTTCATCCTGACGACCAAGGCACAGCACGGCGCCTGTCCCGAGCTGGTGACGCCCGAGGTCGTGCAGGCGGCGGGCCCGGTCGACACGGTCGCGATGCACCTCGATCTGGACGGCCTCTACTCGGGCGCGAAATGGGTGCTGGGCGGCGTCGAGCCCTACGAGGGCGCGGACGTCGACGCGCGCGCGATCGACACGCGCCGGGGGCAACCCGGTCCGATCGCAGCCCGGATCGATCGGGCGCTGCGCGCGCGCTTTCGCGACGAGACGCTGAAGCACCGCGTGATCCAGTACCTGGTGGCGCGCACCAAGGCGCCGGTCCTCTGGGATGAGATCGAGCAGGCCGCGCGCCTCATCGACCCGCTGCTGGACGAGAGCCGCCGGCTCGCCGACGGGTTTCGCGTGGAAAACGGGGTCGCATATGCGGAGGCGGGCGGCAAGCCGTACGACAAGACCGAGCTTCTGCTTCTGGGGCAGGAAAAGGCACCGGTCGCTGTGGTGCGCGACTCCGGATCCCTGACGATCGCCGCCGACTTCGAGTCCGGGTTCGACTTCGTGAAGACCTTCGACCTGGGAGGCGGGATGCCGACGCGGGTGACGGTTCCCGAGGCGCGGCACGCCGAGGTGATGACCAAGCTGGCGGCCTTGGTGCGCGACCGGCCGGCGGTATAAGCTCGAGCATGGCCCGCAAGCGGGAAACCGCCGGAAAGTCGTCTCACGCGGCGCTCGCCGAGAAGGTGTTGTCGGCGGCGGGCGGGCTGCGCGCGGGCCTGGCGGCCGAGGGGCCGCTTCCCACCCGGCGCGACATCCGCACGCTGGTGGAGGAGTTGCTGGAGGTGCTGTTTCCCGAGTCGCACCGGATGGGGACCGACGGAGGAAACCTTCGCGGGCACGTCGCCGCGACGATCGCGGCGCTGGAGCCGCGCCTGGAGCGGGCGATCCATCTCGGGTTGCACCGCCTTCACAAGACGAACCAGGCGGACGGCTGCAAGAAGAGGGCGGCGGCGATCACCGCCAAGCTGCTGGCGGCGCTGCCGGACGTGCGCGCGCGCCTGGCGAAGGACGTGCTGGCCGCGTTCGATTCGGATCCGGCGGCGAGCGGCATCGACGAGATCGTCGCCTGCTACCCGGGCCTGTACGCGATTGCGATCTACCGCGTCGCCAACCGTCTGCTGGCGCTGGGCGGCGAGGTCCTGCCGCGCATGCTGACGGAGTACGCGCACTCGCGGACCGGAATCGACATCCACCCGGGCGCGACGATCGGCGCGTCGTTCTTCATCGATCACGGCACGGGCATCGTCATCGGCGAGACCAGCCGCATTGGCGATCGCGTGCGCGTCTATCAGGGGGTGACGCTGGGCGCGCTGTCGGTGCGCCACCGCAGCAAGGCGGCTCAGGCGGCGGGCAACCAGCGGCACCCGACCATCGAGGACGACGTGACGATCTACGCGAATGCGACAATTCTGGGCGGCAACACGGTGATCGGCAGGGGCGCGGTCGTCGGAGGGAATGCCTGGATCACGTTCTCCGTGCCGCCGGGGACGCGGGTGGGGATCGCGTAGGAGGCCGCGACGCTTTCGCCGCGCACCATCGATCTTCTGCGCGACGTCGCCGCGAAGATTCTCGAGGCGCAGCGCCCGATCCGGGTCCTGCGTGTGCTCTCCTGGGACGAGCAGGTGGAGCGCGCTTTCTTCGCGGGCAAGGGACGCGAGCTGCCGAGGCCGGAGTACCGTGTTCCGGCGAACATCGCCGAGAGCGGCGAGCGTTTCCGCGAGCTCAAGGCGGCGGTTCCGGGTGAAAACGCCATCGAGCATTTCCTGCGCGACACCTGCGACGCGTTCGAGACGGCGGCGCGGATGCTCGCGGCCGTCGGGACGCGCGATTTCTATCACCACGCCGTCGAGCTGTACGGCCGGCCCGCCAGCCTGACGGCGGATCGGAGGACGACGAACCTGGACCTCGCCGAGCACTTCACCCAGGTCGTCGACGGTGTCGCGGGCCGCGCCCCGATCCCGAGCCCGCTCGACGAGCTGGTGTACACGGCGGCGGAGGTGGTGCCGCTGCTCGCCGAGCGCTTCGCGCGGTTCTTCCCGGGGCTCGACATCCGTGTCGAGCTGGTCGACGACATCGCATCGAAGGCGGCCGCCGGCGTCGACGGCGTCCGCATCAAGCGCGGCGGCCGCTTCTCGCGGCGGGATCTCGCCCAGCTGGAGTTCCACGAGGGCCACGTCCACGTCGCGACCGCGCTCAACGGCCGCGCCCAGCCGATGATGTCGTTCATCGGGTATCCCTCGCCGCGCACGACGGGCACGCAGGAGGGGCTGGCCGTCCTGACCGAGTTCATGACGCAGTCGATGAGCCTGGAGCGACTGCGCCGGCTCGCCGACCGGACGCTGGCGATCAAGATGGCCGAGGACGGCGCCGACTTTTGCCAGATCTACCAGTTCTTCCTCGCGCACGGGCACGACGAATCGGCGGCGTACGACTGCGCGCGCCGGGTGTGCCGGGGCGGCCTGGTCGAGGGCGGCGCGCCGTTCACGAAGGACGTCTGCTACCTGGACGGCCTGCTGCGCGTGACGAACTTCCTGCGCGTCGCGCTGGTGAAGGGGCACCTCGATTACGTGCCGTTGTTCTTCGCCGGCAAGATCGACGTCGAGGACGTGCCGCTGTTCGGGCGGCTGCTGCGCGAGGGGATCGTGACCACGCCCGACCATCTTCCCGACTGGGCACGCGATCTCTCGCACCTGACGGCGTTCATGAGCTACTCGGCGTTCCTCGGCGAGTGCGACCTGGTGGCCGAGCGGCGGCGCTACGAGGACCTGATCTCGCGGGCCGAAGACGAAATGCCCTGAAGAAAGAGGCCCTGAGCGGCCTACTTGGTCTCGCCGGCCTTCGCTTCGCCCGCGGGCTGTTCGGGAGGCGTAGGTGTCGCCGGCCTCGCCGGACGGCGCCACAAATAGACGCCGAGCGCGGCGGTGGCCAGGCAGGCCCACTGCGCGGGCGTGAGGCCCAGGTGGCGGACGTCCGGGTGGGTGACGACCTTGGAGACCTCGGTCTCCCGGAAGAAGTCGAGCACGAAGCGCGCGGGGGCGTAGATCATCGCCGCCAGGGCGATCATCTTTCCGGGCGCGCGCTCCTTGCGGTTGTACGCGAACAGGATCGCGGTCAGCGCGATGGTGAACAGCAGCTCGTAGATCCCGAGGTCGATGCGCGGGCCGTCCGGGTAGTTCACCGACAGGAAGAACGACGCGCTCACGTGACGGCCGGGGTGATCGTGCGCCGTGGAACAGCCCGTGCGCCCGAAGATCCAGCCGACCGCCAGCCCCAGCGCCACGGAATCCGCATAGCGGAGGCGGTCGACCTCCGCTTTCTTGGTGAAGTAGAGGAACGCGAGAAACGCTCCCAGGAAACCGCCGAAGGACGACAGCCCTGCGAACGGGTTGAGGAGGACCATCCAGTCCTCGCGGATGCGCTCCGGGTAGTAGAAGATCACCGAGACCAGGTGGGCCACGATGAACCCGCCGATCACGATGCGCGCGTTCAGATATTTGGTGTCGTTCTCGTCGAGCCCGCGCTTGCGTCCCTCCCGGACGACGATGCGATCGCCGACGAGGACGCCGATGGCGACCAGCACGCCGAACATGTGGATCGGCATGCCGCCGATCTTGGGCAGGAACTTCGGCAGGTCGAAGAGATGCCCGTCGAAGTAGGGAATCATCTGCGCCGTCAGGTTCGGTTGCGCAAAGCCAGCACGATGTCGCGCTGGCCGTCGGCGTGGTAGCTCGATCGAACCATCGGCCCCGACTCGACGTGGGGGAAGCCCATCGCCAGCGCTTCGCTCTTCAGGGCCAGGAATTCGTCCGGCGTCGCGAAGCGGGCCACCGGCAGGTGCTTCGGCGACGGCCGCAGGTACTGGCCGAGCGTAAGGATGTCGACGCCGATCTCGCGCAGCTCGCCGAACACCGCGCGCAGCTCGCCCGGCTCCTCGCCCAGCCCGAGCATGAGCCCCGTCTTCGTGATCGCGCCGCGCGCCTTGGCGTGGCGGAGGATCGCGTACGAGCGGGCATAGCTCGCCTGGATGCGCACCTGCCGCGATAGCCTCGGCACCGTCTCGAGGTTGTGGGCAAACACGTCCGGGCCCGCGTCGAGCACGACGTCCACCGCGCCGGTGTCGCCCTTGAAGTCACCGGTCAGCACCTCCAGCACCATGTCCGGTGTGGCGCGCTTCACGGCGCGGATCGTCTCCGCCCAGTGCGCGGCGCCGCCGTCCCGCAGATCATCGCGATCGACGCAGGTGATCACGGTGTGGCGCAGCCCGAGCTCGGCCAGCATCGTCGCGACGTGCTCGGGCTCGTTCGGGTCGGGCGGCAGCGGGCGGCCGGTCGGCACGTCGCAGAACTGGCAGGACCGCGTGCAGATTCCGCCCAGGATCATGATGGTGAGCGACTGGCGGTTCCAGCACTCCCCGATGTTCGGGCAGGACGCGCTCTCGCACACCGTGTGGAGGCCCAGCTCGGCCACCCGCTTCTTGAGATCGAAGAAGACCTCGCCCGTGGGCATCTTCATCCGGATCCACGGCGGTTTCGGCTGCATCTGCGGGCGCGCCGCCGGGTCGACGCCGGCCTCGGCTTCGAGGACGCGCAGTTTGCGCGAGCGGGTCTCGACGACGCGGGCAGGCATGTTCGGGAGGTTGGAATCTACCATCCCGATCGACGTTACGCCGGGGTCGCCCGCGCGGAGCGACTAGATGTGGACGACTTCGCCCAGGGCGGCGGCGGTCGCCTCGTACATGACCTCGGACAGCGTCGGGTGCGGGTGGACCGCGGCCAGGACGTCGTGCGCGGTCGCCTCGGACGAGATGGCCAGAGACATCTCCGCGATCAGGTCGGTGACGCCGTAGCCGATCGCGTGCACGCCGACGATCTCGCCGCGCGCCTTGTTCGTGATCACCTTGATGAAGCCGTCCGGGTGGCCGGCGCCGAGCGCCTTGCCGTTGGGCGCGAACGGGAACTTGCCGACGGCGATGTCGATGCCGGCCTCGCGCGCCTGCGCCTCGGTCTTCCCGATCGACGCGACCTCCGGATCGCAGTAGGTGCACCCGGGGATGGCGTCGTAGTTGATCGGGACGACGTGCTTGCCCGCCATGGCCTCGACGGTCCGCACGCCCTCCGCCATCGCGACGTGCGCCAGCAGCGGCGGCCCCGCGCAGTCGCCGATGGACCAGATGCCGGGGCTGGTGGTCCGGTAGTCGTCGTCGACCTGGATGAAGCCGCGATCGACCGCGACGCCCATGCCCTCGAGGCCGATGCCCTCGATGTTGGCGCGCACGCCGACCGCCAGCAGCACCCGCTCCGACGTCACCGTCTGGTTCTTGCCGTCAGCGTCGGTGAACGACGTTGTGACGGTCTTGCCGCTGACCTTGACGCCGGTGGTCTTGGCGCCCGTGTGGACGGCCATCTTTCGTTTCTTGAGCGTCCGCAGCAGCGTCGCCGAGATCTCCTCGTCCTCGATGGGCAGGACGCGGGGCATGTATTCGATGACGGTCACCTCGACGCCGAACGCGTTCCAGAAGTCGGCGAACTCGATCCCGATCGCGCCCGCGCCGATGACCACGACCGACTTCGGCACCTCGGGCAGGATCATCGCCTCCCGGTAGGTGATCACGCGATCGCCGTCGGCCTCGATGCCGGGAAGGAACTTGGCGCGGGCGCCGGTCGCAATGATCGTGCGCGGCGTCTCCAGGACCAGCTTGCCTGACTTGGTGGCGACCTCTATCTTCCCGCGCCCGGTGAGCGTCGCGGTCCCCAGGATCTGCGTGACGCCGTACTTCTTGAACAGGTGCTCGACGCCGCTGGACAGCTTCTCCGCGACGCCGCGGCTGCGCTTGATGATCTTGTCCCAGTCGAACCCGATCTCGCCCTTGATGATGACGCCGTAGTCGGCCGCCTTCTGGACGTGGCGCATCGCATCCGCGGACTTGAGCAGCGCCTTCGACGGGATGCACCCCCAGTTCAGGCAGATGCCGCCCGCCCGCTCGCGCTCCACACACGCGGTCTTGAGGCCCAGCTGCGCGGCGCGGATCGCCGCGACGTACCCGCCGGGGCCGGCGCCGATGACGACGAGATCGTACTTATCTGCCATGGACGTTGGATAGCATGAACACGGTCACGCCGAAATGAGATCGCGGGGCGTCAGCCCGCGGCCGCCGCCGGGCGGGGCGCGCGCAACTGGAGGGCGAACGCCGCGATCGCCGCCAGGCAGACGGCCTGGACGAGGCTCACCGGCCCGAAACGGATCGCCGGATCGCCGCGCAGGAATTCGGTCGAAAACCGGATCGCGAAGAAGCCGATCAGGAATTCCCGCCACAGGCGGCCCTCGGGACGGTCAGCCCGGCGGGTGGCCCAGAGCCCGGCGGCGAGCACCAGCAGCGCCGCCGCCTCGTACGCCTGGACCGGGTGGCGGGAGGCGCCTGCAATGTCGACGGCAAGCGGCCCGCCGCCCGGCGTCCCGTAGCAGCACCCGTTGAGCAGGCAGCCGACGCGCCCGATGCCGATGCCCAGCGCCGCGGCGATCGCGAACTGGTCGCCGGTGCGGCGCCGGATCCCGAGCCTCCACTTCGCGATCTCCACCCCGGCAATCCCACCGAGGAGCGCGCCCACCACGGTCTTGCCCGCGAAATCGAACCCGGCGGCGCGCCGGAACAGATCGCCGAGCGCGGGCCACGGTTCGAACAGCGCCATCCCCAGCTTCGAGCCGACGACCGCGCCGGCCAGCGCGGCGATTCCGATGAGGCGCTGCCCTGGCGCCGCCGCAATCCCGAGCCGGCGCGCCTCCAGCCGGCGCAGGACCAGCGCCACCAGGAACGCCACGACCACGCACACCGCATAGCTCGGCACCGCGAGACCGCCCAGTTGCAGTGTTGGTCGCAATTTTTCGCCAATGCTATCATCGCGCCGCTTGGCCAGGCGTGCGCAGCCGGCAGCACCCCGAGCCGCCCGCGGTCGCCTTCGCGCGGCTTTCGTCGCGGTCGCGCCCGTCGTGGTGCCGGTGGTGCTGGCCGCTGGCTACTTCGCGCTCTGGGCGTGCGCGACGCCGGGGCCGGCCACCCTGCGCTCGGCCGCGCCGCCTCTACCCGCCGAAAAGCGCGAGATCGGCGTCGGCGGTTTCGTCGCGAAGAAGAGCAATCCCGATGATCC
>Ga0070690_100000356_pt1 | contig 23475 bp, 26 predicted proteins | sample KBSS33HmetaG_FD_64671 | JGI IMG/M metagenome (GOLD analysis project Ga0070690, IMG submission 64671) | Switchgrass rhizosphere microbial communities from Kellogg Biological Station, Michigan, USA - KBS S3-3H metaG | ecosystem: Host-associated > Plants > Roots > Rhizosphere ... | reverse complement strand
GCCGCGCGGACCGGCTCGCGGCCGGCAGCCGCTGAGCCGCGACTTCCCTACGCCGGCGTCAGATCCGCGTACCGCGCGACGAACTTCTTCTTGCCGGCGCGGTCGAAGTAGACGGTCAGGCGCGTCTCGTCACCGGAGCCCTCCTCCGTCAGGATCACGCCGTAGCCGTAGCGCGGGTGACGGACGCGCCGGCCGCGGCGGAGCGGGCGCTGGTCCTCGTCCTCGGGCTCGAAGCTCGACGCGTGCGCGGCGAACGCGGCCGTCGGCGCCGAGTAGCCGAAGACCTTCTCCTCGACGGCGCCCTTCGGGATCTCCTCGAGGAACCGGGACGGCCGGCGCGGCTCGACGCGGCCGTAGACGAGCCGGCGGTTCGTGACCGTCAGCGTCAGGGCGTCCTCCGCGCGCGTCATCCCGACGTAGAGGAGGCGCCGTTCCTCCTCGAGCTCGTCCTCGTCCTCGCCGGACTGGCCGTGCGGCAGGAAGCCCTCCTCGAGGCCGACGACGAACACCTGCCCGAACTCGAGCCCCTTCGCGGCGTGGAGCGTCGAGAGCGTGATGGCCCCGCCTCGGACTCCCGCGGCATCCGCGTCGGTCGCGAGCGCGACGGTGTCGAGGTACTCGGCGACGGTCGCTCCCTCGGCGTTGCGCCGCTCGAACTCGCGCGCGGAGGAGAGCAGCTCCTGGATGTTCTCGCGGCGCGCTACGTCCTCGCGGTCCTCGGAGCCCTCGTAGAGCGCGGCGTATCCGGTCACCGTCAGGAGGTGCTCGAGCAGCGCCGAGGGCGTCCACGTCGGGGCCTTCGCCGCCAGGTCCTCGACGATCGCCCGGAAACGCGCGAGCGACGTCCGCGCGCGGTCCGCGACGCCCGCCGGCGGGTCGGCCGAGACCTCCCACCACGACTTCCCCGTCTCCCGCGCGGCCTGCGCCAGACGGTCGAGCGAGGCCGAGCCGATGCCGCGCGCGGGGACGTTGACGACGCGGCGGAAGGCGAGGTCGTCGTCGGGACGCGCCGCGAGCCGCAGGTACGCGAGCACGTCCTTGACCTCCGCCCGCTCGTAGAACTTCATGCCGCCGACCACGACGTACGGAGTCCGGCGGCGGACGAGCTCCTCCTCGAAGGGCCGCGACTGCGCGTTGGTGCGGTAGAGGACGGCGATCTCCCCGGCAGGGTGGCCGGACGAGGCGATCTCGCGCGCGACCGCCTCCACCTCGGCGCGGTCCTCGTCGAAGCGCCAGACGCGGACCGCGGCGCCCTGGCCCCGGTCGGCGATCAGCCTCTTCTCGCGGCGGCGCCGGTTGTGGGAAACGAGCCCGGCCGCCGCTGAAAGGATCCCGGCCGTCGAGCGGTAGTTGCGCTCCAGGGGGATCACGCGCGCGCCCGCGAAGTCGGTCTCGAAGCGGAGGATGTGCTCGACCTCCGCGCCCCGCCACCGGTAGATGGCCTGGTCCTCGTCGCCCACCGCGCACAGCGAGGCCGCGCCCTCGCCGAGCCGCTTCACGAGCGCGTCCTGCGCGGAGTTGGTGTCCTGGTACTCGTCGATGAGCAGGTGCCGCACCCAGCGCCGTTCCTGCTCGGCGACCGCCGGCGACTGCGCGAGGAGCGCCACGGTGCGGCCGATCAGGTCGTCGAAGTCGAGCGCGCCGTTCGCGGCGAGCTTCTTCTGGTACAGCCGGTAGACCTGCGCGATGCGCTCGCCGGCGAAGTCGGTCTGGGTCTGCTCGAACCGCTCCACCGAGATCAGCGCGTTCTTGGCGGAGGAGATCCGCGCCCGCACCGCGCCGGGCGGAAGGAGCTGCTCGGAAATCGACAGCTCCCCCATCGCCTCCTTGACCAGCGCGAGCTGGTCGGCGGAGTCCGCGATCGCGAAGCGCGGCGGCAGCTCCGCCTCCCGCGCGCGGCGGCGCAGGAACCGCAGACACCAGGAGTGGAACGTCCCGACGAAGGAGGCGAGCCGGTCGACGCCCAGGAGGGCCTGGACGCGCTCGCGCATCTCCTGGGCCGCCTTGTTGGTGAAGGTCACGGCGGCGATCGTGCGGGGATCGGCGCCTCCCGCGACCAGGTGCGCGAGCCGGTGAGTGATGACGCGCGTCTTGCCGGATCCGGCGCCGGCGAGGACGAGCAACGGCCCCCTGTCGTGAAGGACCGCCTCGCGCTGTTCGGGGTTCAGGCCCTGGAGGAAGAGGGAGTCAGGCACCGCGGGATCATAAGCGAGATCGGCGGCGGCTCACTCCACCGTCACCGACTTCGCCAGGTTCCGCGGCTGGTCGACGTCGCAGCCGAGGCGCACGGCCACGTGGTACGCGAACATCTGGAGCGGGACGACGGACAGGATCGGCTGCAGCTCCGCGATCGTCTCCGGCACGAGGATGACGTGATCCGCGATCGACGCGACCTCCTCATCGGGCCGCGTCCCGAGCACGATCGCGATCCCGTCGCGCGACTTGACCTCGCGCAGGTTCGACAGCGTCTTCTCGCGCCACGCGTCGTGGGGCGCGAGAACCACGACCGGAAGGTTCTCGTCGACCAGGGCGATCGGCCCGTGCTTCATCTCGCCGGCGGGATAGCCCTCGGCATGGATGTACGAGATCTCCTTGAGCTTGAGCGCTCCCTCGAGGGCCACCGGGTAGTGGAGCCCGCGTCCGAGGAACAGGAAGTCCCTGGCGTGCTGGTAGCGGCGCGCCAGCTCCTCGATCTCGGGCTCGAGCGCGAGTGCGGCGCCGAGGGCCTTGGGCAGGTGCGCCAGGGCCAGGCGCTCCTCCTCGGACAGCACCTTCGCGAGCCCCCGCGAGGCCCGCAGCTTCGCGGCGAGGAGGTAGAGGACGGCGAGCTGGGTCGTGAACGCCTTCGTTGAGGCCACGCCGATCTCGGGCCCGGCGTGCGTCGAGAAGACCGCGTCGGCCATCCGCGCGATCTGGCTGCCGGGCACGTTCACGATCGCTCCGACCGGCGAGCCCGCGCGGCGCGCCTCGTTGAGCGCGGCGACGGTGTCCGCCGTCTCGCCCGACTGGGAGATCCCGATGGTCAGCGTCTTCGGCCCCACGACCGGCCGCCGGTAGCGGAACTCGCTGCCGTAGTCGACCTCCACCGGGATCCGCGCCATCCCCTCGATGAGGAACTTGCCGACCTGCGCGGAGTGCCACGAGGTCCCGCAGGCGAGCAGCAGCACACGGTCGAAGCCCGCGACGCGCTCCGGCGACAGCAGCGGCGAGTCGAGGTACAGCTCGCCGGTCTCGAGCGACACCTTGCCGCCGAGCGTTTCGGCCACGGCCGTCGGCTGCTCGTGGATCTCCTTGGCCATGTAGTGGCGGTAGCCGCCCTTCTCGGCGGCGACGGCGTCCCAGAGGATCCGGTGGACCTCGCGGTCGAGCCTCTTCCCCTGGGTGTCGACGATGCGCACGCCCTCCGCGTCGACCCGGGCGACGTCGCCGTCCTCGAGGAAGACGACGTCCCGCGTCCAGGGCACGAGCGCGACCGGATCCGACGCTACGAAGTTCTCGCCCTGGCCGAGGCCGAGGACGATGGGAGGCCCCGAGCGGGCGGCGACGAGGACCCCGGGCTCGCGGCTCGACGCGATCAGGACCGCGTAGGCGCCGGTGAGCCGGGAGACCGCCGCGCGCACCGCCGCGAGGAGGTCGCCCTGGAAGGCCGCCTCGATCTCGTGGGCGAAGACCTCGGTGTCCGTCTCGCTCGTGAAGCGGTGGCCCGCGGCCCTGAGCGCGGCCTTGCGCTCCGCGAAGTTCTCGAAGATGCCGTTGTGGACGACGACGATCTGGCCGGTGCAGTCCGTCTGCGGATGCGCGTTGATCTCGGTGGGACGACCGTGCGTCGCCCAACGCGTGTGGCCGATGCCCGTGGCGCCCGCCGCGGGCCGCTGCGAGAGCTTCTCGACCAGGTTGCCGAGCTTGCCGGGCGATCGGTAGACCTCGAAGCCGCCGTTCGAGAGCGTGGCGATTCCGGCCGAGTCGTAGCCGCGGTACTCCAGGCGGCGGAGTCCCTCGAGCAAGAGCGGGCTCGCCTGCTGGGGTCCGACGTATCCGACGATTCCGCACATGGTCCTACTCCGTGAACGGCGAGACCGGGATCGAAAACCGCCGCCGGGCGGGCTCGATTGTCATGGGACGGACTATTTTACCCGGATTTCTTGGCCTTGCGGCGGGCGACCCAGCCCTCCTTGTTCGTCTGCGCCGAGCGGCTCAGGGCCAGCGCCCCGGCCGGGACGTCCTCGGTGACCGTCGTGCCGGAGCCGACGTAGGCGCCGTCTCCCACCTTCACGGGGGCCACGAGCTGCGAGTCGCTGCCGATGAAGGCCTTCTCTCCGATCTCCGTGCGGTGCTTCTTCTCGCCGTCGTAGTTGCACGTGATGACGCCCGCGCCGATGTTCGTCTCGGCGCCGACGTCGGCGTCGCCCAGGTACGAGAGGTGGAGCGCCTTGACGCCGCGGCGCAGCACCGTGTTCTTCGTCTCGACGAAGTTGCCGACGCGGACGTCCTCGCCGATCTCGGAGCCCGGGCGGATGCGCGAGAACGGGCCCACGCGGGCGCGGGGGCCGATCTGCGCGCCCTCGACGTCGGTGTGCGGACCCACGACGGCTCCGGCGGCGAGCCTCGAGTCGAGCACGCGTGTGAAGGCGAGCACCTCGCAGCCCTCCTCGAGAACCGTCGCGCCCTCCAGCGAGACGAACGGGTGCAGCACGACGTCGTGAGAGAGCACGACGTTCGGCCCGATCCGGACGGAGTTGGGATCGAGGACGGTGACCCCGGCGTCGAGCGCCCGCTCGATGCCGCGCCGGTGCTCGAGCTCCTCGGCGGCGGCCAGGTCGCGGCGGGTGTTGACGCCCCAGGCCTCGCGCCAGTCCTCGACCGTCACGGCGGCCACGCGCCCGTTACCCTTGCCCCGTGCGAGGATCTGAACGGCGTCGGTCAGGTAGAACTCCCGGCTCACCGGGTTCTTGCGCAGGCCGGCCAGGGCGCGCGCCAGCGCGTCCGGCGCGAAGCAGTAGACGCCCGCGTTGACCTCCGCGATCTTGCGCTCGCGGGGCGAGGCCACGGCGAGCTCGACGATGCTGCGGACCCGGCCGCGCGCGTCCCGAACGACGCGGCCGAACGCTCCGGGATCGGGCGGCACGAACGACAGGAACGCGAGGTCGAGGCCGTCTTCCCGCTGGCGCTCGACCAGCGCGCGCAGAGTCTCGGCGCGCAGGAGCGGAGTGTCTCCCGCCAGCACGACGACCGGTCCCGCGCCCTCCCCGAGCGACTCGAGGCCGCGGCGCGCGGCGTCGCCGGTGCCGAGCGGAGGATCCTGGACCGCGAAGGTGACGGAGCGGCCCTCGAGGGAGGCGACGACCGACTCCCGGCCCGCACCGATGACGACGACCACGCGCTCGGGCCTCAGGCCCTCGGCCGAGGCGAGGACGGCCTCGAGGAGCGTGCGCCCGGCGACTCGGTGGAGGACCTTGGGCCGGGCCGAGCGCATCCGCGAGCCCAGACCGGCCGCGAGGATGATGACGCGCGGAGCCGCCGCCGGGGCGGACGTCCTCGGCTTACGCGGACGCTCTCGCGCGCGGCGCTTCATGCCCGGAGTATAGGCCGGCCTCGAGGCGCAGGCGGTCGACCGTTCAGGACGCCAGCAGCTTCTGGAACTCGGGAGTCTCGCGAACCGGATCGAAGTCGCGATCGTGGCGCGCGAGCACGCGATGCCGCTGATCCTCCTCGATCGCCTTCTGCAGGTGCGCGAGCGCCGTCTCGAGGTCTCCCTGCTGCGCGTAGCAGCAGGCCAGAAGGAAGTCGACCCGGCCGCCGCCGTTCTTGCGCGCCGCCTGGTTCAGGTGGGCGATGGCCTCGGCGACGTTGCCGCGGTTCTTCTCGAGGACCGCCGCATAGTAGAAGTCCTCGGGCTCGGAGAGCGCCGGCCGCGGATCGCGTCGCTGCCGCTGACAGACCGTCAGGTACACGCGCGCGCGGTCCACGAGCTCGCGCTCGTCGGGATACTTCTGGATGAGGTCGAGGAAGTGGCGCTCGGCCTCGTCGAGCTTCTTCTTCTGGAGGCAGGCGACGCCGCGGTCGTAGTCCTTCCGCGCGTTCTCGGTGTGCTTGGAGAGCTCCTTGAGGGTCTGAGCCTTCTTGGGCTCGGCCGCGCCGGGCGCGACCTTGCCGAGCAGGCCGAGCTTCTCCATCTTCTTCTCGAGCTCGTCGACGCGAACCGAGAGGGCGTCGGCGAGTGCCTGGACGCTCATCTTCTCGGCGTTGTCCGACAGGAATCGAAGTTCCGCTTCCGCCCAACGCTTGACCATTCGGTTGCACCTCCAGGCCGCAACGAAAAACGGCGTATTCTAGGGAGGCTGGGGCCCGCTGTCAAATGGGGAATGGCGGGGTCCGCCACCGGGGTTCTCCGAGACGGTCCGAAAAGGAAGCTATGCGCCACTTCGTCCCTTCCCTCGTCGTCTCCTGGGCGCTGATCGCCGGGTCCTCCGCCGCCGCTCCGGTCGACAAGACACCCTCGGTCACCGGAACGGTGGCGCGCGTCACGGCCTCGGAGCGGCTGGTCGAGGTGACGCTCGCCGACGGCACGGTCCAGCGGTTCCAATGGAACGCCGAGACCAAGATCAGCGGGACGCTGACCCCCGGTGCGGCGGTGACCGTCCGCTACACCCCGGGAACCGACGGGAAGAATCTGGCCCTGCAGATCACGGTTTCCCGCAATTGACGGACGCCGCGCTCGCGGCTGCGGTCACCTGCTAGAATCTCGGCGCGCCGCCGGAACCGGGGCGCGGAGGCATCCGAATGGGAATGTACATCATCGCGGAACCGTGCATCGGCACGAAGGACACGGCGTGCGTGGACGTCTGTCCGGTGGATTGCATCCACCCGCGAAAGGACGAGAAGGACTTCGAAGCCGCGACGATGCTCTACATCGATCCGGACGTCTGCATCCAGTGCGGAAACTGCGAGCCCGCATGCCCGGTGACCGCGATCTTCACGGAGGAGACGATCCCCGAGAAGTGGAAGCACTTCCAGCAGATCAACGCGGACTGGTACAAGAACCGGACGTAGTCAGTCGACCACCGACCGCCGACTACTTCCCCTTCAACATCTTCGCCAGGAACGCGTCCGTCCGCGCGTCGGCGTCCTTGGCGTCGGCCGGACGGAACACGGCCGGGTCCTTCGACGACGCGAACGCGTGCCCCGCATCTGGATAGATCTTGAAGTCGACGCTGCCGCCGGCCTTCTTCACCGCCTCCTCGAACGCCTTCACGTCCGCCGGCGGGATCCCCTGATCCTGGCCGCCGAAGTTCCCGAGCAGCGGGACCTTCAGGGAGGCGATCGTCTTCGGATCCGTCACGAGGTGACCGTAATAGATGACCGTGCCGGCGAGTGAGGGCTCCGCGATGGCCGCGTCGAGCGAGTAGCCGCCGCCCATGCACCAGCCGACCGAGGCGATCTTCGTGCCGTCGACGTCGGGACGGGCCCGCAGGTACGCGACCGCGGCCTTCAGATCCCGCACGGCGCGATCCTCCGGCAGCCCGCGCATGAGCTGGTGAGCCGTGTCGGCGTTGTCGGCGACCTTGCCGCGGTAGAGGTCGATGGCGAGCGCGACGTAGCCCTGCTTGGCGAACCCGTCCGCCTTCGCGCGCGCGAAGTCGTTCAGGCCGTACCACTCGTGGATCACGACGATCGCCGGTTTCTTGCCGGGACCGTCGGGCGACGCGACGTAGGCGGCGACGGTGTCGGCGCCGCTGGGATACGAGACCATGGTTCCCGCCTCTCCGGCCGCGGCGGCCAGGACGAGAGCGGCGACTCCGAGGCCCAGTCCTCTTCGGAACATGACTCCTCCTTACCCTGCATTATTCACGATCCGCCGCGGCCACCGCTCCCGATGGCCACGAATTCTCCGGGCTGCGCTAATCTTGTTTCGGTGGAGCTGCTGTTCTCGATCGAGGAGCCCGAGCCCGGCTTCCGCCTGCAACGGCTCTACGACCGGGTGGCGGCGCGCTTCGGGCTCGACCCCGCGCGCGTCCAGGTGTCCCGCCGCAAGCTGACGGGCGGACACATCGAGTACGGCCCGCCGCACCGGATCACCATCTCGGCGCACCTCTCCGAGGCGGAGCAGCGGGACACGCTGCTGCACGAGGCCGCGCACGCCTGGGCGTGGCGCCTCGACGGGCCGCGGGCGGGCCATGGCCGCCTGTTCCGGCGCCTCGCGCGGACGCTCGGGGTCCGTCCCGGTGGCGCCCCCGAGACCCGCGCGCTCGCCGAGTTCCGGCAGCGGCGAGCCCTGCACGTCTACCGCTGCGAGGGATGCGAGCGGCTGTTCCGCCGCTTCCGTCCCTTCCGCGGCGCGCGCGAGTGCCTCGCGTGCCACCGCGCCGGGCGGCCGGCGAGGCTGCGGCGGATCTCGAGCCGGGCGACCTGACGGTGACGCCGTGACCGCGCTGCCGACGGGCTACCGCGTCGGCCACGCCGAGGACGGCGTCGGCCTCACCGGCTGCACGGTGATCCTCCCGCCCGCCGGCACGATCGCCGCGGTGGACGTGCGCGGCGGATCGCCGGGCACGCGCGAGACCGGCGTCTTCGCGCCGGGCAACCTCATCTCCGAGATCCATGCGCTCGTCTTCGCGGGCGGCAGCGCCTTCGGCCTCGCGGCCGCGAGCGGGGTGACGGCCTGGCTGCGCGAGCGCGGCGCCGGCGTCCCGGTGGGACCCGCCCGCGTCCCGATCGTCGCGGCCGCGGTCCTGTTCGACCTCGCGGTGGGAGACCCGAACGCGTTTCCGGACGAGGCGATGGGGCGCCGCGCCTGCGACCTCGCGACGGAGGGCGCCCCCGGGCGCGGTCGCGTCGGCGCCGGAACCGGTGCCACGGCCGGAAAGCTGCTGGGAGCGGGAAGGGCGTCGCCCGGAGGGATCGGCGTGGCGGCGCAGCGGCTGCCGGACGGCGCGGTCGTGGCGGCGCTCGTCGCGGTCAACGCGTTCGGCGACGTCGTCGACCCCGACACGGGCGCGCCTCTCGCCGGACCGCGCGTCGCGTCGGGCGCCGCCGGCGTCCCCTACGTCTCCGAGAGGGCGCTCCGCGAGGACGCGCGGATCGACTCGCCGCTCGGAGGAGTCGGCGCCAACACGACGCTCGTGTGCGTCGCGACCACCGTCCCCTTCGACACGGGAAGCCTGAAGCGCGTCGCGATCGAGGCGCACGGCGGAATCAGTCGCGCGATCCGCCCGGCCCACACCGTCGTCGACGGCGACGTCGCGTTCGCTCTGGCGCCGCCGGGGCCGGTGCCGGCGCTGCTCGCGCGCCTCCGGGTGGGAGCCGCGGCCGCGCACGTCGTGGCGCGCGCCATCGTCGACGCGGTGGCCCCGCGGTGACGATGAGCTCCGAGCGCCGCGGCGTCCTCCTGATCGCCGCGGCCGCGCTGCTCTGGTCGACCGGCGGCATGGGCATCAAGTTCCTGTCCGAGCCGCCGCTGAAGATCGCGTTCTACCGCTCGGCCACCGCCGCCGTCGCGCTCTTCGCCCTCTTCCGGCCGCGGATCTGGCGGTGGACGCCAGCCTTCCTGATCGGGATCGCGAGCTACGCCGCGTGCCTGACCACGTTCGTGCTCGCGACGAAGTGGACCTCGGCCGCGAACGCGATCTTCCTGCAGTATTGCGGCGTCGTCTGGGTCCTGCTGCTGGCCCCGCTCGTCCTCGGAGAGCCCTTCCAGCGCCGCGACGGCGCCGCGGTCGCGATCGCCTTCGCGGGCATGCTGCTCTTCTTCGTGGGACGCTTCGAGACGCGGGACTACCGCGGCGAGATCGCGGCGCTCGCCTCGAGCGTCTGCTTCGCGACCCTGGTCCTCGCGCTGCGGCGCGAGCGAGGAGGCGGCGCGGAGGCGGTGATCACGTACGGGAACGTCCTCGCCGCGGTGGCGCTCTTCCCCGCGGTGCGCGGCGAGCTCGCCGTGACGCCGCTCTCGGGGCTCGTGCTGACGCTCCTCGGCGTCGTCCAGATCGCCGGGGCCTACGCCCTGTTCGTGAGCGGGCTCAAGCACGTCACGGCGACCGAGGCATCGCTCGTCGGCATGCTGGAGCCGGTCGCGAACCCCATCTGGGTGTTCCTCTTCCTGGGCGAGAGGCCGGCGGCCCTGTCCCTGCTCGGCGGGGCGATCGTGCTCGGCGCGATCGGGTGGCGGACGCTCACCGGCGGCGCGCCGGCCGTGGAGGCGGCTCCGCCGGACTAGACCGGCGGCAGATCGAACTCCTTGCGGATTCTCTCGCCGTCCTGGTCCAGGGCCGGAGGGAACTCCAGCCGACGCGGGCGTCCCTCCACGCGGATCGGCGAGGCCACGAACTCGACGCCCCGCTCCTCGAGGACCGCGCGGAGCGCGGCGGCCGTGCCCGAACGCAGCGCCTCGAGCGGCCCGCGCACGGGCCCGGCGGGAATGTCGGCGGCGCGGCAGCGTGCGACCCACGCCTCGCGAGTGTCCGTCCGGAAGATCGCCGCGAGCGCGTCCTCGAGGAGCTCGCGGTTGGCCACGCGCGCGCCGTTGGTCCGGAACCGCACGTCCGCGATCCAGTCCGCACGGCCGAGCAGCTCGGCGAGCCGCTCGAACTGCCGGTCGGTCCCGACGCCCAGCACGAACGCGCCGTCCGCGGCGTCGAAAGTCCGGTACGGGACGATCTGCGGATGCGCGTTCCCGAACCGCTCCGCCTCCCGTCCGGTCATGAGCACGGACTGGCCGACGTTGATGAGCGAGCCGAGCGTCGCGGAGAAGAGGTCGGTCTCGACGTGCAGGCCCTGGCCGGTCCGCTCGCGCGAGACGAGCGCGCCGAGGATCCCGACGGTGAGATAGCAGCCCGCCAGCAGGTCCGACACGGCGATGCCGCCCTTGGTCGGCTCGCCCTCGGCCGTCCCCGTGATCGCCATGAAGCCCGCGCCGGCCTGCGCCAGCAGGTCGAAGCCGGCCGCGCCGGCGTCCGCGCCCTCGCGGCCGAAGCCGGTGACCGAGCCCGTGACGAGACGCGGGTTCTCGCGTCGCAGCTCCGCGAGCGAGAGGCCGAAGCGCTCGAGGCCGCCCGGGGGAAAGTTCTCGACGACCACGTCCGCCCGGCGCGCGAGCCGCCGCACCGACTCGACCCCCGCAGCGCTCGAGAGGTCGAGCGCGATCGACTCCTTGTTGCGATTGACCGAGAGGTAGTACGCCGACATTCCGGTGGCGTCGTGGAACGGCGGCCCCCATCCCCGGGTCACGTCGCCGTCGGCGGGATGCTCGACCTTGATGACGCGCGCGCCGAGGTCCGCGAGCATCATCGTGCAGAAGGGCCCCGCGAGCACGCGGGAGAGGTCCACGACCAGCAGGCCCTCGAGCGGCGCCGGCGCCGTCATGGCGGAGATTGTCTCCTAATGCGAATCGGCGCCCGCGAGGTGCCAGCCGAGCGGCCCCGGCAGGAAGTGGAAGAGCCCGACGGGCGAGAGCTGCACGCCGTCGATGCGCTTCGCGACCGCCCAGTACTGATCGCTGCCCCACAGGAAGTCCGCCGGAGGATCCGCGGCGAGGAGGCGATGGACCTCGCGGAACGCCGCCAGCCGCTTGGCCGGATCGAACTCACGGCGCGCCGCGGCCATCGCGCGGTCCGCCTCGGGATTCTGGTAGCAGCCGGCGTTCGCGCCCTTGGGCGGGCACTGGCTGGAGTGGTAGAACGGATACGGGTCGATGTTGGGAGGCAGCCACAGCCGCCCCGTCAGCTGCGCCTCGAACTCCCCCGCGTCGCCCCGCTGCGAGAACGCCGCCCAGTCGAGGGGACGCTCGGTCAGCTCGACGCCGATCTTCTCGTAGGCGCTCCGGAGGATCTCGATGAGGTTGTCGTAGATCGACTGTCCCTTCGGGAACATCAGCTCTACCGACGCGGTCTTCCCGCCCTTGCGCCGGAACTTCGAGCCCGGCGAGGCCTTCCAGCCGGCCTCCTCCAGGAGTCGCGCCGCCTCCGCCGCATTCTCCTGGGGCGGCGCGATGCCCGGATCGTCCTCGTCGACGCCGGGCGGGTAGGGCCCCGACACGAGGCGCGCGCCGTCCGGGGGATAGAGCTGCTTGCCCGTTTCCTGCCGCGACCAGGACATCGCCAGCGCGCGGCGCACCCTCGCGTCCGCGAGGAAAGGCGTCTTGCAGTTCCAGATGATGAGGGCCTCCATGAACTGCGGGACCTTCAGGATCCGGAAGCGACTCGTGAAGTCCGGGTTCGCCTCTCCCGCCTTCCTCTCGTCGCGGCTGATGCGGAACTCGTCGAGATCTCCACGCGAGCCGGCCTGGAATCGCGTCGCGCCGTTGGGGATCACGCGGAACAGGACCTCCGAGAACGCGGCGCCGGCGCCGGCCGCATCCTTGCGCCGCACGAGCCGGATCTTCTGGTTCGCCTCCCACGACTCGAAGCGGTACGGCCCGTCGCCGACCGGCTTGCGATCCGTGTCGACGGGAGCCTTCGCCTTCGCGAACGCCGCCGCGGAGACGATGGGGAGATTGAGCGTGAGGAGCCGCTCCGAGTACGGCTCCCGGAAGCGCAGCCGGACCGTCGACGGGTCCGGGGTCTCGATCGCAACGAGATCCTCGAATCCCGAGCGCCACGACAGGGCCGGCACCTTCGGATCCCGGATCCGCTCGATCGTGAAACGCACGTCGTCGGAGGTCACGGGCGTGCCGTCGTCCCAGCGGGCATCGGGATCGAGGTGGAGCTCGTAGATCAGGCCGTCGGGAGAGACGCTCCAGGTGCGCGCCAGCCCGGGGCTGGGTCTGCGCTCGGCGTCGATGCCGAGCAGGGGCCGGAAGAGCAGCGCCTCGACCAGCAACGCGTTCTCCTCCGTCGCGAGCGTCGGGTCCAGGGTCGCCGGATCGCCGGAGAGGTGCCGGGAGAGGGTCGCGCCGGGAGCGGGGGCGGCCTCGCGGCGGCCGCAGAACGAGAACGCGACCGCCAAGGCGATCAGGACTCCGAGGTGACGCTTCATCGCTGGAGGCGAACAGAATAGCATTCCCGCTCGAACGCCCCTGAGAGGCAGCCCGCGCCGACGCGGGCCGTGAAAGGTCGATGAGCATGTTCGTCACACTTCATCCGCGCCTTCGTCACGCCGCATTGCGGAACCGAAGGTCATTCTTCTCCGCCTGAACGGGACCGAGCATGGCGACCGTCGTTCTCGACATCGAGACCACCGGGGTTCCCTGGGATTCCTTCGACGACGCGCAGCGAACCTATCTCCTGCGCAATGCACGCTCCGACGAAGAGCGCGAGCGGATGCCGGAGATGCTGTCGCTCTGGCCCTTCACCGGAAAGATCGTCGCGATCGCGATGCTCAATACCGAGAGCCGGCGCGGACGCGTCTGGTACGAGAAGAACGACGGCCGCGAGGAGGAGCAATCGGAGGATCGTCTCTTCACCTTCATCGGGGACACGGAGCCCGTGTTCCTGACGGAGTTCTGGAAGGCCATGAGACGTTTCCAGCGCTTCGTCACGTTCAACGGACGGAGCTTCGACGGCCCCTTCCTCATGCTGCGCAGCGCCGCGCTCGGAGTGACGGTGACGCGCAACCTGGTGGGCTATCGCTACGCCATCCGCCCCCACACGGATCTGCTCGAGGTGATCTCCTTCTTCGGCGCGAGCCGCAAGTGGAACCTGGACTTCGCGTGCAAGGCCTTCGGCGTCCAGAGTCCCAAGGAGCAGGGCATGGACGGCTTCATGGTCGGGCCGTTCTACCGGGCCGGGCGCCTGCGGGAGATCGCGCGGTACTGCCGGCGCGACGTCGAGGCGACGGCCGGGCTTTACGCCAAGGTCGAAAAAACTTTGCTCCCGGCACTCGAAACCCGCTAAAAATAGGGCTTCCGGCGCCGTGCTAGCATGACCAAAAAACAGGTCCAGTCATCCGACTCTGTGAGGGAGCGCGCGATGCCCCGCAAGCCCGCCAATGAACGAGCCTCGGAGCGCATCCCGATCGGCGCTCCCGCGACGCTCAAGTGGGCCGAACAGGAGCTGACCGGCTTCGTCGAGGTCGTGAATGTCGCGGGAATGTACGTCGCGACGGCGCGAGCGCTGACGCCCGAGATCGGGGACTACGTCGAGCTGGTCTTCTCCCTGCCCGGCGACCGGCGCAGCTTCCGCGTCCGCGGCAACGTCGTGTTTCTGGACGATCAGACGCCGACGCCGGGCACTCGCCGCCCGGGCTTCGGCGCCCGCTTCGAGCGCCCGCCCGTCACTCTCCTCGACGCGATCCGGAACTTGAACCGGGGGCACTGACTCCGGATTGATCTAGTTCGGATTCGCCTGCGACTGCGTGAGCGTGGCGTAGGCGAACTCGATCGTGGCGTCCACCTCGGTCATGATCCCCGTCCCGGACGAGGACAGCGTCGCCGGCGTCACGTCGGTCAGGTCCCAGCGGACGAGCACGGTCCCGTTGTTGTCCTTGACGATGATGTAAACCTGCTTGGTCAGCACCGGTCCCGCACCCGTCGCGCTGTTGATCCAGTCCTGCAGACGGTTCAGGCCCTTCTGCGTCACGGTGATCACGAAGCGGCGGTTGTCGGGCGAATACTGCGTGTTCAGCTTGCGGGCGGTCGAGTTGTTCTGCGGGTCGTGGTTGAACTCGACCCGGAACCCGATCACCCCGGCCATCAGCTGGCCGTCCACGAAGAATTGAAAGCTGTTTTCCCGCGGGTCCGGTCCCGTCTGGGCCGGAGCCGCGGTCGCGAGGAGCAGGATACCCAAGACACTCCAAATCCAGGCCATACGCCAACGCACCATTTGGATCCTCCCGAATTCCGGGGAGAGACTAACACTTCCTCCGGCCCGGAAAATGTACGGAGGAGGAGCAGGAATTGCCGCCGGCGCTTGAAATGGCCGGGCGCCTCGTCGTAGAAAGACGCGAGAGTTTCCCTTCACGGCCCGATCGTCGACGTTCGGTCGGGCGCATTCGCTGGGCGAGGAGGTTGAGATGAGCACCAGGGCCAAGTTCGCAGTCGTGTCCATTCTCGTGGCTGGGATCGCGGTGATCGGAGCGGGGGTCGGCAAGGCGGGCACGTCGAAGGCGGGCACGTTCGACGTCACGGTCGACACGATCGAGGGATGCTCTTGTCCGCTGTTCTGCACCTGCTACTTCGGGCCGTCCGCGGACGAGCACATGTGCCAGGCCGACAACGTCTACAAGTTCCGCAGCGGCAGCCACTACGGAGACGTCGATCTCTCCGATCAGATCGTGTGGCTGAACCTGGACCTGGGCGGCGAGTGGCACAAGAAGCCCGGGCCCGGGATGGAGACGGCGTGGGCGGTCGTGACGTTCGACAAGAAGAGCTCCCCGGCGCAACGCGAGGCGATCGGCAAGGTCCTCAACGTCGTGTTCCCCGTCAAGTGGAAGAAGTTCTCCACGCGCGAGGACTCGATCACGTGGCAGGACGACGCCAACGGCTCGCACGCGACCATGGCGAGCGGGATGTCCGAGATCTCGCTCGACAAGAAGTCGACGCTCCGACCCGACAAGAACGAGCCGGTCGTGGTCAAGAACCTGCAGTACTGGTTCTCGAACTCCAACGAGGGGTTCGTGCTCGCGTATTCGGACCACCACTTCAACGGCGCCGACGGCAATCCCAAGTACTCCTGGAGCAAGAAGAACGGCTTCACGATCACGTGGACCGCGAAGGGAGACATCGCCCCGGCGACGCCGGCAAAGGCCTCGTAGCGGTCCGGTCGTGTCGGCGGGCGGTGGTCCGTAGTCGGTAGTCGGTGGTCAGTGGGGGGAAGTCGCGATATCCTTCCCTACCGACCACTGACTACTGACTAACCGACTGCCGTGATGACTCCCGAAGACATCGCTCCCGAGTTCCGCGCGCACGCCAAGGACTATGCGAAGGCGGCGCCGATCGAGGGCGTCCGGACGCTGCGTTTGCGGCGTTTCACGGACGACCGCGGGTTCTTCCTCGAGATCTTCCGCGCGAAGGCGAACCACCCCGAGAGCCAGGAGCTCGCGGATTTCTTCCGCGGAGTCCCCGTGGCGCAGATGAACTTCTCGATCGTGGACGTCGACGGTCACATCAAGGGGCTGCACTACCACCTGGCTCAGGACGACATCTGGTTCGTCCCTCCGCCGTCGAAGGCGAAGTTCGTCCTCTACGACCTCCGCAAGGCGTCGAAGACCTTCGGGCAGACCCAGGTCATCGTGGCCGGAGGTGGCCAGGATGTCCTCGTTCGCATCCCCGCGGGCGTGGCGCACGGGTACCGTCCGCTGACCAACCCCTGCGCGCTCCTCTACTTCGTGACCGAGACCTTCGACCCGGCGAAGCCGGACGAGTTTCGCGTGCCCTGGGACCACCCCGCCGTCAAGAGCCTCTGGGACGTCCCGAACGGGTAGACGGTAGACGGAAGACGGGAGACGCGAGACGGGAGCCAAGGACCTCAGCGGCGCGGCGCCGTGCGGGCCAGGGCCTTCATCGCCTTCTCGTCGAACGTGTAGCGCAGCCACGGCGCGCGCGACCGGGCGCCGAGGCGGTGATAGAACCGGATCGCCTTCACGTTCCAGTCGAGGACGTCCCACTCCATCCGAATCGCCTCGCGGCGGACGCCCTCGCGGGCGAGCGCGGCCATGAGGGCCTCGCCGATCCCGCGTCCTCGCATCGACTGCGAGACGACGAGGTCCTCCAGGCCCAGGAGGTTCCGTCCGCGGAACGACGAGCCCAGCGCGAACCAGTAGAGCGCGATGCCTTCGACGCGGCCGCCGACGGTCGCGACCAGCGCCTCGACCTCGCGGCGGTCGAAGATCATCCGGAGGAGCTTGCGCCCCTCGGCGGCGCTCGGTCCCCGCATCTTCTCCCAGGCCGCGAGCTCGTGCTCGATCTCGAGGATGCGCGGGCCGTCGGAGCGGCGGGCTCGCCGAATGCGGATCCGGAGCGGCGGGAGGGTGCGGGCGGCGCGCATCATGTCGCGTCCACGAGGACGCCCTATTTCGTCGCCGCGACCGTGGCGTAGTCGACCTTCCCGAGCAGCTTCAGCGCGGTCTCGCGGTCGACGTTCGCTCCCTGCGCCAGCACGAGACGCGACGGGAGGACGATGACGGTGACGAGCGTGGTCGGGTTCGGGCCCGTCTTGTCGGTCGCGGCGAAGGCGGTGTGACCCGAGACCTTGACCTCCTTCATCTCCACGCCCGGCGCCTTGTCCGCCTCCGACATCGCCTTGCGCAGGAGCGGCTCGAGGTCCTTCTGCTTGTCTCCGTAGTCCTGGACGACCAGGCGGAACTGGCGCGTCACGTTCTGACTCTCGATCTGTTGAAAGAAGCGTGAGACCTCGGTGAACACGCCCATGTCGTTCTCGTCGGTGTTCGGCAGCGGATCGGAAGGCGCCGCCGCGAAGCCCGGCAGCTCCTTCGGCAGCCCGTCCGCCAGCGACAGGGGCCAGGCCGTCTTCTTCTTCTCCTGAGCCGACGCGCCCAGGGCCACGCACAGGAGGAGTCCCGAGAGGAGAAGGCGCCGCATGTCCGACAATGTAACGCATCTTCTCTCTTGCTAGACTCGATCGACCGAATCTCCCCTCATGGACGAGACCGAGCGGGCGCGCATCCAGGTTTTCCTCAACGACCCGGAGGGCCGCGGCGAGGAACCGGTCGCGGAGGACGCTCCCCTCGAGACGGAGAAGGGGCCCTGGGGGTTTCGCGTCCAGGGGACCGCGCCCGCTCCGGGGACCTACGCGCCGGACTCGCCCGACTTCCTGTACTGGCAGATCTCCTCGTCGCTCGACCGCGGCAAGCAGTTGTGGACCGAGCGCCTGCCCGGCGCCGGCGAATGGATCCCGGGTCCCGTCCTGCCGGCGATCCCCAACGCCGGCACCGACCTCAACGCGTACTACGACCGCAAGGCGCTCAATTTCTTCCAGGAGAAGGACGCGAAGACGGGGCGTCTCGTCGAGTCGGGCGAGAGCACGGACATCGTCTGCCACGAGCAGGGCCATGCGGTCCTGGACTCCCAGCGCCCGGACCTCTGGGACGCGCCGCACTTCGAGGTCGCGGCGTTCCACGAGGCGTTCGGGGACCTCGCCGCGATCTCGGTGGCCCTGGCGCTGCCGCGCCTCGCCACCGAGGTCGATACGGAGACGCGCAGCGATCCCTCGCGGTCGAACCTCGTCTCGCGGCTCGCCGAGGAGCTCGGCGCCGCGGTTCGCGACAAGTACGGCCCCGACGCGGCGCCCGCCGGAGCGCTGCGGGACGCGGTCAACGACTTTCGCTACACCGACCCCAAGTCCCTGCCCGACGACGCGCCGGACCGCGAGCTGTCGGCGGAGCCCCACTCCTTCAGCCGCGTGATGACGGGAACCTGCTGGCAGATGCTCGTGACGATCTTCCGCGAGACGCAGAACCCGAACCGCGCGGAGGCGCTCGCCACCGCGGCGCGGACGCTCTCCTTCCTCCTGGTCGGCGCGGCGCGGACCGCCGCGTCCGGCGCCGACTTCTTCGCCCGGGTCGCGCGGCAGATGGTGCGCGGCGCGCGGGCGGCCGGAATGGAGTACGCGTCGCGCCTCGCCGACGACCTCGTCCAACGGCGGCTCATCGCGAGCCCCGACGTCGGCGACGACCTGCGCTCGGACGAGGAGCCGGGAGTGCACGCTCCCGAGGAGGGCGCGCCGATGTCGCCGGAGCTGGTCCGCGCGATCGACCGCCGTCTCGGGCCCGCGCGCGGCGGCGAGATCGTGACGCTCTCCTCCGCGCGACGCCCGCCCGATCCGCGCGACCCGCCGCGGATTCTCCGCGGCCGCCGCCGGCGCGACCTGATGCTCCACGGCCGGGAGTACGGCCCGGCCGACGGCTGCGCGGTCGAGATCTCGGACGGCTTCGCCCTCTCGTTCTCGCCGCGCGGATTCCTGCTCGCCTCGCGCGTTCATCCCGCGGCGGACCGGGACGAGGAGGACGCGAAGGCGTTCGTCCGGTTCCTGGCGCGGCGCCGGAGGATCGCGGGCGAAGACGAGAGCGGCGCGGACTCGCTGCGCCTCGTCCGCGAGCGCAAGTCGCACAAGGTCGTCCGCGAGAGAGACGGCGTGCGCCGGCTGCGGCGCGTCTGGATCGCGGCGGCCAGGAGAGGAGACTCATGACCCGTCGGACCGCGACCGGTATTCTCGTGCTGCTCGTCCTGACGGCGGCGCGCTGCGCGTCGTCTCCCCCGCCGTCCTCGGCGCCGCCCGCCGAGCCGATCACGCCCGCGGACCTCGTGGCGTCGATCGCCGACGTCGCCACCGGCCAGAACGCGGACGTCGCCGCGGCCGGCCTCGTCCTGAAGCGCATCGAGTTCAGGCTCGCCGTCGGGCGCAAGAGCGAGGGCGGCGGCAAGGTGGAGATCCTGCTGCTCGACGCCGAGGCGTCGCGCTCCGTCGAGACGGCGTTCGTCCAGGAGTTCACGCTCGAGATCCCCGCCGACGGTCGGCGCCGCGCCGCCGAGAGGCCCCTGGTTCCCGGCGTCCGGGAGTTCGTCCTCGACGCGATGCACGCGGCGAGGGACCTCGCGCGAGCGGCCTCCGAGGCGGGGCTGCCGCAGAGGCTCAAGGCCGTCGAGCTGACGGCGAAGCTGACCCGCTCGCGGAAGCTCGGGGGCGGGATCACCGCGACGTTCCCCTCGGTGCTGAAGCCCTCACTGGGCGTGGAGGTCGCCAAGAACGTCGAGGAGGAGAACACCCTTCACCTGATCTTCGAAGCGGCTCCCTGAATCGGTCCCGGTCCGAATTCCGAAATCCAAACAAAAAAAAGCGGCCCCTCGCGGGACCGCTCCTTCTGCCGTTGCGCTCCGGTGCTACTTCTTGACTCCGAGGATGGCGTCCTTCGCCTTCTTCGAAACGCGGAACTTCACGACGCGCTTCGCGGGGATCTTGATCTCTTCGCCGGTGGCCGGGTTCCGGCCCATGCGGGCCTTCCGATTGACGAGCACGAGCTTGCCGACACCCGGGATCGTGAAGCTGTTCTTCGCTTCCTTGTACGCGAGCGCCGTCAGGTCATCGAGGAACTGCGTCGCGACCCGCTTCGTCGTCCCCGTGGACTTCGCGAGGTGATCGGCGATGTTGGATTTCGAAAGCGCCTTGGAGTCCTTTGCCATATGCACTACCCCTTTTCTATCTGGAATCGCCCGGCTGGGCGTATCAAACTGGGGCCGTATTCTAGACCTGCCCGCGCGAGGCCGAGCAAGAAATATTTCGTCCCTGCCGAAGGATTCTCGGGGTCGACGACTCGCGGCGCGCGACCTCGCGCGCGAGGGACCTTCGGATAAGATCGCCGCGCGGATGGATGCCGAGCGCGCCGAACGGACCTCCGGCGTCCGAGTCGGGCGCCGTCTCGGACTCGCCGCCTCGGCCGCCTCGCTCCTGCTCGCCGCGTGTGCAGTGACCACGACGGCGACAGGCTGCCGCGAGGGTTCGCCCTCCGCGATCGCGGGCCGGATCCTCGCTCGGTATCAGAGAGAGACCGGCTCCAAGCCTTTGACCGCGGGCGGGATGATCCGCCTGCGGCTCTTTCGTCCCTCCGGCGAAACCGAGAGTTCCGGGAGCGCGGAGATCCTCTGGGAACCGTTTCGATACAGGGAGTCGACGAGCTCCGCCGGGTGGACTTCCACCCGCGGAATCGAGCAGGGCAAGGCCTACTTCACGGACCCGGATGGGGTCACCCGGGTCGTGTCGGATCCGGTCCTCCGCGAGCTGACCACCCGGTCGTATTTCTGGCGCAGGGCCTGGCTCTTCCGGGACCGGGAGGGCGCTCGCCTCCGCCTGGGCCCCGCCACCGACGACGAGGTGTCGATGAGCCTGCAGCCGTCGGGCGGAAACCCTCTCCTGCTGACCTTCTCGAGCCGCGACGGGCGATTGCGGTCCGTCCGGTCCCCGCGCTTCGATCTCGCGTTCTCCTCGCCGACCCGGTTCGAGGACCGGTCGGATCCGAATCACGTCTTCGCCGGCGAGATCGCGTGGACCGGACTCCCGACCGGGACGATCCCGCACGCGGAGGTGGGCGGCGGCCGCGCCCGCTTCGCTCAGACATCGTCCCGCGTTCCCTTCGATCGCACGGGCGGCGCGGTGGTCGTGCCGGCGCGCATCGGCGGCGAGCCGGCGAGACTGGCCGTCGACGCCGCCGCCGACGGGTTCGTCCGGATCTCCCCCGGGCTCGGCGAGCGGCTCCGCCTCGCCTGGCGGCCCGACGTCCTGGGGCGCCGCGTCGCGGGCGGAGTGGCGCTCGAGGCGGGGGCGGCCGCCTACCCCGCGTTGTTCGTCGAGGAGGCTCCGCTGCCCGCCGGCGTCGACGCCGTGGCCGGCGGCTGCCTCTTCCGCGAGGCCATCGTCGAGTTCGACCCCGACGCCCGCCAGCTCGGCCTCCACGACCCGGAGCGCTGGGTCATTCCGGAGGCGTTCGTGCGCGTGGTCATCGACGACGACGGCGACCGGCCGGTGGCGATCCTGGATCGCGGGAGCCATTCGCTGAGGGTCGCCGCGGGGAGCGACATCGGAGACGCGGCGCTCGAGCTCGCCCCCGAGAGCGCTCGCCGCGAGGGCATCGATCCGGGTCCCAAGGTGAGCGGAATGTTCTGGGGATCGCTGAAGCTCGAGCCGCTCGGCCTTCGCCTGTCGGACCGCGCGAACGCGTATGCGCCGGACTGGGGCGACGACGGCCGGATGGGGCTCGCGCTGCTGCTGCGGTTTCACGCCTACGTGAACATGCCCCAGCGGTGGGTCTATCTGCGCACGGCGCCCGGCCCGCCTTCGGCGGCCGGCGATCTGCGCTCCGCGCCCGGTACGCCTTCGGCGGCCGGTGGTCTGCGCACGGCGCCCGGCCCGCCTTCGGCGGCCGGGGTCAGTGGGTCCCCGACCCGACTTCCAACGCGCTAGCGAACGAGCTTCAGCCGAACGCTCCGTAGCGGCAGCGGAATCTCGGTCTCGCAGCGCGCGCAGAGCACGTCCGCGTGACCCTCGGTCCAACTCGCCTCGACGCGCAGGTCGGAGCCACACGTCGGGCAACGCAGCAGAATCCAATCGGAAGCCGGCGGGCCGCTCTTGTCCGGGGCGCCCCGGCGGGCCATTCCGCCGCGGCGTTCGGGATCGAAAAGCACGACGTTCTCTTCGTTCACCGGCGTTCCTCCTGTCCGAAATGCCGTTTCGTGGAAACGGCGCCGTCTTCGGGCTCGGCGAGCGACAGCCGCGCCGCTCCCGACGATTTCCCTTTGCGAAAGACGAGCAGAGTGACGCCCAGGACGAAGAGGACCGCGCCCGTCGACAGCAGGCTCGCGAAGACCGCCCGGATCGGGCGAGGCGCCTGCGCCAGGTCCCGTCCGCCCGCTCCCACCACCACGCCTCCCAGGAAGATGCAGAGGACGGCGATGAGCAGCACGCTGCGCGGCCGATCCTCGGGCCGGCGGAGAGACTGCGACGAGACGAGCCTCAGCTGCGGCATCGGGAATCCTCGGGAGACGACCGGCCGGGCGGCCGGGACGCTGCGTTCGGAGCGAGGTCGAAGTCCAATCGGCCTCCGAAGCATCGGGAGTGTGGAGAAAGCTCCCACTCCCCTCTGTCGACGAATCCATTGTAAGCGACGCGCCCGGCCGGGGCAAACGAATTGTGTGCGCGTGCATACGCGCGCGTTCGCCGCGCGGCGTCGCCGACTCAGAGCGGAACGTTGCCGCCGCGCATCCGGTCCTGCAGACCGGCGGCGTCGTGCTTCCCGAGTGCGATCGCGCACGTCCCGTCGCAACGCGCGGTGACCCTTCCCTCCGCGTCGCTGATCTCGGCCGAGGCGAAGATCAGGTTCAGGCCCGAGCGGATCAGGCGCGCCTCCGCGACGACGCGGTCGCCGCGCGTCGGGCGCACGAACGACATCGCGAGCGTGACGGTGGCCGAGCGGGTCTCGGGCCGGGAAAGCCAGCCGACGGTCCCGATGACGAGGTCGAAGAGGCCCGCGAGCACCACGCCGTTGACCGCGTCGGTCCCGAGGCCGCCGCGGTGGACGGGCTGCACCGGATCGATCACGGCGCGCACGCGATCGACGCGCGTGAACTCGAGCCGCGCGCCGAAGTGTTTCATCGAGGGAGCCGCGTTCCAGAGCTCCGCGAGCGCGCGGAGCGAGTCCAGGGTCGGGTAGGCGGGCGAGAAGGGCTGTGCGTCCTGCGCCACGGAGGCCGTCTCCCTACTTCAGCCCCTCGACGACGAAGAGGTCCGAGAGCAGGCGCGTGTAGCAGTACGCGTAGCCCTTGCCGTCGGGCGTCACGACGACGTTCGAGATCCGCTCGACTCCCGCGGGGTCCGCGGGCAGGAGGCTCTTCCACGGCTCGCGCTTCCCGGACTCGATCTCCAGGCGCGTGAGGCGCGCCGGTACTTCGCCCCGCTTCCAGAGGTAGAGCGACTTGCCGTCCGGCGAGAACCGGAGCGGAAACTCTCCCGGCTCCACGCCGGCGACCGGGCGGACGGCGGGGCCGGCTTCGATCGGGAAGAGCGCCCCCTTCCGGTCCGACTGGATCGCGGCGACCCACTT
>Ga0070690_100000343_pt1 | contig 23922 bp, 17 predicted proteins | sample KBSS33HmetaG_FD_64671 | JGI IMG/M metagenome (GOLD analysis project Ga0070690, IMG submission 64671) | Switchgrass rhizosphere microbial communities from Kellogg Biological Station, Michigan, USA - KBS S3-3H metaG | ecosystem: Host-associated > Plants > Roots > Rhizosphere ... | reverse complement strand
CGGCTTGCGCAAGATCACGCACGCGTCGTTGGCGAGATAGCGCGTGCCGAAGCGATCCGTACCGTCGAGCACGAGGTCATAGTCCGCGAACAGCTGCAGAACGTTATTCGCGCGCATCTCGACCTCGTGCGCGATGAGCTCGATCTGCGGATTTAGCGCGAGCAAGCGGTCCTTCGCCGCCGTCGCCTTCGGTGTGCCGACGCTCGCGGTGTCGTAGATCACCTGGCGCTGGAGATTCGACATGTCGACGACGTCGCAGTCGATGACGCCGATCGTGCCGACACCCGATGCCGCCAGATAGAGCGTCGAGGGAGAGCCGAGCCCGCCTGCGCCGATGACGAGCACCCGCGCCGCCTTGAGCCTTTCCTGGCCCGCGACGCCGATTTCCCGCAGCACCAGGTGGCGGCTGTAGCGTTCGCGGTCGGCTGGCGTGAGCATGGCCCGCCGATTGTAGGCGAAAAAAAGGCGCCGCTACGTTCGCAGGGGTAGCGGCGCCAATTCAGACGGAAGCTGCGGCGTGAGATTTCTCAAGGTGGACGACGTTTCATCAACCTCTCGCAGGAGAACCTAACCGCCGCAGCCTCCGTGTCCCGTTACAGCTTGACGGTCATACCGACGAAGATGAAACGACCGAGGGCGTCGTACACCTGCGGATAGGTATTGCCGTTGCCCGTCGTGCCGACGCTGGCATTGATCTGCGGATCGTTGTCGAGCACGTTGTTGATGCCCAGACGCACGTTCGTCGCATCGTTGAAGTTCCAGCTGCCGAACAGATCGAAGTAGCTCTCGTGGCTGAAGTGCCGATCGATACGGTTGGCGGCTGCACCTTCCTGGTCGACCGGACCGATGTAGCGATGAGTCAGCGCCACATCCACGTTCCACGGCGTCTGCCAGCCGATGCGCAGGCGCGTCCGGAGCTCCGGATTCGCGGCCGTCGTCAGGCTGCTGACGCAAGCACCCGCGTGCAGGCCCGTGCAGTCGAACGCCGGGAAGCCCGCGCTGCCCGGATCGGTGATCAGCTCCTTCAGGAACGTGCCGGTCAGGTTGAACGCCAACGTACCCATGTTGCCGATGTCGAGGCCGGTGTAGTTGAGGTTCAGGTCGATGCCGGACGTTTCCAGACCGCCGATGTTGATGTTGCTGTCGTCGACGTTGCCCGTACCGATCCACAGCTGGCCGTTCTGATTGCGATGAATGCGGCTGCACGCGCCGGCATCGCCGAACTGGTAGCACGCATCCAGCGAGTTGGCCGCACCGAAGGTCGAGATCAGGTCTTTGACGTCGATGTCGAAGTAGTCGATCGACCCGCTCAACCCGGGCGCGAAGCGCGGCGTGAACACGATGCCGTAGGAATATGTGTTCGACGTCTCAGGCTTCAGGGACTGGTTGCCGCCTGCATTGGAGTTGTACTGGCCGGCCGGGCTGTCGAGGGCAGCACTGCGCAGCTGAGAACTCGTGAGGCCGGAGTCCAGACAGGCCTGGTCCGGAGCGGCACCCGCCTTGCCGGCGAGAGCAGCACCGCACGGATCGCCGTCCATGTCGAACAGCACGAAGCCCCGCGCCGTGAACAGCTCGACGATGTTCGGCGCACGCACCGCGCGCTGGTAGCTCGCGCGGAAGCGGACGTCTTCGAGCGGCGCGTACTCCACGCCGAACTTGTACGTGTCCGTCGTGGTGCCGGAGCTGTAATCCGAGTAGCGATACGCAGTGTCGAACGACAACTGCTCGATACCCGTCTTGCCCTGCACCAGCGGAACGCTCGCTTCCATGAACACATCGTTCACGTTGGTCGAGCCACTGATGCCGATCGTCGGACCGCCCGAACCACCGAGGAGGCCGTTGGTCAGCACGTAGTCCGTGGTGTTCTCGAGCTTGTCGCGGCGGTTCTCGACACCGAAGGCGACTTTCACGGGCTCTTCCGCCCACGGCAGCTTGGCGCCGATCGTGCCCAGGTCGCCGGTGATGACGCCGGTGATGACGTTCTGGTCGATCACGCCCGTCTGCACGGCCGGCACTTGCAGGTAAGCCAGCGCTTGCGGGGTCACGCCGCCCAGGGTGAACGGGTTGTAGGGGACGCAGTTCGGATCGGAGCCATCGAGCACCGAGGCGCAAACGATGTTGCCCGTGTTCGGATCGCGGACGGCGTGCAGAGCGTTCTGCAGATTCGGCACGACGAAGTCGTTGGTGGCAGTCTGGCTCGTGCTCACGCGCGAGAACTGCACGCTGACGTCGTAGTTCCAGCCATCGGTGATGTCGCCCTTGGACCCGAGGAGAGCGCGGAACGACGAGTTGTGGAACCCCGCCTGACGACCGCCGCCTTCGATGTTACGGCGGCCCATGTACATCGGAACGACGTTGGGATCAGCCAGGTACGGCGCGCCCGTGTCCGGGTTGATCGTCGTGCTCGCAGCCTGAGCCGCAGCACCGCAACCGATCGTCGTCGCTTGCTGCGCCGACAGGAACGGGTTATCGCAATTGATCGTGCCGAGATTGAAGAAGCTGCCGCCGGGCGCGATCTGCGCGACGGAGCGGACGTCCGTGAACATCAACTGCGTGTACACATCGGCGAACGGCGCGAGCTCGTAGTGACCCATCGCACCCAGGCTGTAGCGCGTGTCCGGACGCAGATAGAAGTTGGTCGGGCCGAAGTTGTACTGATCCGTGGCGTTGTTGAACGCACGGAAGGTATTGCCCGTAGTCGAGTCAACCGTCGAATTGAAGGAAGGCAGCGGATTGGTATCCGGAATGTCGTCGGCCGTGCCGCGCTTGCCGTCCGGACCCGCGGCTGAATTGTCGTTGCCGTTGAAGTCCGTGAACGTTCCCGGGAATGCGGTGCCGGAGCCGCCGCAGCCGAAGGAAACCGTCGGGTTTGCCGCAAGCGCGCAGGCCGAGTAGTCACGGTCGCGCTGGAGCACCGGCTGCGAATCCCGATACGACAGGTACGCAGTGATGTTGCCGCGGCCGTCTTCGGTGCTGACGCCCATCGTGATCGTGCCTTGCACACCGTTGCCGTCAGTCACGTTGTCATCCGGCAGGTTGAACTGCGACGGATTCGTTGCGTGACGAGCAGCGATCGTATCGCGCAACTGCACAGCGCCCGGGCCGCTGAAATCGTTGTTGTGCTGATACATGCTGTACTGGCCGTCGATCTGAATGCCTTCGAAATCCTTCTTCATGATGAAGTTCACGACGCCCGCGATGGCATCCGAACCGTAGACGGCGGACGCACCGCCCGTCAGGACTTCGACGCGCTCGACCAGCGCCGTCGGGATCTGATTCAAGTCAGCAGCAGCGGAATTGGGCGTCGCACCGCCGTACGGCAAGCGACGGCCGTCAACCAGCACCAGAGTGCGCGTCGAGCCGAGGCCGCGCAGATTCACTGTCGCGGTGCCGGTGGCGCCGTTCGATACCGTGCCGTTCTGTGCAGCGAAGGCCTGCGGCAGCTGGTTCACGAGATCTTCGATCTTGGTCACGCCCTGTGTGATCACGTCTTCGGCGGTCACTTGCGTGACAGGGCTCGTGGTCTCGAGATTCGGCTGCGCGATGCGCGAGCCGGTCACGACGACTTCCTGAATGGTTTGATCGGCCGCCTGTGTCGGCAGTGCGGTTCCGGCCGCTCCTGCGGCGCCGGCCAGCAGCGCGTACCTGACGGCACGCTGTAACGAACAATTCTGAGTTGCCATTGTCAGCCTCCTGGAGAAAGCGCCGCACTTCGCGCGCAGCGCCTGGGTGCAATCCACCCGAAAAACGACGTCCGATGCCGTTGCTCGTGCAACGTTGTTGGAATTCAGCATCAGAACGATCCCCGATCGAGTGTTGCGAAATAGTTAATCGTTGCAGCCGCTTCGTTGCGCACCCGGAAGGACTGGATAAGCCGAATCGGACGTGAAGATTGCGGAGCTGAACGGCTCCTGAACCGCGCCGAATATGGCTTCCAGCGTCACATTCAGATCGCCCGGAGCATGTTTGGACAGATTGGAGAAAGCACGGCTGGCACACGGCGAGACGATTCGTTGTATTCTCGGCACAGCAGCAGCTGAATGCGTGGAGGCAACAACATGAGTTCCGTAAGCGAACCCGTCCTCAAAAACGCCACTGCATCGGACGGCCAATCGACCGTCACCGTCGCAATCAACTCGTTTCAACCCGGCCTCACGCAGATCCCCGCGTTGCCTTACGCGATCGTCTGCATGCACCTCGGGCCTTCAGTGGAAGTCACGTGCTCGCGCGGCGGACGGCTGCGCCACGGCCGCGAAGTCGCGGGCGACCTCGACATCATTCCGGCGCGCACGCCGTCTGCGTGGGAGACCAAGCAAGGCGGCACGACGCTGATCATGCGAGTGCCCGACACGCTGCTGAAGTCAGTCGCCGCGGAGCTCGAAGTGAATCCCGGCAGCATCGAGATCGCCGATCGCTTTCAGTTGCGCGATCCGGTGATCGAGCACATCGCGTGGGCGCTGAAGGCCGACGTCGATGCCGGCAGCATCAGCGGCCGGCTGTTCCGTGAGAGTCTCGGCAAAGCGCTCGCGGCGCGGCTGCTACAGCGTCACAACCAGCGTTCGCTGCCGATGCGCGAAGTCCCGGGCGGCTTCGGCTCGTGGAAGTTGAAGCAGGTGATCTCTTACATCGAAGACAATCTCGAGAGCGAGCTGTCGCTCGCGGAGATCGCCTCAGTGGCTGGCGTCAGCGTGTCGCACTTGAAGACGCTGTTCAGACAGTCGACCGGCATGCCCGTGCATCAGTACGTGCTGCGTCGACGCGTCGAGCGCGCGAAGCTGCTGTTGCAGGATCGGAGCTTGTCGATTGCGCAGGTGGCGTTCGCGGCGGGATTCGCGCACCAGAGTCACCTGGCGCGGCACATGCGCAAGATTCTTGGCTGCACGCCTGCAGTGGTGCGCCAGGAACTGATGAGCCACATGCAGTGAAGAGTCAGGCTGAAGCCTGACCCACAATCGTGGCTCCCTGTGGGTCAGGCTTCAGCCTGACTCAGGCGGTTTTCTCTTCGCTCACCGCCAACTCGCGGCTCATCTCCTGCCGCATCAGAAATTTCTGGATCTTCCCGGTCACCGTCATCGGGAACTCCTGCACGAAGCGAATGTGCGTCGGCACCTTGAAGTGCGCGATCTGCTCCTTGCAGAACGTGCGAATCGCCTCCGCATCGCTGCGCTCGCCCGCCTTCAACTTGATCCACGCACAGACCACTTCGCCGTAGCGACGATCCGGTATCCCGAAAACCTGCACGTCCTGGATCTTCGGGTGGCGATACAGAAACTCCTCGATCTCGCGCGGTGAAATGTTCTCGCCGCCGCGGATGATCAGGTCCTTCACGCGACCGACGATGTTGCAGTACCCGATCGCGTCGAGCGTCGCCAAGTCGCCGGTGTGCATCCAGCCTTGCGGGTCAATCGCCTGCCTGGTCTTGTCTTCATCGTCCCAGTAGCCGTGCATCACGCTGTAGCCGCGCGTCAGCAACTCGCCCCGCTCGCCGCGCGGCGTCACGCGACCTTCGGGATCCACGATCTTCACTTCGAGATGCGGAAGAATCGCGCCGACCGTCGCAACTCGTTGCTCGATCGTGTCATCGCGGCCGCTCTGGAAGCTGACCGGGCTGGTCTCCGTCATGCCGTACGCGATCGTGACTTCCTTCATATGCATGTCGGAAATCACGCGCTTCATCACTTCGACCGGGCACGGCGCACCCGCCATCACACCGGTCCGCAGCGTGCGCAAGTCGTAGCGCTTGAATTCCGGATGTTCCAGCTCGGCGATGAACATCGTCGGCACGCCGAACAACGCCGTGCAGCGCTCCGCCTCGCACGCTTCCAACACGCTCTTCGGCTCGAAAGCCTCGCCCGGAAAAACCATCGCCGCGCCATGCGTCGCGCAGCCGAGCACGCCCATCACCATGCCGAAGCAGTGATACAGGGGCACGGGAATGCACAGTCGATCGTTCTCGGTGAACGACATGCGACGTGCGACGAAGTAGCCGTTGTTGACGATATTGTGATGAGACAGCGTCGCGCCCTTCGGCAGACCCGTCGTGCCGCTGGTGAACTGAATGTTGATCGCGTCCTCGGGCTGCAGCTGCGTGCGCAGCTCGCGCACACGGGCGAGATCTTCGGCGGTGCCGGACGATGCAACATCGGCATAGCGGAGGAAGCCCGCGCGCGGGGCGTCGTCCGTCAGGATCGCGGCGCGCAGCTGCGGCACCTTCGAGCGGATCTGGTCGAGCATCGCGGCGTAGTCGCTGGTCTTGAAGCTCGGCGCGAGCACCAGCGCCTTGCAGCCGACTTTGTTGAGCGCGTACTCGAGCTCGGAAGTTCGATAGGCGGGGTTGATCGTGACGAGAATCAGGCCGGCCTTCGCACTCGCGAACTGGGTGACGATCCACTCGTAGCGATTCGGTGCCCAGATGCCGACGCGATCGCCGGGTGCGAGCCCCAGGTGGAGCAAGCCAGCTGCGAGCCGGTCCGCGGCTTCGTCGAGCTCGCGATAGGTCCAGCGGATGTTCTGATGCCGGACAATGAGCGCCTCGCGCTCGCCCCAACGCGCCGCTGCGTCTTCCAACATGGCCCCGACCGTCTTGTACAGCAGCGGCTCAGTGCCGACGCCGCACACATAGCTCAGGTTCGTCATTGCGTTACTCCGTTCCCCGGTCAATGATTGCGCCGCCTGTATGCCTATCGAATCGAATCCGGGCCAACGAGAACGACAGTATGCCGAATTCTTTGCACTTCTCCCGCCGCACCGTCCTCGCGGGCATCGCTGCCGCGGCTGGCGCTTCGACAGTGAAGTCGCTGGCCGCCGAACGCGAACAAGGCGGGTCCGCAGTGCAAGCCGGCCGTCGCGACGTCATCGTCGTCGGCGCCGGCGTGTTCGGCGCCTGGACCGCCTGGCACCTGCTCAAACTCGGCCGCAAAGTGCTGCTGCTCGATGCCTGGGGCCCGGCCCACGCCCGCGCTTCCTCGGGCGGCGAATCGCGCATGTCCCGCACCGTGTACGGCCGCGACGAAATCTACACGCGCTTCGCCTGGGAATCATTGGACGAATGGCGGTGGCTATCGAGCCGCTCGGGCCTGCCCATCTTCCATCCTGCGGGGGTTGTATTTTTCTTCGGGCGTCGCGAGGACTACGCAACGCAGGCGATCGAGGTGCACAAGCGGATGGGAATTCCGCTGGAAGTGCTCGAGCGCGCGGACCTGGCGAAACGGTTTCCGCAGGTGGGGCTGGAAGGCGTCGAGTTTGGTCTGTTCGAACGCGAGCGCGGTGTGCTGATGGCGCGGCGCGCGGTGCAGACGTTGGTGCAGGAGTTCGTCGCGGCGGGCGGAGAATATCGTCAGGCTGCGATTCTGCCGCCGAATCCGGATGCGTCGTTCGATTCGATCCGTACCACCAATGGTGAATCGCTGAGCGCGTCGCGGTTCGTGTTCGCGTGCGGGCCATGGCTGCCGAAGGTATTTCCGCAAATACTCGGCCAGCGGATTTTTCCGACGCGGCAGGAAGTGTTCTTCTTTGCGCCGCCGGCGGGAGATCCGAGCTTCGAGCCAGCGCATCTGCCCGGCTGGGCCGACTTCAATGACGGCGACATCTTTTATGGGATGCCGGATCTCGAGTCGCGCGGGTTCAAGGTCGCGCACGATCAGCATGGCCCAGCCATTGATCCCGACGTCGGCGATCGCACGCCGACTCCGCAGCTCATCGCCGCTGCGCGGGCGTATATGCAGCGACGCTTCCCAGCGATGGCCGACCGGCCGCTGGTCGAAGCACGCGTGTGTCAGTACGAGAACAGTTCGAACGGCGATCTCCTGATCGATCGGCATCCGCAGTTCGAGAATGTGGTGCTCGTGGGTGCGGGATCAGGGCATGGGTTCAAGCATGGACCGGCGGTCGGGCGTTACACGGCGGCGTTGGTGACCGGCAGTAGTAAGAGTGTGGAGGTGAGGTTTAGCCTGGGGAGCAAGACGGAGAAGCAGAGACGGGACGTGCATTAGCCCCTCTTGCGGTCCTGGTGCCAGCCCGCGAGGGTGCTCCAGGACGCCTGTAACTCGCCCGCGGCTCTGCGCCTATCTCGTCATGTTTCACTCAATGCAGGAATCGGCGCGCTCGGGCGCGTCAGCGTCAGCGCCCCGCGAGCATGTAAGGCCGGCGTCTGCAGACTCATCGTGAGCGCCAACCCGCCGCGGAAGTTCACGACGATCTGATCGGCAGCGCGGGCCACGTCGTTGACTGCGCGCCCGACGATCGAAGCAAGGGCAATGCGACCGGCCGGGGAATTCGTGAGCAACTGACCGTCGAGCTCAACGGCATTGTTCAGTGTCAGGACGAGCCCGCCGTGAAGGCGCACCTGAACGTAGTCGTGAATCAGGTCGGCCTCGCGGACGACTCTGTTGATCAGCTCGTCGAGCTGCTGCAGGTGTCGAACAGCCGGAGTGACGGTCATGGCCTCATTCGTTCGTCGCGACGAATTTGCGCTGCTCTCGGTCCTTCTTCACTTCGTCGCCGCGAAACACGCGGCCGTTCATCACGACGTACGCGCCGGCCGGCAAGGACTGAACAGCCGCGAACGCCATACCTATATTGAAGGTCGCATCGCTGTCGCTGAAGCGTGCAGGCGACAGGGCGCCGGTCAGGACGATGGTCTTGCCGGGGATGGCGGCGAGCACAGCCGCCGAGTCGGTCATTGTGTCGGTACCGTGCGTGATGACGACCCGCCGCTCACCGAGCGCCGCAACAGTTTCCTTCAACCGCTGCCGGTCCTCGTCGGTCAGCTCCAGGCTGTCCTTCCGTAGCAACTCGACGATCCGGTAGGGATGGGTGACATTGGCCCCGTCCAGCACCTTCTTCACGACCGGCTCGCCGATCTGATACTGGCTCAACGCATCGAAGTAGGCTTTGTCGATCGTGCCGCCGGTGGTCACGATCACGATGGGCTCGGGTCCTTGCATGCCGGCAACGATACACGAGGCCGACGCGGCTGACGAAAGTCAGCGGCGCGGGCCCGACGCCTGGACAATACCTCCGCCGTGACAACGAGCGTAGAGTCCGCGCCTTGCCCCGAACCCGATTCACGCAATTTTCACGACATCTCGAACCTCAGGCTCACGACCCCGCCGTATAAAACGACGCCGGGCATCAATTCTCAAAGCCCCAGGGAGATCGACTATGCGCCACCGCTCGTTGTGCTTCGCTGCACTCGTGCTGGGTCTGGCAACGGCCCCGTTGCACGCCCAAGTCCCCGTCCACAAACACTATCAACCCACCGATCAACAGTTCGATACGCCTGCCGAATCCGGCGCCCGCGCGCCGCGGCTGCAGAATGTCGGCAAGCATGTGTTCCCCGTCACGACTCAGTCTCAGCAGGCCCAGCTCTTCATGAACCAGGGCCTCAACCTGGCTTATGGCTTCAATCATGCCGAGGCTGGCCGTGCGTTCGCAGAAGCGGCCCGCCTGGATCCGAATCTCGCGATGGCCCACTGGGGCATGGCGCTGGTGCTCGGTCCGAACATCAACGCGCCGATGGCACCCGAGGAAGAGCCGAAGGCACTCGACCATCTGAAGCAGGCGCAGGCGCTGAAGTCGAAGGCGTCGCAGCGCGAGCGCGATTTCATCGATGCACTGGCGGCCCGCTACACCGGCAACCACGAGAATCGCGTCGCGGCCGATCAGGCCTATGCGGGCGCGATGCGAGCGCTGGTTCAGAAGTATCCGGACGACGTGGATGCGAACACGCTGTATGCCGAGTCGCTGATGGATCTCAGCCCTTGGAATTACTGGTCGCGTGCGGGCGTGCCTTATGAGCGCACCGCCGACATCACGGCAGCGCTCGAGAGGGCGATGAAGAAAGAGCCGGATCACACCGGCGCGCTGCATTTGTGGATCCACTTGTGGGAAGCAAGCAATACGCCGGAGCGTGCTGAGGCTGCGGCTGATCGTCTGCTGCCGCTCGCCCCTGCTGCTGGTCACCTGGTCCACATGCCGGGGCATCTGTTCCAGCGTGTCGGCCGCTACAACGATGCGGTGAAGGCGAACCAGCTCGCGGTCGTTGCTGACGAGGACTACATCTCGCAGTGCCGGGCGCAGGGCCTGTATCCGATGGCCTACTACCCGCACAACATCCACTTCCTGTGGTTCGCGGCGACGATGGCTGGCGAGAGCAAGCTCGCGATCGACGCGGCGGACAAGACGAGCAAGTCGATTCCAGTCGAGGCGTTGAAGGACGTGCCGCTGCTGCAGACGTTCCTCCTCGCACACGACTACTCGCTGGTGCGCTTCGGTAAGTGGGATGAAATCCTGGCGTTGCCGGCGCCGCGGGCTGACACGTTGTTCACGCGTGCCACTCGCAGCTACGCTCGCGGCATGGCGTTCATTCGCAAGAAAGACTTCGCGGCGGCGACCAAGGAGATCGACACCGTCAAGAAGATCGCGGGCGATCCGAAGCTGATTGCGGCGCCGACGTCGATGTCGCTGAATCTTGCGGACTCGGTGCTGCGAGTTGCGATTGAAGTGCTCGACGGCGAGTTCGCGGCCGCACAGGGCAACTACGACACTGCGATCGCGCATCTCGACCGCGCTGTGCGCTATGAAGACGCGTTGATCTACACCGAGCCGGACGATTGGCATCAGCCCGTGCGCCACAACCTCGGCGCCGTGCTGTTGCAGGCGGGTCGGCCGGTCGAAGCCGAGAGCGTCTACTGGGACGATCTGCGTCGTCATCCGAAGAACGGCTGGTCGCTGTTCGGTCTTGCTCAGTCGCTGCGCGCGCAGAACAAGATGGACGAGGCCAAACACATCGAAGCCGACTTCAAGAAGGCTTGGGCGGATGCCGACGTGCAGCTGACCGCGTCGCGGTTCTGATGCAACGCCAACGTCATTGGCTGGCCGTGATCGCGCTGTTCGGCGCGGTCACGGCCGCTCACGCAGATGGACCGGTCGGCTATCGACCGAAGTCGCACGGCGCGGCCGTCTCCGAACAGGGCGCGATCGACGCGTACACCGCCGGTTACGCGTCGATCCTTCGCGCCGAGCATGCGGAGAATCTCGCTGCAGCTTCATCGAACGAGGCTGAACGCAAGGCTGCGTTACAGGCTGCACAGGAAGCGTATCGCGCGTCGCTGCCGCACTTCACGCAGGCGACGCGTCTCGACAGCTCGATGCACGAGGCCTACACGTATCTCGGGTATGCCAATCGCAAGCTGGGACGCTACGACGAATCGCTGAAAGCGTACGACCAGGCGCTGAAGATCGAGCCCAACACGCCGTATGCAATCGAGTATCAGGGAGAGGCGTTCCTGGCGCTGAATCGAATCGACGAGGCGCAATTCAGCTTCCTGCGTCTCTACGCCATCGCTCCCGATCACGCCGCGAACCTGCTCCGCGCCATGCACGCGTGGGTCGAAGCGAACAAGGAAAAGCCGCCAGCGGGCATCGACGTGTCAGCACTGGCGGCTTGGGTCGCGGACCGGGCCGCGGGTTTGAAGATGGTGCCGGGGGAAGAATGGAGACCATAACTCAGCAGCGCAGCAATCAACGAAAATTGCTGCGCCGTGCAGTTATGAGCCGCTTTCTTCCCCCGGCACCGATCTAGCTCTTCTTCCAGCCGGTCCAGCCTGGGCCGTGTACGACCTGGCCGGGTTTCGCGCCGGTGTGTTCGCCATCGCGCAGAACCTGCGTGCCGTTGACGAAGACGTCTTTGACGCCGACGGCGTATTGGAACGGCTTGTCGAACGTCGCAAGGTCGTTGATCTTCGCCGGATCGAACACGACGATGTCGGCAAAGCAGCCTTTGTCCAGGCAGCCACGATCCTTGAGTTTGAAGCTCTCAGCAGGCTGACGCGTCAGGCGCCGGATCGCGTCCTGTAGCGTCGTCACCTTCTGATCGCGCACGTAGCGGCCGAGGAAGCGCGCGAACGTGCCGTAAGCGCGCGGATGCGGGTTGCTCAGCAGGAACGGACCTTCCGGCGCCGAGGCCTCAGCATCCGAACCGATGTTCACCCACGGCTGCGACAGGCCGAGCTTCACGTTCTCTTCCGACATCAGGAAGTACGCCGTGCCCACGCGAGTGTGATCTTCGATCACCAGATCGATCGCCGCGTCTTCCGGCGACACGCCACGCATCTTGGCAACTTCGGCGAGCGTCTTGCCGGTGAGCGGCTTGAGCTTGTCGGTCTTGAAGCCGATCAGCAGCACGCGATCCGCTGAACCGGCGGCGAGCAGCAGGCTTTCCCACTTCGCATTCGGATCGCGCATCTCAGCAACGACCTTCTTGCGCACGTCGGGCTTCTTGAGCTGCGCGACCCAGCCATCGATGCCGCCCTGCTGCACCCACGGCGGCATCGCGGCGTCGAGGCCGGTCGCGCCGGCGGTGTAGGCATACATGTCCGCTGTGATCGGCAGCCCTTCCTTGCGTGCAGCCTCGATCTTCGCGATCGCCTGCTGCATCTTGGGCCAGTTCTTCTGCCCAGCCGCCTTCAGGTGATACGCCTGCGCGTGCACCTTCGCTTCGCGCGAGATCTTGATCAGCTCATCTAGCGCTTCGAGAAAGCGATCGCCCTCGCTGCGCATGTGCGAGATGTAACCACCGCCGAACTCGCTCGCAGCCTTGCACATCGCGATCAGCTCATCGGTCTTCGCATACGACGCGGGCGCGTAGATCAGCGAGCTGCCGACGCCGAGCGCGCCTTCGCGCATCGCCTGGCGCACCAGATCCTGCATCTGCTTGAGCTGCGCCGGCGTGGGCGCGACGTCGTCGAACCCGACCACGTTCTCGCGCACCGTGGTGGCACCGACGAACGACGCGACGTTCGGTGTCACGCCCTTCTTCACCAGGAAGTCGAGGTACTCTCCGAGCGTCTTCCAGGTGACGTCGTAATGGATGTCGCCCTGCGTCTTGATCATCTCCTCGCGGACGCGGTCGTTGACCGGGCCCATCGAGTTGCCTTCGCCGAAGATCTCGAGCGTGACGCCCTGCTTGAGCTCGCTCATGCCGCGGCCGTCGTAGATCAGCGATTCGACCGACCAGGAGAGCGTGTTGATGAAGCCGGGTGCGACCGCGAGTCCATTCGCGTTCACTTCTTTATCAGCGGTGTAGTCCTGCAGCTTGCCGCTGGCGACCACGCGACCGGCTTTGACCGCGACGTCGCCGCGCACCGGATCTTTCCCAGTGCCGTCGTAGATCACGCCATTGCGGATGATGAGATCGACGCGCTCGGCGGCCTGCACCCCACCGGCGAGCGCCGCGAACAATACAAGACCAAGGAGCCGCGATCGCGGCAGCAAACCAGTGCGCACTCTTCCCCCTTTCGCTCAGCGTCTTCGGGTTGGAGCGCGCACTTTATCTGAAAAACTTACGCTGCGGCCTTCTCCAGCGCCTTGTCGATCAGCGCCACGAGGTCCGCCTTGCGCGGCAGGCCGACCTTCTGGGCGAAAACTTCGCCGTTCTTGAACAAAACCACCGTCGGCACGGCGCGGACGCCCAGCCGGTACACCGTTTGCTGGTTGTCCTCGATGTCGACCGTCGCGACGGTCAGCCGGCCCGAATACTCGTTGGCAATGTCGTCGACCATCGGCTTCATCGCCTTGCACGGACCGCACCACTCGGCTTCGAACTTCACGAGCACTGGGTTGGCCGCTGCCAGCACCTGCTCGGCGAACGTGGCATCGGTCACAGGAATCAACTTGCTATCGCTCATCGAACCCTCCGGGGTTTGCAACGGCTACAAAGGTGCCTGGGGAGCGAGCAATCGGCAATCGAACTTCGAAATGATGTCCATCGAAGCTGTCGATGGGAGGTCCATCGAAACTGTCGATGGTGCTACAGTCCTTCGGTGAACATTTGCCGTGCCGACAAGGTCTTGCTGGCGGGCGGTGCGGCGCTGCTGGGTTCGTCGGCGCTGCTGACCGCGACGCCGCTCGCGATCGGCGCCTCCGCGGCGTTCCTTGCCGTGCTCACCGACGGCATCTTCCGACCCTCCTCCAGCGTCCTCTATCCAACGATTTCGCACGGTCCGCGCGATCGCCCACGCGTCGCGCTGACGTTCGATGACGGTCCCGATCCCGAAGTCACGCCTGCGATCCTGGATACGCTCGAAGCCGCCGGCGGTGCGCGCGCGACATTCTTCGTCATCGGCCGGCACCTGGAGCGACATCGACACATCGCTGCTCGTGCACTGAGCGAAGGCCACGAGCTCGGCAATCACTCGTGGATGCACTCGTACCTCCAGAATTTCTATCGCACCGACCAGCAGCAGTCGGACGTCGAGCGCAGCACGCGACTGATCCAGGAATTGTCGGGCTCGCATGCCGAACCGCTCTATCGACCGCCAGTTGGACTGAAGAGCCCACCGCTTGCACGCGTCGCGCACGCGCGCAAATTGAAAGTCATCGCGTGGTCGCTGCACAGTCGCGACACGATGGCGCGCGATGCAGATGCAACGGCCGCTCGTGTGCTATCGCGCATCGCACCTGGCGACATCGTGCTCATGCACGACGGTCACGAACGTGATGGCAAGCATCGAAGACTTGCTGCAGCGGCGCTGCCTCTCATCCTGCGCGGTTTGCGCGAGCGCGGACTCGCTTCGGTCACGGTTTCCGAACTGCTGCGCGTGTAGCAACTCTGCGGCGTGCCCTAAGGCAATGCCCGACAAGCGGGAACGAATCGCGGCTCCCGCGCCTTGACTCATGTACCCCATCGATTTTCTGCACGAAGGAGGCACACAGATGTTTGCATCCCGGCGAAGGCCGTTCTTCTGGCGTCAGCGCCCCACTCAGTACAGCATCGTCGCGCTGGCAGGCATTGCAGCCGCGACTGCGATTGCTACGGCTGCAGCGGTTTACTACTTGGATCCTGAGTCTGGTCAACGCCGCCGCGCATTGCTGCGCGATCGGGCGCTCAGCGCCAGTCAACGCGGACGCGAAATCGCGGCCAAGGTAGGAACCAGAGCGCGACAACGGGCAACAGCGGTTTACGAGCGTTCCAAATCGGAGGCAGAGACCGCCTCCGTACGCGCTGCAGAGATCTGGCCGAGCGGCTAGCGGGCCGCTTTCTCCTGCTCGCGCGCGCCGGCAAGGATTCCTCGCAGCGCGTAGTTGCCTTCGTGGCAAGCGTATTCGTAGATCGCATCGTCCGTGCGATGGAACGGCATCTCGCCGGTAAATGAATGCGTGAAGGCCTGTGGGTCTTCGACAGTGAAGCGATAGTGGATCTTGTCCGGCGCGACGCGCGTGAATCGCTCGATGACTCGGGCGTCGCGAGTCGCGCCGCGAAAGCTCTCGTGATCGGTGAAGTTCGTAGTCTCGACGACCAGCGTTTCGCCTTCCCAGTGGCCGACGGAATCGCCCATCCACTTGCGGACGTTGCTCGCGACATGCGTGCCGCCGAGTCGCACGATGCGTGCGTCGTGCACCATCTCGACCAGGATCATCACCGCATCCTTGCTCTGCACGATCTGGTAATGATTGTTGTAGAGCACCGGCATCATCGGCGGGCCGGATGCTGAGCCGAATGCCAACAGGCAGCGCTCGCCGAGCGGCCGCGCTTCCGGTCCATCGAAACTCTGACGGCGCGGCGCCAGGTACTGCTTCCGCTCCTCAGTAAGCGGCGGAATCTTGCCGTCCGGCGGATCGATCAGCAGCGACGTGCGCTTCTCGCCGTCGATTGTCACGACCTGCGAGCCGCGATCGAGCCAGAAGTTGTTGTAGCCGCAGCCGCGGCCGAAATCCTTGCAGTCGCCCGGCAGCTGCTGCTGCAGATCCGTCGGCTTTGCGGAGTTGCTGACGAGCGAGGCTTCGGCACCTTCGAGCTTCGAGGCCTCCTCCGCCGTCAACGCACGACGACCGCCGTACTCAGCGGGCCGCTCCAACGGAGTGATCGTCGCGCTGGTCCACATTCCCTGCAGATCCGGTTGACCATCTGCTGTGCGCGGCGCACGCCAATGCGGCTGTTGAGCAGCGGCGGTGGCACAGACGAAGACGCAAAGGACGGCGATCTGCGTTCTCATTAGAACGCGTACTTTACACCCACTCGCAGCGTGCGCGGTTCCTCTGCACGGCTGACTCGCCCTTCGACCTGCTCGCCTGGCGGATCGAGGCCCGCTACGTTTGCACCGTAGAAATAGACGATGTCCTTGCCGTCGGCATCGAGGATGTTGAGCACTTCGGCGTACACGGTGACGCGGCCCGGTTTCCACGCGGCACGCAAGTTCACGCCCGTCTCGGCGTCGGCGCGCTGTGAGTTGTCTTCGATCAACGGATACTTGCCGAGATAGCGCACGCGCACGCTGGCTTCCCACAGATCGCGCACCAGCGACACACCGAACTCGCCTGCGTTCTCGACTGCGCCTGGGACGTAACTGCCATCCGGGCCGTCGACGTAGCGCGCGCGGCTGCCGGTCCACACAGCATCGAGCGCGACCCACGACAGCGGCCGCCAGAACGCCACGACTTCATAGCCGCGTCGATCGGTAGCGGGACCGGGCTCGACGGAGTTCGAATCACCGACGAAATGCAGCTCGCTGTCGAGCGACAGCCACCAGTAGGTCGTCGTGATGTTGAACGTTCCGAACTCGAAGCGTGCACCGACCTCCTCGCCTTCGCCTTTGCTCAGTCCCTGCACCGGCGTCGTCGTGTTCACGACGCCGCGCGCATCGTTCGAGTGGAAGCCGCGGCCCCAGTTTGCGTAGACCTCGATATTCGGATTGATGCGATACGCCGCCGCGATCTTCGGCGACACCGCGCTGTCGCCCTTCGAGCCTTCATCGACACCCGGCATGCGCGCGCGAACATCGAAATCGAAATAGTCGGCACGCAGACCCGCGGTCACGCGCATGTGATCGATGGGCTCCCATTGCGCTTCCGAATATGCACCGACCGAGCTCTCGTTCACGGAGACGCGGCTGATGTCTTCGAGCACCTGACCCGCATCGGTGTGCTGCAAACCCACGTTGCCAATATCGTCGTAGCGAGTCTCGACACCTGCAGTCAGCGAGAGCGTGTCACTGAGCCGCATCTCGCGCTGGTAACGTCCGCCGCCAATCCAGCGACGATCGAACTGGTTGATCTGAAAGTCGTACGTCGCATTCGACAACATGTGCCAGTCGTAATACTGCGCCCACAACGACGCGCGCCAGCCATCGCCGAGCAAGCGCGCCGCGCCGATCCAGCGCAGCGTCTCGCCGACCGCGGTCGGATCCAGCGCGCAGAACGCGTCTTCACACACACTGGTGCCGATCGCGCGCTCGGGAATCTGCTCGGTCGGTCGCCATTCCGCGTGATAGCCGGACAGGCTGAGCTCCAGCGTGTTCGCGCCGAGCGGCCGCTCGTACTTCGCCCACAGCGACTGATGCTGCAGATTTTCCGGCAGCTCCCAGGGCCCGTCGTACGTTTTCCATTGCGCGACGCCCATCAGCTTGCCTGCGCCGACGTCCACCGATGTGCCGCCAGCAATGCGTCGCCAGCCATAGGCGCCGTCTTCGAACGCGACGAACGGCTTGACGTCGCGGATCGTCGTCATGAACGACGAGCCGGCCATCGAGAAGTCGCCGATGTCGGCGCGATAGGTGCCTTTGCGGTAGTCGATGCGATCGATGACTTCGGGGATCAGGCCGTTGACGTCGAGGTAGCCCTGGCCGTGTCCGTGCGTGCGCATGTTCATCGGCACGTCGTCGATGACGGTGGTGAAGTCGGTGCCGTGATCGAGGTTGAAGCCGCGTAGAAAATACTGATTCGCCTTACCCGACCCGGAGTGCTGGACCGCGATCAGGCCGGGCACGGCTTCCAGCAACTCGGCCACCCGCAGCAGCGGTCGGACGGACAGGTCGGCGCCGCCGACTGCGCCCTCGCTGGCCGCATCGGCCTTGCCGATCATCGCCTCGCCGCGAGCGAAGACGACGACTTCTTCGAGCACTTCGCCGGCCACTGCCGGGGTGCAGGCCAGCAACGCCGGCACGCAAGCGAACAGGTATCTGACTGACTTCATGGGTGAACTGTATTCACCCCGTGCGCGCCAGCCAGTTATTCACCGTTAGTCACATTGCATTAACGGGTTAACGCTGACTCTTCTTAACCCAATCGCGCACGCGCACCTCGACGATGTCGAGCGGCAACGGCCCGCCGAGCAGCAACGTGTCGTGGAACTGGCGGATGTCGAAGCGCTCGCCGAGTGCCTGCTCCGCCTCGCGGCGCAACTGGCGGAAGCGCAACTCGCCCACCTTGTACGCGAGCGCCTGGCCCGGCCAGGAGACGTAGCGCTCCAGCTCCGTCTGGATGTTGTGATCCGAGAGCGCGGAATTGTCGGTGAAGCAGCGCCGCGCCTGTTCGATGTCCCAGCCGAGCCAGTGAATGCCGGTGTCGGCAACCAGCCGACAGGCGCGCCACATCTCATATGAATAGCGCCCGAAGAGCTCATAGGGATCGCGATACATGCCCATCTCTTCGCCCAGGAATTCCGAATACAGTCCCCAGCCTTCGGTGAAGGCAGTCACGCTGATGTTCCGGCGGAAGTACGGCAGGTTGCTGAGCTCCTGCGAGAGCGCGATCTGCAAATGATGACCCGGCACCGCCTCGTGCAACGTCAGCGCCGGCAGCTCGTAAAGGCTGCGTTGGTCGAGGTGCGACGTGTTCACCATGTAGCCGCCGGCCTGACCCATCTGCATGCTGCCCGGCCAGTAGCGACCCGTCGTGTAACCCTCTGCCATCTCGGCAGGCACCGGGCGTACGCCATAGGTCAATCGCGGCAACGTGCCGAACAGGCGTGGTAGCTGGTCGTCCGAACGTTTGGCGATCTCGCTCGCTTTCTCCAGGAGCTCGGTCGCGGTGCGCGGATAGAAGCGCGAGTCGGTGCGGAGCATCTTCTGGAATTCGGCGAAGCTGCCCTTGAAGCCGGTTTGCGCGATCGCTTTCTCCATCAGCCCACGGATGCGCCCGACCTCGTCCTCGCCGAGCTTGTGGATCTGATCCGGCGTCATCTCCGTCGTCGTGTGCTGGTGCACCAGGAATCGATAACTCGCCTCGCCGTTCGGCGTCGTCCGCCATGCAAGCTTCGGCCGCGCCGCTGGGACGTACTCCTTTGCAAGGAAGTCAGCGAATGCGCGCTGCGCCGGATAGATCTTGTCGCGCACCAGCGCGAGCGCCTTGGCTCGATACTCCGCTTGTGCTTGCGCAGGAATGCTGGCCGGCATGCGCGCGAACGGCAGGAGCAGCGAGTTGTCTTCGGGTTTCACCTCGACCTGCTTGCGCGCGACGTCGAGAACGCGATCCACGACGATGCGTGGCTGCGTGTAGCGCGTCTTGATGCCGCGCTTCAGATTCGAGACGTTCTGCTCATACCAGGCCGGCAACGCTGCGAGGCGAGCCAGCCATGCGTCGGCATCTTCACGCGATGCGATGGTCGTGCTGCGTCCAAGGTAATCAGCGAGCGTGTGAAAGCCTTCGTCGTTCTGGAACGCGATGCGACTGAAGTCGAACTCGATCTCCTCGGTCGACTCCTTGACGATGCTGGTGAGCAGCGCGTGATTCAGCGCTGCCTCGCCCGATAACTGCTGCGCATCGATCTTCGCGAGCCGCTCGCCGAACACGACTAGTTGCTTGCGATCAGCCTGCTCGGCCTCGGGCCGCACGTCCGGCAGACGACGCAGCGCTTCACGATCGCCCTCCGCTCCCGCGGAGAGCGGATCGACTTGCCGATTGAAGGTCTCGTAGTCCGCGATGATCTGCTGCAGCGAGCTTTCCGCCGTCTGCGCTCCGGCCTGCACAGCCATGAGCGCGAGCGACAAGCACGCAAGTGCGCGAGCGAGGTGACGCATGATCAATGACTCAGCGCATCGCGCACAGCTTCGTGGAAGGCATTCCGCAACGCTGAGTTTTCCTTGCTCTGCGCGGTCGGCCACAGGCTATGAGTCACGATCACGATGTTCTGCGGGTCGTAGATCTGGATCGATTGGCCGAAGATGCCGCGCGCGCCGAAGTCACCCGGACCGATGAGCCACCACTGATAGCCGTAGCCCGGCATCGACGGCGACGGCGTGGTCGCGTCCTTCATCCAGTTTTCCGGCAGCACCGAAGTGCCGTCAGCGAGCACGCCTTTGCGTAGCGCGAGCAAACCGATGCGGCCGTAGTCGCGCAGCGTCGCGCTCAGACAGCAGCCAGCGTGTTCGGCGCCGTACTCGTCAGCGAGCATCCAGAACGCATTCGACTCCATCGCGAACTTCGACCAGATCTTCTGGCTCGCGTAGCTCGACAAGTTGTTGCCGACCGCGGCACGCACGATCGCGCCGGCGAGATGCGTCTCGCCCGTGTTGTAGTTGAACTTCGAACCCGGCGGCGCGACGCGCGGCAACGCGCCCATGTACTTCACGAGACCCAGCGAACCGCCCTGCGCCGCGACGGCGCCGATCTGCGCGACGTCCGACTTGGGATCGGTGTAGTCCTCGTTCCAGCCGACGCCGGACGACATCTGCAGCACCTGGCGAATCGTCACGCCTTCGTACGAAGTCCCCTTGAGCACCGGCAGATACGCGGTGACAGGATCGTTCACGTCCTTGATGTAGCCATCCTTGATCGCAGCACCGACCAGCATCGAGGTCAGCGACTTCGCGACGGAGAACGACGTCCATTTGCTCGACGGTGTGTGACCGAGCGCGTAGTGCTCGTACGCGATCTTGCCGTTGTGGATCACGAGCAGACCCGCGACGTGGTTGTGCTCGAGATAATCCGCGAGCGTGTAGCGCTTGCCAGCGAGCTCGAACGAAAGCTTCGACAGATCTTCGTGCGCGACGGGCAATGGAAATGCCGGATGCGTCTTCGGATCCCCACGGCTGATCTCGCGCGTGAGAAAGATGCGATCCATGTTCGGATAGCTGACGCGCTGCTGCTCCGGCGTCCAGAACAGGATGCGGTCCGGCGGGCCGAGGGACTTGGAATCGATGGCGGGGAGCGTGTCAGCGGTGGCGAACAGCGGCATCGCCGCGAGCGCGGCACTGAGCAGGAACCGATGCATGGAGACCCCCTCTTCTTGTAGGGCAGCTATTCTAGGTCAGGCTCCCTTGCCTGTGCTCTCGTCCAGCCATTTTCGTCCACCCGGAATCAGCACTTCGCCTGCCAATGAGCCAGGACACTTCAGCGCAAGATCGGCGGTGTGTCCTTCCGGAACACTGCCCTCGCAGGCGATGGCCGCACCGCTGCCGAAGTGAAGCGTGATTGCGAAGTCGATGATCGAAATCTCGTGGCTGCGATAGAACAACTCGGACGCTCGGGCAGCCGCGATGAAGTTGGTAGTCGCGTGAGCACCGCCGTCATAGCGGAAGTGCCTGCCTGCAATATCCAGGTCGATGGCCGCCACTTGCCGCGAAGCAAGCGATCGGAAAGTTTGGCGCAGAGCCTCTTCATCTTGCAGCCCGGGCCACAACAGAAACGCCGCGAGCAGGGCCATTGCCCCCAATCCGAACAGGGCATTCAGGATGAATCGACCGGAGGTCGTCGCCCAACGAGTCTTCTTCTGCAATTGCCAAGGCAGACCCAGGAGCAGCCCGAGTACCGACCCGGTAGTCCCTCCAGCCCAAAGAATCATGAACCAGAACGAATGCGGAGCCAGCCGATAGAGCAGGAACGTGCTGCTCACGGCACCAAGTGCCATGCAAGACAAGACGCGCCAGTGATGCTCGAAACGCGCGGCGCCCGCACGCGGCTTCCAGTCGAGTTCTTTGAGCACCGCCCTTACTTGCTTAGCTCGGCCGCGGGCAGACCATTGCGCAGGACGCTGGCGTGGAACCCGCGCTCCGACAGCAGATAGCCGCAAGCCGAGCTGCGCCGGCCGGTATCGCAGCACACGACGTAGTGAACATTGCGGTCCAGGGACTTCATCTTCAGACGCAACGACTGCGCCGGGATGTTCAGACCGCCGTCGGCGCGATAGTGGTCGTACTCCGAGGGCAGCCGCACGTCGAGCCACTGCCCGCCGCCGGCGATGATGCGCTTCGCTTCGGGCCACTCGACCCACTGCAACAACGGCTCGTGCAGCAGCGTGCGAAAATCCTGCTTCGACAGCCGCATCAGCGCGCCGTCGGACAGCATCGTGATCGTCGCGTTGCGCTTCGCTTCGGAGATCAGCGCTTCCTCGCCGAACGTCTCGCCCATCTTCAACTCGGCGAGCTTCACGCCCTCCTTGTTCAGCGGCGTCTCGCGCGCGACCGAGGCCGAGCCCTTCACGACGACGTAGAAGTAGTCGCCAGGATCCCCCTGCTTGATCACGACTTCGCCGGCGCGATAGTCGACGCGCTGCATGCGCATGAAAACCGCCTGGATGTTCGCCGGCGGGATCTTATGGAAAGCCTTGGTCTGCAGCAGTGCCGTCATCCAGTCGTCGGCCGGGCCGCCGCCATCTTCCGACTCGCGCAGCTCGATGACCTTGTAGCTGCCGGTCTGGTCCCAGGTGACGACGACGTCGAGAAACTCGCTGTCGATGTGCAGGTATTCGATGCGGTCCGAAGTGACGACCGCGGAGTACGGCCGCGGCAGCGCATGCGCCAGCGGGTTTTTCGCCTTCGGCGTGCCGCTGCGAACCTGGCCGACGATCTCGCCTTCCGCCATCAGATCGACGGTGCCGCTCAGCAGATAATAGGTCTGCTTTTCCTCGTCGCCCTCGGTGAACAGCAGGCGGCCTTTCGGCGCCTGCAACCGGCTGGTCCGCTTGGCCAGCGCGGCAAGGTTTTCCGGCTTCATGCTGTCGAACGGCGAGAACCGTCGCAGCAGCGCCAGATCGGCGGGACTACTCGATAACTCCATGCACCCGGTCTTCTTTTCTGCGAATGCAGGAAGTATAGGCAGCGGCTGACTTCAGGGAGCGACAGATCTCACAGTGCCGGTCGCAGCCGCGGAACCGGGGGTAGGCAAGTCCACGAATCTGCGCAGGTTGTGACCCGCGTCGCGGCACGGGAACGCAGGCTGCGAAGTTCCGTTGTCCCGGTGAGGCAAGAGCACGCTCCTGCCGCAAGCGGGGCCATTCACGGTGGGTTCACCCCCTGGAACGCATCATGGCGCCAACCGTTGGAATACCGGGTGTGAGGTTTATGAACGTTCAGGTCGTAAAGCGAAATGGGGTTGTCTGGCTGGCCGCCTTGCTTGGCCTGGCCGCGGCCCATTTCGCCCGTGCACAGGAGCCGGTGGCTGACCCGCCCGGCCGCGTCGCGCGCCTGAGCCTGATGGACGGCGAGGTTTCCGTGGCGCCGGCCGGCACCGAAGAATGGGCCGACGGCGTGCTGAACCGCCCGATCACCAGCGGCGACCGGCTCTCGGTCGGCGGCGATGGCCGCGCCGAATTGCAGATCGGCACCGCCAGCGTGCACCTCGATCGCAGCACCAGCTTCGAGTTCATCGAGCTCGACGACGACATCAACCAGATGAGCCTGACCGAAGGCGTCGCGACGATCCGCATACGCACGCTTGGCGACCGCGAGAAGGTCCAGCTGGAAACGCCGAACGCGACGGTCTATTTCAATCATCCCGGCGACTACACCGTCGAGGTCGATCCGCAGACCGACCGCACGATCGTCCGCACGCGCAACGGCGAAGCGGAAGTGGCCGGCGGCAACAAATCCTTCCGCGTGCGCGCCGACGAGCAAGGGACGTTCACGGGCCTCGACGGCTTGACCGCGGACATCGACAAGATCACGCCGCGTACGCCGTTCGAATCCTGGTCGAACGATCGCGACCGGCGCGGCGACAACTCCGAGTCCGCGAAGTACGTGTCGCGCGAGGTCGTCGGTTACGAAGATCTCGACGGCCAGGGCGAGTGGAGCAACGAGCCATCGTACGGTTACGTCTGGCGGCCGACTTATGTCGTGGCCGACTGGGCGCCGTATCGCTACGGCCGCTGGGGTTGGGTCGCGCCGTGGGGCTGGACCTGGATCGACGCCGCGCCGTGGGGCTTCGCGC
>Ga0070690_100000340_pt1 | contig 23969 bp, 14 predicted proteins | sample KBSS33HmetaG_FD_64671 | JGI IMG/M metagenome (GOLD analysis project Ga0070690, IMG submission 64671) | Switchgrass rhizosphere microbial communities from Kellogg Biological Station, Michigan, USA - KBS S3-3H metaG | ecosystem: Host-associated > Plants > Roots > Rhizosphere ... | reverse complement strand
CGGATCGTCCGAGAAGTACGCCAGTTCCTGGAGGGACACGACCGGGAATTGGTGGACGACCTGCGGGCACAGATGGATGAAGCCGCGGCCCGCGAGGAGTTTGAAGAGGCCGCCCGGCTGAGGGACCGGATTTTCAAGATCGAGCGCACGCTCGAACGACAGCGGATCACTCAGACAGCCTCTATCGACCAGGATGTCATCGGCATCGCCCGCCATGGCAGCTCAGTCGATTTGCAATTATTGTTCGTGCGCGGCGGCTTGTTGATCGGCCGCAAAGATTTCTTCTGGCTGGAGTCGGCCGACGCGACCGATGAAGAACTGGTGCGATCGGCCGTCGAACAGTTTTACAACAAAGAAGGACAGCCTCCCCGCGAGCTGCTGATTCCCGTCGATATCCCTGATGCCGACCTTGTGGCACGCTGGCTGTCGGACACGCGAGGCGAGACCGTCCGCGTGCTGGCCCCGGAGCGCGGCACGAAACACCAGCTCGTGCTGCTGGCGGAAGAAAATGCCGCGGCGGCATTGGCCGATCATCTGCGCAATGAGGAGCTGGATCGACAGGCCGGCGAGGAATTGCAACGCGTGCTCCACCTGAGTACGGCGCCGCGGCGGATCGAAGGTTTTGACATTTCGAACACCATGGGCAACCAGTCGGTCGCGTCCATGGTCGTCTGGGAGGACGGGCGCATGAAAAAATCCGACTACCGCCGGTTTAAAATTGCCACTGTGCAGGGTGCCAATGACTTTGCCAGCATGCAGGAGGTGGTCAGACGGCGCTACGGAGGGATGGAGGATCTCGCCCGTCCAGATCTGGTGCTCATCGATGGCGGGCTGGGGCAGCTGGCCTTTGCCCGTGCCGGACTTCAGGAAGCGGGCCACCCGGATCTCGCAGTCATCGGTCTCGCCAAAGCGAAAGGTGATAAGGATGAACGCGTGTATCTTCCCGGCCGGAAGAATCCGATCATTCTCCGCGCCAATTCCCCGGCGACCCATCTGCTACAGCGGATCCGGGATGAGGCCCACCGCTTTGCCGTGACCTTTCATCGCAAGCTGCGCAGCAAAACGCTGGTCACCTCGCAATTGGAGCACATCATCGGCATCGGCTCGATTACGCGGACGAAGCTCCTGAAACGTTTCGGGAGCCTGGCAAACCTAGCGCAAGCCAGCGAAGAAGACTTGCGGGAGGCCGGCTTGAGTGAGCGCATCGTTCGACAGCTCCGGAGCGAATTGGCCTGAGCGTGGTTTCGCCATCCGAGGCTGCCACGGATGGGGCTGGAAATCTCCCGGTATCCGTCCTATGCTACCCGCTATTCAATTTTCAAGCAGGTGACGATGGCTACCCCTCCCCGCGACCACCCGTCGATGGCCGCAAAAGTCGACGAGGATGCACTCGAACAGTCCCCGGCCGCCGGCAACCCCGCGGGCAGCGGGACCTCGAACGGCGACCTCAAGATCAGCGGGCATCAGCACCCCGGCGCGTTGGAGGAAGAGACCCGCCGGCGGCTCGAGGTCGAATCGACGCTGCAAGATAGCGAGGCCCGCTACCGCCTGCTCTATGACAACAATCCCACCATGTATTTCACGCTGTCGCCAGACGGCACGGTCGTGTCCGTCAATCAATTCGGCGCCACGCAGCTGGGTTACCAGCCCGACGAGCTGATCGGCAAATCCGTGCTCAAAGTCTTCAAGCCTGAGGAGCACGCCGCAGTGCTCGGACAGTTGACGGTTTGCACCGCCACCCCCTTGAAGGTATTCCAGTGGGAAATACAAAAGGTAAGGAAGGATGGCAGCACCCTGTGGGTGAAGGAGCGGGCCCAGGCCGTGAGGGATCACCGGGGGCAGATCCTCGCCCTGGTGGTCTGTGAGGACATTACCGAACGGCGCGCCACCGAGGACTACATGAGGGAAAGTGAGGAGCGTTGGCGCGCACTCTTTGAACACGCCGGAGTCGGGATCGCTCAGCTGAGTTTGACCGGGACATTTCTCCGTGTGAACCCGCGCCTGTGTGAAATGTTCGGTTATTCATCAAAAACCCTGTTGCAGTGTTCGTTTCAAGACCTCACTCACCCGGACGATCTCGAGGTAAATCTTCAGCTTCTCGACGAACTCCTGGCACGGAAGCGCCCGTCGTTCTCGTTGGAAAAGCGGTATCAGCGGAGCGATGATGCCTGGGTCTGGGTCGACGTCACGGTGTCTCTCGTGCGCAGCGCCTCCAGCGCGCCGGCCTATTTCATTGCCGTCATTCAAAATATCGACGACCGGAAACGGGCCGAGGAGGCGTTGCAAAAGAGCGAAACCCGTTTTCGTCAAATTGCGGAAACCATAGAAGAGGTCGTCTGGTCTGCCGACCCCGCCATCGGCAAGACTTTGTACATCAGCCCGGCCTATGAGCGGGTCTGGGGACGATCCTGTGCGAGTCTCTACGAAAACCCACAGTCCTTCGTGGATTTCATCCATCCTGATGACCGTGGGTGCGTCCTGGCCGCTCTTGGGCAGCATCGAGAGGGCATCCCGTTTGATCAGGAATACCGGATCGTACGGCCGGATGGGGCGGTCCGGTGGATCTGGGATCGGGGTTTTCCGGTGCGCGATTCCGCGACAGGACATCTCACCCACTATGTGGGCGTCGCGCTGGATATCACGGAGCGGCGACAGGCGGAAGAGGCGCTCCGGCTCAGTGAGTCCGCCATTCGGGAACTGCATGAAATTACTTCGAGGAAGGGCGTGTCATTCGACCAGCAGATCCGGGAGTTGCTCGATCTTGGGCGCCGGCGCTTCCAACTCCCCATTGCCGCCTTCACGACTCTCAGGGGAGAGCAGTTGGAACTGACCGCCATTCGTTCGGATAAGCCGATGGCGGAAGAAGGCACCTGGCTGCCGCAGTGCAGCATCTGCGCCGAAACCTTGAACAGGCACGGCACGATTGCGATTGAGCAGCTCAGAAATTCGGAATGGAAAGATGGCTCCGCCTGCCTTCTTCTTGGATTTGAATCCTACCTCGGCACAAGCCTGGTGGTCGGCGGAGAGAAGTTCGGCACGATTTGTTTTATGGATGACAAACCCTATCGTGGTTGCTTTTCCCTGGCAGACAAGGACTTTCTCCTCCTGATGGCCCGGTGGATCACCCGCGAGCTGGAACGTCGACATTCAGAGTTGGTCCTTCAGAATCAGGAAGAGGCACTTCGAGCGAGTGAGGAGAGGTTCAGCAAGGCATTCCGTTCAAGCCCTTACCCCATGATCGTGACAGACCTCGAGACGGGACGCTGCCTGGAGGCCAACGAGGCGTCGCTCCAGGCCTTCGGGTTCGAGAGAGACGAAGTCATTGGGAAATGCATACTCACCTTGGGGCTGTGGCCGAACCCTGCCGAAGGTCAGAAACTCATCGAGCGTTTGAGCGCCGAAGGCTCGCTAAAAAATCTCGACATGATGGTCTATACGAAAGATCACAGCAAACGGCGTTTTTTGGTGTCCTGCGAGCTCATCGAGTTGGATAAGACCAAGTGCGTGGTGGCCGTCGGAACCGACATTACGGAGCAACGACGCGCTGAAGAGGCGTTGCGGCGCAGCGAGCACGCCGTTCGGCAGGCCTTCGAAGACCGAGAACGGTTAAGCCAGGACCTTCACGATAATCTGCTGCAGTCTCTCTATGCCATCGGTATGGGCCTGGAACTGACCAAACATCGTACTCAACGGATCTCTCAGACGAACGCAAAACGCCTGGAAGATTCGATCGAACAATTGAATGCCGTCATTCGTGAGGTACGCGGCTTCATTCCCCGTATGAACCCCATCGTGGCCGACAGCAAGTCACTCACTGAGTCGCTTCAAGCGCTGATTGACTCCTTTGTCTCGACGGGCGTTGGTGAAATCGCCATGAACATCGATGAGAGCGCCGCCACACGGCTGTCCTCCGAGCAGAGGACTCATGTGCTCGCCATCGCCAAGGAAGCGCTCAGCAACAGCGTCCGGCATACCAAAGCCGCCAAGCGCGTGGTGGTGCTCCGGCAGCGGAAAAAAGCGATCTGCTTGGAAATTACCGACAACGGCCGTGGATTCTCGCTCGCGCGACGGCGCAAGCTCGGGATGGGTTTGAAGAATATGCGCGCCAGGGCAAGAAAACTCCGCGGCCGGATCGCCATCACGTCAGTCCTCATGCAGGGCACAACCGTCACGCTGACAATCCCATTCACGTAAGAATTGACAGAGACCGTCCAGCCCTCTAGGATACCGCTCCCATCAGGTCCTCCATCCGTTAATCCAGATTCACTGACACCGGGAGCATCATGTCCGATCAACCGATTGCCTCACCCGTCACAGCCAACACCAATGCGCTCGAGCATGGATTTGAAACCGTGGTGTTCGCCAGCCGCTGGATCCAAGCCCCGCTCTATGGCGGCTTGATCGTGGCGGAACTCCTCTACGCATATAAGTTTCTGGTCGAGTTGTGGGAGATGATGGTGCACATTCAAGGGCTGGAAGAAACCAAGTTCATGCTCGGCGTGCTGGGTCTGATCGACGTCACCATGGTGGCCAACCTGTTGACCATGGTAATCATCGGGGGGTATGCCACGTTCGTCAGCAAGCTGAGCCTTGAGGGCCATCCGGATCGGCCGGATTGGCTGACCCATGTTGATCCCGGCACCATCAAGGTCAAATTGGCCGCCTCGCTGATCGGCATTTCCAGCATCCACTTGCTCAAAGCTTTCGTCGATGTCGGGAACGAGAACCCTGAGCACATCAAGTGGAAGATTTTCATCCATATGACCTTCTTAGGCTCGGCCATTCTCCTGGCCTGGACCGACAAGATCATGCAGAAGGATAAGAAGCATTAGCCGCATGCACTCCTAAGGCACTGGCAATCGTTCTGAACGAGGTGCCCTCATGGGCTGGCGTCCGGTCACGCTTCCTCTGCTCGGCCTGCTCGCTGCAGGCTGCGCGGTGTCCACGGTGGATCTTCACGACGCTCTCGATCTCAATCAGGCATCATTTCAGGACAAGCTGGCGGACAAACCGGGGCTCGCCGACGAGTTCCTGTCCTGCACGGCACGCGCCTATGACGAGCGTACGACGCTTCCCGCCGGCCAACCCGCCGCGGAGGCGGACGGGCGTCCCGACGGGCCTGTGCCGGCGATCCACAGGCTGATCGCACGGGTTAAGGAAGGGCGTCCTACTCACGCAGAGTCGCTGCACATCCTCGAAGACACGCTGGCAGACTGGAGGGCGACCTCGTACCGGCGCTTGGATCTTCACAAGTTGCGACAAGTGCTTGACGTCATCAAGCAGTGGCATGTGCATATCGATTTCGATGAGGAGGCGTTGGCCGACGACGGATCGCGATTTGCGCAGCTGTTACTGGCCTATAACAAGGCGTACTTCGGTGACATCCGCTACACCGCAGAGGCTGGATCAGGTTCAGGCGTTCGAGCCGTGGCCCGAGTCACCTCCAACGGCTTTATCGACCGCAACGGCAATGTCTGGAAGTTCCCGGGACTCTCCGTCGAGGTCTCCAAGGAGCCGGGACAACGGCCGGTAGCCGCAACGAGCGACGTCGACTCCAAAAGGATTACCGCGGACCTGACTCGCGTGTTTCTCGAAGCATTTTTCGATGCGGCCTTCCGGGAGCCAGCCGTGACAGGCGCCACGGCCTTGCAGGTGCACTGGAAGGTTCCCACCCTCGCCTATCCCGCTTTCGACGCCGATCAGCCGCCGATTTCACTGGAGGCATTCGCGCGTGTGACGCGTGATGCGCTTCGAACCGAAGCCGTGGTCACCTCCGAGGTGGGCAAAGCGGTCCGGGGAGGGAGCATCTTCAGCACGCAGAACGAAACCCTGGCCGCAGGGTTGGAAACCGCTGCGGGAGTGATCGCGAAAAAGCTCGTCGAACATGGAGGCTTTTGTTATTTTCAAACCATCCAACGCAATGAACGCCGTTTGCCAACGCCATGAACGCCGTTCGGAGGGCAGGAAAGAATGATCAGACACGTTGCCGCCCTGTTTGGCGCCGGTGTGCTCTTGACCGGATGCTTTGCCAAGATTCACGAGCTTCCCTCACAACCGGAAGCCGCCGGGGCGTTGTTCGCCCCCTTGCCCGATCAGGACTTCATGGTGGGGCTGGCTGTGTCCGGCGGGGGCAGCCGGGCAGCCACATTCGCGGCAGCCGCCTTGGAGGCCCTGGCCGAGATTCCCGTTCGTCTCGGCACTGAACACCGCAGCGTGCTCGAAACCGTCAGTTACATGTCGAGCGTATCCGGTGGCAGCCTGGCCACGGCCTACTATGTCACCAAGAAACCTCCGAAGTCCGAACCGGTACTCGCCGGCGACGGACTTTCGCCCCGGTATCGTGAATTCTTCGCGGGCTACAAGACCGCGATGCAGTCGAACTTCCAGCGGAGCGCGGTGGTCCGCCAACTCGCCTTCTTCCGCGCGCTGAACCCGACCAAGCTTGCCTATTCACTGTCCGAGGTCTGGGATAGCGACTTCCTCGGTGACATAACGTTTGCCCAACTGTACGAGCGCGAGCAACGAGGCGATATTCCCCGGGTGATTTTGAACGGCACGGTATACAACTCCGGCCAACGCTTCGCCTTCACCACGTTGCCGGCGTCGGATTTCGATTACGACTTCATCGACCTGCTGACGAAGGAATTGAAGAAGCCCAACCGCCCCGTGCCGGTGACGCCCGAAGGCCTGGCGATTATTCAGAAAGGACTCGAAACGGCGAGCCGGCAATTCCTGCCGCTCACGTTCGAGCGGATCGGCGCCGATTACCGGAACCTTCGCCTCTCCCTTGCGGTTGCCACGTCCGCCTCATTCCCGCCGGTCGTCGGTCCGGTCACCTACCAAGTGACCGGCAGGCCGACGTATTTGCATATCGGCGACGGCGGGCTCTTCGACAATCTCGGGACCGAATCCCTGACGACCCTCTTTTTGAAGAAAATCCCGCAAGGGTCGTCCAACAGCGGCCTGATCATCGTCATCGATACGTCATTCCCGTTCGATGCGGGCGGCCCTGAGCTCGATAAAAGCGAAAAGGGGTTCGAGGTATTCCGCGATGATCCCTCCCGCATTGTCGGCATCATGGAGGAGCGGGCGAATACCTATCAGACGCTGCTGTGGCACAGCCTCAGAACCGAGGGTGTCGTCCTTCCCGATTTCGCTCATCTCAGGATCGAGGTCCTGAAGCATGTCGACGCCGAGTGGTCCGGGTATGAGGACCTGCCGGGGGTCTGCCGGGAGGATTTCCCGTCTGATGTGACACCCGCACAGATCAAGCAGGCCGTCAGTCAGATTCCGACGTTATTCAAAATCAAAACGCCCTGTCATGGGGCCCTCCTGCAGAAGGCGGCACGCAAAGTCGTCGAGCAACACCGTCCGCGGATCGTGAATTTCATTGAAGCACACCTCCGGAACCCCTCGCCATGACCGATCCGGTCCAGAAGGCTCCGTTGTGGTTGCCCTCCGTTCTGGAGGAGGAATATGTCGCATTGCATGGCCGGCTCCCTGCCGACCCCACGTCGGCCGATCCCGCCGAGCGAGTGGCCTGGCTGTACCGTCACATCCATAGCCTGCCGAATAAGCGAACCGCGCTCTGCCTTTCCGGCGGCGGGATTAGAAGCGCGACGTTCGCGCTGGGTATCCTTCAAGGGCTCGCCCGCCTCTCCCTCCTGAAGCGATTCGACTACCTCTCGACGGTGTCCGGAGGTGGCTACATCGGCAGCTGGCTGACCGCCTGGATTCACCGTCATCCGGACGGCGTCGCCGGGGTGGCTGAAGAATTACGACGGCCGCCTTCCGATCTCCAAGATCCCGAGCCCGAGCCCCTGAAGTGGTTACGCCGGTACAGTAACTACCTGACTCCACGGCTCGGACTGATGTCGGTCGACAGTTGGACATTGTTCGGGGCCTATTTGAGGAACCTGACCCTCAACTGGCTCATCCTGGTTCCGCTCCTCGCGACCGTCCTCCTGGCTCCCCGGCTACTGGTGTCGGTCCTGCACTGGGAGGTCACGGAGCCCAGGCCGTCAGCACAGGCGATGTTGATGGCGGGCCTCCTGGTCGGTCTCATTGCCCTGACGCACCTGCACATGTACCGGCCCAGCCTGGCCCACCTCCGCAAAGATCGCCTGTGGGCACAATTTGAGCGACAGCAATGGTTTCTCATCGGCGGGCTGATCCCATTGGTCCTGTCGGCGCTGCTACTGACCACCGCCTATGCCTGGTATCGCAACGGCGGCGGTTTGCTGCAGGAGCTCACACTGTTCGCCCTTGATAGCTGCGGCACCTTCGTGCTTGGCGGCGCTGTCATGCACGGCATCGGCTGGCTGATCTCCGCTTTCCTGCTGCAGCGTTGGCGTGAGCTGGATTTATGGCTGGGAGTCGAGTTCCTCGTCATCCTCTGGTCCGGCTCACTGGGTGGCCTCTTTCTGTGGTCCGTCCTGGCAGAGACGCCTTCGGCCATTCCTGTCAGGGAGTTTGCCGAGTGGTACGCCTGTTTTGCCATTGCAGGGTTCCTGACTATGTTTCTGCTCACGGCCACCATCTTCATCGGGATCGCGAGCCGTTACACGGATGATCATGATCGTGAGTGGTGGGGACGAGCCGGCGCCTGGGTCCTCATTGTGAGCGTCTTTTGGACCGCACTCAGTGCACTGGTGGTCTTCGGTCCCGGCCTTTTGTCGTACACGCCCGGGCCCGCCACTTCCCTGGGAGGACTGTCCGGCATCGTCTCTCTGTTGCTCGGATTCAGTTCGAGCACGACCGCAACCGGGAAGGCCAAACCCAGCATGATAGATCTGGTGCTGGATCGCGCCGTCCGATTGGCCGCACCGGTATTCATCGCCTGTCTGGTGGTGCTCATCACGCTTGTGACCAGCCTGCTCATGAAGGGGATCGGCGGTCTCCAGGGCGTCTTTGAGGGATCAGCCGTGGGGCTCCGGATGCCCTCTGACAGCTGGGGGCATGCCATTCTCCTCCACAATAGTCCACCGTGGTTGGTAATCGAAGTCGCAGCAGCATTTGCCGCGCTGGCAGGTGTCCTCTCGCTGATGATCAACATCAACAAGTTTTCACTGCACTCGATCTACCGCAACCGGCTGATTCGGGCCTACTTGGGTGCCTCCCGCTTGAAGGAATACCATCAGAAACGCCGGCCGAATCAGTTCACAGGCTTTGATCCCGACGACAATCTCCAGTTGCACGAGCTTGCGCCGCCGCATCACGCGATCAGAAAGCCGTTTCATATTCTCAACATCGCGATCAATCTCGTCCGGTCCGAGAATCTTGCCTGGCAGCAGCGGAAGGCGCAATCGTTCACGGCGTCTCCGCTGTTTTGCGGGAGCTGGAATCTCGGGTACCGACGCTCGCGGGACTACGGGATCAGCGGACAACTCCGTAAGCCCAAAGCCATTACGCTCGGCACCGCCCTGGCAATCTCCGGTGCGGCGGCCAGTCCGAATATGGGATATCACTCGGCACCGGCAGTGACGTTTCTATTGGCCTTCTTCAATGTCCGGCTCGGCTGGTGGCTAGGGAATCCCGGTGAGGCGGGGCGAAATACGTTTGACCGCTCCTGCCCGCGCATCGCCGTTCGTCCGCTGCTGGCAGAGACATTCGGATTGACCGATGCCGCCAACCCCTATGTCTATCTCTCGGACGGAGGTCATTTCGAGAATCTGGGCCTGTACGAGATGGTGCTGCGCCGCTGCCACTACATTGTCGTCAGCGACGGCAGCTGTGATACGGACCGCTCGTTCACGGATCTAGGCAATGCGATCCGAAAAATCCGCATCGACCTGGGGATCGACATTGAGATCGAGACCGAACTGCTGGAACTCGAGGGAGGAGCGCGGATGAGCCGCGCGCATTTCGCGCTCGGTATGATCCGGTACGATCGTGTCGATCGCGGCGCGCCGCCGGGATTATTGATCTACCTCAAGCCTTCTCTGACGGGAAATGAGCCGGCCGACGTGACCGAGTATGCCAACGGCCACCAGGAATTTCCGCACGAGCCGACCGCCGACCAGTTTTTCGACGAATCGCAGTTCGAATCCTACCGCGCGCTCGGCTTTCATATCGCCGACAAGGTCTTCACCCGCCCCATCACCAACCCGACCGGAGAAGCCGAACAGCTGTTCGAGCGCTTCCGATCCGCACGCTCGACGTCATCCTAAGCAGCTTAAGTCCAGGCCGGGCTCATGGAGCCGTTCGAGGCCCGCCAGTGCGGCGTCCAGGCCAACGCGACCAGCTTCACCGCGATGTTGGCTTTCGCGGGCTTGAGTGTCACCGGTTCGAGCGTTTCCTGCAACGGATCGCTCGCCGCAGCCAACGCGTCGCTTTCGCCCTTGAATTGTGCTTCAAGATCGGCCAGCTGTTGCTGCAACGCGGCAACGTTTCCCTCCGCAAAACTCACGTCCTGTGATTCTTTGAATACGCGTCCTGCGCCTCGAATGGCCGTTGTGGCACGGCCGACATTGGCGGCACTGATCGTCTTCCGGCCCAAAAACGCGCCCAGGATCGAGGCGCCTACTGTTATGGCGGCCTGCATCTGACTCGATCGGGCTTCGGCCTGCTGCTTTTCCTTTTGCTGCTCCGCTCGCCTGATCCTTTCTTGTATGGCCGTGATCTTCGGGGCGTATTTCCGGCGAAGCACGTCTGCGCCCTTGTCCCGCTGCTCCCTTCCGGATTGTTGCAATCGGACGCGGAAGTCCCTCTCTGACTCTTCGGGGTTGGAAAACTGTCCGGTGCTTGGACTCTTGAGCAATTGGAGTTTTTGCGTCCGAAACAACCAGCCGCCGAAGTCTCTGTTCCAGGTCTCATAGCTCTTGGCTTTGCCCGCGGCACTGGGAAGCGCAAGGAACCGCGCCTCTCCCTCAGGCGTCTGGTCGAGATCTGCCGGCGTTACCCCGGCCGGCGCCGCACGATCCCAGTCGACGGTGACCGCTCCCTCGGTCATCGGAACCAGTACTGTGACGTCTTGGGTCGTCTCGATCCGACTCTTGGTCTCAGCAAAGCGCACCTGAGACGATCCCAACAACATCGGCGCATAGACCAATTCACTCCCTTCCGGTTTCACCCCGCGAATCGGCACGAAATGTTGTGGAACATCCGGAGGCAGGACCGGGCGCGCCGTGGCTCCCCCCTGCTGCGCGTTGGGAGCGAGTGCTGACGGCTGGGGGCGCGGTGGCGGGGCTTCCGCTCGGCGGTGATCCATCAGCATTTTGATTTGCGAGCGCGTCAGGGGGCCTCTCAGATACGAAAGACACCAACGCGTTTCGAAGACAACCGGCTGGTCTTCATGGACGTTGTTCATGAGAAAGATGCGGTTGCCGAGTCCGGCCAGTGTCTGCTCCATACGGCTCTTGTTGAATTGCTTCCCGGTGCTCGATGACGCCCCCTCCAACCCTTCCAGGACACGGGCCTTGTCGCGCTCCGTTTGCAGCCGTCCGATGAACCAGGTGCCGGTGTTGGCCAGTCCTTTGTAGTCGAGGTCCACCGGATTTTGTGTGGCCAACACGATCCCCAAGCCGAAGGCGCGCGCCTGCTTCAAGAGCGTCAGCAAGGGGAGTTTGGACGGTGGATTGGCGACCGGCGGGAAATAGCCGAAGATTTCATCCATATACAAGAGCGCACGCAGGCTGGTGGTTCCGGATTGGGCTCGCATCCAGCCCACCATCTGGCTGAGCAGCAGCGTCACAAAAAACATCCGTTCGGCATCGCTGAGATGCGCGATCGAAAAAATCGCCAACCGCGGCTTGCCGGAGGCCGTGTAGAGGAGTTGCTGGATGTCCAGCGGTTCCCCGTCGAGCCACGCCTGAAACCCCGGCGCAGCCAGCAGATTGTTGAGCTTCATCGCCAGAGCAAACCGGTCCTTCGACGGGAAAAAGGCTTCGACATCCAACACGCCGATTTTGGCCACGGGCGGCGACTGGATGCCCTGGATCAATGCGGCGAGGTCCATCTCGCCGGCTTGTTTCCAGGCATGGCCGAGAAGCGTCGAAAGCAGAATGTGCTCCCGGCTCTGGATCGGATCGGCGTCGACGCCGATCAAGCCGAGGAGACTCGTCACCGTCGTGCTGATCCGATCGCGGAGCAGTTCCGGATCATTACGGACCTCTTCCTCCGGCGCGGCAAACGATTTGAGAATGGAAACCGCCAGGCCGGCACTGCTCCCGGGCGTGTAGAGCACGGCATCGGCGGAATCCTTGAGCCGTTGAATGCGCGCGCCGTCCTGACCCCACGCCGCCAATCCTTTTTTCCAGAGGTCCGCCTGCGCGCTTGCAAATTCGGCGGGAGCCATCCCCTTCTTCCGGGCATCGTCCTCATTGATCCACGGAAGGAAGTCCTCTCCCGTGAGCGCCGGAAACGTCAACAAGAGATTGGCAAGATCACCTTTCGGATCGATGATGATGGCGGGAATGTTGTCGATGGCCGCCTCTTCGAGCAATGAAAGACAGAGGCCGGTTTTGCCGCTGCCGGTCATTCCCACGCAGACGGCATGGGTCACGAGATCCTTCGAGTCGTATAACAGCCATCCAGGCTTCGCCTGTTTTGTGGCCACATCGTACGGCCGGCCGAGATACAAGACGCCGAGCCCCTCGAACTCCTGCGCAACTTCCGCTCCTGGGGCCTGCTGATCCGTTGGAGTCGCCTTCTTGCGGGGCATCGGTCCTCCGTCTGGCTGGAGATGGATGGAACGTCGACCGCGCATTGTAGGGGGAGGGCTGACCGGCTGCAAGGCCGAGCCTTAGGGTCAGGTTCGTCTGGGCATGATCAGCGATGGGAGGAGAAGATGAATAGATAGCCCCGGCAGGCGTGGTGAGCGCCTGGCCGGGCTCAGGAAGTGGTTAGCTGCCGCACGAAATCTTCATGGACTCGATATCGTTGCTCATGTCAAGCTTACCGAGCTTGGGCACACGCTGCCCAGGAGCAAAGGCCAGTTCGGTCCCCTTGAAATCTTTCTCAGAATAGGCTTTGACGCGGGCATTGGTCCCCACAATGACGCTTTCGATGTCGTTGTTCCAATTCTTGCCGCCCATATCTTTCAGTGAGGCGAATTCTTTCGGGCCTTGCATCTTGTAATGCGCATCGTCCATGTCGAAGTTGTCATCGTCGAATACTTCGACGTAGCAATTCTTATCGATGACCTGCGTTTCCAGATCCGCGGCGAAGGCCGGTACGACGGAAAATGCGATCCCGGCGATGATCGGTAATCCAACTCTGAAAAAGAACATGATACGCTCCTTTATGTGGTGTAGAGGCTGTTCGGGTCCGCGCCGTTAACGAAGAATCCCAAGGAACCACAGCAGCACCAGCAGGCTCACCGGCACTCCGAGCAGCCATAAGAGAAAACCCTTTCCCATTGTTCCCATACACTCCTCCCTACGCCAGGACGAATTTGTGTCTACTCCTGCGTCAGCGAAGGCTCTTGGGTGAGAGCCTTGTTCAACACGCTGACCATTTTGAGATGCGCGCGGTTGTCGTCTCGCAGGTCGGCGGCGAACAACTCCGCATGCCGCTGCTGCAAGACCTTGCCAAAGGCCGCATGTTTCGCTTCCGGCACTCCGTATAAGCTGGCCAGCGAGGTCACATATTGCCCGCTCCCGGCGGCGGCTTCCTGGCGAAGGTTTTCATACGCCACCCCCGCGAACACGTTGATTTTCTGCTCCTGTTTGACCAAGCCATCCTCCGTAAACAAGTCGTTCGGCGTGGTGCTCGAGAAAAAGTTGACGGTCGTGTCGATTGTCGCCTTGGTCGTATTGCAAGCGGCAAGGTTCATTCCGATCACGATTACTCCACAGGCGGTCAATAGACGACGTGCCATGTCAGGTACCATCGCTCCTCCTTTCGATAGAGACGGCGAGTAGAAGAGCGGTTCCGAGCTAGGGAACCGCCTAAGGGGAATGTGTTGCGATTCTCCCAGCTGGTTGGAGAAGCAAAGGACGGGCCCAGGTCGCGGAGCAGCCCTGCAATGCGAGGTTACGGCAAAACTATGGTGGTCTCCCTAGCGGACATCACCAAATTCCTGCTTGGGAAGATTGCCGTCAGGACATATTGTCCCCGCATGCGGACAGGATGGTTAGACCAGAGGAATCGCAGAAAAGAGACAGAGCGGGCGTGTTACCACTCTTTGAAGATCACAAAGACAGCGCCGCCCATCATGCTGAAACCCAGGAGGTAGTTCCATTTCAGCGGCTCGCGCAAATACAGAACGGAGAAGACACAGAACACGGCGAGCGTGATCACCTCCTGAATCGTTTTCAACTGTGCGGCCGTGAAGTCGTAGTGACCGATTCGGTTGGCCGGTACTTGGAAGCAGTACTCGACGAATGCGATCCCCCAGCTGGCCAAAATGGCCAGCCACAGAGGGGTGTCTTTGTATTTGAGATGTCCGTACCAGGCGAGCGTCATGAAGATGTTGGAGATCGTCAGCAAGAGGATGGTGTGCATGGGCCTCCTTTTGTCGCGTTGATCTTCAGCTGAAAGCCATTGACGCTCTCAGCCGCCATATGTTCTTTTTTGCTGAGCGAGCGGAAGGGCTGAGCATTGAGGCGTTGACGCAGCGGCAATTGCCGAATACCAGCAGCGGGACGCGCTGGGCGCCGTGCTGTCGGCTCGTCCGGCAAGGCGGCCAACAGTCGTGGGACAGAGACCGTCGAAAACCATCGCATGACGGCGAGCAGAAATGCTCGCCCTTCGTCGCCCCCTCAGCCCACGCCCGCTTCTTTCAGGACTTGGCCTGTGTATGACTTCCTTGCTTTCGCGATATCTCGTGGCTGTCCCTCCGCGACGATTTCACCGCCCCGATCTCCGCCTTCAGGGCCGAGATCGATGATCCAATCGGCATTCCTAATCACGTCCAGATTGTGTTCAATCACGAGCACCGTGTTGCCGGCCTCGACGAGACGATCCAGCACGTCGAGCAACCGCTGCACATCGGCAAAATGCAGGCCGGTCGTCGGTTCGTCGAGGATGTAGAGGGTGCGTCCCGTCGCTCGTTTGGACAGTTCGCGGGAGAGTTTCACGCGCTGTGCTTCTCCGCCGGACAGCGTGGTCGCCGATTGGCCGAGTTTCACATAATGCAGGCCCACGTCGTGCAATGTCTGCAGCTTGGCTTTGATCAGCGGGATGTGCTCGAAAAAGTCCAGGGCGTCGTCCACGGTCATGTTCAGCACCTCGGCGATGCTCTTACCTTTGTGCAAAATCTCCAACGTTTCGCGGTTATAGCGCTGGCCCTTGCACACTTCGCACGTGACATAGACATCCGGCAAAAAGTGCATCTCGATCTTGATAAGCCCGTCGCCCTGGCACGCTTCGCACCGTCCGCCCTTCACGTTGAAGCTGTAGCGGCCCGGCTTGTACCCGCGCACCCGGGATTCCGGGAGATTGGAGTAGAGATCACGGATATGGCCGAACAGTCCTGTGTAGGTCGCGGGATTCGAGCGGGGGGTCCTCCCGATCGGGGATTGATCAATGTCGATGACCTTGTCCAGTGCCAGCACGCCCTGTAGATCCTTGCAGCCATCGATCTTGGGCTTCTTATGATAGAGGAGCTGCGATAACGAGTGAAACAGCACTTCGAGCACGAGCGTGCTCTTGCCGGAACCTGAAACGCCCGTGACGCAGGTCATCAGTCCCAACGGAATGCGTGCCGTGACATCCTTGAGATTGTGCTTGCTCGCGCCGATGACGGATAAGAAACCCTTCGGTTTCCGTTCCCGTCGCGGCACTGAGACCGATTGAAGACCGCGCAGGTACTGTCCCGTCAGCGAGTGCGCATCATTCATGACCTGCTGCGGCGTACCTTGGGCGATGATGTGTCCCCCATGAGAGCCCGCACCGGGACCCATGTCCAGGATGTGATCCGCAGCCAGCATGGTTTCGGCGTCGTGTTCGACGACAACGACCGTGTTGCCGAGATCACGCAACCGGAGCAGAGTCTGCAACAGCCGGCGGTTGTCACGCTGGTGCAAACCGATGGACGGTTCATCGAGAATGTACAACACGCCCACGAGTCCCGACCCGATCTGCGTCGCAAGCCTGATCCGCTGCCCTTCGCCGCCTGACAGCGTCGCGGCGGCTCGGTCGAGCGTCAGGTAATCAAGCCCGACGTTCACCAGAAAACCCAGCCGCTCCCTGATTTCCTTCAAAATGCGATGGGCGATGACCATCTCGCGTTCAGTAAACGTCAGCGAGCCGAAAAAATCCGCCGCTGCTCTCACCGACCGGCGCGTGACCTCGGCAATCGATTGTTTGGCAATCTTGATCGAGAGGCTTTCCGGCCTCAGTCTGGCGCCATGACAGGCTTCGCAGAGCTCCAGCAACGTGAAGTCCTCGTCTTCGGATGCGTCCCCGGTCATCGCATAGCCGATCCCGTCGCAGGTGGGACAGGCCCCGTGAGGGCTGTTGAAGGAAAAAATCCGCGGCGTAATTTCCGGATAACTGACGCCGCAACGGATGCAGGCGAGCTTTTCACTGTAGAGAAGCGTCCTCCCCTCTTCTGTTAGCACCCCCACCAGACCGCCCGCGAGCTTCAGGGCGGTTTCGACGGAGTCAGCCAGCCGGCGCGCCAACGCATCGCCCGGCTTCATCACCAAGCGATCGACGACGATCTCGATCGTATGTTTCTTCTGCTTATCGAGTGTGATGTCCTCGCCCAAATCCACCGGCTTCCCGTCGATCCGCGCCCGAACGTAGCCCGCCCGGCGCATCTCGAGGAGCTCCTTGCGGTATTCGCCTTTCCGGCCGCGCACGATCGGCGCAAGAATCTGAAACTTACTGCCTTCGGACAGTGCACCAATGGCATCCACCATCTGCTGCACCGTTTGTGCGGTGATTTCTTGGCCGCATTGGTGGCAATAGGGCCGGCCTACGCGCGCGAACAGGAGACGCAGATAATCGTAGATTTCCGTGACCGTGCCGACCGTCGAGCGCGGGTTGTGGCTTGTGGATTTCTGCTCGATCGAGATGGCCGGAGAGAGCCCTTCGATCGAATCGACGTCCGGCTTTCCCATCTGCTCGAGAAACTGCCGGGCATAGGCCGATAGGGATTCGACATACCGGCGCTGTCCTTCGGCGTAGATCGTATCAAAGGCGAGTGAGGACTTGCCCGAACCGCTCAGCCCCGTGATGACGACCAGCTTGTCGCGGGGAATCTCGACGTCGATGTTCTTGAGATTGTGCTCGCGAGCACCCTTGATGATAATGGCGTTGCCCATAGGCGGCAGATTATACCACTCGGATCGCACATGCTGCCGGAATGTAATCGCACAGACCATCTACTAAACCACAAGACGTTCAAAAAGGCGGCCGGCTAGGCCGCAGCGGAGCGAAGAGTTGAAGCGTACGTTGTCTGGTACGTCGAGACTCTGAGCGAAGCCCGCCGCCTCTTTCAACGTCTTGCTTGCCTTGACAAAGCCGGAAACCGGGTGCTACCACCCATCTCCATGCTGCTCATGGGAGATTCTGTGACCGAACAGCCTGTATCGGAGGCTTCCGCCCGCGCCGTTTCGACCTGGTCGGGCTCCGCGCGCGAGCAAGCGGTCCAACGCATGTTCACCGCCATCGCCGGGGTGTACGATCTCAACAATACCCTGCTCAGCTTCGGCCTCCACTATCGATGGAAGAAAATCACGGCCTCCTATATTCCGGCGATCGAAGACGGCACGGCACTCGATGTCGGCGCTGGGACGGCGGATCTTGCCCTCTTCGTGGAGCCTCGTATGGGCACGCATGGACGCGTCATTGCGTCGGATTTGAATCACGCCATGCTCGCCGAAGGATTGAAGAAGATCGATGGCAAAGGCCTGAGCGGGAAAATCACATGTTTACAGGCCAACGCGGAACATCTTGGCTTCGCCGACAACACGTTCGACGCCGTCACCACGGGATTTTGCATGCGGAATGTGGGCGACCTCGGGCAGGCGATCGTGGAGATCCGTCGTGTGATGAAACCTGAAGGCACGTTTGTCTGTCTCGAGTTTTCCCGTCCGGTCTTCGGCTGGCTTCGAGCCCTCTATGACTGGTATTCGTTCAAGTTGCTCCCCTGGATCGGCACCAAGGTGGCGAAGGACACCACCGGCGTCTATCAATATCTGCCGGCCTCGATACGAAGCTTTCCCGATCAGGAGCGGCTGTGCCGCCTTCTCCGTGACGCCGGCTTCCGCGAGGTGTCCTACCGGAATTTGACAGGCGGCATTGTCGCGATCCATCGAGCGGTGAAATGAAATCCGTTCTGTACATTTTTCTTCCGTGCAAGAAGGTCTACCCGATCGGCGTCACCTATCTGGCCGATTTCATTCACCGACGGCAGCCCGACGTCCGGCAGCGCATTCTGGACCTCTCCCTGTACCCGGTGCCGCAGCGGAACCGCGCGATCCGAGAAGTCACGGCGGAATTTCAGCCGGACCTGGTCTGTTTCTCCTGGCGGGACATCCAAATCTTCTCGCCACACGAAGGTGACTCCTCCCTTGAGCATGCGTTCAATTTTTATTTTGCGAGCAATCCTCTCAAGCGGATCGCCGCATCCTTCGCTGGGTTGAAACAACTCTACCGGTACTACAGCCATATCTATGCCGTCCTGTCTTATCCTTGGCTGGTGCGGAAAGAATTCCCTCACGCCCAGATCATGATCGGGGGCGGCGCATTTACTGCCTTCGCCGATCAACTCATCGAAAAGCTCCCGGAGGGGACCATTGGGCTCTTGGGAGAGGGCGAAGACGCCATCCTCAAAGTAATCGAAGGACGGTCGTTCGAGGACGAGCGGTACATTATCAAAGATGGCAACCGGATCAAGAAGGGACGGCAGGGGTCACCCGCCCTGCTCGACGCCTTGACCGTAGATCTACCGTATTTGACCTCGATTTTCCCTCAATATCGGGAATACGTCGGAGAATCCATCGGCGTACAGTCTAAACGGGGTTGCCCCTACGACTGCGCTTTTTGCCTCTATCCCTATATCGAGGGGAAGCGGGTGCGGTATCGGCCGGCGGACATGGTCGTGCGGGACATCTCCCAGCATTACCATCAATGGGGAGCCCGGCGATTCTGGTTTACCGACGCACAATTCATTACGGGCAGGGAAGCTTACCCGCAATGCACGGAAATCTTGGAGCGCGTCATCAGCGAGAAGCTGGACATCGAATGGTCCGGCTATATCCGGACGTCGTTGATCACGCCCGAATTGGCGAAATTGATGGTGCGGTCAGGCGTCGGTGATCTAGAGGTCGCGATTACCTCGGGCTCACAAGAGGTGCTGAACAACCTCCATATGGGCTTCAAACTCGAGCGGCTGTACGATGGCTGCCGATACCTCGCCGAAGCGGGGTTCCGCGGCAAAGTCATTCTGAACTACTCGCTCAACAGCCCGAAAGAGACGGAAGAAACTCTGTTGCAGAGCGTGGAGTCCTACAAGATCGTCGCGTCGATCCTGGGCGAAGAGCGGGTCTTTCCACTGATGTTCTTTCTTGGGATCCAACCCAATACGGACCTGGAACAACGCCTGTTGGAAGAAGGCTACCTCTCCGCCGGATACAATCCCCTGATGCTGACCCCGACCAGTATCAAGAAACTGCTTTATAATCCGGCCCCCCTGAACAAGTTCATTGCGAAGGCCTGCCTGCGCGCATGGGAACGCAAAGAGGGCAGCAGAGACCCCCGGGCATGGACGGGCTCGCTTTCGCAAAAAGCCGGCTCGGAAGATGCCTATGCCGACAAGAGTTTGAGCCGCGGCATTGAAGGCAATTCTGGCCGTGACGCGCTCCTCTCTCTCGAGGAAATCCTGCGCTCACACCGTCAGCCGTCGGCATCTTCTGGACAGCCGAAAACTCCCGTCACATCGGCTGGTTAGGTTCATTCTTCACGCCTTGCTTTCCACTTCTGGCCAGTGCTATCATTCGCGCTCTTTCACACCCGGGGCAAGACGACAACCGGTTGGTTTTCTTGACGTTTGCACCAGTCTGTCCTGGGCCGAAGGGCGCCTGGAGGAGGCTTTTCGATGTACAAGACGATTTATATTCCGGTCGATAATTCCGACCATTCCAACCAGGCGGTGGACACCGGGGTCCACCTGGCAAAGCTCTTTGGTTCTAAGATCGTGGGCAGCCATGTGTACGCGGCCAAAATGCACGATAAACGCTTCAAGCAGATGGAAGCCGGCCTCCCCGAGGAATACCACGACGAAAAGGAACTCGACAGGCAGCGACAGATCCACGATTCTCTGATTACTCGCGGGCTTCAAATCATCACCGACTCCTACCTGGATTACGTGGATAAGAAATGCAACGAGGCCAATCTTCCCATCGAACGGCGCTCGCTCGAAGGGCGGAATTGGAAGGTCCTGGCAGAAGACATCAATACCAACAGCTATGATCTGGTCATCATGGGCGCCCTGGGTGTCGGCGCCGTCAAAGACAGCGTGATCGGTAGCAATACCGAGCGGGTGGTTCGCCGGGTGCGGAACTCCGACATGCTGATCATCAAGAACATTCAGCCCATCAATGGCGGGAAGATCGTCGTGGCGGTCGACGGCAGTCCCTATTCGTTTGGGGGCCTGATGACCGGCCTTCAGCTCGGCAAGACATTGAATATGCCGGTCGAAGCGATCTCGGCCTTCGATCCGTATTTCCATTACGCCGCCTTCCACAGCATCTCGGGCGTGCTCAACGAAGAGGCCGGGAAGGTCTTCCGGTTCAAAGAACAGGAGAAGCTCCACGAGGAAATCATCGACAGCGGCCTGGCCAAGATCTACCAATCCCACTTGGATATCTCGCGTGAAATCGCTCAGGCGGAGCAAACCGACGTCAAGACGACGCTGCTGGACGGGAAGGCGTTCGAGAAAATCATTCAGTACGTCCGCAAGGACGTGCCGGCGCTCCTCATCGTCGGCCGCATCGGCGTCCACAGCGACGAAGACATGGATATCGGCAGCAATACCGAAAACCTCCTCAGAAGCGCGCCCTGCAATGTGCTGGTTTCCAACCGCAAATACGTTCCGCCCATCGACACCCAGGCTGAGTACACCATTGCCTGGACCGAAGAGTCGCTTCGCCGGATGGAAAAAATTCCGGTCTTCGCCCGGGGCGTGGCCAAGACTGCAATCCACCGCTATGCCATCGAAAAAGGCCACACAATCATCAGCAATACCGTCGTCGATGCAGCCGTCGGACACATTCTTCCCAAGGGCGCCATGGACGCCATGCGGGCACTTGGCGGGAGTCTGGAAGCGGCGGGCATCGACCGCGACAAAATGCAGGCGGACGACGCCGTCGCGAAGGACCTGATGGGCTCCACGTTGAGCGGCATGATGACGCAGGTCGTCGAAGAAAAGCCCAAGACCTCGGAAGCGACACAGGCTTATCTCGACCGCATGAGCCAAAATTATTACGTGTGCGACGGTTGCGGCTACATCGGCAAGGGCGACACACCGGTCAAGTGCCCGGTGTGCGGAGCGGAGGGAAGCCGGTTCAAGGCCGTCGACAAAAGCATTTTCGAAGCCGCTGCCAAGACGGAAGGCGAAGTTGAAACCGACCTGGCCTACGATGATGTGCCCATGCAGTGGACGAAGGACGCCAAGGAGGCCATCCGCGCCGTCCCGGCCGGATTCCAGCGACGCCGGGCCAAAGCGAAAATCGAAAAGAGCGCGCGAAAGCTCGGGATGACGACGATCACGCTAGAATATGCGGCGCCGATGATCAAGGAAGCGGCGTCGGAAGATTATCAACCGATCTTCGCCAACAAGGGTGCCGGCACCTCGGCAGACGCGCAAGCCAAACTGGCGACGGTTGGCGAAAATGACACGCACACCGCCCAGAACGGCGGCAACGGCCATGGAGACGCGGCCCCCTATAGCTGGACGGTCGAAGCGCAGGCGAGGCTCGATCGGGCGCCGGAAGGCTTCATGCGGGACTGCACGAAGGCGCTCATCATCAAACATGCCGACAAGCTCGGCACGACCCACATCACGTTGGAAGTGGCCAATGAAGGCATCGAACAGGCGAAAGGTTACATGGAAGAGGCCATGAAGACCGGCAATCTCAAGGACATGATCGCCAGCCTCACCGGCAAAGCCGCGAAATAAGAATGAAACCGCTTCCGATCTTCAATGCGTCGCTCTCAGGAGCGCTGGGGTCCCTTCCGCAACAGCTCACGCAGTTCTTCACGCCGCGCCCGCAGGGTGAAGGGCCATACGATGGGCGGACCGTTGACGACTTCAAGCCTTACTTGGTCGCCCTCAACCTGACCAAGCGCTGCAATTTGAAGTGCGATCACTGCTATCTGGACGCCACCACCAAGGCCGCGGGAGGAGACGACGAACTCACCACCGACGAATGCTTCCGCCTCATCGATCAGATCGCCGAGGTCAATAAGGGCTGTCTGCTCGTCATCACCGGCGGCGAGCCGTTGGTCCGTCCGGACATCCTCGACATCGCACGGTATGCGGTGAAGCTCGGATTTATGGTGGTCTTCGGCACGAACGGCATGTTGATCGATGACCGGATGGCCCAAGCACTCGTCGAGATCGGTGTCATGGGCGTCGGCATCAGCATCGATTCGCTCGATCCGCAGAAGCACAATGCCTTCCGCGGTGTTCCGGGAGCCTGGGAAGCGGCCGTGGCCGGCATTGAAGCCAGCAAACGCAATGGTCTGCAGTTCCAGGTGCATTTCAGCGCGCAGCCGATGAATTACCAGGAGTTGCCCGCCGTCATCGAGTGGTCTCATGGACTCGGCGCCCGCGTGTTGAATGTGTTCTTCATGGTCTGCACGGGACGCGGCGAGGAGCTGACGGACATCACACCGGCCCAGTATGAAGAAGTCCTCGGTTATCTCGTCAAATGTCAGGATGACTATCAAGGCATGCTGATTCGAGCCCGCTGCGCTCCGCACTTCAAGCGGCTGGCCTATGAGAAAGACCCGAACTCACCGATCACCAAGGCGACCGGCTACATGGGCGGCGGCTGCCTCGCCGGGACGAACTACGCCCGCGTGACGCCGAACGGTGAATTGACGCCTTGTCCCTACATGCCGCTCTCGGCCGGCAACGTTCGCGAGAACAGCTTTGCAGACCTCTGGGAAAAGTCCGACATCTTCAATTCCTTCCGCTACCCCCAGCTCAAGGGCAAGTGCGGGGATTGCGAATATTCGGAGATCTGCGGCGGCTGTCGTGCCCGCCCTTATGTCGACCATGGCGACTGGCTGGATGAAGACCAGTGGTGCCTCTACACCCCGAAGGGTGGAGAGAAGATCAAAGTGGCATTCAATATCGAGGAAGCGTCCGCAGTGCAATGGGACGACGCCGCATCGCTACGGTTGAGCCGTATCCCCTACTTCCTGCGTGCGATGGTCAAGAAGGGCGTTGAAAAACACGCGAGAGAGCATGGCATCACCACCGTGACGATCGAGCTCATGGAAGAACTCCGGAAGAAACGCTTCGGCAACGACGCACCGGTCTTCAAGTTCTGAGCTTCGCTGATGGACGCACTCCAAAGCATCGTCACCGATCTCAACACGCTGATTCCCATCATCAATCACTGGTTCCATCTGATGTCCGCGGTGATCTGGATCGGCGGGCTGGCCTTCCTCGTCATGGCGGTCACGCCAGGCCTTCAGAAGGCGGTTTCCCGGGAGCAGATCAAGCCGATCACGGATGTCTTTTATCAGCACTACAAGAAGGTGGCGGGCATATTGCTGGTTGTCCTGCTCTTTACGGGCGGAATTAATCTTCACTATGTCAACCAGGTGCTGACCTCACAGACCGGCTCTGGCGTCCAGCATCACGCCAAATACCTCACGGTCTTTTTCATCAAGCTCTTTCTCGTGCTGTGTCTGTTGACGCTCTTCCTCTATACAGTGATTTTCAAAGCTGATGACGAGGCGGAAGAAGGCGAATCCTATGAGGTGATCCCCTTCCAACGTGCCGCCCTCTGGATGGGATTCTTCATTATTCTCTGCGCTGCCGCCATGAAGCACCTCCATCA
>Ga0070690_100000331_pt1 | contig 24172 bp, 28 predicted proteins | sample KBSS33HmetaG_FD_64671 | JGI IMG/M metagenome (GOLD analysis project Ga0070690, IMG submission 64671) | Switchgrass rhizosphere microbial communities from Kellogg Biological Station, Michigan, USA - KBS S3-3H metaG | ecosystem: Host-associated > Plants > Roots > Rhizosphere ... | reverse complement strand
CCGAAGGTGCGCTTTTTGGCCATGGCGACGCTCGTTATCATCAGCGTCAGCGAGGGGTTTTTCGGCGGCTGGCTAGCACCCAAACAGCAGGCGTCGATTATTCCTGTTGAGAAACAGCAGGTCATTTTGAAGGGCCAAGGAGAACTGATCGGCCAGATCGCCAAAACGGTGGGCGAAAGCGTGGTGTCTATCGAGACAACCGCCACTACGCAAAGCTTTTTCGGTCCAAGCCAGGAACAAGGGGCAGGGACGGGCATCATCCTTACCGACGACGGATTGATTGTTACTAATCGTCACGTGGTGCCGGCCGGGACAACCGATGTTTCTGTGAAGCTTTCGGATGGCACGGAGTTTAAAAATGTCGAGGTCGTGGGCAGGACAGGTAGCCACGATAGCCTGGACATAGCGTTTCTGAAGATCAAAGACACTAAGGGCAGGAAACTGGCTGCCGCCAAAGTGGGTGATTCAAGCAAAATGCAGGTGGGGGACCCGGTCGTAGCTATTGGGAACGCGCTTGGCCAATTCCAAAACACTGTTACCTCCGGCATTATCTCCGGATACGGCCGCAGTCTGCAGGCCAGCGATGGTTCGTCCGGCAGTGAAAATCTGGAAAACTTGTTCCAAACCGACGCCGCGATCAATCCTGGCAACTCCGGAGGGCCCTTGACCAATCTCGACGGAGAGGTGATCGGTATTAATACAGCCATTGCCGGCGATGCGCAGGGCATCGGCTTTGCTATCCCCATTAACGATGTCGGCGGGTTGATAGATTCCGTTAAGCAGGGTGGCAAGCTGGAGCGGCCCTACCTCGGCGTTGTGTACATTGCCATTACCAATGATGTTGCCGAGCAATATGGACTGAGCGTCAAGCGCGGCGCGTACATTGCACCCGCCGGTATACTCGGCTCTGAGCCGCTGGTCGCAGGCGGGCCTGCCGAGAAAGGCGGCGTACGCCCTGGCGATATCATCACCAAAATAGACGACATCTCGATCGACGAATCGCACAGCTTGTCGTCGCTTGTCAACAAGCACAAGGTGGGCGATAAAGTTACGCTAACGATCCTCCGGAACGGGCAGGAAACGAAACTAAGCGTTACCTTGGGCGCCGCTCCTACGAACTGAGTTAGTCGTTTCGGCGCCTAAAAGCCTGGATAAAATCCTCATCGTACAGCATGCTGTAACCGGCAGGGCGCGCCAAGGCCTGCATTGCCGGATGCTGGGGCGGTAGGGTTTCGGTCAGCACGAAAAGGGGTGGTTCGGCCAGGGACTGCATCTGCGTCCACAACCTTCTATAGAGGTCCAGCCCGTCCTTGCCGCCAAAAATGGCATGCTTCGGTTCATGGCGGGCAGCCTCGTTGATCCGGTAACGATCTGGCACGTAAGGAAGGTTTGCGAGCACAATCGAGTCGCGCAACAGGGGCTCGGAGCGGGGAGAGGACGCAAGAAGATCGCCGCGCACAAAGCGGACCGTAGCGCCTAGCTTGCGCGCATTCCGCCGTGCTACACTCAGAGCTGCCGGATCGATGTCGATGGCAATGACATGTGCCCAAGGGAGTTGTAGTTTTGCGGTGATGGCGATCGCGCCGGAGCCCGTGCCGACATCAATAATCGTGACTGACGCCGCTGGCTTTGTGACCTGCTTCAGGATTTCGATCATGGTTTCTGTTTCCGGGCGTGGCACCAAAACGTCCGGCGAAACGCTGAACTCGTAGCCGAAAAAGCTGGCCCTACCCCTGATATACGCGAGAGGCTCATGAGTAAGCCGGCGAGTAATTTGTTTGTTCAATACTGTCAGTTTGGGCGAGGAAATCTTCATTTCTGGATGCGCCAGCAGTGCCGCTCGGTCTATGCCTAGAGCGTCTTCTAACAAGATCAAACAGTCGAGCCGCGGGCTCGGTATCTCGCCGCCCTTGAGTCTTTGGACGGCGGCTAGCAAAAACTCTTGGACGGTCATGGGCCGTTGTTAATCAGCTGGCGGTCGAATTCCTGAAGTTTTTCGATCAGATCATCGATTTCGCCATTCAAGGCTCCAGGGATATTGCTACGCGAGTAGCCGATCCGGTGATCGGTAATGCGATCTTGCGGGAAGTTGTAGGTGCGAATCTTCTCGCTGCGGTCGCCGCTGCCGATCAGCTTTTTGCGGGCGTCCGATAACTGTTTCTGTTCTTCCTCGATTTTTATGGCCAGCAGCCGGGAGCGTAGTACGCCCAGCGCCTTATCTTTATTTTTAATTTGTGATTTTTCGTCTTGGCAGGTGACGACCATACCGGTCGGCAGGTGCGTGATGCGTACGGCTGAATCGGTGGTGTTGACTGATTGGCCGCCGTGGCCGGAGGAGCGGTAGACGTCGATACGCAGGTCGGCCGGGTTAATCTCGATATCCGTTTCTTCTGCCTCGGGCAGAACGGCGACGGTGGCGGTGGAGGTATGGATTCGCCCCTGGCTTTCGGTAACCGGCACGCGCTGCACGCGGTGCACGCCCGCTTCGAATTTGAACTGTTTGTACATGTCCTCGCCCCGCATACCGAAGATGATTTCTTTGAAGCCGCCCGCCTCAGAGGGAGCTTCATCAATGAGTTCGACTTTATAGCGGTGACGTTCGGCCCAGCGGACGTACATTCGGTAAAGATCACCGGCAAAAAGACTGGCCTCGTCGCCGCCGGCCGCTGCCCGGATTTCGATGACTACATCACGTTCGTCATTGGGGTCTTTCGGTGTTAGCGCCTCTTGCAGGGCTGCCTCGTTAACGGTGATTTTACCAGTCAGCTCGTCTAGTTCGCTGCTGGCGAGCTCGGCCAGCTCCGCATCATCTCCTTGGGCGAGTGCCTCGGCCTCGGCGCGTGCTTTGTGCAAGGCGGCTCGTTCATCAAAGAGCGCCAGAGTAGACTCGAGTTGTGTACGGCGTTTGGCTAGCTTGGGGTACTCGCGACTGGAGTAAATGTCGGAATCGTCGAGCCGTTCGGCAAGCTGGCTGAGTTCTTGGCGCAAGTGCTGTTCTTTTTGTTCCATATCTTTCTCCAGTATACATTGGGTAACAAAAACCGCCTGCTAGGATCTGCACGGCGGTTTGTTAGCTAACAGTAGCTAAGATTTGCTGGTGCTCTTTTTGGCCTCAGCTTTTTCGGCTTTGGCGGCTTTGCGGGCTTGGACTTTTTTGGCGGCGTTCATGCGGGCTTCGCGGGCCTTGGTAGCGGCTTCGGCGCGGGCCTTGAATTTATCGACACGGCCTTCGATGTCCACGATACGCTCCTCGCCGGTAAAGAACGGGTGCGAGGCGCTGGTGATATGTACTTTAACCAGCGGATATTCGTTGCCGTCTTCCCACTTAACGGTTTCTTCGGCGGATACGGTCGAGCGGGTCAAAAACTTAAAACCGTTGTTTAAGTCCTCGAACACCACGGGCCGGTAATCCTTGGGGTGAATGTCTTTCTTCATAATCCAGGCTATTGTATCTGTTTGGCCGGTAAAAGTCAAAGGTTTCCTAGAGTGACAGCGTGTGGTAACGTTATGCGCATGGCAGAACGATTACCCACTAACGAGGAGCTAGACGTACTATTCAACCAGACTTTCCGGTGGGCTACCGACCACGGCTGGGGAATGCCGGCAGAGTACCCGATGGTGGAGAAGGTGGATGGTTTGGTGGTCGCCAATGGCCAAGGACCATACCGTGAGGCCCATCTACGTACTGACACGCTGGCCAGACACGAGGAGGCGGGCCAGGCTTTAGCCGTATTGGGTGTCTCTACTGCGCTCATGGTGCAGGCCCACCCGGCATACTATGAGTTAAATGACCGTGCCCCTAACGGTATGGAGTTAAATCCTTCCAGAATCGTTTTCGAACACGATACGAGCCCGAGATCACCCTATGAAGTACGGGGATATCATATCGCGCAAGAGCCAGAGAGCGACGGGAAAATTAGATATAGCGGAGATGAAGAATCACAGAGACGTGACGGCGAGCTAGTCGGGGGCGCCTTGAAACTGTCTCGGTACCGTGCCCTTCGGACCCTCATGGGCATCTGGGTGGTCAATTGGCAAGGCATGGCAGAGTCGGGCGAGGATCGCAGGCTGGAGTGGTAGACCTACCGGATCTGTTGCCTTAGAGCCTCTCATCTGTTACACTAAGTCGGTATCAATTAAGCAGGTTGGGAACACATCCTCCTCGGGGACGAGCCGTGCAGGCACCACGAGGTACCCACACCGAAGAGAAAGGACAAGCACCTATGTCTACTGTTGACGTAGATATCAAACAATTATTGGAGGCCGGAGCGCACTTTGGCCACAAAACCTCACGCTGGCATCCGCGCATGGCGCAGTACATTCACTCCAAGCGTGGCGGCAGCCACATCATCGACTTGACGCACACCGTCGACAAAATGGAGGACGCCCTGGACTTTATCGCCCAGACTGTCGCTGAGGGCAAGCAGGTGCTGCTGGTTTCGACCAAGCGTCAGATGCAAGATATTGTGAAGGAGCTGGCCGAGTCCGTGAATCAGCCCTACGTGACCGAGCGCTGGCTAGGCGGTATGCTGACCAACTGGCCGACCATTAGTATGCGGGTAAAGCGCTTGAAGGAGCTGGAGGAAAAAATGGCTTCCGGCGAGCTGGCCAACAAGTACAGCAAGCTCGAAGTGCAACGCTTCCAGGAAGAGATCGACGCCATGAACGTATTGTATGGTGGCATCAAAAACATGGCCGCCAAGCTTGGCGCCGTATTCGTGTTCGATATCACCGCCGACAGCAATGCCGTCAAAGAAGCCCGCAAGCTGGGGCTGCCTATCGTCGCGCTGGTAGACACCAATGCCGACCCCGGCCTGGTAACCATGCCGATTCCTTGCAACGACGACGCCATCAAGACGATCAAATTGGTCGTCGACTACCTCAAGCAGGCAATCGAAGCCGGCAAGTCCAAAGTCGCCAAAGCGGCTCCCGACAAAGACGAGGAGAAGCAGTAATGGCCGTAGACATTGCAGAGATTAAGAGGCTCCGCGAGCTCACCGGTGTAGGCATGACCGACGCCAAGAAAGCGCTGGACGACGCTGCTGGCGATTTCGACAAAGCCTTGGCCGAAATGCGCAAGAAAGGCATGACCAAGGCCGAAAAGCGCGGCGAGCGCGAAGCCCGCGCCGGTGTGATCGGCAGCTACCTGCACGACAACCGCATCGGTGTACTAGTAGAGGTGAACTGTGAGACCGACTTCGTGGCCCGCAACGAAATCTTTACCAATCTAGTGAAAGATCTAACCATGCAGATTGCCGCCAGCGCGCCGCAGTACGTTAGCGCCGACGATATCCCCGAGGCCGACCAAGAGGCCGCCAAAGCCGAATTCACCGAAAAGGCGAAGGCCGAAGGAAAGCCGGAAAACATAGTCGGTCAGATCGTCGAAGGCATGCTGAAGAAGCACTTTGCCGAGCGCTGCTTGATGGATCAGCCATTCATCAAAAATCCGGATCAGACAGTCGGCACTTACATCAAAGAGCACATTGCCAAGCTGGGCGAAAACATCGTTGTCCGCCGTTTCAGCCGCATGGCCCTTGGCGAAGTCGCCGAATACTGAGTTGCCAGACAGTATTGCTAGCCTCGTAGAGGTCTGCCTCGATAACTGTGCGCTTGGAGAATGCCTAATGAGCGGAGTAGAATTGGTTTTATGAACCCAACTCAGATAGTAGAAGACGCCAAGAAGAAGTTCGATAATGCTAAAGAGCGTTTTGCCGAGGAGCTAAAGCGCGTGAGAACCGGTAGGGCCAGCGCCAGTATGCTGGACGGGTTGACGGTTAAGGCTTATGGCACTGACATGCCTCTCAACCAGCTCGCTAATGTCATTGCGCCCGAGGCACAGCTGTTGCAAATCACACCCTTTGACCCGAACAATCTGCAAGCCATCGCCAGCGCCATCCGCGATAATCCGTCGCTTGGACTCAATCCTATGGATGACGGTCGAGTGGTGCGCGTGCCTATCCCGCCGCTTACCGAAGAGCGCCGCCGCGAGCTGGCCAAAACGCTCGGCGGCAAAGTGGAGGATACCATGGTAACCGTTCGCAGCATCCGTCACGAAGCCATGGATGCTATCGACAAGGCCAAGAAAGACAAACTGATTGGCGAGGACGACGCCAAGCGCCTGGAAAAGCAGGTCGACGAGATCGTGGCCAAGGTCAAGACGGATGTGGACGCCGCCGCCAAAGCAAAAGAAACCGAAATCATGACGCTCTAGCGCACCCCCAAGGAGGCAGTATGGAAGAAACAAGTACTCTAGTTGTGCCCCGGCATATCGGTTACATTTTGGACGGCAATCGCCGATGGGCGCGGAGGCACACCTTGCCGGAGTACGATGGGCACTTGGCTGGCTACAATGCGCTCATCGATGTGGTCGAGGCGAACATCGAACAGGGGGTGGAATACGTTACGGTGTATGCTTTTTCTACCGAAAACTGGCAGCGCGACAAAACAGAGGTCTCGTATCTGATGAAGCTGGTCATGCACGCCCTCAGCAGCGATCTAAAGCGGTTCATAAAAAACGGCATCCGCCTGCGCGTACTCGGCCACCGCGAGGGCCTAAGCCAAAAGCTGATCGACGCCATCGAAAAGGCCGAGGAGGCTACCAAACTGTTGGCCAAGGGCACGGTGCTGGTGTGCTTTAACTACGGTGGCCAGCGGGAGATCGCGGACGCTGCCCGGAAATGCGTGCAAGACGGCCTGAGTGCTCAGGAGATCACCGAAGAAGCGCTCGCCCAGCGGCTGTACGCGCCGGAAGTTCCGCCGGTGGATCTGATTGTGCGTACCTCGGGCGAACAGCGCCTCAGCAATTTTATGCTCTGGCGCGCCTCATACAGCGAGCTGTTGTTCCTCAAAAAGTTTTGGCCGGAAATGACAAAACAGGACGTCGCCGACATCATCGAAGAGTACAGCCGCCGGCAACGAAGATTCGGCGCGTGATCGTATTTTTTACTGTACAATGAGTGTGATGTCAGTTTTGTTACTTGTGCTCGGGATACTATTATTCATTGGGCTGGTGGTGTTGCACGAGTTCGGCCACTTTTTGGCCGCGCGGCGCAACGGCGTTGAGGTAGAGGAATTCGGCATCGGGTTTCCGCCAAGCTTTTGGAAGCGCAAGACCAAGAAGGGATTTTACTTTAGCCTGAACTGGCTGCCGATTGGCGGCTTTGTAAAATTAAAGGGCGAGAATGACAGCGCCACTGAGAAGGGCTCTTTCGGTGCGGCTTCGTTCAAGGCCAAGACCAAAATTATGCTGGCCGGCGTGGCGATGAATCTTCTCGCCGCCTTTGTGATATTTACCGCATTGGCCTGGCTGGGCATGCCGCAGCTTATCCGCAATCAGTACACGGTAGAGGGGGACACCAAAATTTTTGTGGGCTACGTCGAGCCCGGCTCGCCGGCGGCTAAGACCGGCATGCACGTGGGCGATCAGCTGGCGGCTATTGGCCCCAGCGGCCGCCAGCAAAAGGTTTCGTCCGTGGCCGGTTTGCCTAGCCTCACCAAGCAATACGCCGGGCAGAAGACCGCCGTAACGTACATTCGAGACGGCCGGGCATACACCACATCGGTTACGCTGCGCGCCGCCCAGCAGGCCAAAAAGGGCCGGAGCTATTTGGGCGTGTCGCCGGGCATGACTCGCGCCACGTGGTCGGCACCGGTTCAGGGGGCGGGACTGGTCGGCCAGTTCACGGTAGAGACTTTTAGGAGTTTGGGTGCGGCACTCGGGGCGTTGTTCCGGGGGAATGCAGCCAAGGCGAGCGAGCAGGTTTCCGGCCCAGTCGGCATCGTCGTGGCGCTGAAGGCAGGCAGCGTGCTCGGTTATCAGTTTGTTCTACTTATCGTCGGGCTTATTTCGCTCAGCCTGGCCATTATGAACGTGCTGCCGATTCCGGCGCTGGATGGCGGGCGCTTCTACGTGTTGCTGCTTTCCCGCATCTTCGGCAGGCGACTCTCTCAAGACATGGAAGAGCGTATTGTCGGCACGAGCTTTGTGTTTTTGCTGCTACTCATCGTTTTAATTACGGTTGTCGATGTCACGCGTTTCTTCTGAGACGCAAAAGGATGATATTCCGGCGCAGCAGCGCCGCGTGCCGGTGCCCTGGGGGCCGGTTTGGACAGTGCTGGTGACGTTGGGCAGCTTTGTGGGAGCGCAGGTCGTGGCTTTGCTTTTGTTGGAGCTGATTTACAGCTTACTGCATGGCTTTAAGGTGTCCCTGAACTCTGCCTGGTTCGGCGGCGTGGCCTCGCAGTTCTACTTTGTAGTGCTGAGCGACGGGTTGGTTGCCTCGGTGCTGTGGTTTTGCTTGCGGCGCTACAAAGTTGGCATTGCACAATTGGGTTTCAGCCGCCGTCCGGCGCTCCGCGACGCGCTGTACACGCTTGGCGGCTATGCGGTGTATTTTCTTATGCTCATTATCGCTTTCCAAGTGATGAGTTCGCTGACCTCTGTAAATCTGGATCAGAAGCAAGAGCTCGGTTTTGATAATCTGCTGAGCACGGTCGAGAAGCTGATGGGCTTTATCAGTCTGGTTTTGCTGCCGCCATTCGTGGAGGAGGCCTTGTTTCGCGGCTTTCTGTTCGGTGGTTTACGCAAGAGGCTGAATTTTCTGCCGGCGACACTTATCACAAGCCTGCTGTTCGGCGCGCCGCATTTGCTGGCCAGCAGCCACGGGCTGCTTTGGGTCGCTGGGCTGGACACCTTCTTGATGTCTCTGGTGCTTTGCTACTTGAGGGAGAAGACCGGCGCGCTGTGGGCGTCGATCGGTCTGCACGCCGTCAAGAATTCGATCGCTTTTTTCATTCTGCTAGTTGGTATGTAGCCCGCTACAACCGTGGTATACTTGGGGCTGATGCGTAATGTTAAGCCCATTATTACCCTCCCCGTCATTCCGGCCTGCCGGCCGTAGTTTTATTCAACCAGCTTTTAAACTTTAGTTACAGAGATAAGGGACATTCACGATGAAGGTATCGCAATTATTCGGCAGGACATCCAAAACCGAGGGAGTGGACTACAAAATTCCGTCGCACCGTTTGCTCACCCAAGCGGGCTATATCCGGGAATCCACGGCGGGGCGCTACTATTTGTTGCCGCTTGGGCTCACGGTTCATCATAAGATTGAAGAAGTCGTGCGCAGGCATATGAACGCCGCCGGCGCGCAGGAGGTAGTTATGCCCGTGCTTCATCCGCTGGAGCTTTGGCAAGAAACCAATCGCACGACCACCACGGGTTTTGAGCTGATGAAGATTATGGATCGGCGCGGCGCCGAGTTCGCCCTCGGCGGCACGGCCGAAGAGATGGCCGTCGATCTGGTGCGTAAGTTTAACATTAGTTACAAAGATCTGCCCTTTAACATCTACCAGTTCAGCATGAAGTTCCGGGACGAGATGCGCGCCCGTGGCGGTCTGCTGCGGGTCCGCGAATTTGTCATGAAGGACGCGTACAGCTTTAGCACCGAAGAGCAGTTTAAAGAAATCTACCAAAAGATGTGGGATGCCTACAAGGCGATCTTTGAGGAGCTGGGGCTGAAGGTCGATGTAGTGGCCGCCGACAACGGTTACATCGGCGGCGAGTATTGCCACGAGTTTGTGGTAGAGAGCGACCAGGGCGAAAGCCGGTACTTCATCGACCAAACCAGCAGCTACGCAGCCCACGAAGATGTGGCGGTCTTTAAGGTAGACGATAAAAATTTGGGCGACACGTTGCAGGAAATGCAAGAGGTCGACGCCGTGCGCGGCACGACCATGGAAGACGGCGCTAAGCTCCACAATCTGCCGCTCTGGCAGCAGACAAAGGATGTGCTGTACTTTGACGAAGCCACCAAGCGCTATATTCTGGCCCTCATTCGCGGCGATTTTGAGGTGAACGAGACCAAGCTCATGCACACTGCTAACGCTTGGAGCCTCCGTTCTGCGACGACTGAGGAAATCTGTGAAGATCTTCACAGCGAACCGGGCTTCATTTCACCTATAAATATGGTGAAGAAAGGTACAAAAAGTGGGTATGAGGTGGTAATAGTTGGTGATAGAAGTTTACGGACAGTCCGGAATATGTATGGCGGGGCGAACAAGAAACACCGGGACATCCTCAATATAAATATTGACCGCGATTACAAACCGGACATCGAGGCCGACATTGCGCTGGCTCAGCCGGGCTTTACCGGCCCGGATGGCGGTGCGTTGGTTGAAAGGCGGGGGATTGAGGTGGGCAATATCTTCCAGCTAGGGTATCATTATTCCAATCTGATGCAGGACGCTGCCTACACCGACGAGCACGGCCAGCGGCAGAAGTACTACATGGGCTGTTATGGCATCGGCATCGGCCGCACCCTGGCGGCGATCGTCGAGACACATCACGACGACCACGGCATTATATGGCCTGACAACGTGGCTCCGTATACGGTGTACCTCGCCACCCTTGGCGAAGCCGAGCACGTTCGTCAGGCAGCCGACAAACTGTACGAGAGCTTGACTGCTGCGGGCGTTCTGGTACTATATGACGAACGAACCGACGTACGGGCTGGGGAGAAGTTTGCCGACGCTGACCTATTGGGCATCCCGTTCAGGATTTTAGCCAGCGAAAAGACGCTTTCTAGCGGACAGTTCGAGGTTAAACGGAGGGGCCAACAAGAGGCGCAGCTTTTCGGCGCGGAAGAAATCTCAAAATTGGTCTCGGGACAATCAACATAATTTGCTATAATGAATTTCCGTTCGTAGCAGAACGGCAACGAGGGAGAGGCACATAGATGAACAAGCTATTCCACTTAACCAAACAAGGCGTAGAAGAACTGCAGGCAGAGCTTGATGAGCTCATCGCCCAGCGTGCCGTTATCGCCGACCGCATCAAGACCGCCCGCGAGTTCGGCGATCTGGGCGAAAACATGGAGTACACCGCCGCGCGTCAGGATCAAGAGCGCAATGAAAACCGCATCAGTGAAATCGAGCACATCCTCAAGAACGTGCAGATCATCTCTGCGCCCAAGAGCGACGGCAAGGTCGTGCTGGGTTCCACGGTCAAGCTAAAGACCGAGGACGGCAAGACCAAGCAGTTCCAGGTGGTGGGCACCGTCGAAGCCGACCCGCTGAACGGCAAAATTTCCGACGAATCTCCCATCGGCCGCGCCTTGATAGGCAGGAAAAATGGCGACCACGTAGAGATTAAAACGCCGGTAGAGACCGCTCTCTACAAAATTGCCGACATAGCGTAGGCAGATGCCGTGACCTTACCCGAGACTCCTGCCCAAAACAGGAGTCTTACTCTTTAAACTGTGGTAAAATACACCCGATATGCATTGGTTGAACCAAATTGTTGACGAGGTGACCGCCCGCCATCCGGAGGGCGACATTTTGATTGAGTCCGGCGGTGCGCCCAGCGGTACGCATCACCTGGGGCACATGCGCGAACTCGTCACGTGCGACGCCATTTTGCTGGAGCTAAGGCGCCGTGGCCGCCAGGCAAAGCATATCTACTTTGTTGACGACCTGGATGTCTTTAGGAAAGTACCAGTTAATGTGCCCGCCGAATGGGAAAAATATTTAGGCGTGCCCATTTGCGATGTACCGGCGCCCGATGGCTCAGATCGGTCGTACGCCGACTATTTTTTGCAGAGCCTGGTAGACGGCTGCAAGGCGCTCAATGTAGAAGTGGAATTCGTGCGCTCCCACCCCAAATACCGCAGCGGCTGGTTTGTGCAGGCTATAGAAGTTGCTTTGGATAAAGTTGCCGAAATAAAAGCCTTGCTGGAAAAAATCTCGAACCGCACACTCGATGAAAACTGGAACCCGTTCCAATTTATAGAAGATGGCCGCCTGAAGAACCGCAAAATTATCAGTTTTGATAAAACCGCCAAAACCGTAGCATATGAGGACGCGCAGGGCCAGCAGCACACCGCCCATTACGACAGGGGCGAGGTAAAAATGGACTGGCGCCTAGACTGGCCAGCCCGTTGGTATTTGTTGGGCGTAGACGTCGAGCCGTTCGGCCGCGAGCACGCCAGCGCCGGCGGCTCGTACGACACTGGTGCCCAAATTAGCCGTCAGATCTTCACACACGAGCCGCCGTTGCCGCTGGGCTACGGCGACATAAACATGGCCGGCGATACCAAAAAAATGAGTGCCAGCAAAGGCACGGCCATCAGCGCGCCCGAGGCCGCCCAAATTATGCCGCCGGAAGTGCTGCGTTACTTTATTTTGCGCGCGCCGATCAACACTATTTTGCGTTTTGATCCGGCCGAAGGTGTGGTGAAGCTGATTGATGAATACGCCGAACTGCTAGCCAAAACCGACCGCAGCGAGTTTGAAGAGCAGCTGCTCAACGCCAGCCGCCGCGGCCAGGACGCTAAAACCGTTAGTCGTGTGCCGTTTTCGCATCTGGTTGCCAGCTATCAGGCTTCGCTTAAGAGCCCAGAGCAGACCCTCAAGGTTATCGAGCGCACCGAACACGGCAACACCGCGCGCGAAGATGCCGAAATCATCAAACAAGAATTAAAATTCATAGATGACTGGCTGCGTCTGCGCGCGCCCGAAGATGTGAAGTTCGCGCTCGCCGAGCGGGTGAGCGCCGAGGACTTTACAGCCACCGAGCAGTCCTTTCTAAGGGTGCTAGGTGAAAAGGTCGCCGCCGCTCCGCCGGATGCCGACGGTAACTACTTCCACCAGCGAATATACGAGCTCAAGACCGAGTCTAATCTCCAGCCCCAAGAGCTGTTTGCAGCACTCTACAAAGCCCTGATCGGCAAAACCAGCGGTCCGCGCGCGGGCTGGTTCCTCAGCATCCTCCCACGCGATTGGCTCATTCGCCGCCTAAAATTCGAGATTTAGATTTTGCTAAAGGCTTTTTGCAGTGCACCAAGCGCGCGATCGGTATCTTGCTGCCGTAGAATAACCGTCAGTTCGCGGTACGTCGACACGACTTCTATAATATTGATGCCCTCCCAAGCGATAAGCTTGAGGATTTGGGCGTAGGATCCCGGGATCTCCAATATCTCGCCGCTTAAACGGATAGTTATCGAAGACAAATCGGCAATATGTTTAAGGACGTGTTCATCATCTAGAATATGATCAATCTGGGAGTGCAGTGCATCGCTGGCAATGATGGTCGTCTCAAGGACGCCGGCAGTAATAGTCAGGAAGTGGGCGTGACTCGCTGATAGCGCGGCTAGATCGCGCTGCTTGATGAGCAGCGAAGGTGAGTTGCTAACGGTCCGCTCAAAAAGATTGGAGCGAACCATCAGATCTGGCATATTAGTAAAAATTTTTTCGTGGCCGGGCGTACATAACATGGTCGCCGAAAGTCGCTTGAGCGCCATGACCACCGCACCTTCGGTTACTTCCTTAAACACGCGTTTTTCGACGCGCGGTCTGATATCTCTGGCCAAAGCAGAGATATTGATAAGCCCACGCGAGAGTCCCTCGTCTAGCATGGGCGACTTTCGGATAATTTCGGCGACAGCGTCGGCGACACGGATCATGTTTATATTTTAACAAAATATACTGGAAACGTACGAATATCTGAAAAATTAGTCAAAATATATCCAAGCAATTATCCTAGCAGGCATGGACCCAACAATACCATTTACTAAAGGTCAGGTGGCAATGATTGCCCGGAGTTTCCCCACGCCGTTTTATATATACGACGAGGTAGGTATTCGCCGCCGCGCACACTATTTGCAGCAGACTATGAACGCCGCCGGCGTGCCCGGTTTCCGTAATCACTTTGCGGTTAAGGCGCTGCCCAACCCTTCGATATTGACGATCCTGCGCGAAGAAGGCATGGGGATGGATTGTAGCGGTTTGGCCGAGTTGCATCTGGCCGAGCGTGCCGGAGTAAGGGGCGAGGACATCATCTTTACTTCCAACACAACGGCGATGAGCGAATTTGAGACGGCCCGCGGTATGGGCGTGGTGATTAATTTTGACGATTTGTCGCACGTGCGCATGTTTTTGCAGCGATTTGGTTCTCCTGAGGTCGGTTGCTGTCGGTACAATCCCGGCAACTTAACGTTTCCAGGCATCGATCAGCACATCATCGGTCAGCCAGCCGAGGCGAAATTCGGTATGCCAACAGAAAACATCATCCGTGCCTACCGCGAGCTGCGGGACGCAGGCGTTCGACGTTTTGGGCTGCATGCCATGCTGCTAAGTAATAATCTGGATTATCGCAGCCATTTAAAGATTGCCGATCTGTTGTTTGGCTTGGCTGACAAGTTACATCAGGACCTGGGTATATCTTTCGAATTTATTGATCTTGGTGGTGGTATTGGCGTGCCGTACCGACCAAGCGAGGAGCCGTTTGATCTGGAGGCATATGCGAAGGGGCTGGCTGCTTTGTATGACAGGCATCAACTTAAGAAAATTGGGTCGCCTTGCATCTGCATGGAAAGCGGACGGTGGGTGACCGCTGAAAGCGGCTATCTGATAACGCGGGTGATTCACCGCAAGTACTCCCACAAGCGATACGTTGGCGTGGACGCGACTATGGCTAATCTGATGCGGCCTGGCATGTACGGGGCGTATCATCACATTTCGGTGCTTGAGGCCGACGGGCGAGGACCGGGCGAGACGGTCGATGTGACGGGCTCGCTATGCGAAAACAACGATAAGTTTGCTATCGATCGGCTGTTGCCTAGGACAAAGATTGGCGACTACTTGGCCATCCACACCGTCGGAGCACACGGACACACCATGGGCTATAACTACAATGGACGGCTTCGTTCTGCGGAGCTATTGCTTGAATCTGCGGGCGGGGTGCGCCTCATTCGCCGTGCCGAGACACTGGACGATCTATTTTCAACGCTGAATCTGTGAAATTATGGGGAAAAGATTATTCTATATCCAGCATAGCGCAGCGGGTAAAATAGTTGGTTTATGGAAAGAGATGCTGGACGCTGATGAGCGGGCACTCGACAGCCAAGCTGTTTTATCTGCCACGGAAGCTGTGGCTCGCTTTCGTGAACGCTTTGGTCAGATAGAAAGGGTGCTGGAGCAGCGCCCACTCCGGCTAAGCATGCGGGTGGCCGTTCCTGATCGAGAGGTTGCGAGCTTGCGGTCGCGCGCCGCTGAAGGCGACCTGTCGCTACAAGGTTTAGCACTGGTTTCGGATGTTAGATTGGGCTATCTCGAGTCAGGATCGCGAAACTTTCCACCTTTGTCCGCGATGCAGCGCGGTTTTGATCTGGCCCGATTGCCGCTGGCCGCGATTTTAGGCGAGGTGCCACCGCCCGATGCGTTGACCAAAATCAGAGGCATTGAAGGCTTGGGCGTTGACTTCTTGCGGCTCTACGTAGCCGGCAGTATGCAGACATTAGCCCCCTAAACCGGTAGAATGGTGTTATGCAGCGGCTACTGGTAGAATCTTCAGACATTGTGGCCATCGGCTACGATTTGCGACAGCATGTGCTGGAGATTGAATTTAAAGAGGGCCGCATGTACCAGTACTTCGATGTTGAGCCGAGCGTCCACGAGCGCTTTCTGCGCGCCGATTCCTACGGCGAGTATTTTTACGCTCACATCAACAAACATTATCGTTACAAGCGCACCCACGATTCGGCCGAGTCGACGCCAAAAACCGCTAAGCTGGCCTTTGTGACCGGCAATCCCTACAAATTCCACGATCTAGAGGCCGTGTGCCGGCCGTTCGGGATCGAGATTGAACAGCTCGACCTGCCGGTAGACGAGATTCAATCACATGAGGCCGAGAAGATAGCCCTGCACAAAGCCCGGCAGGCGTACGCGTTGGCTGGGCGGCCGGTGGTGGTGCAGGACACCTTTTGGAATATCTTGGCGCTACGCGGGTTTCCGGGCGGGTTCATGAACTACATTGGTACTTGGCTGAAGGCGGATGATCTTTTAAGGCTGATGGAAGGCAAGGCCGACCGGACCATCATTCGCACTCACACCGTGGTCTACTACGACGGCAAGCGATCCAAAGTGTTTACGAAGGATTTTGCGGGTACGATCGCGGACCAGCCCCGAGGAAAAAGTCGCTATATTATTGATGAGGTCGTCATTACCACTGGCCAAACGCAAACAAACGCCGAAATCCGCGAGGTGATGGGCAAGTCCAGCATCGCTGCCGAAGAAAGCGCCTGGTACGACTTCGCCAAATGGTACAATCTGCAGCGACGCCTGGGCAAAGCATAATTGGCGGTTCGTGCGCTCGGCAGGGCGTATCCGAAATCTTAAAACCGCGTTTCGGGCACAGACTGCGCCCATAGCATTTCGAACATTTGGCGCTGCGTGTCGGCGATGTCCTGATTGTAAATTTCGATGCCGAACGTTTCGTTGTCTTTGTGTTGAAAGTATGCCGTCACGTTGTCGTAGATATCGCAGTTGTCCCCGATTCTGAAGATCGAGGGCGGGATGTAATTGTACTGGTAGCCCTTGATTCTCCGGCCGGCCGGTTTGCGTGCCTGCCAGCTTTTGACGAAGCTATCGTTGACCAATAGCCGGCGCTTTAGCCCGCGCGTTTCGAATTCTGGCACCCAGCGGTCCATGAAGGCATTGCCAGCCAGATCGTCGTAGATTTGCTGCGCGTATCCTACGCTGCCGGCGCTCTTTTTGGCGCGCAGCTGATTCCAGCGCATCTGCCGCATGCCCTCGGGCCCGCGGTAAAACTGCACGCGCGTGGCAGGATTGGACAGGGAATTGCGGGCCAGCACTTGCTCTATAAGCTCCAGCTCGTCTTGCAGATTTTTGAGTTCCTGCTCCTTTTCGTTGATCAGAATACGCAGGTTGGCGATGGGGGCAGCCTTCAGCACGCCCCGTTTGTAATGGCTTTCGACCTCGATGAGATTGCTCTCTAGCAGTCGGTCGATGAGGCGATAGATCCGCGTCCGTTCCACCCTGGCATTGCGCGACAGTTCCGAAATAGTCTGTGGGCCGTGGGCGTGCAGGGCCAGGTATATGCCAGCGATCTCGGGCTCAAAACCCAGTTTGGCAAAATATGTCCGGATCGCGGCCGTATCTGTTAGCATAAGCTCATTCTAGCACCTGTGCATTTTTTGCACAACAGTTTTCCACACACTGGCCACAGATGCTAGAGTATCTGTGCAATGAACCGCACAGACATCGATTTCTATAAACGTGCCGCCGAGATATTGAGGCGCTTGCGCATAGGTACGCTTGCAACGGCTTTTCGATCGGCTAAGCCATGGAATACACCTCTACTAATGGAACGGGATGCCGAGTTTAGGTTTTATTGGGTTTCGGATCGGCAGAGTCAGCACGGCTGGAACGTCCGGCAGAACAAGCACGTGTTTCTGGTGTTTTACGATTCGACAGTGGGCGACGGGCAAGGCCGGCGCGGCGGTGTGTGTATTAGAGCAAATGCGCACGAATTGATTGAGCCGGTCGAGATTCGCAGAGCTTGCTTACTCCGCAGACAAGGCAGTGATTATGCTCAGCAATTTATGGATCCGGCCGTGCGCCGAGTGTACCGGGCCATTCCCCTAGAGAGCAAATTGCGCATCGAGTTATGTAGCGAAGAGAGTTCAGAGTGTCATGAAACTCTATAGATTTAGTCCGATTGCATCGGAAACGGAATTGTACGATGCGGTTAAGTATCTGCATAGAACCTGTCACAAGCTCTGTCTGCGCACTTTCGGTTACTGCCTGCCGGTTCGTGGTAATGTGGGCGTGTTTGCTCATTATGAGGACGAGTTTGCGTATCTGACATCTCTGCGTGAACGCCTGACAGATCAGGAAGTGCACTACAAGAACAAATACTTCAAGCTTCGCGAGCCGATCATCGTACCCCCGGAGGACGGCGTGCCCGGTGCGACTTATACGTTTCTGTACATCCGTCGGGTCGATCCGTATCGTTCTCAGGTCGGAGACATTGATTTTACTTTGCCATCCGAAGAGCACCGGATACTCAAGACTACCCTCGATCCTGACACATTTGTAAATGGTGCGCGATTATTCGGTCGGCCCGAGGAGAACATTATCGAACTTTGGGATCCAGACACGGACGCTGCCGCTTACGTTGCAGCGGGCTCTTTGCCGGTTACCACTTAGGATGCTGGCGGAAGCCTTGGCGCATCTGCTCGAAATTGGTATGCAAAAGGTTGCTTTGATTGTGATTGAGTAAGGGATTCGCGTAGCTGCCCGGGGTTGTGGGGTGGACGGCTTGAGTATTTCTGATCTGGGTTTGGATGGTGCGCAGGCGCTCTTCGATGGTCCGGGGATTTTTATTGGTCGCGATGTCATTCGTTAGGTTGTGTATCTCTTGGCGCAGCACATGAGCCATCGGATCGTGAGCCATCGGATGGCTGTAGTCGTGGAACTGATGCTGCAGCGAGGCCGCCTGTTTGTACATGGTTTGATAGTGTTGGTCTAGCATATTTGTTTTCCTTTACTGACTTAGGTGTACCATAAGCGTAACTTCCGCGCAAGGAGAGCTATAATTAAAGATATGAAGATCGAGAAGGCGTTATTTGCAGCCGGTTGCTTTTGGGGGGTGCAGTATTATTTTGATCAAGTTCCGGGGGTCACGAAGACTACGGTGGGTTACACCGGCGGTCACACCGAGCATCCGACGTACGACGAAGTCTGCACGCACACTACCGGCCACGCCGAGGCCGTGTTGCTAGAGTTCGATCCAGGGAAGGTGAGCTACGAGACGCTGCTTAGGCAGTTTTTCCGCATGCATGATCCGACGCAGATGGACCGGCAGGGACCGGATGTGGGCGACAATTATCGTTCGGCCATCTTTTATTTTGATCAAGAGCAGCGCAAGCACGCCATCCAGATTCGTAACCAAGTGCAAAAAGACAAAGACCGGCAGATCGTAACCCAGATCGCGCTGGCCGGCGAATTTTACGAAGCCGAAGCCTATCACCAGAAGTTTACGGAGCGCACTGGTCTAGGCATGTGCCACATCCCCTACGCTCCTACAAAGTGATATCGAACGCTGATGTTTGGCAAAACCAAACCGTTGTAGGCTTAGTCTCGTTACCATGCTATAGTTTTTGGTATGACAGCAAGAGTAGTTACATCATCGACCAAAAAATCAAAAACCGTAAAAAAAGCGAAACCGGCAGCGGTCAAAACGTCCAAACCGGCCAAGGTTAAGGCTCCGGCGGCGATTAAGCCAGCCAAGCCAGCCAAAAAGGCGCGCAAGTTTAGTCTCGCCGCCTGGAATCTGCAGCTCGGCATCGTGCTGGTGGCTCTGGCCGCAGGCGTCGTTATTTTCGGCGGCGCACAGAGTGCTCCGCTAACCACACAGTATTTGGCTAAAGACACGCTGGGTTCGGAAGTCGCCGGGCGCGATGTGCTCGCGACCGCCACGCATCATCTGGCCGATGTGCGAATCTCGTGGTTGGTCGCCGCTTTTCTGGTGGTCTTTGCGGCAAGCTTTTTGTTGGTCGCGACCGTTTGGCGCAAGCGTTACGAAAACTGGCTGACGCGCGGTTTCAACAAGATGCGCTGGATTGGCTTCGGCGCCAGCACGGGCTTGATGGGTGTCACAATCGCCGCCCTTAGCGGTATCACTGATCTCGGTTATCTGCTATTGATCTTCGGTGCGTTGGTTATTCTGGGGGCGCTCTCGACTATCACCGAGCTCATCGGCATCGGCCGCCGTTTGCGCAAGTTTACCATCATCACGGCATTATTTACGGCCGCGCTGCCAGTGGTGGTGATCGCGCTGACGCTCGCCGGCGCCTTAATGTACAAGGGTAGCTTGCCGGTTTATTTGTACTACGTGTACGGTAGCATGTTCCTGTTTGCCGGAGCGGTGGCGGTTGGTTGCGTGTTGCGCCTGCGCCAGGTGGGCAAGTGGGCCGACAGCACCTTCGCCGAAAAGATGTTCATGGGATGGGGCTTCGCGGCCGCCGTGGCACTCGCCCTGCAGGTCTTCGCCGGGGCCTTATAGCCATAGAATGGCGAACGTAGTCTTCGATTTCGACGGCACGCTCGCCGATACATTTCCGCTAGTTATTGATGTCGCTTATAAGTTGTCACCCGGCACGCGCCGCATATCGCCGGAAGCGATAACTAGGCTGCGCCGCTTGCCCTTGCTTACGGCTTTGCGCGAGCTGGGTATTCCGAATCGTCACATGCCGCTTCTAATACTCTTTACCCGTAAGCGTCTAGCCGAGCGTATGCAGGAGGTCCGACCATACGAAGGCGTGGAAGCAATGGTCCGCTCGCTGCACGCTGCCGGCAGCCAGTTGTTCATTCTTACCTCTAATTACAGAGAGAACGTGCAGGATTTTCTGGAGCACTACAAGCTGGAGACCTTTTTTAGTGATGTCGAGACGGTCTACTACGCCAATAGTTTAACGAAGACACGCGCCTTGCGACGTTTGCTTAGGCGTCACGGTTTGCATGCGGCGGAGACCTATCATGTAGGCAATGAAGCGCTCGACATCCGGGCCGCGCGCCGCGTGGGCATGCCGGCCGTGGCTGTGGCCTGGGGCGGTTATGATGTCCGGGCCCTAAAAGCAGCCAAACCGCTGGCCATTGTCGAAACTCCCCGGCAGCTCGTCGGTCTGTTACCGCATAGCCCCTAGCTGTTACAATACAGAGACATGAGCTACTGGAGGCAGCGTTCTCAACCGTATAAGCCCGGTCAGGCGGCGCCATTTAAGGTGAGCCGTAGCAAGATCGAGCTGTACATGCAGTGCCCGCGTTGCTTCTGGCTGGACGTGCGGCTCAAAATTAAGCGGCCGGACGGCCCGCCGTTCAACATCAACAAAGCAATCGACGAGCTGTTCAAAAAAGAGTTCGACGGCTACCGCAAAAAAGGCGAGCCCCATCCGCTGATGGTCGAATACAACGTGGCTGCCGTGCCATTCACGCACGCCGACCTGGACAAATGGCGCGAAACTTTCGTAGGCGTGCAATATTTGCACGAGCCGACTAATCTGATGATTTTTGGCGCGGTGGACGACATATGGACGAATGCAGACGGCGAGCTGATCGTGGTGGATTACAAAGCCACGGCCAAAGATAAGGACGTCAGCATCGACTCCGACTGGCAGATCAGCTACAAACGTCAGATGGAAGTCTACCAGTGGCTGCTGCGGCGCAACGGATTTGCGGTCAACCCCACCGGCTACTTCGTGTACACCAACGGCCGGCTGGATCTGGACGGATTTTTTGACCGCGTCGAGTTTAAGACCAAAATCATCCCATACACCGGGGACGACAGCTGGATCGAACCCACCATCACAGATATGAAGGCCTGTATGCAGGGCGACATGCCGGCCACGGGCACTAGCCTGATGGGCGGTCCCTGCGAATTTTGCACCTACGCGCGGGCGCGGACGGAGCTGACTGTTTCGGCCTTGCAAGCCAGGAAGCGCAGCGTATAGTGAAGATATAGATGACCTCGAGCGAGAAAGAACGCGGCATAGTAGTCCTGGGATTGTTCACACTGATTATTATTGGTGTGCTGATTGCCGCCTTTTTGTTTGTGATGCAAAAACAGCGCAAGGCCGAGGGTAAAGACACTCAAATCAAGATCCAAAGTACGATCAATCTTTAGGTCAGGAGCGCGCGTTCAAGCTCTCGTGTAAAGTCGTTCTCTAGGCCGAGAGCAATGGCGTAAGGATGCGCCGATCGGAACGTCAAAATAGCCGCTGCCCAGGTAGGCCGAGACCACCTGCCAAGCCGCCGTTCCGGCAAAAAACAATATCCAAAGTCCGAGCATGCAAAGCAAAAGGCTCTGTAGACGACTGGAAAATATGATGCCCAGGGTGCGCATGTACGTACATATTATTACACGGTCTGCCTGCTATACTAGAATGATGATGCACATCCTACGCAGTCGAAGTTTTCGCTCTAGCCGCTCGCTGAGTCGGTAGCACTCTCTTACTATTCAGCAATGTTATAAAGGACGAACATGTTAGACATTCAATTTATCCGCGACAATCCCGAACTGGTACAGGCAAAGAGCAGAGAAAAAGGGTACGATGCGCCGATTCACGAACTGTTAAAAATCGACGAACAGCGCCGCAGCTTGCTCGCCGTTATAGAGGGCCTGCGCGCCCGGCGTAACGATAATGCCGACAAAATGAAAAACGGGCAGCCCGCGCCCGAACTCATCGAAGAGGGCAAGCGTATTAAGACTGAGCTGGTCGCTGCCGAAGAACAGTTTAAAGCAGTCGACGACTCGTTTGCCGCACTCCTCAAAAAAGTGCCCAACATGCCGCTGGATTATGTGCCGGCCGGGGCCAGCGAGGAAGAAAATCAGGTGACCAAAACGGTGGGCGGGCAGCCGAAGTTCGACTTTGCGCCCAAGCACGATTACCAATTGGGCGCCGAACGCGATCTAATAGACAAAGAGCGCGCCACCAAAATCGCCGGCTCCCGCTTCGTATATCTAAAGGGCGGCCTGGTCCGCCTGCAGTTGGCGCTGATGCAATTTGTTATGCAAACGCTCGGCGACGAGCAAGTCATCGCCCGGATCGTACAAGAAAATGGGCTACATGTTAGCACCAAGCCCTTCACGCCTGTGCTGCCGCCAGCCATGCTGCGAACCGAGCCGTACGAAGCCAGCGCACGCCTGAACGCCGAGGAGGTGACCTACAAGATAGAGCAGGACGACCTGTGGCTCAACGCTAGCGCCGAGCACACCCTGTGCACAATGTACTGGAACGAAATCCTGCCAGAGGAGATGTTCCCGATCCGCTACCTGGGCTACAGCACCTCCTTCCGCCGCGAGGCCGGCACATACGGTAAGGACGAGGAAGGTATCTTCCGCCTGCACCAGTTCGACAAGCTGGAGATGGAATCGCTCACCACGCCCGAAACCGGGCTGGACGAGCACAAACTGCACATTGCTATCCAGGAGTACTTGGTGCAGCAAATCGGCCTGAGCTACCAATTTGTACAAAAATGTACGGCCGATATCGGTAAGCCCAACGCCGCGGGCGTGGACCTGAACTGCTGGTTCCCGGCTCAGGGTAAGTACCGCGAAACGCACACCGCCGATTACATGACCGATTACCAGTCGCGCGATCTTAAAATCCGCGTCCGCCGCCGCAGCGGTCAGATCGAGCTAGTCCACACCGCCGACGGCACGGCCTTTGCCATGAGCCGTATCCTCAAGGCACTTATGGAAAACAATCAAACCGCCGACGGACGCATCATAGTGCCCGAGGTGCTACGTTCGTTTATGGGCGGCCTGGCCGAGATCTAATCTAACACTCTAAGGGGGGAGGTGAGCATGATCAAAAAGATAGACATCGACGGCGTACACATGGAAGTCGGCGACGATCTGCGCAAGTATGTCCGGCGCAAGATAGGCAAGCTCGAAAAGTACGTTCCGCGCCATGCCCGCCTCAGCGTCCACGCCGAGGTAAAGCTCAAGGAAGGTAAGGCCAAAGCGCGCGAGCAGCGCACCTGCGAAGTCATCATGCACCTGCCCAACGAAGTTATTACGCTATCCGAGACAACCGTTAACATATTCGCGGCCGTCGATATCGTCGAAGAAAAGCTGAAACATGCCCTGCACAAGTATAAAGAACTGCACGGCGATCCCAAGTGGCGCCGCCGTCTGCTGGCCCGCTTGCGCCGCTAGCAGCTTTAAAGCGTGCTGAGATAGCCGATAAGGTCCGCCACAGTTTGTTTGGCAACCGGTTGGTTATCGCGCCAAGTAACGGCAGAATCTTCAGGGTAATGCGGATCGGTATGCGCGCGATAAGCGGCGGGATTTGTTGCATAAGGCCGGGAAATTCTCCCGCCCCTAGACACCGGCCGGAACTCCAGATCGCTTCCATACTGTGATTTACTAGCTACCAGGGCGATGCGTCCGCTGGCCCGGCAGCTGGCGAGCGTATCTGGCAACAAAAGGCGAGTCGATTCTGGGACATCCGGGTAGTCCACAACACGCGGCACGAAAATGGTCAGCCCATCAGTTAGTAAACACGCATCAATTGTGTAGTACAGTTGGAAGGCTTCATGCGGGCCGGCTAATGCTTCAGATGACATCTTAGAAGGGCGAGGTTATAAATATACGCAAGTGCTCAGGATGGTGTAGGTGGATAAGGGTTAAAAAGAGCATGAAGTCGATGGTCAGGTGAATAGTGATGATATACAATAGCGACCCCGTTTTCTTGAATACATAGCCCTGCGACAAGGCCAAAAAGAAAACGGCAAACGGCCCCCAGCCGCGAAAGCCCAGCTCGTACAAAAATGCCGTCCACATCGTCGCCTGCGCCAAGTTCGCCCACCA
>Ga0070690_100000317_pt1 | contig 24874 bp, 26 predicted proteins | sample KBSS33HmetaG_FD_64671 | JGI IMG/M metagenome (GOLD analysis project Ga0070690, IMG submission 64671) | Switchgrass rhizosphere microbial communities from Kellogg Biological Station, Michigan, USA - KBS S3-3H metaG | ecosystem: Host-associated > Plants > Roots > Rhizosphere ... | reverse complement strand
TTGTGCGCCTTGGCTCAATACTCCTACTGGTTCATGGCTGTTCGCGCCGACCTCAGCATCAGACGCGGCGATATGAGTGCGATCAGGGGGCTGCGGATTTCATCGTCCACGGCATTTCCTAACATGGCTCTCAAGCACATGTTGGCTGAAGCGGGAATCGATCTCGAACGGGACAAGGTTCAGATCGTTCCAAGCCCGACCACCGGCAAAAACGAACTATGGCGCGGACATGATGGCGTCGACGCGATCGAGCGAGGCGCCGACGCTTATTGGGGCAACGGCATGCGCGCCGCAATCGGCGAGAAGCTGGGTGTTGCAAAAATCCATCTCGATCTGCGGCGCGGCGATGGCCCGCCGGGAGCGCGCTTATATAATTTCGCGGCGCTGACAACGACCGATCAGCTCATCAACCAGCAGCCGCAGGTCGCCGCTGCCGCGGTGCGAGCAATAGTAAAGACTCAAAGGGCGCTCAAGGCAGATCCTTCCCTCGCCACAAAAGTGGGCACCCAGCTTTTTCCGGCGGAGGAAGCTTCGCTGATTGGCGGCTTAGTGGCGCGTGATGCGCCGTTCTACGATGCAAATATTTCGCCGGAGGCTGTCGACGGCCTGAACAAGTTCGCCGGCGCAAATGGGCTGATTTCGCAGCCGGTCCACCATGACCAACTGGTGGCCCCTCCATTTATTCGTCAGCTCTGGAACGAATAGACTGTCGCCAATATGCGCCAAATCCGCTTTTGGTCAAAAGCGGACATTTTCGCAGCTTCGCGCGAGGTCAGGCTTGCCCGCGAAAGCGATGCCCGCACATCCAGCGGACGATGACGGCATCAAGATGGTCGAACGGCCGAAAAAGGCCGTTGATGAACCTGACGCCGTACAAGCGCGCGTACATGTCGATGCCGAGACCTACTGGATCGCCTTCTTGATCGCGTCGATCAGATCATTTGCCCGAAATGGCTTTTGCAGGAATGCAATGGGCTCCACCGCCGATGCTTGGATTCTGATCGCGGCGTCGTCGAGGCCGCTCATGAAAATAATCGGCCATTTCAGGCCATCCGCACACAACTGATGGGCCAATTCCACGCCAGTGATGTCGCCGAGATTGATATCGATGACGAGACAACACGCTTTGCAGGCCGCGGCGCACACGAGAAAGGTCTCCGCCGAGTCATAGGTCTCCGCGCGATATCCAAGCGCGTCCAACAAAGTTGCAAGTGACGCGCGCATTTCTGGGTCGTCGTCGACGACGGCCACGGTCTTCTGCGAATCTGGCATTTATTCATCCGTAAAATTGGTCATGGCCGCGCCGCCCCTCGATCTCGCTCCGAGAGAGGAGCTGCCTGGCCCGATGTTTGAAAGATTTTTGTGCGGATATTCCGCCGCTAGGCGAAGTTGATACGCACGTTGCCCGCTGACGTCTTGTGAATTTATGCCAAAAGCTTGTCCGCAGGGGCCAACAATTGCATCTGAACCAGCTACGATTGTTCAGTGCTGTCGCGATCGCTCCGAGCGCAACACTTCGCGAGGCGTTTTGCCCGTCCATCGCCGGAAGGCATGCGAAAAGGAGCCGACTTCACGATAGCCCAGCAGCCAGGCAACTTCCGAGACGCCCATGTCACCTTCTACCAGGTATCGGCTGGCAAGATCGGATCGTAGTTTTTCCAGCAACTCGGAGAACGTAAGTCCTTCCGAGGACAGGCGTCGCGCAAACGTTCGTTGGCTCAGTCCAAGCTGCCGTGCAACATCCGCTGCTGTTGCCTTTCCGTGAGGAAGCAGGGGCGCGATCGCATTTTCAACAACTGATTGGAACGAACCCCGCTTTCCTTTCCGATGAGTGAGAGCTTCCTCGCAATATGAAGTCAGCAGGTTATTGAGGTACGGGTCAGCACTGACGACACGGGAGTTCCTGATGCTTGCTGGGAATACAACATCGTCGACCGACGCTCCGAACTCGATATTGTCGCCGAAGATTTCCGTCAGGCCCGCCTTGGTTGTCCTGTGGTGGACCAGGCGAATACGCTCGGGGACAACACGAAATCCCGTCAGCTGACGGCAGGTGCGTATCAGGGCGGTGATCCAGAACTCGATCTGGTGGCGATCCGGATGGCGGCTCACGCCAACGTAGTCAAATGAAAGCCCGATACTTTTCCCATCGATGCACGTTTGCGACACACCTTCGTTTACGATGGTGCTGTAACGCACCCCCCGTTGCAGGGCGTCGATCAACACTTCCGATGATGCGAGTACGTAATAGAGTAGACCGATTTCACGAAGGTCGCATTCCTGCGCCAGGTGAAATCCGAGAAAGTCATCATCCATGGCTGAGGCAACGAGATTCAAGAATTTGATCTGGTCACGCACCTTGATTGGTGCGCGTTGATTCTCGATCTGCGCGCGCGTGAGGCCCGCCTTATGCAACTGGACTTCGAGGTCGATCCCGGCGGCACGCGCGTGCTTGTAGGCCAGCCGGCTCATGCCTCCGCTGGCAAGTGGAAGACGCTCGGTACCTGCTCTGGCGGGATCAATTCGCATCCTGGCAATCACACCCCGTCACTGACGTCAGGGTCTTGGCCGAAGTCTACAACAGTTGGGCCCAGTTGGTCGGCGACTGAATTCGATACTTCCCCAAAGGGCAATATCGCGCCCCTGCGCTGTGAAGGAATATCGTTGGCACCGGTCGGGACCTGACACGATGCTCTGCGCCGTCGAGCCAGGGTGGTGAACTATTGGATATGAAGTGGTTGCAAAACCGAGCTGATGCCGCTTCCAGGCGGTCGAAGGCGAGGATTGCGCTTGCTGCGCTGGGGGCAGCAATCTTCATCTATGGAATGACTGCTTATGTCGTGCTGCCGTGGGCATGGACGCACTACGAGCATCAAAAGGGACTCGCCGGGCTTACGATGGTGACGCAGACATCGCAGGGCATTCCGGGAGATCCGATCAACGTGGGGCTGGTCGGAACGCGCGAGGATGTGCACTGTGCCATGCATGCGGCCGGCTGGTATCCTGCCGATCCGATTACGTTTCGCTCGAGTGTCGAAATTGTCGGCAGCGTCGTTCTGCGCCGGCCGTACAAAGACGCGCCGGTGAGTACGCTTTATTACCAGGGCAGACATCAGGATCTCGCGTTTGAAAAACCCGTGGGCGAAAGCGCCGACCGGCGCCACCACGTCCGGTTTTGGGAGGTCTTGAAACAGGGCGATGAAAATCGCCCGGTGTGGCTTGGCTCGGCAACATTTGATCGCGACGTGGGACTCAGCCGCTACACCGGACAAGTCACGCATCACATTGCACCCGATATCGATGCGGAACGCGACGGGCTCACGAACGACCTTAAAAATTCCAAAGTCGTTGAAGCGGTCTACGAGGTCTCCGGCGTTGGGCCGACCTTCATGGGCCGGAATGGGGAGGGCGACCGGTACTTTACCGACGGTGAGGTCAAGGTCTCCCGCCAGGTCTCTGGCTGTGATCGGAAGGCTGAAACGATCATCGAATTGAAGAATCCACCCTTGGTCGATTTGAAAAACCAAACATGGAAGGCGCTTGCCGCGTTGTTGCAGACCGGGGCAGCAGCCAAATGAAACTTGGTCGGAAGTCGGGTAAAATCGTCAGGAGAGACACCATGAAAGCAATTCTTGTTTCGATTGTACTTTACTTTGCCGCGACAGCAGCGCATTCGATGCCGATCTCGGTTTTGAATGCGAATGGGCTTTCAGCAACGATCCCGATCTCCGATCAATGCGGCGATCGATGCGGATCGTCCCGTTCGTATGTGAAGGATCGACGCTCGGGCGTGGGCGGTTATAGCGGCGGCTACGTTCTGGTGCGTGATCCCCTTATCCAGCGACGTCCCTTCTGCCCATTCGGATCGTACGTCGCTTGCGTGGTGTCCGGCACTTATTGCGTCGATCTCTGCCACTGAGAGTCGCGCAAGACCTAAAAGTCCGGCTGGAGAATGCTCTCCATGCTGTTGCCGATGTCCGCGGGTATGTAGGCGCCGCCGACATCGGAATCGATGGTCTGGATGGAATTCCACGGCTGACCGCTGGGGGCATTGCCGCCGACATTTGCCCAGTTCTGATATCGGCTAAAGGCTTCCGGCGTGCCCACGTAGGCGCAATTGCAGCGGGCGGCGTCGGCATAGACGTAGTAAAGCTTCCCGTCTTTTCGTCGCGTCACGAGTTTGTCCGGCGGCAACGACCGGAGCATTGCCGCCTTTTCCGGTGTCGTCGCGTACTTCACGACAAAGCCTGCCTGGGTGAAGAGGTTGTCGGGGACCACCGTCGTTTGCTGCTGGGCGGCCGCCGGCGAAAGAATGACAATCAGCAATGAAAATCCTAGTGCGATGCGGAGGATCGACATTGTGAGCCCCTAAGGCTGGACGCTAGTTATTGGGTGGTGGCGGCATTGCACCAAGTCCCGGCGGCGGTCCTGGATCTTGCGACTGGAGCGGCTGCAGCCCCTGCGCATTTTCCGAAGACGGCGCAAAAAGTGGCCCAAAAAGTGGTGCTCGTTGTCCGTCGTTAGGTGCGTTTCCGGCAGGATTGCGGATGCATTCGCCGCCAACACCGCTGATCGTTTGCAAACATTGCTGCTGGGTGTCGAAATTACATTGCGTCGTACCGTCACTGTCCATGATGGCGCACCAGGGAGGATTCTGCGCGCGGGCCATGCCGGTGAGCGACAGAAAAAGTGCGCTGCAAATGATTGTAGTTACGAGTGAATTTCGCATAACGGCTCCGGACAAGTCAGCCTTTAAATAGGATCCTGGGCCGAATGGCCGGCCGAGGCTATTTCCCTTAGGGGCAATTGGCCGGAACCCGGTTTTCGGAACAATGGTCCGAAGTGCAGATTCTCTGCCGGCAAAACGGGGCGCGTGCCCGCATGAACAGGCCTTCTGCTGCCATTCACATCGTCGACGACGATGCATCCTTTCGGTCGGCAATGGGAGAATTGCTGGGTGCGTGCGGATACAGAGTCTCGCTCTATGAAACTGCGAAGGAACTGCTCGATACATCGCTGACTAGCGGACCTGCCTGCATCTTGCTCGACGTGCAAATGGCCGGGTTGAACGGGCCACAACTCCAGGAGCAACTCTCCAACCTGGGATGCCGGCTCCCTGTTGTGTTTATCAGCGGGCATGGCGATATCCCGACAACCGTCACAACCATAAAGGCTGGCGCGGAAGATTTTCTGACCAAGCCCGTGACAAGAGAAAAGCTGCTGGAGACCGTCGAGCGCGCTCTCGCACGTCATGCGGTAATCGCGGCCGAGGACGACAAGTTATCGGCCCTTCGCTTACTTTATGAAGAGCTTACACCGCGCGAGCGAGAAGTTTTTGCTCTGCTGGTTCAGGGCAAACCTCATAAGCAGATAGCACATGAACTGAGCATATCCGACCGAACGGTCAAGCTGCATCGGCACCAGGTGGTGCAGAAGCTGCGCGTTCGTTCGCTTGCAGAACTCGCGGTGATTGCCGAACGGCTCGGCTTGTTGCCAGAGAACCGCGTGAAGTAATCATTTCAGCGCATAAAAATGCAGACTGCGAAGCGACACCCTTCCCAAAGGGGCAGATCTTATTCTGTGACGTTTCTGTCATAGTGCATGCGAAAGAGGCTTTTCCGTACCAGCTTGGCAGGGCGGCGGACTCTGGGTCTATGCACACGCAAAAAAAGGTTGTCGCCGTCGTCGATGACGACCAGAGCATGCTCAATGCCGCTGAGAACCTGCTGGATGCCCACGGCTTTACGACAATGAAGTTCCCATCAGCTGAGGAATTCCTTGGCAGCGGAGAGGCAACGCGAGCGGATTGCCTTCTCGTAGATATTCATCTGGGCGGCGTGTCCGGCATTGAATTGCGGCGGCAGCTGAAGGTGTCCCATCCAGAACTTCCGGTCATCTTCATGACGGCGCTTGATGACGAAGCCGTCCGTTGCCAGGCCCTCGAGGCCGGCTGCGTGACATTTTTGCATAAGCCTTTTCCAGCTCATCAGTTGATCGAAGCGATCAAGAGAGCTGTCCCGCACTGAGATAGATTCTCCGGTTGCCCGTGCCGCCGCACGTTCCGAAGGGCGAGGGGTTGATATCGGAATTTTTCGAGTAGCGCTAAGCCGTCCAAAAAACCACTTGAAGCCCGCAGATTTACTCGAACAACCGCTGTTTTACTGCGGACTTCAGTTGATAGAGCCAATCGGTAAGGCGTTTGGCTGAGGCTGAATTAGCGGGATTTTTCGGTTCTGGCCGCGAATCAAACCCAAAAAGTGTCATCCACGAACTCTTTAAGAAACCATTAACCCTAACGCCCTATTTGGGGGGGCATGGCTAGATCTTGTACCAGTTGCCAGAACGTCAAGCGCCCTGAGATCGATCGCCGCCTCGCTAGCGGCGAGCCGGTGGCGCAGGTCGCGCGCGACTACGATTTGAACCCGTCGAGCTTGCATCGACACAAAACAAATTGCCTCAAGCTCGCGTCTTCCAATCAAATTATGAAAGACGCGGCACGTGGCAGCGCCGCCGTTGCACTGTTGCCATCGAAAGAAACATTGAGCAGCGGCTATTTCGAGCTGCGCACCCGCATCGATCAAATCGTTGAACAGGCCCAGCAGGAAGGGTCGCTCAATGTTGCGATCTCGGGGCTCAACTCGATCCGTCAAACGTTAGACAGTCTTGCCAGACTGGCGGGGCACCTCCAACCCGCTGGGACGCAGGTGAATGTTGCCGTGCAAACCAACGTCAATGTTGGGGCGACCGAGATCGCCGAACGGCTCATTCAAAAGTTCGACCATCAACCGCAACTCAAAGCGCAAATCGCGCAAGCCTTGTTGGAGGAAGATCATGAACCTACATCGTGAGATCGCCCATCGCATCGATCCGGCGCTGTGGGTGCGTGAAATTTTGAGCGTGACGCCGGCTCCCTGGCAGGAGACGTTTCTGCGTGCCCCACGCGGGGCCTCCATTCTTGCGCTGACGGCGCGTCAGGTAGGCAAAACCTCCACCGCGGCGTGGGCCATCGCGCATTTTATGGTTTTTACTCCCGGATCGTTGTCTGTGATTGGGTGCCCGGCGCAACGGCAAAGTGCGGAAGCTGTGCGGCGCGTGCGCGAGAGCCTCATCAAGGCCGGCGCCGAGCTCGAAAGCGACAACGTCTTTGCGTTAGAGCTAAAGAACGGATCACGCGTTTTGGCGCTGCCGAGCAGCGATGATTCGATCCGCGGACTGACGGTGGATGGCTGGATCGTCGCCGACGAAGCGGCCCGGCTGCCCAATGATCTTATTGCCGCTTTGCGCCCGATGCGGGCCCGCCGCCCGCAAGCGCGGTTTGCCATGCTGTCGACGGCGTGGAGCCGCACCGATCCATTCTGGACGGCGTGGGCGGGCGATGAGCAATCGTGGATCCGATTGAAAGCCACCGCCGATAAGATCGAGACGTTTTCGGCGGAGTTCCTGGAGCAAGAGCGGCGTGCGCTGGGTGATTTCAAGCGCGAATACCTCGGTATTCCCATAGGCGGCCACGCAAGTCCGTTCATCTGGGAATGGTTCGAGCGCGCGACCCAAATCCATGTGCCTGTCGTGCCGCCTGGGCCGGCCTTTGCGCCGCCCGTTCCGGAGCCAGCCGTGCCCACTGCCAATCCGTTCAAAAGCGTCAAACCAATGGGAGAATACCAATGATATTCAATCGGGATGATGTCAGTACTTGGCCCTGTTTCAGACCCCTCATCATCGCGCATGATGTGGGGCGCAGTCAGGATCGTTCGACCGCTGTGATCGGCGGAAACGGTCCATTCGAGCCGCGGCTGCTCGGAATTAGAGAGCTCGAGGAGCTGCCGCAAGGACTCTATGGAAGTGCGTGTGCGAGCGCGCTCGCGACGATTGATCGCCGCTACTATTCCAATGCTCTGATTGTCGCTGATCTGAGCCGGGACGATACCTACGCCGAAGTGCTGTTCGAGATGTTTGGTGCGCGCGTGATTGGAATTCGGATCGGGCGCCACGGCGACGGCATGGAGTGTGAGCGGTGGCCAGTCAAACATAGCGCGATGCTAGTCTATAACGTAGGCCGGACTTACCTGCTCGAATTGTTGCGCGCCGAATGGCAATCCCATCAGGTCCGGATTGTTGATAGCCCGATGAGCCGCCGCGCTTATGAGCAGCTCATGGCCCTAGAGACCGAGATGCGGGAAAGTGGACTAATCTACACCTGCCCGCCAGGGCAGCACGACGATCTCGCCATCTCATGCGCCATGCTGGCGTGGGCGGCACGGCATCGGCATTTGCCCGAGTGGGTTAGGATTTCGGAGCAATCACGCATCATCCGCAAGCGAAAGGCGCCAACGAGTTGGGCTGCATGGACCTGAGCATTGTCTTTGATGATGAAAGCTGCGGACGTGCCAACGCATGCGGAGGGCGGCTGTGATTGAGCAGGCCCTCGCATAAACATTCCCAGTTGCTGCGCGGTATCGAGCCTCGCAATTAGTAGCCCATTTGCTCAAACCGAATGGGCCCGCCCAACGCCACATCGGGTGTCGGACGGCCCCGCTGGTCGTTCCCAAGCACCCACTCGTGGGAGTTGCGTCATGAGTCTCGAATTCGCCGCTATCGCTTACCGCACGATCCGCGATCGGATCCGGGCGGAAGATCCCCAAATCGATGAACAGACCCTCGCCGACACGGTCGAGGGCCTGACCGACGTCCACGAGATTGTCGGAGCCATCGTGCGCGCGGCGCTGGCCGATGAAGCTCTGGCAACAGGGCTCAAGGGCCGTATCGCGGAGATGCAGGACCGTCTCGATCGGTTGCAAGATTGTGCCGCCAAGCGCCGGCAGATCGCCAAAGATGTGATGATCGAACTCGACATCAAAAAGATCACCGCGCCTGACTTTACCGTCAGCATCCGGCCGGGGATGCCCTCATTGCTCGTTATCGACGAGAAGGCAGTGCCCAGCATCTATTGGCAGCCGGTGGCTCCCAGGCTCAAGCGCGCTGGAGCTCCTCAGCGAGCTCAAACAGGGCAGCGAAATCACCGGCGTCACCCTCTCCAATCCGGAGCCGGTGTTGAGCGTGAGGACACGGTGATGGGCTTCTCAGCAAAACAGCTGCAGGCGCTGAGGCGTGGCCTCAGCAGCCGTCACGTCCGCACGCGCGAAGTGAATGGGCGCGAGCTCTCCTATATCGAAGGCTGGTACGCGATCTCGGAAGCCAACCGGATTTTTGGCTTTGATGGCTGGAACCGGGAAACCGTGGACACCCGTTGCGTCCTGGCACGTGAAAACCGGGGGTCATTCCTCGCCGTCTATGTCGCGAAGGTGCGCATCACCGTGCACGCCGACGGGGCGATTATTATTCGCGAGGGCCATGGCTCCGGCGAAGGTCGTGCTAACTCGCCCGGTGAGGTTCACGATACCGCATTTAAGGCGGCGGAGACCGATGCCACCAAGCGTGCCTTGGCCACCTTTGGCAAACCATTCGGGCTTGAGCTCTATCGGAAGGACAAGAAGGGCATGCTCGAACACTCACCCACACTGCAGCCGGCCACTGCAAATTCACCATCACAGCCGCGTGTCGGTTTACACCCCGACGACACCACACCAATTCCTCGGCCGTCGCATTACTATGGGCGCCGACACTTGGGCTCCATGACTGAACTCCTTCGGCGCGATCAGGCAAAAACCGAAGAACATGCTACAGCGGGCCCCAGTTTTAGCGCCCACCGCGGCCGCGTTGGCTCCGACGAAAATCGACAAAAGCCAGCTCGCGATCGCCGAACCCAAACGATTGCGAGACAAGGCACACCTGAAATTCGTGGCTTCGCAACCGTGTCTGGTCTGCGGGCGACAACCGTGCGATCCGCATCATCTTCGGTTTGCGCAACCGCGGGCGCTCGGGCTTAAGGTAAGTGACGAGTTCACTGTGCCGCTATGCCGAGGTCATCATCGACAACTGCACCAAGTTGGCAACGAAAAGACCTGGTGGGAAGACCTACAGATCAATGCACTGGAGATTGCAAAAGGTCTATGGGAGAAATCGCATTTTTCGACGGCGCAATTTCCATCCGCATAACGTCCGTTCTAGCTGGGTGGTAATTGTTAGTTGGTGATGGCCGCTTTCGGGGGAAGGGCGGACATCATCCGGACCGATCATAATGTCCGCTTATGACCCAAAGCGGGCATTTCCGCTTAGTGCTCGTCGCAAATTTGGACCGCGGGACCCGGACCCTTCCCCTTTGGGCAGTTTAACCCGGTCAAGATCGGTGTGACGATAGAGCCACCGGCATCGCGTTAATGCAAGGCGCGTGCTTTGCGTTGGAGATCCTGACCATGAAGATCACCCGAAAGTTATGGCTCGGTCTATTTGCGGTTGCCGCAATAGTCGCGAGCGCACCGGCAGGTGCACAACAGCAGCAGAAACCAAACATCCTCTTCATCATGGGTGACGACATCGGCTGGATGCAGCCGAGCATCTACCACCGCGGCCTGATGGTCGGGGAAACTCCCAACATCGATCGCATCGGCAACGAAGGTGCGATCTTCATGACATATTACGCCGAGCAGAGCTGCACGGCCGGCCGCAATGCCTTCTTCACCGGCATGAATCCGCTGCGCACCGGCCTGATCCCGCCGCAACTCCCCGGCAGCCCGTCTTATCTGCGGCCCGGCACTCCGGCGCTCGCCAAGTTCCTGCTCGACCTCGGATACAATACCGGCGAGTTCGGCAAGAACCATTTGGGCGACCATACCGATGCCCTGCCGACCGCACACGGCTTCCAGGAATTCTGGGGCTATTTATATCACCTGGATGCGATGCAGGGCGTGAGCTTCCCCGACATCAACAAGACCCCGACCCAGCAGACCGTTGCACCGCCGTGCCGGAACACGCCGATTCCCGGCGTGCCCGAGGTCCCCGGCGCGGTGGATCCAAAAACGACCATCTGTCTGACCCCGCCGCGTCCTGTGCTCGCGTGCAAATCCGACGGCAGCTCCAAGAACATGACATGCAAGGACGAGGGTCCGCTGACTCTGGAGCGGTCGAAAACGGTCGACGAGGAGATTTCAGCCAAGGTCATCGACTTCCTTGACCGCAACGATCCGCGCCGCACCAACAAGCCGTTCTTCGTCTGGTACAACCCGGCCCGCATGCACGTCACCACCGTGCTGTCGGACAAATACATGGCCATGGTGGGCGAGCCCGGCGGCAAGGACTGGGGTGTCAACGAAGCCGGAATGAAGCAGATGGACGACAATATCGGCCTCGTCCTTCAGAAAATCGAGCAAATGGGCCAGACCAACAACACGATCGTCGTGTTCACGACGGACAACGGCGCCGAGACCTTCACCTTCCCGGACGGCGGCACCACCCCGTTCAAGGGCTCAAAGATGAACACCTGGGAAGGCGGCATGCGCGCTCCGGCGGTCATGCGCTGGCCGGGCGTTATCAGGCCCGGGACCGTCAAGAACGATATCTTCGCGTCGCTCGACTGGCTGCCCACGCTGGTCGAAATCGCCGGCGGAGACAAGGGCGATGGGCTGAACAGGCGCATCATGACCGGCAGCTACCCAGGCATCGTCAAGACCAAGCTCGATGGCGTGAATCAGATCGAGTACCTTTCCGGACGTTCGGAAAAGTCGGCGCGCGATACCTTCTTCTACTATTCCAGCGCGCATCCGTCGGCGGTGCGCTACAAGAACTGGAAGATGTATTTCGCGATCGCGCCCGAAAACGCGACGGGTTTCCTCTTGCCGGGAGTTCAGACTCAGTTCGCAGCCGGCGTCGTAAACCTCAAGCGCGATCCATTCGAGACGTCGTGGGGCACGGAGAAAAAGGCGAATTTCTGGTTCAGCGGCGCGCTCGCCGGGCCGGTCACGGGTTACATCTACGACTGGAATCTGTTGCCCATCGGCCAGGCGCTGTGGCTCACGGAGCTGGAATCCTACAAGGCGTTTCCCCCCCTTCAGGATCCGGCGAGCTACAACCTCGATCAGGTCATGGAACAGCTCAAGAAGGCACCGACGCACCCGAGCCAGTAGCTTGGATGCTTGCGTAATGCGGGCGCGCAGCAATGGGCGCCCGCATCTCTTCCGGTCAGCGCTCTGGTTTGTCGTTCTGACTCGCACGCCGTCGGAACGAATGTCGAAGAACCCTTGATAACTGGCTCATCACAAAAGGTGCTCTGATGCATACCGTTCGAAACTTGCTTGCCATGCTCGTGCTTGCGATCGTTGTCGCCCCAGCATCGGCCCAATCGGGAAAGCCCTGGACGCAGGCCGGCATGCTGACCTGCAAACTCAATCCGAGCATTGGGTTCATCATCGTCGGGCATCAGTCCATGGAGTGCCGTTACGTTCCGGGCGCCGGTGGGCCGCCGCAGGGCTATGACGGCGCACTCAATACGGTCGGAGTCAGCCTCGGTGTCACAGCCGGTGGTGTTCTCAGTTGGGCAGTTCTCGCACCGACCGACGGAGTACCGGCCGGGGCCCTTGCAGGGGAATATGTCGGCGCATCCGCCGACGCCGCCTTCATTGCCGGCGTTGGCGCCAATGTTCTGATCGGCGGCTCCAACCGAACGGTCGCTCTGCAGCCCGTTTCGGTCGAGGGCTCGGTCGGGGCCAGTGTAAATGCGGGCGTTTCAGCGCTGAAATTGCGACCCGCGATCTGACAGAATGATGTATGCTGTGCGAGATTGTTGCCGCAAGCAGTGACACTTCTTTCGGGGGCTCAGCATGAGAACAGCCGGCGCGTTGGTCGTTACAGTATTCTTGGGTCTGCTCTCGAATTTTGCATTTGCAGACGATGTGCCAAAGCTGGATTTCACCAAGAGCTGTCGTACCGACGTTGCGGCCTATCCAGGAGGAGGCGGCAACAAGGCCTGCCTGACGGACGAGCAGAACGCCCGGAAGACGCTCGTCAAGCAATGGAAACAGTTTGGACAGGATAGCAGGACCCGCTGCACACGCATGGTCACCGACATGGTTGGCTCGCAAAGTTACGTCGAGCTGTTGACCTGTCTTCAGATGGCGAAGGACGTCCTGACGCTTCCCAAGCAATGAAGGTCTGATGGCCTCGGAGTCGTGGCGTGGCCAAGCGATACAAGCCATCAAAGGCAAGCCCACCGACGGACGAACGGCCCTTTGACCAATCCCAAAAGCGTTTTGCCTCAATGATTCGGATTGCGGCGACGAGCCTTGCCGCAGCGTTTGTTGTCGTTCTGACGTTCGGTCTATTCGCGCCCAAATGGCCACTGCTGCAGAGTTCTCAACAGGCGGTGCAACCAGCGGCGGAGTTCATCGGAAGTGAAACGTGCTCGGGGTGTCACCAGGCGCAGGCCGCATCTTGGAGCAATTCTCAGCACAAGCACGCCATGGATCATGCGACCGAGAAATCAGTGCTCGGCGACTTCACCGGCGCGACTTTCGATTATAACGGTGTGCGTTCACGCTTCTTCCGCGGCGACGGCAAGTATCTGGTTGAGACGGATGGGCCGGACGGAAAACTCGCGACATTCCAGATAAAATACACCTTCGGTATCGATCCGCTGCAGCAATATCTGATCGAATTTCCGGACGGACGCGTGCAGGCTCTCGCAATCGCCTGGGATGCGCGTCCCAAGGAAAAGGGCGGGCAACGGTGGTTCCATCTCTATCCCGATGAAAAAATCGGCCACGACGACGTTCTGCATTGGACCAAGCTCAATCAGAATTGGAACTTCATGTGCGCCGAGTGTCATTCGACCGGCTTACGCAAGAACTACGACGCCGAGCGCGACCGCTATGCAACGACGTGGTCTGAAATCAGCGTGGGCTGCGAAGCTTGCCACGGACAAGGGTCCAATCACGTTGCCTGGGCCCGCGCGCAGCAGAGCTGGTGGCCGTTCGGCCGACAAGAGGATCGCAGCAAAGGCTTGCTCGCTCGCCTGGACGAGCGGGAAGGGGTCATATGGACGCACGATCCGTCCAGCGGGAATGTGCGCCGCAATCTTCCAGTCAATGTCATACGGACAGAAGTTGAAACCTGCGGCCGCTGCCATGCGCGCCGTAGCGAGATATCCGAGAAATGGGTGCCGGGGCGCTGGCTTCAGGACACGCACGCGATTGCCGCGCCGCTTGCGAGAGATGTCTATTGGCCCGACGGGCAAATGCGGGACGTCGCCGAAGCCTATAACTATGTTCCGTTCAAGCAGAGCAAGATGTTTGCGGCAGGCGTGACCTGCAGCAATTGCCACGACCCTCACAGCGGTAAGCAGAGAATTGCGGGGGATGGCGTCTGTCTCCAGTGCCACGCGACCGAAGTCTACGACGGTGCAAAGCACAGCCGTCATCGGCAAGCGAATGCCGCGCCCAATTGCGTTTCGTGCCACATGCCGGCGCGCACATACATGGTGGTCGACTCCCGCCACGATCACAGCCTGCGGGTTCCGCGGCCGGATTTGTCCGTGAAGTACGGCACGCCAAACGCCTGCAACGATTGCCACTCCGATAAGACGGCGCAATGGGCTGCGGATGCCGTCGACCGCTGGTTCGGACCGGCTCGCAAGGGGTTTCAGACTTACGCAGATGCCTTCGCGGCCGCTTCGGCCAATCGTGCCGATGCCGGTCAACTTCTTGCTTCCGTCGCCGGCGACCCGAATGCGCCCAACGTCGCGCGCGCGGCCGCGCTCGTCGAGCTTGCACCTTACATCTCGCCCGCGAATGCCGACCTGGCGCGCCGGGGCCTCGCCGATTCCGACCCGATGGTCCGGATCGCTGCCATGGACATGCTTGCAGCCGTGCCTGCTACGCAAGTCTGGCCCTTGGCCGCGCCGCTCCTGTCCGATCCGGTGCTCGGCGTTCGCACTCGAGCGGCCAGTCTGCTTGCCGCAGTCCCGACGGAACGCCAGCCGCAGGCTGATCGTGAACGCTTCGAGCGGGCCGCGGCTGAGTTTGTTGCGGCAGTCCGGCTCAATGCCGACCGCCCGGAGGACCGTTCGTCGCTTGCAAATTTCTATGCGCGACGGGGTCTCACCAACGAGGCGGAGGCGGAATATAAGGCGGTCCTCCGGCTAAGCCCTCAGTACACCGTGGCGGCAATCAATCTCGCGGACCTGTATCGGCAGCTAAACCGCGACGGAGATGGAGAAAACACCCTTCGGTTGGCTATCGCCAGTTCACCTCAGGATGCCGGGCTGCACTACGCCCTCGGTCTGACCCTCAATCGCCTCAAACGAACCGATGACTCACTTGCTGAACTTCGCCGCGCTGCCGAACTTGATCCGAGCAATGCACGGTATGCCTATGTCTATGCCGTTGGTCTCCACTCGGCAGGACGTGTAGGCGACTCGATCGCGGTTCTTAAAGAGAACGTGGACAAGCATCCTGCGGACCGCGACTCATTGCTGGCGCTTGTCACGTTTAATCGCGATAACGGAGATATTGCAGCAGCTTTGGCCTATGCCGAACGTTTGGCGCAGATCGATCCCGGCGACCGGCGGATTTCAGAATTAATCGCGACGCTCAAGCGTCAGCTTGAATCAGCGCCCCGATAGAGAAGTAACAGGGGTTCCGATCATCCTTGCCTGAGGCATTGCCGTCGTGCAGCCACTTGCGCGTGTTGGCCTATGGTCCAATTCAGCAGACACACAACGAAACTAGAATAGCGGCGGTGGGGCTGGTCTCATCCGCAGCATTTGCAATGACGGATAGTTGTCGGGGGTGTTCAGTACGAGCGCATATTGCTGCGGTCATCGCATCGCTTTGCCTGATCGGCCAGGCAAGCGCCGCCGATCAGCGCCGCCGCATTTATTTTCTGGAGAGCCTTTCACCGGCGCTCCCCGCTGCCGTCCGCACCATCGACGCCTTCAAAAAGCGGCTCAGTGAGACGACGAACGAGCAGTTTGAGATCTTCGTCGACTACATGGAGCTGGTCCGGCTGCCGAGCCAGGCGCACATCGATCGCACGGTGCAATATCTTTCCGGAAAATACGCCGAAGCGCCCCCCGACTTGCTGGTAACTTTAGGGCGAGCCGCAGCGCCGTTCATGGTCAAGAACCGCGAGGCGGTTGCATCTCACGTGCCGCTCATTCTTGTCAGTGTGCCGTCGCTCGACGCCAAGGAAAGTGGCTTGGACAACGTCTTCTGGGTCAACGCGGAATACAATTTTTCAAAAACTCTGGAGCTTGCGCAACAGTTGCAGCCGGCCGCGCGGCATCTTGTCGTCGTGGGCGGTGCGGGTGCGTACGACCAGCGATGGCTGAATGACGTGCGCCGGGAATTGCAGCCATATAGCGAACGCTACGATACAAAATACATCGTTGGCCGGTCCTACGAGGACACTTTGAAGGAGGTCTCACAGTTACCGAAAAACACGATTGTCATCATGTCATTCTTCTTCGTTGATGGTTCGGACCAGACGTACTCTTCGCCCAAAGTCGCCGCTGATGTGGCGCGGGCTTCGTCGGCGCCCGTGTATTCGCCGATCAGCACCAATCTGGGTGAGGGCATCGTGGGCGGATACATGGACAGTTGGGAGGATCACGGCATCGCCGCCGCCGATGTGGCCTTGCAGATTCTGGCAGGCAAACCGCCCGAAACGATTCAGCGCGACAACAAGCCCCGGCAGGCATACCACGTCGACGCGCGGCAGTTGACGCGGTGGAACATTGGCAGCGCACGAATTCCGGCCGGGTCGGAAGTCCACTATCGTGAATTCAATGTGTGGGAACGGTATCGCTGGGAGATCATTGCTATTGTCGCGACCGTAATCCTGCAGGCCGCGGTCATCACGGGATTGTTTTTCGAGCGCCGCCGCCGCCGAAATGCAGAGCTCGAATTGCGTGAGCGGCTGATGGAGGTCATCCACCTGAACCGCACGGCGGTTGCGGGAGCGCTGTCGGCGTCCGTGGCGCACGAACTCAACCAGCCTTTGGGTGCCATCCAGAGCTACGCGGAGGCTGCGCTGCTCTATCTTCAGGCCGACCCGCCGAACGTCGCACGCGCTCACGATATCCTCGGTAATATCCTTCGGGACGATCAGCGCGCGGCAAAAATCATCGCGCATCTCCGCAGCCTGTTGAAGAAGCGAAACCAGAGCGAACTGCAGGAATTCGATTTGACCGATGTTGTGGACGATACGGTGCAGATTGTCCGCCCGGAGGCCCGGAAAAAGGGAATCGACCTAACGGCCATGAATACGGGGTTTCCGCTGCCCGTCCGAGGCGATCGTATTCAGGTGCAGCAGGTGCTTATGAATCTCGCCATGAACGGGCTCGACGCCATGCATGATTGCAGGCCGGGGGAAGCCAAGATGTTGATCAGCACCGCATTGGTCGACGGCTCCGCAGTTCGCGTTTCGGTGGCGGATTCAGGAACTGGTGTCCCGCCGAACAAGCTCAACGAGATCTTCGACGCCTTTTACACGACGAAGGGGCAAGGCACAGGGCTCGGCCTCTCGATAGCCCGGACAATCGTGGAAACTTACGGCGGCAAGATATGGGCCGAAAATCGCCCGGGCGGGGGAGCCACGTTTTTTTTCACGATGCCATTGTCCAAAGCGACTGCATGACGACAGAGCTGCCGGTGCCACTTGCGGCCTGTGCTGAATTGGTCCTATCGACACATTATGAGCGCGGTCGTCGCGGTTGACGGCGAGAAATTCGACACCCAGGTGCCGCTCATCATTGTCGGCGCTGGGGCTGCAGGGCTGTGCGCAGCGCTGGCGGCGAAGGAAGGCGGCATCGACGCCGTGGTCATCGAGCGGGACGACGTGCCATCCGGCTCCACGGCACTTTCAGCGGGCCTCATCCCGGCTGCCGGTACGCGTTTCCAGCGCGAGAAGGGAATCGCTGATAGCCCTGCGGTGTTCGCGGCCGATATCCAACGCAAGGCAAAGGGTGAGGGCGATCGTTCCGTCGTCGACGTCGTGGCGGCGCGCGCGGGCCCGTTGGTCGAGTGGCTATCGGATCGCTACGGCCTGCCTTTCGAGGTGGTCGATAACTTCAATTATCCGGGTCATTCGGCCATGCGCATGCATGGCCTGCCGAGCCGGACCGGTCGCGAGCTGATCGACCGGCTGCGCAATGCCGCGGAAGCAAACGACATCGTCATCCTTGCGAAAAGTACGGCCCAGCGTCTTTTTGCGGATTCCGAAAGTCGCATTCGCGGCGTGGAGGTCGTTCATCGCGACGGCACGTCCGAGCGCATCGGCTGCAAGGCCATGGTCCTCGCCTGCAACGGCTTTGGTGGAAATCCGGAGCTCGTCGGCCGCTACATTCCGGATATGGCGGGGGCGCTCTATTTCGGCCATCCGGGCAACCAAGGCGATGCCGTTATCTGGGGCGACGCGCTCGGCGCGCAACTCTCTCACCTTGGCGCCTACCAAGGTCACGGATCAGTCGCGACACCGCACAACATCCTGATCACCTGGGCAACGATCATGCAGGGTGGCATTCAGGTCAACGGCGAAGGCCGGCGCTTTTGCGACGAGACGCGCGGCTACTCGGAACAGGCAGCGGAAGTTCTGCGGCAACCGGGTGGGTTTGCATGGACCGTGTTCGATGCGCGCATTGCCGCGGTGGCGCGACAGTTCGATGATTTTCAAAATGCTGAACGCGCGGGCGCGATTCTTACCGCGAATACGATTGAAGGGCTTGTGGGCGACATGCGTACGCCCTTTGCGGCCTTCGCAGCGGAATGGAATGAGGTCGAGAATCTAAAATTGGCCAACGGGCAGGATCGCTATGGGCGCCCCTTTAGGGCCGAACAGGCGTGCAAGCCGCCGTTCCATGCAGTCAAAGTAACCGGCGCGCTGTTTCACACCCAGGGCGGGCTCGCGATCGATTCTAAAGGCCGCGTCAGGCGCAAGGACGGAGGAAGCTTTCCCAACCTGTTTGCAGCGGGCGGCGCGGCCGCCGGCGTGTCGGGCTCGACCGCGGCGGGTTATCTGTCCGGCAACGGTCTTTTGACGGCCACCGTTCTCGGCCGCTTGACGGGACAAACTGCGGCGGAGCAAATACAGTGTTGATGCGGCGGCCGGCTGCCTTAGGGCGGCGCGCTACCGTTCTCCCAAGGCGCCGGTAGCTCAGCTGGATAGAGCACCAGACTTCGAATCTGGGGGTCAGGGGTTCGAATCCCTTCCGGCGCGCCAAGATGTTCATTGATAATTGGGAACTTTCCTCAATTTTATCAAGCGCAATCTGCCCAGCAACTCGGCTTGGGCAGACCCTGGGCAGATCGGCAGAGGACAGCCGCAGCGGTCATCACAACATCAAGCTGGCGATCGGATAACGAGATCATGTCTTGCGCTCCCGATTCCATGGATTGTCCGGATCGAAATACGAGATTGAAATAGAGAGACCGCCGCGAGGCGGTCTTTCTGTTAGTCATGTCCGCTTATGGCCCATAGCCGACATTGCTAGTTGCATTGCACATGTCTGCTGTTGGGGGGAAAGCGGACACGGCTATTTGCGGCATGTCTGCTTTTGCGGTCGCTATTGGGGGTAAAGCGGACATCGCTTTTTGCAGCGCAAGCGCATATGTCTGCTAATGATCCAAAGCGGACATGTCAGCTGCCGCAACAAGGAGCTCTTTTTCGAACGTCGCGTGCTTCGCTCGGTATTCGCTCAACGAAAATAAAACGCGCGTAAAATTACTCCACCTGACTACCTGCTGTGTCAAATTTTATATTTATTGGGCCAAGGTCCAATTTTTTACGTGTTCGCGAAAGCTTTAATTTCACCACGTGTCCCGATGCACGACTCTAACAAAAGCAATTTGGGAGGAGTGCTATGCTAAAAATCGCAACAACTTTCTGTGCAATCGTTATCGCCGTCTCCGCTTTTTCAACCTCTGCCGACGCGCGCTGGGCCGGAGGCGGTGTCCGCATGGGTGGATTTAGTGGCGCCCGCATGGGCGGGTGGAGCGGTGCCCGCATGGGGTGGAGTGGTGCTCGCTTTGCTGGCCCTGCGAGATTCGCTGGTCCGGCCAGGTTCGCTGGTCCAGGCAGGGTTGCTTGGGCGGGCAGAGGCGCTTGGGCCGGAAGAGGAGTCTGGGCAGGCAGATGGGCAGGCGGCAGATGGGCCGGCTGGCGCGGTGGTCGCTGGTGGCCGTGGTGGGGTGTCGGCGCCGGCGTCGCACTGGCCGCCGGGTGGCCCTACTACGGCGGCTACGGTTACGACGATTGTGTCCAGTGGAGGCCTGATTGGGGCTGGGTGAACGTCTGCAGCGGTCCGTACGGCGGTTACTGGTGATGTCCTGAGACGGGAACAAACGTTACGTTGAGAGCCGGTCGCCTCCCAGTGGTGCTTGGCCTCAACCGGCGGTCGGGTGCTCGCGCATCCGACCGCTGCGCATTCGTGGACGATCAAGTTCGACCATTTGCGGCATGTCTGCTTTTGCGGTCGCTATTCAGGGTAAAGCGGACATAACGTTTTGCGCTGCAAATGTCCGCTAGTGACCCAAAGCGGACATCGTCAGTAGAGGGTCGTCGTTCAAACCGGCTTCTGCTATGATGATGATCCAGTGGGCACGGGATATTGCCTTGCGCAAAATAGCATCGGTATTGATGGCCTTATCGTTTCTGACGTGCGCGCCAACAAAATTGGTCGCAGGCGATGAGCCATTTGGTCTGGAGAAAGTCGTCGCGCCCGAAAGCCACAACACCGTGGCCGAATGGCGAAAGCTAATGGCCAACGTCGCGTCCGCCAAACGGGAGCTTGAGAAATGTCTTGCGGAAGCGGATCGTTGTAGCGCGTCTCAAAAGCGGTTTGTGGCCCTAATCAAAGAGGCCAAAGGTCGTCATGGCCGCGCCAAAATCGAACTCGTCAACGAACGCATTAATGGTCAGGTCCGCTACGCGCCGGACCAGGCGCAGTGGGGCACCGCTGACAAGTGGACGCTTCCCGTTACTGCCAGCGAGGATGGTTCAGTGAACAGAGGAGCGGGCGACTGCGAGGACTATGCGCTTGCCAAATACGTGGCGCTGCATCAGGCCGGAGTGCCCGACGAAAGTTTGCGCATGGTGTTAGTGCACGACAAGGCCGTTCGCGAGGATCACGCCGTTCTTGCCGTACGCGACGACAGCAAATGGCTCATTCTCGACAATCGTTGGAATAAACCGATCGAAGATACCGAGCTCACGCGGTTTACACCGCTTTTCGTTGTCGAAAAAACCGGCGTAAAACGCCTGGCGAAAGCATTCCGTTTAAACGACCGAATGACTATCGCACCATCTCCAGTGCCTGCGAGCAAAGCTGGTTCTCAGCAATAGGACAGTGAACCAAGGTCCAGCGTTCCAACCGGCTGCACATGTCCGCTTTCGGGGGAGAACCCAAAGCGGACATCGGCGCATTACGACCGGGGATGCTCGACGCGGTTTCCATTTGCATCCAGTACGATGTTGGTGGCAGCTATATTTTCTGCACCGATGATTTGCATCATCGCCAACACAATGGCCGCTATGAGAATTACTTTTCTAAACGTTTGCAACGAAGCTCTCGTCAGAAACAACACGGCACGCCTTTAGGCGATCACACGCTTCGCATTTGAACACTTGCGTGAGCGTGTATCCGTCGCGTGTATGCACTTCTAGGTCAGAATGCCACGCCATTGGTTGCTCGCATTTCGAGCAACTGGGCCGTTGGATTGCATCGCGCATCGGGTACTCCACTGTCTGCAGGCGAGCCCGGGACGGTCTACGCGACTTTCCCGACCGCAGTTTCGATGTGTTCACACCTAGGGCAAACGAAAGTAAGTAGCTCGTAGCCGGGGCGCTCTGCTTCTATTCCAAATAGGTGTGTCGCTGTTCCGCAGTCGGAACAGTTTGGTCGCTTAATGGAATCGGAGTGCAGAGTGGCTGGTTGGTAAAGAATCATCGGCATTGGGCCTTTGTTGATTATTCTGGTGCGTGTCTCTCTCGACATGCCTGGTCCTATTTTTTGAACTTGACCGTCACCGTTTCGGAATGGTCGCATCGCGGACATTCAAAGGTGCGTTGATCGTAGTCAGGCCTGTCAGTTGGCTCGATGCGAGCAAGCCACATTCCCTCACCGCATTTGAGGCATGGCGGTTTTTCAATCAGCTCGGACGGATTATGGAGATAAGATTGCTTCATGACGCACTCTCCCGTTACCTAGCTCAGGCGGGAGTGCGATTGGTCTCTCAGCCACCGACGCCTGGGACAGAGCCGCGGTCGATGATGCTTAAACGGTGCGCTCAATCCACGACAGAGTCGATCCGCGAAAGACTTGAGACCCGTAAAAGGCATCGGTTGAGTAAGTGGAACTCGGGGCAAAATAGCCCCGTAATATCAATGGCGTTTCGCTTCGAACTGCGTGCGTAGCTGAACGCCCAAAAATAAATTGAGTCGGTTTCGGATCATCTCCGAAATCAGCCTCTGAGGCTTGGCGGGATGTCCGCTTATGGCCCGAAGCAGACATGAGCTACTGCATCGCACACGTCCGCTTTCAGGGGTAAAGCAGACATGGGCTGGTGCACCGCAAATGTCCGCTAATGACCCAAAGCGGACATTGCTCGCCTGCCAGCACGTCTTCTAAAATTGCCTGGACACAAATTTTTCCCGCTCGTTGTACGGAACTTCGGTGGTGCCCTTTGTTTTAGCTGCAATCCTCCTAAGATACTTTTTCATCTCATGGTCTTTCAAATCCGCAAACGAAATTGAGCGCCAAAACTCGCCCAATGAAAGCCGATTCGCGTCGTGGGAGGGGAGATAAACAATATTCCGCCCTTCAAGGAGGATCACCTCGGGACCAACATGCTCATAGGGTCCAAATCTTGGATCTGTTGCAGTCGCGGGCGGCACCATAGGTACGATATCGTTCTCATCGACAACCCGCGCCAGCGGCAGGAAACTCAGCCGTTTTACGCCATCGGCGGTCGTGAATCGTGGCTGTCCAAACGTCACCACACGAACAACTTCCACGCCGTCCTCAATCAGGTAGATCGTTAGAATGGCCGCGACAGCTCCGCCAAGAGAATGGCCGGTCACATAAGTCTTATAGCCAGGCTTCAAGCAGGGATTCACATCGTCATATATCGCTCGAGCCGCTAGATCGAAACCGGCATGCACCGGAATGCCGGTCTTGCGGTCTTCGCGCACTCTGATTCTAAAATCCTCAGAAAAGTTCTCGTCGTTTGCTGTTCCACGTACCGTGATGAACTGCGTACGGGTCTTGTCATTCCGTTCCAGAAAATACCTCACATCGGTCTGGCCCGGCGAGTTGATACGAACCGTTAAAGGATATTTTGAGCGGATAACAGATTTAGCTGCATAAGCAGCGCTTGCTCTCTCAGCGTAGGTATAGAGTTCGCCGAAGTTTATATTTTCAGGGGTAATCTTTGAGCCAATGCTCTGCAGCTCAGTTGTTGATATCCCAACACATGCCGTAAGCAGCGAAACAGAGGTCGCCAAACTCGCCAGAAAAAAGATGTGGCGCTGTCTAATCAACTTGACCCGGCTAACTGGTCCATCAACTGATGGAATTCTCCGAAGCAACACCTCATAACGCGATTCAGAGGCCGCACGGTATTGCCCCAAGGGGCAATAACTGCAACGAACAGAACAATATGACACTCAGCCCACGCCACCTCGCCGACGCATGCACCGGCTCACGCAAGAGGAGTGGGCGCGATGGCCAATGCACATCACGCGTTTGCAATAATCGGGAATCTGTTGCGATCGATGGTACGCCGTTGCTGGGTGCTCCTGTGCCGTTTTTATGCCCCTTCGGGCAATACCGTCGCCCAAAATGTTTGCGCTAAAATTGCGCCGTCAGACGCCGAAGTTGCAACGATAACACCATGAGGTGGTCAAATGCGTATGTCATTAATTTTCGGAATCTGCGCCGCGTTCCTCTTCACCCTGCACACTGGCGTCTCACACGCTCAGACGAGTTATACTGGGTATAGAAGTCCAAAGTCGGAGACGGCCTGCTACAAGTGCTGTAGACGCTGGCAAGCCAGGATGGGTTGGTCAGGGGCCAGACTCGAAGCATGCTCGCAAAAGTGCATGATCGGGACGGGCCGTAACTGCTGACCGCAATTCCTATCCTTACGATACGTCCGACCGGCGATCAGACCGCGTAAGCCTGAGCCGTTGGACCGAAGGACACACCAGCAAGAGCAGCGACAGCAGCAAAGGTCAGGCGATGTCGCCAACGCCACAGAACACAGGCGATGATAGAATGCGTTTATTGCTTTCGGGTGCCGTTATCATCGGGTTGTTTGGAACGATACCAGAGCCCGCATCCGCTCAATTTTATGGACCGGGACCGTGGTGTGCGGTGACAAACCAAGGCATCGGCGATTTTTACTGGGATTGTCAGTTTTGGTCCCTTCAGCATTGCGCATCTAACGTGATTGCCGGTAATCGCGGTTTCTGTAATCAGAATCCGAGTTTCGTTCCGGGCCCGAGAGATCGCAGATATCGGCGATCTTACCGCTATTAGTCTGGTTAGATTTCGAGCTCCTGGATCTATCGTCGCGGGCCATAGAGAGGAATTTGATGCAGTTCGTCAGTGATTACATGAAAGCTATAGATTTTATTGCTTTAGCGGCGCTCGTCGTTATCGGTGTCGTTTCATTCTATCGTCAGGGGTCTATTTTGCTTTTGGTTGCAGCAATCGTCGTAGCCATTTGGGGTGCAAGTCGCGTGTTTGGTCTCTTCTGACGGATCGTTACAGTTCGTGGCGATCCAGTACGATCAAGTGATGATTGGAGATGTCAAATGGTGCACATTGGAATCGCCGCCACATCTGCATTCAAAGACGTATCGCCTTTGTCGGTATCGCTTCGCCGATGGAAGCGCCTCGCTTTCGCGCTCCTGCTGAGTGGCCTATTCATGTGCCTGCCTGCTCGCGGCCACGCGGCCGGCCTCGACTGCCCCGAAACGGGTCCGGGTG
>Ga0070690_100000315_pt1 | contig 24889 bp, 23 predicted proteins | sample KBSS33HmetaG_FD_64671 | JGI IMG/M metagenome (GOLD analysis project Ga0070690, IMG submission 64671) | Switchgrass rhizosphere microbial communities from Kellogg Biological Station, Michigan, USA - KBS S3-3H metaG | ecosystem: Host-associated > Plants > Roots > Rhizosphere ... | reverse complement strand
TGGCGCCGACCCTCCCGTTGATGCCGTAAGACACGTCCGTGATATGCGTCCGTCGAATGATCACGTTGGTCGCATTCGTCACTGCAATGCCCCAGACGCTCGAGCGAATCGTCAGGTCTTCAAGATGGACATGAGCCCCGGCAATGCGCACACCGTACTCTGCACCAGGGGAGTCGATCGTTGTTCCCTCGCGACTGGACCCCTTGACCACGATCGGATCTTCTTCCGTGCCCTTCCCCTCTATATGGAACGGCCCGTGATACCGTCCTCTGCCGAGCGTGATGACATCGCCCGATGTGGCTCGTGCCAGCGCGTTGGACAGCGCCTCATCGGAATCAACGTGCACGACGCGTGGAGATCGGGGTGCCTCGCGAGGCAGCGTCCGCGTCGTGGCCTTGACCGTTCGCATCGCCGTTCCCCCGTCCGGATCTTCGATCATCAAGCGCACCTCATAGGCGGAGCCCGGGCTCAAATCAAATATGCTGCCTGCGAACTGCTCTGCAATTGGAAATGAGGTGGGAACCATTTGCGACAGCGTGTCGGTGCGCACTCGTTGCAGCGGCAGCGCCTCTCTCCACGTCTCTGAATCGACGTTCCGGTAGGCGACCCGGACGGAAGCGTCGAAATCCTGATCGCCATCGAGGATTGGCAAACTCAGGCCAATCGTGTGCGGGGTGGAGGGATCGATCTCGACGTCACCGACGGCGATGGGGTGGACGGCGGACGGGGGAAACCACGAACAGCCGCACGACATGATGAGAGCACACAGCTGGAGGCCAAGTTTTTTCATGAAGGCGCAGCATGCCGAGAGACCGTAGACGCTCCTACTGGGCAAATCCCTTGCGGACAGGTAATTTAATTTACGACGGGAGTAGCCGACGGTCCGACCGCAGGCACTCGTCGTTTGCCGAGCGTGAGGTTGGTGGAAAACTCCATGATACTGCGAGGGATGAACCCCTGTTGTGCCTCCGCTAAGCGATCACCCATCGTCGTGATCATGCGGTGCGTTGAGAAGAGCGCGGACCGCTTGCGAAAGAACTTGCCGTTCAGTTCAAACACGACATTGGGTTCATACAAAGTAATAGTATCGACAAGATGATAGTAACCATCCATTCCAAGATACTGGACCCATTGACAGTTCAGGAAATGAGTGAGTGTCACTCCCTGTTCAGGCCTCACCCATCCTTGACGGACGAATTCGGCACTCCAGAAATCCCTCCATGACGAATCGGCCTTCCCACACTGCTCATCCAGCTCCGGATTTAACTCAATCTTCGGCGTGCTGTCGAGGCCTTCGGTCGGACGCTTCTCGGGAGCAGAAGAGACATTCATCGCCTTGGCAAAGGCGGCATTCGCAGCCGCCTTGTCCTTCTCGGACCAGTTACTCACCGGCCATGGCGTCTCATCGATCGTCTTGCCGGTCGCGATATCCTTAAAGGAGCTTGTTAGGAGGTCGGTAATGGCCGTTTGCAAATCTGCACGTGTCTCGTCGCCCATGACTTGTTTGCGGAGTGCGCGATCTTCGTTCACATCGTTGAAATAAATGGTGTTCACCGGTGCCGCGATGACCGGATGGAACTTGCCATGGCGCCACGCCGCTGCCCGAACGAAAAACTCCACCGAAACGGTCAGCGTATGGGCGTGGAAGCCTTCCTCGGTATTATAGGTACCGCCGGGCACGAATTGATCGCGATAGGTGTCCGTCCTTGTAAAGTCGGATAGCAGTTCTTCGACCGATACTTGAAGCGCAACCGCCGAACTCGGCTTGACCAAGATGTGATAGAAGTCGAGGAGCTTCACGACATAACTTCTCAGCTCCGCCTCAGGGATGTATTTCGCCAGGGTGGGCGATGAAACCACCGTCAAGGAGACCTCTTTCACCTCTTGCAAAAACTGGCTCGCGGTGATGTACACGGCTTCAGAAAAGGCCTTCCCTCCTTGCAACGCCGCCACGGGGGCCGTCTTCTCCGGGGGCAGCGCATCTGCACTGGCCACAGCTGGCTTGTCCATCCGCGGCATGATCTTGGGCGTGTTATACGCATAGCCCGTTGCCTCGCTGCCCCCAAGGATCTTGGCCGCGAGTCGTTTGGCATGCTCGAGCGCTGCCTCCTCGGGAATGCCAGAGACGATGACGGCCACCGAAATCATACCGGCTTTATAGGCGGACAACTCACCGCCGTGCCCTTGATACCAACTCCAGATCGCGCCATCGCCGAAGTTCGGCAGATTCTTGGAGGTCCGGGTGGGCATCGGATTGTCGGCCATATTCTTCCATTTATCAGCCAGCTCGTTCGCCTGTGGTGCGGGATTGGTATGGGCGGTAATTCTGACCTGCTTATTCTTCGGAGGTTTATTCGTCCATCCGCTTTCCACGTACCAGCAGTCGAAGGGGTTAATGCTTCTGAGGTCTGCCGGCTGTCCCATAATGGCTTCCGCCTCGGTCTTAGTCAGCACCTCGCAGGGCTTCTTTTCAGGCGGCGGCGCGATCGGCAGGACATTGCCCTGCGCGAGGCAGACCGAGCCGGCGGCCGTCATGATTCCCATGATGCCCAACAGAATGGTGAATCGTCTCTTTGCTCCCATGTACATTAGAGAGCCGGTCGGTTCTTTTGAGCTCCTGCTTTTTCTTGATTCTCTCGCCTCTTGGCCGCCTCCATGAGAAATGTGTGCGAGGCGTCTGTCGCGCTCCGATGCAGCGGACCATTGCCGATCACGACCGTGAGTGCGCCGACCACGCCCGGCGCGGAGATTCCAATCGATTGCGCAGAATACAGGCGCGCGTGGATGATGTTGTGGCTCGCGCACTGCTCGCCCAGGTAGGCCCCCACGACCGCCATGTAGCCCTCTTCAAGCCCTTTTTTGACTTGACCCGCGTTGATCTGTATCTCATGGCCCATGCCCGGCGCAGTTGCACCTTCATAGGCAGATGAACTGAACGTCGCGTTCCCCCGGCACTGATTGAGCAGCTCATTTTCATATCCTTGATTATTCGTCTGTTCTTTCAGCCGGTTGCCTTGCGCGTCATCCACCCAGTACAGGTCCTGGACCCCGGGTGCATTGAGGTTGGTTGCAGCGTTTGCATGGCTGATGGGACCGTATTTTTTCTCCAAATCGGCGATCAGGGCCTGCTGGGATGGCGCCGTCTCTTTCGTGAACAGGATGAAGCGGTTGACCTTGGTCACAACCTGCGGGTTCGGCGGCATCGTGAGCGCGACATAGATTTTTTCAGCACCAGGCTGCACACCGCTCTTTCGGACCAGCACCTCATTGATGGCATAGACGCCGTAGATCAGCGGGTCTGGGAGGACATCGTATTTGATGGTCTCAGGTTTGAACTGGAACCCGCGTGCCTTGAGGATCGCAGCCGCCTCCTTGGCCGGCATGCCGAGTTTGATGCCCAGCACATCATACTTACCGACCCGCTTCGCAATCGCCGCCGTGGCCTCCGGCGTACAACAGCCGCCAGGCGCGTCGGCTTGAGCGCCAGCACTTGGAACCGGGGCTTGGGGAGAAGAGGCTTGCGGCTCCGCCGTTGGCTGCGGTGATTGCTGTTGTATGGGCGCCTGCCTGCGTTGCGGTTGCGAGGGTTGCTGCTGTTGAGATTTCTCTTCGCCCGCCTTGTTCATCTTGTCCATCTGTTCTTGCGCAGCCTGGTCGGCAGCCTTGAACATCTTGTCGATGAGATCGTCCGCGGCCATCGTGCGGCCGACCAGCAGGGTGACGGTGACTAACCCGACTGCCAACATATACCTCGCTGTCGTCCGCATGGTCATCCTCCGGATGAAGTTGTGTCCACTACCCTGGATTCGTTCCTCATCATCGTCTCGCGCCGTTCACAAGAATTGCGGTCGTGTCTGGTTACAGCTTCGGTTTCTCCTGCTGCCTGGCTTTCTCGAGATCCTGCTGGTGCTGGCCCGCGGCAATGTCCTTCTTCCATTTCAGCGTCGCTTCTGATGCCTGCAACACGAACGGCATGCTCACCACCTCCAGCAGCATCTGGCTGTACAATTCCGGTGGAACCGACTCTGAGACCGTGGCGTACACGGCCGTAAAGTGCGCATAACACCAATCATTCTGGGGGTTTTGGCCCTTATAGTGTTCCGCATAGACCTCGATAAGGCCCAGATTGGCCGGACTACCTGCGCCTGAGGTGCATGTCGCGAGGTTCAGCATTCTGTTGTATTCCGAGGTACTGCCTCCTGGACCCGCCGGCAAAGGAGCTGGGCGCCCCTGCTCATCGAAGAGCCACAGCAGATTTTGGATTTTGCTGTCGTCCGCCGCCGGCTTGCCCATGTTCACGTTGGTGAGCGTTTCTTTGCCGTACTTCTCGCGTAACGACGCCAAGAGCGTGGGCTTTGGAATGCCTTTACCAGGAAAGTAGTGCTGGCGATCCACCCGCCACACGGCTTGCTTGTTCGGCGGCAAGGTGACATCGACCGTGACCTGATCACCCTCCATGCCCATCGAGATTTGCTCTGCCGGAGTTGACGAAAACGAGGTAATGACCGGCTTGTCGATGGTCGGCAGGTTGGTCGACTGCACTTGGACTTTATTCTTGGGTAACGCGGCCTGAAGCTTGGCATGAGCTTCTCGCGCCGGCATCCCCAACTGAATGCCCAGGATGTCGGGCAAGCCCCCCGCTTCCCCATAACCACTCCATGCAGTCACTATGGCAGCCACCAGCGTCAGCTGCCTCACTATGCGATTCGGCATGCCGTCCTCCTTTCAGTCGAGATCAGATTCCCGCTTAGAACTTGGGCACGGCGCCCTTATCAGCTCCGGCCCCCGGCGGCGACATCGACGCCGGAACGATCCCGCTTCCGGCCGGATAGGTCTCTTTCAAGGCCTGGGCGACGGCATCGGCCACAGGAATGTCCTTCTGGCTATGGTCGGTGATCGCGTCGTATCGAGCCTGAGTCGTCTCGACCGGCATGCGCCGGTTGTACTCGTTGGTGATCTCTTCCGCGATCTTTCCGATTGCTGCGCTCAAGGCTCGGCGCAAGTCGCCACCGCTAATATCAAAACTCTTGCCGATGTAGGGTTCCGCAACCCGACGGGCCACCACTTCAGCGTTCCGATAGTAATGCTCCGAGATCTGCCGATGTCCTTCCTCGTGTTCCGCAGTCCACTTCTGTGGATTGTTGGGTAGCCAGATCGTGATGTTCAATTGAAGCGTCACTTTAATCTTGTTGATGGTCGCCTTCGCGTGGGTGGCGTCGGTCATCTGAGCCTGTGAACCAACCGCCGCATCGGAAAGAAAATCGCCTGCGCAGACAGCTTCTTCAATCCCCGTCAAAGGTGGCCGCTCTCGTGGCGGGCGCTTCGGGTCAAAGTACCGGGTCCCTATTTGCGCCGGCATTTTCACAACTTCCACCTGCGGCTGCTCCGCCTGGACGGAAGCCGTACCAACGACCAGTGACACTACCCCAATCACCCACCAGCGCATGGATCACCCCTCCTTATAGCTTCGGCCGATTCTTTTGCGCCCCTTCCTTTTCCTTCGCATCCTTGGCTTTGACGGCATTCACGAGCAGTTCATGCGTCGCACCGGTGGCCTGAACGTCCAGCGGGCCATCACCCATGAGCACGGCGAGCGCTCCGACGAGATCCGGGGCAGCCAGTGCCGTGCGGCAACATCGTTGGAGCCTCGCCTGAACCATCCGGCGTGTCGCACAGACATCCCCCTGGCCGACGGCAAACCGCGACTCGAGGAGCATCGACACTCCCATCTGTTGCATTTGTGCGGCCTCGGCGGCGCGCTCCGGCAGGCCCGTAAACGACTGACTTGACGTGCACATCGTGCCGGTTTCATCTTTCATTCGACTGCCATTGGCATCATCCAACCAGTTGATGATGCGGAGATTGGCGTCGTTTAGTTGATTGGGACCGTTATCGTAACTGGGCGGGCCGTATTTCTTAATCAAACCTTCGACGAGCGTCTGCTGAGTCGGCGCCGTCTCCTTCGTGAAGATCAGCGTGCGGGCGAGTTTCGAGACGACGATAGGATTGGGCGGCATGGTCAACCCAAAAATAAACCGTTCATTTGCAGCTTGGGATTGTGCGCTTTGAGCGTCTGCATCGCCTCCTTGAGCGGCATACCAAGTTTCATATCAGCGATGTCATATTTGCCGGCCGCGGCGGCGAGCTTCGCCGTCTCCTCCGCCGTGCCGGTATTCGGCGGGGGTTCTTGGGAAAAGGATGCCGGCAAAGGCATCCCGGCAACCAATGCGACGACCATGGCCCTCACCGCGTGAGACACAACTCTCATCCTGATCTCCTTTGTTCAGATGGATAACGATCCGACTTTAAGTGACACGGAGCACCTCGCTTCTGACAGTTTAGCGCCTTGATCCAGCCATCGACACGTTCGCCGGCTGCACGAATCGATCGGCAGGCCGTGAGTTGGCCAGCGTGATCCAATCTTTAATGCAGAAAAACTTGCGTTCTCGTATTTTTCACTGCGCGTGTAGACCGTGACGGCACCCTTCGAGCGCCTTGCGGCCTTTCAACCACACACGCTATTTGGATTTTTTCATGCTCCCGATGAAACCGGGGCCGGATATCGACCCATCGCCGTGGATGACGAAATCCACCTTTTCCCCTTGAGGCGTGCAATCCAGCACCAGTTTTTCATCCTTCACGCTGTACTTGCAGGGCATCGATTCACCCATCAACGTAAAGATCGCCTTACCTCCCGATTTGAGGTCAAGGACGACATTGCCCATGTTGCTGGTGTACGTCCCTTCCATGTTCGAGCCGCTATAGCCAACAGTCGGAAGCAGCACCAAGGCAGCAAGCAGCATGATCGTCCGAGCCTTCCGCTTCTTCATGCAAGCCTCCATTGGACAAGATCGATCATCTGAAAACATCGACAACACCAACGCCTATTTCACACCGGCCTTTGCAAAGTCCTGCGCGTTGGGGACTCTTCCACGGAGCAGCCATGTATCCTGATTGACTTCCCAGCGGCCCTTCACCTTTTGGGCCCGAACCGCTTCCGGCTCAAATTCAACCCACTGACTCCAGCGGCCGCGTTGTCTGACCATGTTCAAGCCCACGAGGCCATCAAGCAGAAGTCCCGGCTCCCCGGCTTCACGACATGGCGCTTGCTTGAACCTCACTTCTCCAGCCCATTCGAACCCGTTCAATCGATCGGAATCGCTCAGATCATACGATCGAACGCCATCGACCGTGATCTCGCGGAATTGCCTGAGAAATTCAACTGGGGCGAACGACGTGCCGATATTCCTCGCTGTAATCCAGCCCTCCGGTCCTTTCGCCCAGCGTTTTGTAACCTCTGACATGACAGCTTCCTGCGCCTCTCGTTCCATTCCAGATACTTGCCCGCCAGCAGCCCCTCCGGTGTCGGCGGAATCCGACCTGCTGCAGTCTGCTAATCCCCATGCTGATACCAGCACAGCCGCCATCGGCCAGAGCATGCTCTTCCTGATCATTTGAGCCTCCGGATCACTTATGCCGATTTTTTCATACTGCCGATAAAACCCGGCCCGGAAATGGACCCATCACCATGAATCACGAAATCCACCTTTTCCCCCTTAGGCGTGCAATCTAACAGCAACTTCTCGCCCTTCACGCTGTACGTACAGGGCATCGACTCACCCATCAGGGTAAAGGTGGCTTTGCCGCCTGACTTGAGATCGAGCACGACATTGCCCATGTTGCTTGTATACGTCCCCTCCATGTTTGAGCCGGTGCATCCACCGATCGGAATCATGACGAAGGGGAGAACAAGCACCATGACGATCAGCGCAAACCCATTCTTCATAGGATCCTCCTGGTCAAAATTTCATCCCGCCGCGCTGGTTCTCCTGCTCTCGCCGCTTGTCATTCAACTTCCCAACCTCGGCCATCAGGTTGGTATGCGCCGCCGTCACGCCGCTGGCCTCCAAGTGACGGCTGTACGCTCCCATCGTCATGCTGATCATCAGATCCGCCGCTGATCCTGCCGGAACGGCATGGGTATAGTAGACGTCCAACACAGAATGCGTGTGACAGACCCCGCCCGGCGATCCGCCACCGGTACCATAGTAGTACCCCCCCTTCAGCTGTTGATCGAACCAGGAGTTAGAGAATTGACCGTCTCGGCTGGGGTTGTTGCCGGCGATTGAACCGGCCTGCCCAACTTGCCAGCTCTGAGAACACAGGTTGTACATGTCTATCGCCGGCGGTCCCATCACCTGCTTTCCCTGGGCATCGTAGATCCAGATAAGGCGGTTCCCGCCCGGTTGCCGAGCGCTTTCCTGACCGTATCTCTGCGTGAGCCCGGCGAGTGTCCCGTCAACAGGCGGCCTGGTGGCATTGGTACCAAACCCCATACTCCGTACAACGCCCCACACAAAAGCCTCATTCGGCGCATAGGTGATCAAGAGATGGAAATCATCTCCGCTCGTGGCGTTGGGACCCCCTGGGTTCGGAGCATGAAGCACCGGCGTCATCACCACGCCGGGCAGTGCCTCGTACTCTCTCAATGTGAAGGGTTCCATCTTGTAGCCCGCGTTGTACGCTTTCAAGACGTCTTGAGCGTCTTGGACCGACATGCCCAGCTTGATACCGACGACTTGCAGGAATCCGGCATTGGCCGCGATCTTCGCCGTGCCCTCGGTTGTGCCAAACTCAGGAGAGGGTTGAGGTTTCACGTCAGGAAGACGCTGAGTCCCTCCTCCTGGCACGTACCGAGGTTGCTGGTGTGACGAGGGTGCCTGTTGAGTTTGAGGCTGTTGTTGCGACGGTGGCGCCTGACGCGGCTGACCAGTTTGTTGCTGCTGCAACTGACGCTGCCGTTGACGTTCTTCCGCCGCTTTTTTGAGTTTCTCGAAGAAGTCCTCTCCTGTCGAGGTCGCGGGCCATCCCGATGTGAGCGCCATCACCGCCACGACACAGATACCGACGGATCTGATCATCTTTCCCTGCATGATTAGGCTCCTTCGTTCGCGACGGTCAGAACTTCGGCACCTCGCGCTTTGCGGCGTCTCCTTTCCGCTGCTCCGCCAACTTGGTCGCTTCGCGCATCAATAGCGTATGCGAAGCCGTCACGCCGCTCACTTCTAACTGACGGTTTCTGGCGCTCACCTTCACGTTCACGATCAGAGGCGGCGAGATCTTCCCGATCGGCTGCTGAGACATAAACTCTGCCTGTAAAGATGAGTAGGAGTGGCAGAGTCCGTTAAACGGGTCCTTTCCGTACGAGCCATGGTAATAGCCCTCGACAACCTGCCGGTCGAAATCCCCTACCCGCATTGCTCCTCCCGAGATACCCACGCCTGCAGTCCAGACAGACCCGCACCGGTTTATGACATCTTTGGCCTTGGCTTCTGTCATTTGCTGACCTTGGGTATCGTAGATCCAGATGAGTCTGTTGCTGACATCCTTCAAGGTCTCCTGACCATACTTTTGCCTGAGCCCAGCGACCATGGTCTCGATGGTGGGCCGGCTGTCTTCTTTCTCGTACCAGAGCTCGCGGATCACGCCCCAGACGAGGGGCTCGTTGGGTGCCATGGTGACGAGAAGGCCGACCGACTCCTTCTCCGGACCGGACGTATCCGTGTTCTTCTTCGAAATGAACAACGGGGTCATCACCACACCCGGTAACGCTTCATACGGCGGCATGGTTAACGACGGATCCATCGTGAGGTTGGGATTGTGCGCTTTCAATGTGTCCATCGCCGCTTTCATCGGTATGCCAAGCTTGACTCCGACGACATCGATGAATCCGGCCTTTGCTGCGATCTTTGCCGTGGCCTCCGGTGTCCCGAAGTCGACCGATGCCTGAGGTATTTCAGTGAGAAATTGCTGCAGCTGGCTTTGTCGTACCTGAACCGCGTTCGGAACCGGAGTCGCCGCCTGAGGAACCTGGGAGACCGGCTGGGCAGCCGCAGGCACCGGCGCGCCAGCACACAGCACTTCCCATTGCGTGGCTAGATTGGGACTCCCGCCTCCCCATCCGAGAAATGACCCGGACTGGTCAACATCGGCTCCAGATTCTTCCCATTTCGGCTCTCGAGCATCGCCTTTCAGTCGAAATTTAGCTCGGCCTTTGCCCGGACCCTCCCCCCAAACTCCGACGTAGTTGTATACGCCGCCATCGATCGCATTCATCCGGCCAGCCACACAATCAGCACCGGCACGAAACAAGTTTCTAAACGCAATCCAGCCATTTTTGACTTGGTCCTTCGCGCAGTATTTATCCATGGGTTTGTACGTCGCACACCATTTCTCGGCGTCTTCTGGTGCCACCTTGGCCTCGGCTGTCGCGTTGGCGGTCCCGATGCCGGATTTTGCGGTGACTCGTGGATTGAGACACTTGGGCAGCGTGCAGATCGGCATGTATTCGGGATTGTCCGCCGCGTTGACGGGAACGGTCGGAAACGTTCCGAAGTCCGCAAGGAACAGAAGCGTCGCCCCGCCGAACGTCATGAGCCAGAAAGATCGCATACAAACATTTTCTCCTTGGTTCGAACTCCCATCATGCAGTGAGCATTAGAACTTCGGCGCCGCCCGCTTCGAGGCTTCCTCTTTTCGTTTGTCCGCGAGCTTGGTCGCTTCGCGTGTCAACAACACATTGGCGGCTGTTACTCCGCTGGCTTCCAGCTGATGATTGGTTGCGCGAATTTTGACGTTCATCACAAGAGGCTGAGACGATCTGAGATCCTGGTCGGCCAAGTATCTCGCCTGTACGAGCGAGTGGGAATGACAGGCGCCATTGTGGTAGTCCCTGCCGTCATTCACGACGTAATAGCCACGTGTGATCTGTCGACCGATGTTGCCCATGTCGTATTCCGCGCCGGTCATCCAGTGGTTCGCACACTTCTTCCAGATGTCCATCGCCTTTGCACCCATGACCTGCTGCCGTTGCGCATCAAAGAGCCAAATGAGTAAGGTGTCCTCCCGTGCACTTTCCAGGCCGTATTTTTTTCGCAATCCATTCACGATGTAATCGATCGTCGGTCTGCTCTCCGGTCTCCCGAACGAGAAATCTCGCCACACCCCATACACAAACGCCTCATTCGGCGGGTAGGTCACCAACAGGCCCATATATTCGGAGCCACCCTCCGCGGATGTCTTGGCATTTTGTGTGGAGGCGAGCACCGGCAGCATGGCAACGCCTGGCAAAGCCTCATACTCCAGCTTGGCCTTTGGGTCGAATGCGAGCGCAGCGTTATGCGCCTTTGCCGCCGCCACTGCATCCTTGGGCGACATGCCGAGCTTGACGCCGACCACATCCAAGAACCCTGCCTTCTCGGCAATCTTTGCGGTCGCCTCCGGCGTGCCGAATTCCGATGACGGCTGTGGAGGATCGTAATTGGGTTGAGGCTGGCCTCGGACCAGACCCACGAGCCCTACGGTCGCCATCATCACGACGAGACACACGGCCGTACTCTTTGAGACAGCGTGACACATTGTTATGTTGCTCCTGTGGGATTGCGGCGTGAGCGACTGCGTCGACGCACGTGAAGACCGAGAAGGACTGCAGACTCCATGAGCTGCTCCTTGTCTCACATCACCGGTGACCCAGGGATATTTCGTAGGCGGATTGGAGGGGGTAGTATCTTCGAGCAGCCGATGCAAATCAAGATCAAGAAATCTACGCAGGGAATTGCCGTGGGTCTGTGTCATGGCCGCCCGGCTCTTGCCCCGCCGAATAGGGCCCCGTTATGATGACCGGCCATGACGACGGATGAAGCGCGCGCTCAGTACAACTTTCTCTTGACCCTCTGCATCAGAAAGGCCGAGACGTTTGGTCCATTGGCCTTTGCCTTCATCAAAGATCACAACCTGAATACGCTGGGGCTCATGCCGGAAGAACAGTTCAACCTGCTGGTGGCCACCGCAGAGGCCTTCGCCGATGAGCCGAAACGGTATACGCACAAACTGGATTGCCTTCAAAAAGCACTCGATGTTCTGCCGGAGACGAGCTTTTTTGATCCGGGCCTGGCCCGCCAGATCCACCAGGATATCCAGCGTTTGAAAGCCGAGGTTGAATTGTATGCAGCAGCCATGCGGCCCGAGCGCCAGGCCGCTGTCTCAGGCAGCCCGCCGCAACGGATCATCGTTGAGACCGACATGCCGGACTACTACCTGTCGATCGCTCAGCAGCGGGCCTCCGCCTACTACCAGGACAAGTATCGCCTCACGAAAGAATCCAAGATCGCCCAACACTTCACGTCGACCACCCGCAAGTTCGAGCCGGGCACCATCGCCGTCCAGAAAGAGTTTCCGGGGGCCTGCGCCCCATTTGTTGCCGCGAGAACCGGCGCATGGCATGTCATGCTGCCGTTCGATCTGAAAATCAGCCGTTCCCCGGAAGAGCCGTTGGATGCCGCCTTGCGCATCTGGTACGCGAAGATCGGATATTCCTTTCCCCTACGCTACGACTTGGGGCGCCTCTGCAGCTACTATGACGATCAGGTACTCGAAATCGACATGAACGATCCGTCTCTGTTGTTCGTCTCTGTCGGGCCGCTCAAGGACACTAATCTCGGCAAGGTCGAGAGAGCTGTCCCTGACGATGTGCCGTTCGAAATCGGGCTACCGCGCGCCTTTCTTGACGGGACGAACAGCTTGGGCCCTTACGTGCAAATCGGCTGCAACATCAAGATCTGGTTCGATGCCAATGCCGTCAGCCTGCTCGTGCAAGGTGCGCCCGATTTACATGAATACGGCCTGGAAGGAGGAGCGGGATTACTGACCAGGACCTATGCTTCTGAAAAAATCGCCGCCTATGCGGGCACCGGCACTCAGCCCTGGCAGGACGGCCTGAGCTTCAATTATGTCAACATGCATCTGCAGTTGCTCCCGAACATGACCACCGCCGTCGTACCGGCTCATACGCCGATTTTTTCCCTCTATGCGGTGGCGGCACGGGGTCAGTATCAACTTCTGGACGCCCGCACCCTCTCTTAGAACCGCCCCCAGTTCCAAAACCCCCTTCCTTCTGCTACTCCATGTATTGATTTTCCGAGGTTGTGCTCATGCTCTGCCTGGTCCAAATACACATGTTATTGGAGGTTTGACCATGAACAAAGTTACCTCCGTTCTCTTGATCCTGGTGTTTGTCCAGACGACCGTCTCAGTGCTTGCAGAGCAAGATGTGACCGTCACCGCTGTGATGAAGGGTACAACAACGATTGGCGGCCAGAAAATTGTATTTCCCAAAACCGATAAGGCAGAAATGGCCTCGGTCCTGGTCGAGATCCAACCTGGGAAAGAAAGCGGACGCCACATGCATCCAGTCCCCACTTACGTCCATATCCTTGAGGGAACATTGACAGTGGAATTTGAGGATGGCTCTCGCCAAGCATTTAAAGCCGGGAGTGGATTTTTAGAGGTTGTAAACACCTGGCATAACGGAAAAAATTTCGGAGAGGTACCGGTGAAATTCCTGGTGGTCTTTGCAGGCGAGGAGGGACAACCTAATCTCATCCGACCGGAGAAACATAAAACATCGACCACGACAAATTGATTCCAAATCAGTTGTTACCTATAAGTCTCTCAATGCCCTGCTCTTGGCTAAGCTGGATTCCAGCTGATGTTCGCTCTTTTCAGAACTCTCTGCTCTCGTTGGGCCAAATGCGCCTGAGTGGGTGGAGTCGCGTCACCGAGGGTCCTGCGGAATCAGCGAGGAGGGAATCGGTTATATCTGCTAGACGCACCCGCCAAAATCGGCTTGGCGAAGCGCTTCATATACCACCACCGCCACCGCGTTGGAGAGATTCAAGCTGCGGCTGTCCGGCAGCATGGGCAGGCGGATCCGGCGCTCATCGGCATAAGTCGACAACAGCTCCGCTGGTAATCCCCTTGTTTCCGGACCAAACAGGAAGGCATCTCCCGCGCGATAGCGATTACCATCGTAGCGCTGGGCTCCTTTGGTCGACACCGCAAAGACCCGCCGGTCGTGAAAATGCGCGGCACAGTCCGGCCAATTGTCGTATACTTGGACCGTCGCATACTCGTGATAGTCCAGCCCCGCCCGCCGCACTTGCCGATCGTCCAACGAGAAACCCAACGGCTTCACCAAATGCAGCCGCACCCCGGTGTTGGCACAGAGCCGGATGATGTTCCCCGTATTCGGAGGGATTTCCGGTTGATATAAGATTACGTCAAACATGGATTTTTCTTCCTCCAGGAGCCACAAAGCGCCACACTTTACGCGGAAGCAGCATCATAAATGAACTCCCGCCCTCCTCCTAGGGCGATCCCTAGTGTCTGCCTTTCTGCCTGTAACGGATGCTGAATCGATGAACAAGCTGCTGCAGTCTCCGCCCCTCGCGTTCCTGCTCATCCTTCTCGTCTCACTCTGGCCAATTTCCGCCGCATACAGCGCAGAGGAAAAGGATGACACCCCGACCCCGCTGGCAGGCGAAGAATTCGATACCGAGGTGATGGGCGAGTCGGTCAAGGTGGCAGCACGAGACCGTAAGAGCGTCACCGCCGCGAGTTTTGGCGTGCAGTATCTTCCCGACGGGCCGACCTTTTATCAGGTCCTGCCGTTCGGTGCGTTGTATGTGTGGCGTAATTCGGACGATCTGAAGCAGCGATTTCGCGGGACCTTCTCCGGCCCGGTGAACGACTTGACCTATAACGTAGGGTCGCACTCGTCCAGCGGATGGGAGCTTCGGATGACGCTCAACACCATGATCATTCCACTCGGGCGATCAGAGTATGTGGAAGGGCAGATCATCCGCGACGTCGAACTCGAATGGAGTTACGTCTTCGGAGGGTTAGGGATCGCCTATCGCAGGCTCTTGGACCCGGGCCACCAGGATAATGCGCTGGAAATGTCCTTGACCTATGAACCGGGCTATCGGTGGTTCAAGGGCACGAACAAGACGAGCCCGAATTATATCGTGCCGGACGATACCTACGAAGGGCGCGTGCATGCGCGAATCCGACGAGATGCGTTGGAACGCAATCTGATGGAACTCCCGCACCGGGGCTTTGCATTTGGCGGCGATTTTTTTTACGGGCATCGCGCCAAGTGGAGCGCCTGGGGAGGACCTCCGTTGGGCCTTTCGAATGAGCGCGAGTACTTGATGGGAAGCGTGTTTGCCGTCGGCGCGGCCGGCGTACCGTTCGTCAAGAGTGAGCGGCATCGCCTGGTGGCTTCGGTCTATGCGGGCATCGGACAGCACCTCGACCGGTTTTCGACCTTCCGCCTGCCCGGACGGCCGACCGGATATGAATGGGAGGCGCTGGCCCTGCCCATGATGCCCAGCGTCGCCTTTAACGAATTATATCCACGAAAATACGGCATCGGCCATCTCGAATACCGCTATGAACCGATCTTCTTTATTTATCCGTACATCCGCGGATCCTGGGGCATCGTGGAACAGGCACGCTTTCAGCCGGACGGCTCGATTCAATTCAAAATGGACCCCATGCCCGCCGTGGGTGGCGGCGTCGTGACCGGCGCGCCGTGGCGCTCGCAAGTGGAAATCAATTACAGCTACAACTTCGGGATCTACAGCGACCATGGAGGCGGTCCGCCACTGCCCGGCCGACATGGTTTTTTTGTCTTCTGGTCCAAAGAACTTTGAGTCATCAACCACTTCCATCCCGCGAATCTTTTCTCTGGGCTTCGTCTCTCAGAACAGAGGCAGACCTACGGTATACGGTATAATGAGGTCGTCATGTCTGGACCCTCCGGATGCGCCATAGCCCTGCTCGTGTTGCTCCAATTGGTTGCCGGAGCCATCGTCTACGCCGATGATCCGCAGGGCCTCTCTGACGGCCAAATCATTGAACGTGCGAAATCCACCTGGGAAAGCGGAGCGTCGACGCCGGCGCTCGAACTCCTTGATCAAGGCATTGAAGCCAATCCGGAAGCCCTCCCGCTCCATAAATTACGCGGCGACATCCTGGCGACGTCGCGCGCATCGCAGGAAGCGCTGCAGGCCTATGAGGCGGTGCTCGTACGTCAGCCCAGCGCGCTCGACGTCCGGTGGGCCAAATGGAGTCTGTTGGTGCGGTCCGGACGCGGAGACGAATCGATCGAGGAACTGCGCCGCATCGCGGCAATCGACACGCAGAACCCTCTCGCCTATTTTCGTCTCGCGCGCGAGCTTCGGAAGCTCGATCGCCTGGAAGCCTCCCTTCACTCGTACAAGCAGGCGGTCGCCCTCGCACCGGAGATGTATACCTGGCGCCTGGCCCTGGCACGAGCCCGCTTTGATGTCCTGGATTACGAAGGCGCGGCGAGTGACGTGCAATACGTGCTCGATCACATACCCGAGGGCTCGCCGCTTGAACTACCGGCCAATACACTCGTGACCGTCTTTCACGGACATTCGCAAGACCGCGGCCGGCGCTTCGATCCCGTCTTCACCCCGAAGGACATCACTCCGGAACAATTGAAGGAGTGGGCGCTCATGCGAGCGGATGCCTGGAGAATGTTTGTCGCCGGTCGCTACCGGGAAGCCGAGCCGATGTACCGAAAACTGCTGGAGTTGAATCCGCGCGATCCTTCAGCCACCCACCAATTCGGCCTAACCTTGATGCAGCTGGGAAAATGCGAGGAGGCGCTCCCCGTCTTCGGCAAGGTGTCCGATCTCGATCCCACGGAAGACCAGTACGCAGACATTGTGTTCCGGATGGGACAGTGCCTCGTGGAATTGGAACGGTGGGAAGAGGCGTTCATGCACTTCTACACGCTCTACGAGAAGGCCGTCCTCTTCGATCTCCAGAACAAAGACAACGCCCTCCCTCCGGGTATCCGAGTGCTGGACAAGAGAAAAATCCTGCGCTGGCTGGATAAAGTCCGCCCGCACGTCCCGGCCGAACTGGCCGGTCTCAAGATCGAACCGGCACCGGAAACGACTGCCTCTCCTGGCCCGAAGCCTGCCGACATAGGCCCCACCAAGGAGGAAATGGAACAGGTGCTGAACCGACTCAAGCCCGAGCCCGCGTTGGATACCGGAGGAAACTTGGCGGGCCGGGATGCGGACTTCAGCTGGTTCCGATTCGTGATTCCTGCGGGAAAAGTCATGCGCGATGATCTGCCCACCGGACAGCACGATTTCATTCCGCTCAACCCAAGCGACAGTTTTCCCGACACTCAGCAGGAGATCTACCTGGTCTTCCGGCTCGTGTCAGACTCCTACGACGCCGTTCCTCTCGCAACGCAATGTTTTCTGGAAACTTCAGAAGCGATGGGGCAGGCACGGGTGCTCGCCCAGGACCACGTGCTCATGGCCATGAGCGATCAATCAGGGTATTTCACACTGGCGGCGCCGGAGCGGGGATGGATACCCGGTCTCTACCGGTGCGGTCTCTTTGCCGGCGAACGGACCTCCGCCTACACGCAAGCCGATGAAGTGCGCTTCCGCATCATCCAGGCCAATCACCGGTCATAGCTGCTCAATCACTTCGCGCAACAACTGGCCGACACGGTCTCGCCCTCTGCGGGCAAAAGCCGATCCAATCCGAAATATACCGGACAGAATCCGGTCACTCCGCTTTGAAGCAATGTGAGGCCGATCGCGGCGGGAAGCAACAGCCAGTGAGCACTGACGTAGTAGCCCAATGCGACTCCGATCGTCACCAAGAGGCCGACAATAGCGTCATGCAAGCGTCGCTTCTGATGCATCTTCTACCTCCCTCGCAATGGGGTTGGCTGGACACCGACACGGTAGTGCCCCTGCCTCACACTGTCAAGGCGCTTCCTTATTCGCCGCGACGCCTCTAGGGAATCTCCCAATCACGATGCCGGCTACCCGCCACATACAATGATCTGGAGGTCCGCCTATGAGTGATGAAGGAGGCTGAAATGACGTTTCGGCTCTCGCCCTGGTTGGTGCTGCTTCCATGTCTTGTTCTACAGGCCGCTGGCTGTGTGACCAACCCCTATACCCAGCGGTGGCAATTGCTCATGGTCCCGCAGTCGTACGAGGCGAACTTGGGCACGCAAGCCTATCAGGACGTCCTTCATGATCCAAAAGTCAAAATTGACCAGAATCCGACCGAAGTGACGCCGGTGGAACGGGTCGCGGCCAGAATTATCGAAGCCGCCAAACGGTCAAAGTACGCGGAGGCGGCGAACGAGTTCACATGGGAAGTCACCGTGATTAAGGACGACGGCACCAAGAATGCCTTCGCCCTTCCCGGCGGCAAGATCGCGGTCTACACGGGAATTTTCCCCGTCGCCGACAATGAGTCGGGGCTCGCGGCGATCGTGGGACACGAAGTGGTCCACGCGTTGGCCCGGCATGGCTCCGAACGGATGAGCCAGGGGATTCTTGCCCAGATCGGTCTTGTCGGAGCTTCGATCGCCATGCAAACGCAGGGATTCAGTCCGCTGACGAGTGAGGCGGCGATGTCGGCGCTCGGGGTGGGAACGCAGGTGGGCGTACTGCTGCCGTTCAGCCGGGCTCACGAATCGGAGGCGGATTATATCGGACTGCTCCTGGCCGCTGACGCCGGCTATGATCCCCACGAAGCGGTTCGAGTCTGGCAACGAATGCAGGAGTCCGGCGGGCAGCAGCCCCACGAGTTCCTTTCCACTCATCCCGGGCACGAAACACGGATCAAGCGGTTGTCCGAAGCGATGCCCGAAGCGCTTGCCCATTATGAGCAGGCGAACAAGGCCCCGATCGCGCAACTTCCACCTATCGCCGCTGCAGGAAGACCGATGGCACGCCAGGAATGACCACGCATCAGTGAGGCCACATGGAAAACTTCCATAGGGCTATGGAAATTTTCCAGATTGCCTCGACCAGCCAAGCACCAATGGTCCTCCTGCGTCCTCGCTAAACATTTGATCTCTCGAAACAACGCCTCGTGCCGTTGGTCTGCTCCCCCAGGCATGATCCCTGCTGATACGGACCTCGATGCACCGTCACGCTTCGGTCTTATTGATTGACGACAGTCCCGGCGAGCGCGAACTCTTCCGCCAGGCCCTCCTACGCACCGATCGCGACGTCATCCTGTACTTACATCAGGACGGCGAAGCGGCCTTGCATTTTCTGAGGCACCGGCCGGAGCTGCCCGCATTGATCTTGCTCGACTGGCATCTCCACCATGAACGCGGAGACGTCTTCCTCAAGCGACTCCGGGACGAGCCGCGGTGTGCAACCATTCCGGTTGTCGCTTTCACCACCTCGGACCATGTGACCGACCTGTCCGCCGCTTATGCCAATGCCGTGAACGGCTATGTGGTCAAGCCGGACACGTTTGAAGACCTCGTGCAATGCGTCGGCGACATCTGCCGGTACTGGTTGACGAGAAATCGCACCCCGTATTGGGTTGAAACCACATGCTGACCCGGGGGGCCCTGAAAAATCCTTACGCTGTGTTTGCCTTGTGCATGATTGCGCTCGTGCTCGGCGCCGTGTCGTACAAGAAGATGCGCGTTGATATCTTTCCCGAGATCAAAATTCCGACCATTCTGGTCACCACCTTCTATCGGGGCCTCAGTCCCAGCGAAATGGAAGGGGCGATTACGCTTCGCATGGAGCAGCGGTTCGTGGAAGCAAGCTACGTCGAGCATATCGAGTCGCAATCCCTCGCCGGCATGAGTTACATCAAAGTCTTTTTTCAACCTGAGTACGGCATCGACGCGGCGCAATCCGAACTGACCAGTCTGGCCTACAGCATCATCCGCCTCCTGCCGCCCGGCGTCTATCCGCCCTCGGTCTATAAGTTCGGCGTGGCCAGCCTGCCGATCGGCTTCCTCTCGATCAACAGCGAAAACCTCGGACCGAAAGAGATTCGCGACCTGGCGTATTTCACCGTGCGCAACCAGATCGCCAGTATCCCCGGTATCTCTTTCGGGCCGCCCCTGGGCGGGAAGGTCCGGCAGATCACCGTCTTCATGGATCAACAGCGGATGTTGGCTCGAGGGGTCTCCCCTTCCGATGTCGTCAAAGCGATCAATGCACAAAGCGCGATCATTCCGGCTGGCGACATCAAGATCGGCGATCTGGACTATTACGTCTACTCGAACAGCCTCATCGAGGTGGTCGACAAGATCAATGACATCCCGATCAAAGTCGTCAACGGAACGCCTATTCTCGTCCGCGACATCGGGACCGCTGCGGACAGTTCCGCCATCCAAACTTCCATTGTGCGCGTCAACGGCCACGAGGCCACCTATCTGCCGATCACGAGACAGGAAGGCGCCAACACGCTCGAGGTGACAGACGGCGTACGGGCGAAACTGCACAAGTTGACGGAAATTCCAGCCGGAACGTCCGTCAAGTTCATCTACGATCAATCGTTGTATATCCGACAGGCCATCGCCAATCTGCAAAAAGAAGGACTGTTGGGAGCCGGACTCGCCGGCCTGATGATCTTTCTGTTTTTGCGGAGCCTGAAAGCCGCCATGGTCGTCGGCCTGGCCATTCCACTCTCGTTGACGGCAGCGCTCGTCTCGCTCTTTTTGAGCGGCCAGACGGTCAATATCATGACGCTGGGAGGTTTAGCCCTCGTGATCGGCACGCTCCTCGACAACAACATCGTCGTCCAGGAAAATTTGCACCGCCACCTCGAGATGGGCAAAGACGGTCGATCGGCCGCGGAAGACAGCGCCACCGAGCTCACCCTCCCCATTTTTGTGGCGACCATCTGCATCCTCATTGTGTATCTCCCGATCATCTTCTTCTCCGGAATCGTCAAGTATCTCTTCGTGCCGCTGGCGCTGACGGTCGCCTTCGCGATGCTCGCAGATTATGTCGTCTCAATGACCGTCACCCCCGTCGTGCTGGCCCGTCTCTATTCGCGGGGCCACGGCAACGGCGGAGCGGACGACGGTTCGGCAAACGAGGGATGGTTCCGATTCGTCTTGGCGGGTTACGACAGGGCACTCCGTCTCGGGCTTCGCTTCAAATCCCTCGTGCTTGTCGCAGCACTGCTCGCTCTCCTCATCACCGGCGTTCTGCTGTTGCCCCGCTTGCACACCGAATTCTTTCCAAAGGTGGATGCCGGGAATTTCACGCTGTTGATCAGTGCCCCAGAGGGATCTCGCATCGAGAAGACAACCGCTATCGTCGCCGATGTCGAACGGTTGATTCAGGAGACGATCCCAAAGGATGAACTTGAAGAGGTCGTATCCAACACCGGGCTCTACTACGGCGATGCGGCCCGCTTCGCGCCCAACACCGGCAATCACACGGCCTTCATATTGGTCAACCTCGTCACCGGTCACAAGGCTCGTACGGATGATTACATCGAGGCATTGCGAGAGAGAACCGGCAAGTCCCTTCCCGGCGTAGAAATCAGTTTTCAGACCGGCGGGATCATCAGCGACGTGTTGAATTTCGGACTGCGGGCGCCGATCGACATCCAGGTCAAAGGGCCGACCCTTGACCAGGTCCGGCCTGTGGCGGAAACGATCCGCCAAAAGGTCGCGCAAGTCGCCAACACGACCGATGTGCGCATCAAGCAGGGCAAGAACTATCCCGAGCTCCATGTGAACGTGGATCGGACCAAGGCCGCCTACTACGGCCTGACGCAGAACCGCGTGATCGTGGACGTCATTACCGGGATCAGCTCTAATCTGGCCTTGTCCCCCAATTACTGGCTCGATCCCAAGACCGCCAACGGATACTTTCTCCTGGCGCAATATCCCGAACAATCGCTCACCACAACAGAGGACCTGCTCAACATCCCCGTGATCGGCGCCAGGACGGCGCTGAATCCGACGTCGGCGTTGACCACGGCAGGATCCAGCGGGTCGACCATCGCGCTCCAAAATACGCCGTTCGCCGGCCGCAATCTCGACTTGTCGGCGGGCTTCTTTGCCGCAGACGAGCGACGAGGACCGCCCGTGCTGCTTCGCGATGTCGCGACTCTCGAGATCAAAACTGGGCCGGACAGTGTGGACCACTATGACTTGTCCCGTCTCATCGACGTCCTGGTCACGCCCGTCGGCAACGACTTGGGACGGGTCGCGCAGGAGATCGAACAGGTGCTGGCCACGATCCCGGTGCCGAAGGACGTGACGATCGACGTCAAGGGAGAGGTGAAAAACATGCGCGCCGCATTCACCAATTTCTCCCTCGCCCTCCCGCTTGCCGTGCTGCTGATCTACCTCGTCATGGTCGGACTGTTTCGCTCGATGATTGATCCGCTCATCATTCTGGTGGCGGTGCCGCTGGGATGGATCGGCACGGTGATCCTGCTGCACCTGACCACGACGTCGGTGAACGTCGAGTCGATGATCGGAACGCTGATGATGATGGGCATCGTGGTCTCGAACAGCATTCTCCTGGTCGATTTCTCCAACAGAATGGTGCGGGCCGGCGCCACGGCGGAACGGGCGGTGTTGGAGGCGGGCCGGCGGCGCATCCGGCCCATTGTGATGACCGCACTGGCTACGATCCTGGGCCTCCTGCCGTTGGCGCTGGGATTCGGTGAGGGGAATGAAACGATGGTGCCGCTGGCCCGTGCGGTGGTCGGCGGGCTCGCCGTCTCCACTGTCATGACGCTGTTCGTCGTACCGGTCCTGCATGCGCTGGTATTGTCAGGCCGGACTCACATCGAAGCTGCTACGACTCCACCGGCCGCGGCGGAGGAGATTTAGACCATGGGCAGGGCTTCTCTTGCAATGTCCCTCATCCTGGCGGTTGCCCTGGGAGCCTGTCAGCCCGACGAACCGCAGCGGACGGCAAAACAAACGGCACCGGCGGCGAACGGCTCCTACGACGAGGGCAAAGCGCTGCCGTACGACAACCAACCCGTCGACGTGCAGGTGACGAAGCCACTCAGGAAGGATCTGACCTATACGATTACGCTCCCGGCCAACATCGCGCCGCTCTACCAAACGACCCTGTACGCAAAAGTGTCCGGTTATCTGAAATGGATCGGTCCGGACAAAGGCGACGAGGTGAAAAAGGGGCAGGTCGTGGCCATCATCGACGCGCCTGAAGTCGAGGAGCAATACCAACAGGCGGCGGCCGACTATAAGATCAAGAAGATCACGTTTGACCGGCTGAGGAACGTCTGGAAAGAGTCGCCGGACGTCATCGCCAAACAGGACGTCGACGTGGCGGAAGCCGCCTATGAAGGGGCGAGAAATCTGATGCAGCAGCGCGCGGCGTTACGGGACTATACCAAAGTCCGCGCCCCTTACGACGGCGCCATTACCGCGCGGTTCGCCGATCCTGGCGCGCTGATTCAAGTTGCCACTTCCTCGGCCACGACTGCGATCCCCCTCTTCACAATCATGGATCTCAACACGGTCCGCATCTATGCCAACGTGCCCCAGGACGACTCGCCGTGGGTACGTCCGGGCCACACGAAGGTCGCAGTCCGCGTGCACGAGCTACAGGGTAGTTCGTTCGCGGGCACCGTTACGCGATCGACGCTCGCGCTCGATCCTTCGACCCGCAGTTTGCTGGTCGAAGTCGACCTCCCGAACCCCGATCACGCCATGCGGCCTGGCACCTTTGCCGAAGTGGTGATCGGGCTGCGGGACATCCCCAATGCGCTGGTGCTGCCTCCGCAGGCAGTCAGCAGCACAGGCAAGGGAACGTCCGTCTTCATCGTCGAGCAGGGCAAAGCCAAGGCGGTGTCGGTCCACACGGGCATTACGGACGGACAGTGGATCGAAATTACGGACGGCCTCCGTGGGGATGAAGATGTGGTCGTGGTTGGAAAACGGCAGCTCCTGGATCAAAGTGTGGTGCGCACCTCTCCCTTTCAGCTGCCTGAAGCGACGCCGGCCCAGCAGAAATTCGAGCGGCGTTCCGCCGGAGGTCAGCCACCCGCACCTCTTCATCCTCAACCAGCGGTCAAACCATAGCCTCAACAGCCATCACACGCAGGAGGAATTAACATGCCTGTCATCATGCGAATGCCACTTCTGCTGATCCTCGGTATCCTGCTCACACCGTTGCACACGGGCGCTCAACCCCCTGGGGCCAAGTCCGAACCGCCTCCGCGCGGGAGTTTTTTGGGCCTCCAACAGGCCATCGAGCTGGGGCTGGACCATCACCCGCTCGTGCAGGAAGCCGGCGCCACCTTGAAGGTCGCCAGCGCCCGAACCGAACAGGCACGGGCGATTTATTATCCCCATGTGGATGCCAACTTCGATACCACAGCAGGAGCCGGACGGCTCAATCCCCGCTTCCTGGTCGGCGGATTCCTGGTCCAGCAAAATCTCAGTCAGTATGTCGGCGGTGTATCAATCAATCAGCGGATCTTCGACTTTGGATACTCGCAGAATACCGTGGATGCCGCCCACCTTGCCGAGCGAGCCCAGGAACAGGGCATTAGTGCCAGACAGGCACTCGTGGTGCTCAATGTGCAGACGGCCTACCTCATCAGTCTGAAACACCGACGGCTGGTGCAGATCGCGGAGGAGACCGTCCGTGAACGCGGTATTATCAAGGGACAGATCGAAGCCCTCTACCGTCAGCAGCTCAAATCGAAGCTGGATGTCGATCTGATGCAGGTGGAATTGACCAATGCCGAATCTCAGCTCGTGCGGGCTCGCAACGGGCTGAAATCCGGATTTGCCAACTTGAACCGCGCCATGGGGATCGCCGGTGCGGAGGACTACGTGCTTGAAGATGTGCCGATCGAAGTGCGCGCTCAGCGTCCTCTCGACTCACTGATCAGCGACAGCCTATCCCATCCGGAATTCCGCAAGGCCAAGGAACTGACCGCCTCAGCAGAAGCCAAAATCACCGCAACCAAACGGCAATACCTCCCGACCGTGTCAGCCTATGCAAGCGGCGGTGACTTTCAGGTGTACGACCAGAGCCGCTCACAGGCCAACAATACTGGCGGCTGGTGGGCTGCGGGCGGATTCGTCTCGATGCCCCTGTTCACAGGGTTCATGATTGAGAATCAGATCCAGGAAGCCAAAGCCCAGAAGGCGGCCGCCGAGGCGGCAAGCCTCAACATCGAGCAGGCTCTGACGCAACAGGTCACG
>Ga0070690_100000314_pt1 | contig 24913 bp, 29 predicted proteins | sample KBSS33HmetaG_FD_64671 | JGI IMG/M metagenome (GOLD analysis project Ga0070690, IMG submission 64671) | Switchgrass rhizosphere microbial communities from Kellogg Biological Station, Michigan, USA - KBS S3-3H metaG | ecosystem: Host-associated > Plants > Roots > Rhizosphere ... | reverse complement strand
CAGTATGGGCCTGGAATGCCTTCCTGGCTGCAATTGCCGGAGATACAGTTGTCTGGAAGCCCTCGCCAAAAGCCTCCCTCTGCGCGATCGCGGTGCAACACCTCTGCAACCGAGTCATGGAGCAGCAGGGCTACCAAGGGATCTTCTCCCTGATCGTGACGGCCGAGAAGACCCTGGCGGAGACATTGGTCCGGGACTCTCGCTTCCCGTTGATCTCCTTCACCGGATCCGTACCGGTTGGACGAGCTGTAGCCTCGACCGTCGCGCATCGGCTGGGGCGAACACTCTTGGAATTAAGCGGAAACAACGCCATCATTGTGGATGAGACAGCGGATCTCTCCTTGGCGATTCGCGCCATCCTGTTCGGCGCAGTTGGCACTGCCGGTCAGCGTTGCACAACGACCAGACGGCTGTTTGTCCATGCGTCTCGTTACGATGAAGTGGTGACAAAGCTTATCTCGGCATACAAACAAATCCGCATCGGCAATCCATTGGAATCAGGCGTGCTCATGGGCCCGCTGATCGATCGCACGGCGGTTGAGGCCTATCGAAGAGCTCTCGAAGATGTGAAGGAGGCGGGAGGGAAAATCCTTTATGGAGGAGAGGTACTGAACCAGCCGGGTAACTTCGTAGAACCGGCCATTGTGACGGCGGAGAACCATTGGCCCATCGTCCAACGCGAGACTTTTGCCCCGATACTCTATGTCATGCCTTTTAAGGTGCTCGATGACGCCATCGCGCTGCAGAATGAAGTGCCTCAAGGCCTGTCTTCTGCAATTTTCACGGCAGACCTGCGGAGCAGCGAGCGGTTTACCTCCGTTGCCGGCAGCGACTGCGGTATCGCCAATGTGAATATTGGGACGTCAGGTGCGGAAATCGGCGGAGCCTTTGGAGGTGAAAAGGAGACAGGAGGTGGTCGAGAAGCAGGGTCGGACGCCTGGAAAGCCTACATGAGGCGGCAGACGAACACAACCAACTGGGGCAACGATTTGCCGTTGGCGCAGGGCATTCAGTTCGGCTCATAGCAAGGTGCTGAAAAAGTCCGCCAGTGTCGTTCTCGCATCGCTCAGAGGCTCAACGTACCGCAAGGGTACGCCTCGCCTCTTCGCTCGCTGCGGCCTTGCTGGACGGATTTTTTGAGCACCCTGCCCAAGTTTCATTGACCGATAAACGACCTTGTTTTGAAGGGAGCCACAGCATGGAGCAAGAACTTGATGCATTGATTGCCAGAATGATCGAGGACTATGTGTCGAAGAATCGGGCAGCTAAGGTGCTTCGGAGATTGTTAGACGAGGCGGGAGTGGGCTTCTACCCCCTCGCAGACCACTTGACGCTACGGACTTTGGACATCGATCGACGGGCGGAGGAATTCACCAAGCTCGGGTATGGGTACAGCGAAACGATCGAGTATGAAGACTGGTACGCGAAGGTGTATAGGAAAGTCGGATATCCCGCGCTCTTCGTGGATCAAGCCTATTCCGATGCACGAGGCCGTACCAGCATCATCCCTGGTTGGGTCAAGGCGTTCGGCGATCGCGTGTTCCACCATGTGGCAGTGCGTGTGGAAGACATCGAGCAGGCCATGGAACGGTTACAGGCACAGGGCGTGGTCTTCGCCGGCCAGATCGTTGGCGCTCGCGGTGGCCAGCTACGCCAAATCTTCACGGTACCGGAAATGATCGACTGTCAGCCTTTTTCGGTATTAGAACTCGCGGAGCGCCATCGCGGATACCAGGGCTTCTCTCCACCTCAAGCAGACAGCCTGATGAAGTCGACAGTGGTCCGATAATGCCAAACTATCCCTTGTTCTCGACCGAGAGATAAATTTTGACCTTCCCATCCTTCTTCGTGTCGATGTAGTACAGAGTAATCGCTGAATGACTACCGGGTTTCGATGCAGAGAATTTATCTGTTTTAGTATAGACCTCCGTTTCAGAGTCCACATCGAGGTCCGTTCCGATCCAACCTTCAGGCAGGCTGCTCCGCAAGCGACTCACGATATTCACAACCGCCTTGTCTGCTTCCGAATCTATCGGGAAATCTGAATTGACAAGTCCATCTCGCCCCACCCGACCCGTCCTTGTCCCTCACCACACATTGTTTCGCACCGGAGAAGGCCACAGTTGACCGCCAGGTGGTCCCAATCGCTGCTTCGACAGCCTTATGGCCGGTTCGCAATGTTGCAAAGTCTCCAGCGGATGCCTCGAGTACGGATTGAACCAGAGCCCGGTCATCTTTTTCAGTTGAGCTGTCCGCAACATGGAGGTTATCGGGCGGACAACCGGTACCTTTGCATGTCATTCGGTACAGCGTCTTGGTCCACTTGAGCCTTGAACGAAAGGCTTCATACCCGACCTCGTATTGTCCCTCAGCTTCTTCTGATGCTCTTGCGTTGATATAAGGGCTCCCAATCCAGAGAAAGATCATATCTTCGAATGGTAAAGGATCATTCACAGTGAGCATCAGGTCGCCGGAGCTCGTATCATAGCCCACGATCAGGGCCATATGTTGACGAATCCCATCGACCTTGAACCCCCTCGGTGACAGCCCGACAATAATAGGGCGGCCTTCATCGAGCTCCTGTTTTACTTCCTCCTCGGAAAGGACCCCGTCCTTCAGTTGAACGGTCAAGGCAATATTGTTGGCCTTCCCAGCCTCTGTCGCCGATGCAGGGTATTGCTCCACCAGATTTGCCACGGAAGCTTCATCCACAGCGGAGAGCGCACACTCGGTACAATCGAGCATCCCTGCGCAGAGTTTTCTACTCTGGGCGATCCCACACTGGTAGTCTGCACGATGAAGAGCCGGAATATCATAATATTTGAAGACCATCTCTCCCACGGCAGTCCAACACCAACTCGGCCGTTCCTGAAACAACAGAGGAATATGGAGCTGAACTTCCGCTGCCATCGCGAGATTGCCCGGCACCAGCAAGGCCAAAAATAGCCAGACTCTAACCACCAATCTAGTGTTCACTGATCCCCTCTCTCATAGTTTCTAACCTGTCTTGATTCTCATGGCCCCGTCGGCGGAAGCTAAAGTCCTGTTCGAATGAATAGACTATTCCGCTACTCACACTCCTTAAACTTTGTTTCCTGACAGTGCCGTGCCATCTCCTCCGCCTTCTCAATCTGCACGGCCGTCATCTGGGACGCTACATAGTCGCGACGGTTTAGAGCTGTCTTCTCCTCATCGCCATTCAATGCTGCGGCAGCAATGCTGGACCACATGTGTGCGAGAATGAAATCCTGGCGGGCGCCCCGACCCCTCTCATACATCAATCCCAGATTGTTCTGCGCCGATGCATTTCCCTGCTCCGCTGCCTTATGAAACCATTTTAGCGCCGCTTGGTAGTCCTGTGGGACACCCTGCCCCTTGGCATACATCACACCCAAGTTGAATTGCGCCGATGCAACACCCTGTTGCGCAAAAGGGCGGAAGAGTCGTGCCGCCTGTGTATAGTCACCACGATCATAAGCAAATTCCGCATCCTCAAGGGAGGCTGCCGATATGATTGTCGCATAGGCCAAGGCCATGACCAAGAAGACTACCGAGCGGAAATGACGCATTACATATCTGCCTTCCAACGTACCATCAGTATCGGATGAGCGAGCCACCCTCGAATACTATAAGATCACTTCTTCCGCTTCTGCTACTCTCATGCAGCATAAGGAACGGGTCTGTTGACACCGCTTCTCATAGTGAGTTTGCCGGTTCATATCGCACGGATCGTGCATTCGGAAGTCTTCAGTCACGCCCATGTCTTCTCAATAGGGGCTGAAACTCTTCCGGAATCTGCATGGATCTGAAAGGAGGCACATTTGTCCCACCGGTATTTCCCACAGGCACCCAGATTCGTGAAAAACTCAATGCACCCATGGCCCTGATAATCTGCCCTGTGATCTCTATGAAATCCCGGCGTTTCCATCCGACTTTCAGCATCCACCAATGTGCTTTCGTATGAGGCAAAGTGAACGATTGACCGAGGATATGTGCCCGCTCGAGGTGGAAGAAAGCCTTATCGAGATCATCTTTAGCATAAGCTTCGATTGCCGCCCCCATCTCCCTGTTGTAGGCTTGTCCCAGCTCTGCGTGCATATTCGTCCCTGGAACCTGATTGTTTCAAGATGCTCTTACCACATTTTATCGTAAGACGGACCAGAGAAAGAAGCGAAAGGGGGTATCACTGGAACGACCAGAATCACCAGGCCTAAAGTCCATGGCATTACATGGACGATCCAAAGACGCAGGCTGAGAAATTACATGCCTGAAACGGGCGGTAACGCGGATTAAGCACGGGATGGATTTTTCACGACGGGCGGCGCTGTGCTCCGCGACGGAATCTCGCCTATCCAGGTCGAACCATAGGCGGCTATAGCCCCAAGTTACTGCTTCACATCTATCTCTAGTCTCTCGCCATCCCGTTCAGCCGTCACACGAAGAGGGAGTGAGATAGGATCTAGCCAGCTTCCTAAGGGCTGACCATTCAATGCTAGAATCCGGTCCCCTGGTTTGAGTCCAGCCAGAAAAGCCGGGCTCCCTTGGAGGAGACCGAGCAGCTTTACTCCCTCGCCGGGCCAGCTGTAGTCGGCAACCACCCCCAAAGGATTGTCACCAAATGCCGCTGAAAGAGCGGCGAACCCATATGCTGCGGCTTCTTCGATCACAAGACGACGGACAGTGGGAGATGGCTCATTGCCCCTACCCGTCACTGCCGTTGTCGCGCCGGGAGTGATGGTCGCCGAGGTAATCTGACGAAAGACCGTGACACCGGTCTCCACCTGAAGAACCCGAAGTTCGAAGGACGCAGACATCGGCTCGGCCGGTCCCGATAGGGCCAAACGATAGGTCAGCAGACTGTCTGCCCCGACCAGTTTCCCTACGCGAATTGTCGTCTCTTCATCGACTCGCCCGGTATATTGAATTCCAACTTCCTCAAGAACCGTTCGCAGATCCTCCCGTTCCACAAGCACCAGTTTCCGATGCCGTGTTCGCAAAAAATTTAACGTCAGATCGAGCCACGAGGTGACCCGGTCATCTGTCGTGCGAGCAACTGGCACTACCGCGAGCCGCTGTGGAAGTGGAGAGATGGCGGGAGGCATGAATACCGGGATCACGGCAACCTGCAATCCTCTCCGCCCAAGAGCCCTTATCGACTGAGGTCCCTCCGGCCTTGAAGCCTTCTCGCAGACTTTCCAGGCCAAAGTACGAACGACATCAGGCGTGCCCCACAGACAGAGCTGATTATTCTGGAGAACCAGATAGTAGGTATTCGCAGGCTCTGCTGGAAAATAGCAATTCGGAAAAAACGGGCAGTGGAAAAGGTACCCCAGCCATTCGCCTTTTGGGTAGAGCCGATACTCCCAAATGGTTTGCTGCCCATTATCATGAACCACCCTGTCCGGTTTGCCCAAATTCTTCACCACCTGCTCTTTCGGCATCGACACAGCCAAACGGCCTTCAAGCTTTTCCGCATCGTACATGTAGGGAAAGAACACCCCGCATCCGGACAGGCAAACCAACAACAGGAAACAGGCCAGTCCGTGCGACATGGCGATCGTTTGATTGCCGCACAGAAGGCGGAAACGTTTGCCACAGGGTGGCAGGTGACCAATCATCACTTTAGACCAACTACTTGCGAGCGGTACCATCGACCAACCTGAGTTGACTCTCCGGACCTTCGTGAACGGGGTCTCAACGGCCTGACATGGACGACTCACCGGAATTGATGATGACAGGTGTCTTCATGTGTTCCGGTAAGATGACCAGCTTGGAGTTCGGGCTGTCATACAATTTATACTGTAGATAGGACGGTGTCAGAGTCTTTGTAATGGTCTCCTGGGCCTGGGCCTGTCCGATAGCCCGGATACGAAGTCCCTCTGCCTCACCTTCGGCCCGAATCCTGATCGCATCCCCCTCGCCTTTCGCCCGTGAGCGAGCGATCTCAGCATCCTTGAGGGCGATGGTCAACTCAAACTCTTTTTGTTCCTTTTCCTGTTCTTTTGCCTGTTTCTGCTCAATCGCTCGCAAGACAATTTGAGGAAAATCGACATCTGACAAAGCGACATTCTGGACCTCCAAGTGACGGCCTTTGAGATTTTCGACCACGACAGCACGGACCTTGCTCGCAATTTCAGTGCTCCTTTCCGGCACCGTCACCATGTTATAGCCGGAAACCACACTGCGCACTGCTGCCATAAACTGCGGTTTGACGATCCGGGTATAGTAATCAGGTCCCACCTCTTGATTCAGAAAATACAGCTCTTCCGAAATAGGCCGAAGAATGATGGCGGCCTTAATGGAAACCTGGAGATCATCCGCGCTCAATGCATCAATATCCTCTGTGTGGCTCTGCCACCGAACATCATAGCGGTAGACGTCATTCCAGGGCGCAGCCCAGTAAAATCCATCCTTGAGTGGTTGGTTAGACAGTCCTTCCGAAAATGGACGCCAGAACAACCCCCGTTGGCCCGGTTGGATCGTGGTTCCGCAGGCTGAGGTCAGCAGCAGTCCTGCGATCACAAGATTCGTCAAGATTCCTCGTGTCATAGCTACCTCCCGGTTCGGCCACTTCAAGCGTGGCAGATGAATGAACTCATTTTTGTGCCGGCTGATGGGGAGACCGACCCCTGCCCAGTTCTAGGTGCAGATCAGCAAGGCGCTCCTGTTCGCGTGCCTCTTCCTCGTAGAACTGCACTAACAATCTGGTGCCCGCTACCCAGTCAGATTCAGGTCCGAAGAGCCGTTCATAAATCGCCAATCGATTGGTCATTTCCTCAGCCTGCTGACGTGACAGTGCTGCCTCGCGACTGTAGTAGGAGGCAATCGCCCAGTGGTCCTGGCCGGGATCGGGCGAGGCGAGTTCCTGTACGGTCCCGGATCCTCCGGTACAACCCGATGCTAGCAAGAAACCGAGGAGGAGAAGTAGAAAGGTCGGTGGGTTCATCAAGGGAGATTTTCCTTGCTCCACCAACGAAGTCATAGGAAGGAATGACTCGACAAAGTTGATTTATGGCTTTTATTATCTCATCCGCTTGCCTTTCAGCACAAGATCAAGGATCTTCAGTCGATGACTGCGGATTTTCCTCATTTTTTCCCTTGCACGAAGTCCACAATTCGATTCTCCGCCCAATAGGGATCTTCTCCCTTCTGCCCCCAATGAATAAATCCGCAATGCCCCCCATAGCGCGGAGCTAGCAAGCGAATCTTCGGATGCCGCTGGATCCGCGGCCCCGTGAACATGGCATAGGGAATAAAAGGATCGTCTTGTGCTGTGATGATGAGGGTGGGGACGGCGAGGTCATCGATCACATGGTGCGCGCCGGTCCGTTGGTAATAATCAGCGCCACTGAGATACCCTCCGTCTGGGGCAGTATACCGATCGTCGAAGTCCCTCAGCCTGGCGATGCTCGCAAGCTCCGTGAGATCCCATTTACCGGGAAAGTGCGTCGCTTTGCGCCGCAAACGAGCCTTTAGCTCCACGAGAAAATGCCTGTGGTATACCCAATTGCGTGGCTGCTCCAAGGCATCGACGCATTGCGGGGGGTCGATATTGGGACAGACGGCAATCGCGCCGGCCAAGGACTTGTCTGAGGCGCCGATTTCTCCTGCCGCTTTCAGAATGAGATTTCCTCCCATCGAATAGCCGACGAGCCAGATGCGATCAAGTCCATCCACGCGGGCTAGCTCCTGGACGATGGCTCGATAGTCCACACTCAATCCGCTATTGTAAAGGGTGGGCGTCAGATGCTCGGTGCCCCCACAAGTCCGTTGGTTCATCCGGATGACATTGCAGCCGGCGCGATAGGCCTTCGCAGCGATACCCCGCATATAATGCGATTCGCTGCAGCCTTCCAGGCCGTGGACGAGAACCAGAGTCTGGCAGGCTGTGCGGTAGGGTTGCCAGTGACAGTGACCGAGTAACTGGGTGTGTGGCTCGGTGGTAAAGAGCCGCGATTCGGTTGGGACACCGGTCAGAAGCCTACGGCGAGGCCAGTAGCCCGGGAACACCGTCATGAAATGTGGACTGCGGAGCCAGGGTGTCGGTGTAAATTCTTGCTGGTCCTGTGCCATGGAGCTCATTATAAGGAAATAAAGAACGGCGCAGCGAGGCCCTTCTCCGGGGGCACGCTCGGGACTCTCAACAGCCTGCTAGTTCGATTCGGTTCCACACAACGGAAAGTCCTGATAAGTCTGGTCGATCCGATTAAACGGCGGTTGGTCGTAAATGCGCAATATTGCCCGTTGACCATCGCTCAAGTAGGGACATAATCCCTTCGCCCCCCTCCGGAATACATATGTCTCCGGATAGACGACAAGCTCAAACTCATGGGCAGTCCAGTCGACCAATGGTAGTGTCCGTGCGCGGCCGACCAATTGTCTCAGATTGTTCGGCAGGCCTGTCAATGTTTCATTTTCCGAGAACATAACTTCAGCTCTTTTGGTATTCCCGGAATAGAGCTTGAACGAGGGGTAGGAATGTCCCCAGCCGAAAAGGGCCAGCGCGGGGACAATGGAAAAGAGCGCGATAGTGGCAAGCCTCGCGGTATCGAACCCGAACTGTACCTTCTTATCGATAGCGGCAGATTTGGACAACAGTATGAATACGAGCAGGAAGAGATAGATGTTCCATGGCCAGATAATCAGGTTCCAGGTATTGCCATCAAAGCCGAGACAGACGAGTACCACGACAAGCATGATGAAGGCCATCAGTATCGTGAGCCTTCTTTGGCGAGGGAAAAACAACAGCAACAGCCCAATCCCCGCCTCAAAGAGGGGCACAGTAAAAATGGCCAGAGCGATCAGAGCCGCAAGCAGGGATGGTTCTTTGGGAAATGTGTAGAATGGCTTGATAAGCCCGGGAAACAGATCCAAAAAGAACGTCGCGTTGAGCTTGTGGACCCCTGCCCACAGATAGACGCTGGCCACCATGATCTTCAGAGCATTGAGAGCGTGGGACGCGAAAAACACCGCCAACAGAATGGTGAACACATACATATAGGTGTAGGGTTGAAAGCGCAGCAAGTCTTGTAGTACCCAAAATACCGTGCATGCGAACAGCCCAAAAGCCGGCAGCGGCTGCAACGGCTTTATGAGGAGCCAACCGACACATCCTATGTTGAGGATCAGCAGAGCCCAATCGGCCCAGACTGGAATTGCCCCCAGGAGTTCGATCACGGAGGACATTTCAAAAATTCTCAGGTTAGGGATATAGGCACGCCATGAGAGGAGCAGTGAAAGCAGAAGGGCCATGGAGGTGACGCGCACGATATTCGCGCGGTCCCGAACCTGTCCATCAACCAACTCTCGTTCGAAATGAGAATCCACGGTTCACATGTTCGACGACATGACGCCTATTCGGCGGCCCTCATCGTCCGGGGAATGATTGCATGTTGCGTAATTGGAAGTCTGGCATTTGACCAGGGTGCGGAACGAAGGCGACGTATGCAATCGCCATTTCGCCGCTTTCACTGGTCGCCAGGATTTTCACCTCGTACTGGTCTACTAGTATGTAGGGATTGGCATCCTCTGGCAGCGAAGTCACGCGTAAAAATGAGCAGCCGGTAGAGCCGACAAAGAAGCTGAAGACATCGACAAACATGGCATCTCCGCATTGCGGATCTTTCGTGGGATACACATTGAAGGTCGTGGTTCCGGTTCGGTCGTTCCGCAGTTGAAGATGGCTGCCAATTGCATGGAAATTCTGAGGCTTCTTCTCCAGCGAAGCCAGTTTCACCTGTACGTTCCTCAGGGTAGAATCACCGTTGTTGACCAAGGCGATGCGATACCTGTACCAGGATCCGGATCCAGAACCTTGCGAGGCCTGCCACTGATCTAACCCTGAATCCACCTGCACCCAGGGTTCATCTTCGCGAATCAGAATGGATAACTTTCCCTCCACGATATTCGATCGCGTATACAGGCGAGCAGCCCATATTGCAGCGCCGACAAACGCTATCCAAAACACCCATGTATCTATGGACTTGTCTGTGGCCAATGGAGGAACAGCCTCCATGCCGAAATATATGAACCAGGCTTCTACATTGGACCTGGCTTCCCGAGGGGTTACGGTCGAAGCCAACATGATCAATGCAAGCCCCAGGATCGGAAGGGATTTGATGACCCATTTCCAGGTCGCGGACATTCCACACCCAACGATCTTCAGCGCTTCCCTGACCGATACCGTAATGCGATAACAACTCCTAGCACTCCCCCCATCAGATTCGTTGAAACGTCCGTCATCGTTGGATGTCGACCATGACAGAATACCTGAAACAATTCGCAGCTGATCGACAAGACCGCGGTGAGCAAGGCAACCTTGATGACCACCGTCTTGTGTAAACGAGGCAACGTTTGACTATAGAAGAACCCGAATGGCACATAGAGGAGAACATTTTTCACCGCATCGATCATCAAATTGACCGAACGCCACAGGCCCTGAAACGGCACCCAACTTATTTTCTCCCAATGGGGATGGGTATGAAATTCGGCGCAGGGATAGATGCTTACAAGGACAATAAGGAGCAGCCAGCATAACCATAACATTCGCCACATCGGAGACGAGTCTGCTGGTTTACTTGCGGCTAACAAAGCTGCCTCCGTTCAACTCGTCTAGAAGCCTATTCCATTGCCGTCGTGACGAGGCGAAGGCCTGCCCCACAGCCTATGATGCCGAAAAGAGGGACATTGCAGGGAGACGCATTCTAGGAGGGCTGCGATGGAGGAGCAAGAGCGATCGTCCCCATCTTCTGTGGATAATCCTGTGAATAAACTCCCGCCTGAATGCTAAACAGGCCGGAAAGGCCTGCCAGATAGCACAGTGCCTATATTTTGGGCATTGGGGTCGCCAGACGTGACCCACTATATGTTGGGGTCATATCAATCATCTCGAAGAATATGCACAATTCCTATTGACTCTTGCATTTTTAATCGCGCGTCGGATCTGTAACTAACTTCGCCAGCTAGGAATAACCCTAGATCGCAGTAGTTATCCACAGCTAAGGGTTATTTTTTGAGTATTACACATCCCTTGAATTCCGAAATTAGGCATCTAACAAGGCGATCTCCTACTTCCTGGAGACGATGGCTTCGCCTCGTCGTGGCCAATTTCTACCAGACGCCAGCAGTCCCTTCCGGGCATACAAGGGCTTTCGGGAGAACGAGATACGTCGTGTTATCGTTGCGACCGTCTGGCTCATCGGGGCCCAACATCGTAAATCCAATTGCTTCACCGGCGAACGTTTCGTCACCGACTCGCAGGACATTCTCGCGGTTCAGCATGTTCATGGCGTTCGTACGAGTAACGATCGGTGGATAGGGCTGGAACTGGTCCGCTGATAGAAATGGAACCTGGACAGTCACCGACCGGTGATCTCCATAGAGGAATTGACGCAAATTCCCGTCGATCGGAGTTTTTAAACTGAACACCGCTGAGGTATTCGGCGGAATAGCCGTAATCGAGAGCATGTAGATGGAGGGGGCCTCAGGAGAAGCCGATTCCAACCTCCCTGTCGCATCTACATTTGCCGTCGACAACAGTTCCGTGGTGGGGCGCAAGACAGGAGACCGAATGGCGACTCGGAGGTTCGTGATGCTCTCGTCCGACACATTTTCCAGGAGAAACTTGCCCAGGACCCAGGACTGCGGCTGAGGAGGCTTGGCACGACCATCCGGCCATGGTTGTTCGATTCGGCGGAGACGGCAATTGGACACCAAGTTCCGGGTTTCATAAAAAAATGACTTGGCGTTGTCCTCCGGTAAGTAGGCCCGCTCATAGATATAGAAGGCTACCCCGACCTTGATAATCGTGGGCCTGAACCAGGACACCACAGTAGGAAGGAAAAACGGTACAGCGGCGGCAAAGAGGCCAATGATGGCGACCTTGTTCAGCCAACTTTGCTGCCAAAACCACCGCCAGCATCTTTCGAGAAACATCATATCCGTTCGTCAGCCAAGGCGATGTTCAGGCACTTATTGGATTAACGATTGGGATTTTCGACACAGACACCAGGCTCACCGTTTTGTATAAATGCCGAACGTTCCATCGATGCAGCCATCCGGCATGTCGGCGCATCTTCATAGATACATTTTTTGCTATAGGGAGTCACAAGGCAAAATGGGGCTGTGCCTGCAGGAGTCTCCTCTGCTTGTCGATTCGCTTCACATCCACCTTGATTCCCGGCCGCGCGAAGACATTCCTCTAAGTTTACGAAGTCACACGATTTCCCCCAAGCGAAGACGGCACAGTAGGGGGCGGCAGCGGCAACGCCGGGCGTAAGTCCCACAACCAGGCAAATGATCATTATCTTCGTACGCATGTGCGCCTCCGTTTCTAAGCCTCTACCGCGCGGTGCTAACCAGTGGGAGCCTCAGTCGGTTGTGGTGTGAGATTTTCATGCCGCCGATAGAAATGTGTCAAGAAAAAGGAGGCCCGGTTTGACCTAGAACAATGCGGTGGGCATAGGCGACCGATCAGGAGGCGCTACTGCCAGGCAGGCAAACGGAATTACAACACATCGCTATCGTGCCGAGAGGAATTCTTGGCTGGCTCCTCAGGATGCTGAAAGCGGAAGTGGAATTCCTGCAGAGTACGGTCCGGAGCAAGTCTGAACCACCCTTCAGCCTGATGATGCTGGTCTGACTTCGATTTGCCCTCGGGATAGAATTTCAACCGCAGATTCCCGCGGCGATCACCCTTCACCTCATCCGGGATGATGTTGCCTGTAATTTCCAAGTGGTCCTCAAACACATCAAGTGCCCCATTGAGAAGTGAGCGGAGCACACTCGTCGAGAAACTCTGTTGGAAGGGCTGCTCTGGATCGAAAGGCGCTGTCTCTCCTGCCCAGGCCAGGGGGGTCAGTAAGAGGAAGAAGAGTGCCGTTGCAGATATCGTTCGCATGCAAGTACTTTATTCCAGGAATGCCACCCGGTCAAGGGCAGCTAAAAAACACTGCGCTAACACCGTATTCATCCCTTCTGTTAACGTGCAGGACGGAGGAGTAGAATCCCACAATCGTGTCGATCGAAGGTTTTCGGGGGAAACGATGATTGTAGCCCTGCTGGCGGTCATTGCCGGTATTGTCATATTTGCACCGCAACTCTGGACTAGGCGAATCTTTGCCCAATATAGTGGGCTCCGTCCCGACTATCCTGGCACAGGAGGAGAATTAGCGCGACACCTGCTCAATCGACTCGATATGGCGCACATCACGGTGGACATGACCCAGAAGGGAGACCATTACGATCCTGAGACCAAAACTGTTCGCCTGATGCCAGATCACTTCAGTGGAAAATCGCTCACGGCTGTCACAATTGCCGCCCATGAGGTCGGCCATGCGATACAGGACCATATGGGTTACCAGCCGCTCGCGAATCGCACAAGGCTTGTACGGTTTGCGCAGGGGGCGGAGAAACTTGGGGCGGTGGTAATGATGGGCATTCCGATCGCGACAGCGTTAGCTCGGACCCCTACGGCAGGGCTCTTTGTGCTGATCACCGGAATGGCGACGATGGGGATCGCCACACTCGTGCACCTCATCACGCTTCCAGTCGAGTGGGACGCCAGTTTCAGGCGCGCCCTTCCGGTGCTTCAACAAGGCAATTACCTGTCGTCAGACGACATGCAGGGGGCCCGCCGCATCCTCATCGCGGCAGCTCTGACCTATGTGGCAGCCTCTCTGGCTAGTCTGCTTAACCTGTGGCGGTGGATCGCCTTCCTGCGGCGATAGGCACGCACGATCGGAGCCTCTTGCCCGATTCGTTCAGATCGTGAAGTACGCGATGGCGGTGACGAATGAACATGAAAGCCTGGTTGAGATATAACAAAGCACCGACAGGCAAGTTCACAGGCTTTGCCAATGTACTACCGTTGAGAACGGAGCTGGTGGTTTAGGGAGCTGGAGGATGCCTTATGGACCTATTTGAAAAGGTCGAGAAACTTCGACAGGACATGGACACCGAGGTCAAGACATCCTTGAAGTGGGTCGTGTTAGCCGCCGTCTTCGGGCTCGTCGCGGTGTTGATCTTTTATATACTGGTCGTGTAGCACATGCCGGCCCAAAGCAGCCGCCCCCTGCACAAGTCAGAATCCTCGTTTGTTCCGTCCAGGTATTCGGACCACTTATGTATGCTCGGTTCAGGCACCTTTTAGACTTTTTCGGAAAACCCGCGTGCGGCGCCGGTTGACCACCCCAAAGCGGGACCAGATGTTGACGACCGTCGTGTTGGTTTCAAGTTCGCGGTTGGTTTCGACATACCGGACATTGGCTGCCTTCAATGCCCGCCACATACCCAGCGCCATCATGGGAAGGATTCTCTTAACATCGGCTTGAGGGTGGACACCCGCAAAGTAAAAATCGACCGTATCAAAGTGCTTGAAACCCCGCAGGATATGGAAGAAACCGAAAGGGTACAACCGGCCCCCCATACGTTGAAACGAACGGCTGAGAGACGGCAGGCCCAGGAAAAATCCCTGGAGGCGTCCAGAGCCATCCACAACCAGCTGCATGAAACGCGGATCGATGAACCCGAAATATTTTTTTTCGTAGAAGGCCTTCTGGTCATCGGTGAGTGGCGTCACCCCGTAGAGGTGCTCGAAAGAGGCCTCCAACAGGTCCCAGAACTGCCCGCTGTATTCCTTGATTCCTTTCTTGGTCAGGCCTTCCAACAGCCGATAGCCCTCCGCTTCTGCCGCCGGCAGGACTTTTTTTGCGAACATCTGGAACAGCGACGGCATCTCCATCGGAAATTCGAAGCGCGTCTCAATATAATCGACATCCTTTTTGAATCCGAACGCTTCGATCATCACTGGATAAAAGGGCTTGTTGTAACTGCCGGCGATGGTGGGCAATGCATCGAACCCTTCAACCAGCATGCCTTCCGGGTCTAAATCACCGAAACCGTGTGGACCGGTCATCTCCTGGCAGCCTTCAGCGATAAACCATTTTTCCAGGTAGCCCATGAGGGCAGTAGCGACATCAGGGTCTTCCACGCTCTCAAACCACCCGAAGCGCCCCCGCATATATCCCAGCTTGCGAGTTTCCAACGAGTGAATGATGCCGCATATGCGCCCCACCACGCGTTCACCGCTTCGGGCCAGAAGCAGCTTGGTCTTGGAAATTTTAAACGACGGGTTCTTCGCGGGCGAAAAAAAATCCCGTTCCTCACGAAGGATCTGAGGAATGTAATTGGCATCATCCCGGTATAATGCGTTGGGCAACTCTACCCATCGTTTCAGGTCCGAAGTTCCATGAACCTCAATGACCGTTATTTCCATTGAACTCCTTGTCAATACAGAAATGACATGCGGCCATGAGTCTCTTACGCGGACGCCGCAGGTTCGGCTGCGGAGAAGGACCGGGCCGTTCAAAATCCGTGAAGCCATATCACATGGGCTGCAAAAACTCTATATACACACGGTCGCATCTTCTGGTTTTCCGGAGACTGAAGTCCTAACGCCTTGATAAGGTGGGGCAGCTGCTTGTGTGATGAAGATTATCTTTCGCGACGGGCCATCATTTTAGGATGGCAGCCAAGAAGTGCAGATTTACGCAAGAGTGATGCTCGGGTACATGTCTTCTTGCATCAAACGGGATCGCGAGCGGACCACTAGTGGGGTTTACTCGAATGCGGAAGCGATCGCACAGAAATACGCTGCAATCCGCAAGGTTACTCTGGCGACTTCTGGCACTACCAGACGCCAGGATCGACTAGCTCGACGGACATGCCAAGGGCCAGGATCGTCGACATCGAGCCTCCAGGCGAAGGCGACCTACTCACTGCAGAGTCGCTGGAGTTTCGTCTTGTCCTCTTGGGAAAGATTTACAAATTCGACGCCAGCCCCTTCCTGGTCGACCCATCGGATTTCCGCTCGGGTAATCTGCAACGCGGGAGTCTCATCGTGTGGATAGAGCTTCAGGGTGAGGTGGTGGCTGCGGAAGAAGGGTGTAACTAGTTGCAGTCTACACCCCGTCTTGGAGAGATCCGTCACCACTCCGCTGGTGGGACCGGTCTTGTCTTCGACGGTCGTGGGAACGGTTACTACTCGCCTGGCGCACCGTCGGGGGTCAATCACCTTCACGGGAAAGCCTTGTTTGGGAAGAAACAACCTGGCAAGGTCCATGGTATTTCTCGTTCTCCGTTGGCTTGGGATATCCGCGACTACATCAATAACCCTCATGCCGAATAGGGTTAGAATAGGTTGGCCGTACCATGCGCTCGCATTCCCTCAAAATGGAATACCTCCTTTGGGGGACAGGAGTGCAGAGCAATAACACCTAATTCTTGTTTCGGTTTAACCAGGCCCCTGCTAAATGTGTCGTTGGAAGAGACGAGTCGAGAAGGGCATGGAGTCCCTGCAGGAAGGCGCTCCCGCATTGAGGCAATCACAGATGAGATGATGTGCCCATTCCGCAACCGGACTATGAGAAACGGAAAAAGAAGTGGGATAAGTATGCGTCGTTGGTGCCTGTGGGAACATGAATAATGCGGGCTAGGGCTCTATGGAATGCGCGGCTTCTGATTGGGGCTGAAGCGCGATCGTTTCAGCAGCAGATGTGACACGCCCTACATCGAGGAGGATGGCGACCAGCATGTCGCTCAGGACGTTCACACCAGAACGGGCTCGGGCGATGATCCAATCCACCGTCATGATCAGTGGAATGGCCGCACCGATCACGTGAGGCGGCAAGCCGGCAGCCGAGAGGACGAGTGGCAATACGATCATTCCGGCTTCCGGAATACCGGCCACGCCGGCCCCCGCAATCATCGACGCAGCGACGATCAGCACCTGACTGCCCATCGATAGGTCAAAGCCCAGCGCTTGCGCGAGAAAGAGCGCGGCCATCGCTTCATAGAGGGTGATGCCGTCGTTGTTGAGGTTCGTGCCAACACAGGCGGCGAGACGCGCCGACTGAGGCGAGACTTGCATGCGGTCGAGGCACCGGAGGGTGACAGGCACGGCGGCGAGACTGCTGTTGCACGACACGCCGGTCATGATCGCGTCGGCTCCCTGTCCCAGATAAATCTTCGGAGACTTCTTACCGATCAGCCAGGCGACGAGCGGGTAGTAGCCTAGCGCGTGGATGGCGAGCCCGACGAGCATGGTGACAAGAAAAATCCAGAGGACGGCGAAGACACCGATGCCCGCTTTGCCGACAACCTGGGCAACGACGCCGAAGACGGCGAGCGGTACCGCGAGGATGATCCATCCGAGTATCTCCACAAGCCACGAATACACGCGCTCAACGATCCGTATGAGGGTATGAATGAATCCACGGCCCTGAATGGCATGGCCTCGCAGGCGTCGAAGCGTGGCGCCGATGCCCAGGGCAAGGAGCACGACTCCAATGATGTTGCCGCTAGAAAACGGGGCCATGATGGTGCGGGGAATATAGGATGCGAGGTATTCGATTGGCCGCTGTGTCCCGGCCTGCACTGTTGCGGCGGCGCCTGTCGATGGCTTGGAGGTTGGGACGACGTTCAGCAATTCGTTGACGTGGCCCAACCAGGCAAGCCCCGGCTGCCAGGTATTCATGATCACGAGACCGATTGTCATGGCCACGGAGACGTTGATGAGACAGATGAGGAGCAGCTTGGTCCCCTGACGTAGCGGGAGATTGGTGGAGATGAGTGCATCGAGGATTGCAAAGAAGATGAGCGGGATGGCGAGGGTCTTGAGCAGCGTGACAAGCAGCAGGCCCAGTCCTCCCAAATCCTCGTTGCGTAGGCCGCCCAGATACGACTCTTGACCAAAGACCACTCCCAGCAGCGCGCCACAGGCCACGGCGATGAGAACTTGTGTATAGAGCGGCAGTGGGATTAAGCGTGGTGTGGTCTGCATAGTGGTGTTGAGGGGGCCGAGGAAGAATACCCCTTTCCCCGCGAGAAAGCATCCCAACTTGAGAGGAAGTTAGCCATGTCCCGCAGACCAGGAGGTCCCCGTCTAAATGAAACCATCGACGGCCTACTGGAGGGGTTGATCCGGCGGCGACGATACAGAGAGGGTGCACGCAAATAGCCGCCGACACGCGAGTTCAAAGGAGAAGGATCGCTGGTGGTATTGAATATCCGCCGCGATGTAATCGAACGAGGCGGCACGTGCAGACGAGGGTTGTATGTGGGAGACTGAATAGGTTGAGGACTTTATCCATCTTTCAATATTGATCCGCATTCATACCACCGCGCACACACCAGGAATGGAAGATAATGGTCTTAAAGCCGTTAAGCACCTTGCCGGTGTCGAAGAACACGAGCCACGCGCTGTTCGGATTGCCTGAGATCGTCGTTGCCGACCAATACGCGTCCATCTCAACGTTGGTAAAAGGATGGCCCGGGGGGAGCGTGGGCCCTGTTCTTATGGAAGGATCCACTAGACTCGCCAGTTCGATAACCGACGGCAGCCTCCAACCTCTCCGACCGCCCACGTCCTTACCGGCGCACGCAACACGAGCAGCGGTCCATGACAGCTCGATCGTTTCGAGAGTTTTTTCCCACACGAGCCCAGTTTCCTCGTCTCGCACCGCCGCACCTCCGAAGTCACTCAGGACAGTAAACCGCGAGACGCTCGGCAACTTCTTGTCCCAACTGTGAGTGGGATTGGGATTCGATGGGGGAGCCGCAAGGGCACTGCTCATCCCTACGCCGCTAGTGAACAAACTCCCGACCAAGACACAGAGTCCAGGCATCAGCATGGAACGGTTAGACAACTGCATTGTGCTTCTCATGCGGGCCCTCCTGTCGTTGTGGTAGTTGGAAGTATGGAAGTGTGGGCCACCTTGCGCCTGGAGACGCAGCGTGTCAATACCTTCGATCGAGTAGCAATGGAGTGACGCAGTTGGACTGCCAACCTTCACCAAAAGCGTGACCAGGAGGGTGGCTTTGACTTTGCTGTGGCAAGGTAGTAAACTGACGTCTGAAGGTGAAACTAGGGTTCCGGCTTCCTAAGGAAGTGTCTGGTCCGAGAGTTTCCGGTCTCGCATAACGAGGCTCCACGGAGGGATAAAAGCCCGGGAGATCATGTACGAGGGTACATGGCCTTCTGGGAAATTAACCCCTTCCGACAAGGAGGTTTCGTTATGCAAATTCATTCCAGAATACGTTCTGTCCCAGATCAGTCCGACCTGCTGTCAAGCGGGGGAGGACTGTCATGTTAATCAAAGCCATTCCGGAAACCGCCAAGAGTTCTCCCGAGACACTCAACCGCAACCTGACTCTCTGGAACAGCCTGACAATTGGTTTTGCGACCGTTTCACCGGTGGCGGGACTGTATGCCATCATTGGCGTGCAAGCGTTGGTGACCGGGGGCGGTTGGATTGGCGCCCTGGCGCTCTGTCTGGTGATGCAGCTGTTGGTCGCGACTGTCTATGCTGAACTGTCCTCCCAGATTCCGATTGCAGGGGGTGCGTACAAGTGGGCCCGGCAGCTCGGAGGTCCCATCGCCGGGAAGTATGCCGGAGTCATCTACGTGAGCTCCACGATCGCCATGCTGACAACGACCGCCTATACCGGCGGTGTCTGGCTTGCACTCTTCTTTGGGTTTGGAAGTGAAGGAGGACTCACGTTAGTAGTATGGGGGGCCCTGTTTTTAGTGATCTGTGCGGTGCTCAATCTGGTTCACGTCAATGTGTTTAAGCTGGTGATTACCCTGGGTGTCTATGCGGAAATCGTCGGATCCTTCGGCGTGGCGCTGCTACTATTTCTCTTTTTCCGACAGCATGGATTTTCAGAATTGTTTGAGCATTTAGGCACGGGGTCCGCACCCAGCCAGACCGCTGCGTTTCTCGCAGCGCTCGCCATTTCTGGTTGGGCCTTCATCGGTTTTGATGCCTGCTCCACCATCGCCGAGGAAACCCATAACCCCAGGCGAATGGTCCCACGCGCAATTTTCCTGTCCCTCTGCATGGTAGGAGGGGTGGTGCTCTTCAACTCAGCCGCCCTGACGTTAAGCTTCAACCGCGACACCCTTGGGCAGACGACCGCCACGTCTGATCCCGTCACACCCGTGATCGCGAGTAACTTTGGAGCCTGGGCTGAAGCACCGTTTCTGGCGATTGTCATGATTGCCTTCTTGGCATGCGGGGCCTCGATGGTGCAATACACGTCGCGAATTGTGTATGCGATGGCTCGCGAGGGCAACATGCCTCTGGTGTTGAGCCGGGTCACGGCCTCCAAGATTCCCCGCCATGCGGTAATCTGCGTCGTGCTGCTGGCGGGGCTCGGGTTGTTGTTCGGGCTGAACGATGGGGCAGTCGCCACGGTGATCGCATTCGGCACAGGTGGGCTGTACGCCATGTTCGCCATGACGACCGGGGTCGGGCTCTATACTCGGCTCACAGGCCGATGGAATCCGGCACTGGGCGAACTCAGGCTGGGAGGCTGGGGGCTGGCGATCAATGTGGCCGCCTTCCTCTGGTCATTGTTTGAATTCGTGAACATCGCGTGGCCTCGTGTGTATGCTGTGTCGTCCGATGCGCCCTGGTGGCAACTCTGGGCTGTGCCACTGGTCTTGGGTAGTATTTTAAGTGTCACCACGTTCTATATTGTACTGAAACGTCTTCGAACAGAACGGCATCACAAGAATCCCGTCGAAGGTATCTCGCCGATATGAGTGGAGGGTGTGCGTTCAATTAGGTTCATCAATCTCGTGCGCTAGAAAGGAGTGATTATGGCGAAAGAACGAAAATACAAAGGCAAGGTTCCCCTGCATGACCAATACGGTCCGGAGGCCAAATTCGCTGTCGAAGCGGAGGCACTGCTCCCGACGACGAAGCATGCAGAAGAAATCGCGCGGGGGCTGGAACTGGGCTTACCGGCCGCTGAGTCTATTCAGGATCGCCGGATTCCCACGTTCAGTCGAGGCGAATTGCCGCACTTTGCTGGCATCAATACGTTTGTCAAAGCCCCCTATGTCGAAGACGTCCGGACCTGTGGCCAGTATGATGTCGCGATTCTGGGGGCCCCCTTCGACGGCGGCACAACCTACCGGTCCGGCACGAGGTTTGGCCCCCAGGGCATTCGCAAGATCTCGGCGCTCTATGGCTCCTACAGTTTCGAACTCGGCGTGGATCTGCGGGAGTCGATTTCCATGTGCGATCTCGGCGACGTGTTTACCATCCCCGCGAACATCGAGAAGACCTTCGACCAGGTCAGCAAGGGGGTCTCGCATGTCTATGCCAGTGGCGCCTTTCCCGTCGTGCTCGGGGGCGACCATTCCCTCGGGTTTGCCACCGTGCGGGGGGTCGCCCAGAATCTCCATGGCGGCAAACTCGGGATCATTCACTTCGACCGGCATGTGGACACGCAAGAGACCGACCTCGATGAACGGATGCACACGACCCCCTGGTTTCACGCGACGAATATGCCCAATGTGCCGGCAAAAAATCTCGTGCAGATCGGGATCGGGGGCTGGCAGGCACCCCGGCCCGGGGTGAAGGCCGGACGAGAACGCCACACCACCATCATGACCGTCACCGACTGCGTGGAGATGGGGATTGAGCAGGCGGCCCAACACGCGCTCGACGTGGCGTGGGACGGGGTCGACGCGGTCTGGTTGAGCTTTGACGTCGATTGTTTGGACGCCGCCTTCGTGCCGGGAACCGGCTGGCCGGAACCGGGCGGATTCCTGCCGCGCGAAGTGCTGAAGTTCCTTCAAATCATTGCGGACTACAAACCCTTAGCCGGCATCGAGATCGTGGAATGCGCGCCGCCCTACGACGCAGCAGAGATCACCGCCCTCCTCTCCACGCGCGTGATCTGCGACGTCCTGGCCTGCCAGGTGCGCTCAGGCCATCTCCCGCACAGGAAAAAGCGTTGAGAAGCATCACCGGACGGAGAGGACTAACTGGCCAGCCCGGCATGCTCGGAGAAAAAGCCCTGCGGGGGAAGGTGAAGAAGCATATTGAAGGGCATCGCCTCTGATAGCTGGCATCCGAAGACTAGGGACCTTCCCAGATATCCCAAAGGGGAGGGGTCGTATGATACGACCTTCCTTTTCCAAGGAGGCTCTATGACTCGAGACCCTAAAATCATCGCTGGTATGTCGAGCGGGTTCATGCTGTGTCTGAACCTCGCCACTGCTGTGATTGAAGCCGCTGCCCCCTGTGTAGATAAGAAAACCGGCCCATCGAGTATCGTGTGCGGAGCAGAACGGCGAAACGGCATCGACACGATAAAGGGCGAAGTGCTCGGCATTGAAGGTCCGGACTATGTGGTCAGGCAGTTCTATGGGAAAGAAGTGCGGCTAATGACCGATGAATCTTCCCACGTCACCGGACGTATTGAGCCTGGAGATAGTATCGAAGCGAACGTGCGTGAGGTGGACAATCAGAAACGCGTGTTGTCCATTAGTCCAATCAAATGAACTCACTGTTTGTCGCATTTCTTCAGAGAAGAAGATAGCTCTTACGGGTTGCAAACGCTCCCACCGTTATCCTCTAACGATCGCTTCATGCAATTGGCGATTCGCTTCCAAGATAACAGCCTCTATATGGCCACAATTAGTACATAGAAATACCTCCTAATGAGCCCCGATCGTTACCGCAAAGAGGATCACAATCCAACCAAGCGGTGCCAGCGTGAGAAGTCCCAGAAAAATAATGGCGGAGCCTGCTCCAACGATGGCAAAAAGAGTGGTCATGATCACTCCTTGCGATTCCTGTGAGCCCGCTTTCTCTGAAAAGGTTATCGACAACTGCGGGATGGGACCAGACCTAAAGGAAGTAGTTCGGAGGAGGGATAGGGCTTAGGACCTGAACAAGCATTGTGGCACTGCTGTTCAAACGAATTGCCGAATGCAGGAATCGCAGCATGAGCTCCAGGGCCTACTCGGTTGACACCACAGCTTCTGGCTTCTCTGTCTGGACAGGATTCATGTCGGCTTTGAGAAGGGAGCTCGCGTTAAATGTCACTACTCGGTGTGCGGGGATCATGATGGGCTCGCCTGTAGAGGGATTTCGTCCCAACCGAGTAGACTTACTGCGCACCGTAAACTTGCCAAAGTTGGGAATGATGATCGGCTCCCCTTTCTGAAGTGTGGACTTGAGGAGGTCCACAATCGAATCCAGCAGCCGAGCCGCTTTCTCCTGTGGAATTCCGGCCTCCTGATGAATGCGATTGGCAATCTCTGTCTTTCTCATCTCGCCTTATTTCCCCCACTGAGCGGCACTCTAACACTATCGGTGCTCACGGTATCCTAGGAGATCCCCCTGGCCGGCAGAGCGAGGCGCAAGCGACCAAGAAGTTCATGAGGCGTTATCAGGCAATCTACACATTGTCTCTAGCGGCGAGAGTGATGGGGTTACTGGCGCGAGCGGTGCGCCTCAAACGACTGCAATGAGGAGAGATCAACAACGCCAACGGATTCCTCGAGACGATCCTAGGAAGGTTCCCAGTAGCCCAGATGAACTTCTTTTGACAATCTCACTAACAACGGGAATCGATACGGAACCTTCATTCCTATGTCCCGGACCGACCAGCCGACCTGGCATATCAGGTCCCACTCATCCTGGCAACGTGCGCCCGGGTTGGCGCTGAGGTGCTGAGATGGTTCATTTTGGGGCTACAGCGGAACAACAGGGTAAGGCCTGTACTGACGAGGCGGTCGGCGCATCATCATTCAAGACGATCAGTCATCTCTTAGAAGAATGCCGGATGGTCCTTCCGGGGATTCAAGCCCTATTCGGCTTTCAATTGATCGCGGTTTTTAACCAACCCTTTTGGGACCGATTGGATCCTTCACACCGGTCGCTTCATTTTATCGCGATCTTTCTCGTGGTCATCTCGATGGCCCTGGTCATGACCCCTGCCGCGTATCACCGTCAAGCCAAGGAAAAGTGGATGACACAGCACTTTATTGCACTTTCTTCCCGACTCCTCCTGTGGAGCATGTTTCCACTAATGATGGCGATATGTGTGGATGTGTACTTAATCGCGACAATGATATTTCAAAATAGAATCTGGAGTCTCCTGGTGGCGATGTCACTCCTAGGCCTTTTTTTTATGTTGTGGATTCTGCTGCCTCGTTCAATCGGAATTGCACGATCGCTTGCCCAATAGGATGATCTCACTCCATGGCGTCCGAGTCATAAGCGGCCTTTACCGGCCTTTTTGGAATCGCGGAGGGACAGAAGAAGACGGTGGTCGAGGTGAAGGTGCCGGCGATGCCCCCCCACCCCCGTAATAATAGGGATAAAAGCCACCATAGCGATATGGCCCATAAAATGGACTGCCGTAATAACCCATGGGTCCATATCCATATGGCCCGTAGCTGTACGGCCAATAGGGGTACCCATACCCGCCATCATAGCCTGTTGTTCGATCCCGGCTTTGCAGTTCCTTCCAATTGATTAAATGTTTGATCTCTAGCACCGGATATTGATACTCGCCTTCGTCTAAAGGTTTGACCATTGCTCCCTTCACCTCACCAATGACCGTTAAAGGAGAATCTCGCTCGATAACCGCCGGATCGAGAAATTCTCCCGATCGGACAGCAATGAAGCGCCCTTCCGATTGCGACCGTATTTCCGAAGGCCGCTTTGCAACCATGGGAAGCTGTAGGATCTCGATTTCAGTGCGATCCTTCACGCGTTGCGACTTCATGGACATTCCTCCGAACAGCACGGTGCGGCCGATATAACTGTCGGGAGAAGACCGAAGGTCCGCAAAGGAAATGGACTGGTCAACTTGCGACAGTAGTTCGGCGGGAACGATTTGTTTCAGCACGTCCTGTCCCGTTTGGTGTGCAGACTGGGCGCAGCCGACCCACAAGATGGCAGCCGCTAGGAGGGAAAGCCCAAAAACGGTCCGGACGACCTGCGTCTTACTCATGATAGATTACTCGGGTACAGGTAAGAATTGTCCGTCCGGAATAGCTGCATGATGCCACGAGGAGCTCCGGAAAGGAGATGGATATCGATCT
>Ga0070690_100000311_pt1 | contig 25069 bp, 13 predicted proteins | sample KBSS33HmetaG_FD_64671 | JGI IMG/M metagenome (GOLD analysis project Ga0070690, IMG submission 64671) | Switchgrass rhizosphere microbial communities from Kellogg Biological Station, Michigan, USA - KBS S3-3H metaG | ecosystem: Host-associated > Plants > Roots > Rhizosphere ... | reverse complement strand
ATAGACCACGCGCCGCGACGCCAGGTGCACGATGAAGAACGCGTAGACCTGGCGGAGCATCTCGTCTGCCTGTCTGTGTGGCGCCACCTGGGACCACAACCGCTCCACGCGAGCCAGAACCCAGGTCCGGATTTGAGAGACACTTGGCACGCGTATCCGCCACTTGGAGCACGAGCGGGGGTAGCCGGTCGAGCCCCTTGCGATCTCCAACTCCCGCCATGTTCCCACCCGGATGCGCAAGGTAGCCAGCACGGGCCACGGCGGATCACAGCGCGAGGACATGGATCGACGGCTTCTCGGTGGTGTTCAGGTACAGCTTCTCCTTCTTGCCCTCCTGCTCGAGCTCGAGGACGAAGCGGTAGTTGTACACACCCGGCTTGGTGGTGCGCAGAACCATGCAAGCCCAGTAGCAGTAGGCCGGCGTACCTGTCGAGCGGACCATGTCGGGCATGCCGTAGATCTTGAGCTCGGTGCAGATCTTGGTCTCGGCGACGTCGTCCTCCTCGCCAGCCTCGTTGTCGAGGAACACGATGTTGTTGATCTTGGGCATCGGCGGCCACGTGCCGTCGCGTCGCCTCTCCATGTCCATCGGATAGATGATCCAGTTGAGGACCTGCCCCTGCTTGCAGACCGTCTGCAGGTGCGCGGTTCCCCCGCCCAGGCCGCCGATGCTGTTGTCCATCATGAACACCGCGCCGTCCAGGCTGCCCGTGGCGACCGCTTTTTCGACATCGACGACGGTGACGATGTTGAGTTGAACGGAGTTGAGCTGTCCGGGGTTCTGCTTGTTCTCTGCTGCGAAGCTGTCAGCCATGGTTGTCTCGCTGGTTGATTGGTGCTGATCGTCGTGACCGCTCAGGTGGCAGCGCCGACTAGGAACGCGGGGGACGCCGTGGTCATCGCCTCCATCCGGGTCCCCAGCTTGAACTTGATGTAATAGGTGGCGATCTCGGTGTCTCGCTTGACCGTTCCGATCCAGTACGAGACATCGGTGCCCGGATAGGTCCTACTCTCCACCATGCAGAATTCCTTGTCCACGACGATGTCTTCGATGCTCGCGAACGCTTCGCATTCCAGCGGCAGGGCGGTCCACAACACCTGATCGCCCTTGCGCACCCTGGTCCGCAGGCTCTCGGTGCCGATGCCCGTCGAGCCGTTGGCGCGATTGGTGTCGAGCAGGTACAGGTTGCCACTCAGGCTGCCGGTCGCGAGCGCGCCCACGACATCGATGACGGCGCGGATCGAGATCGGTTGCTGCCTGGGCGGCTCGTGGTCTTGGGTGTCCTTGGGTTCCATGGGAGATTCTCGGATAGTTGGGGCTTGCTGCGGCGAGGTCAGGGCGTTCCCGGACAGGAGAGCGGAAGCAAGCCGACGTCGGCCTGGGTGAAGCCGTTCCGCTTGGGCAAGGATGTGACCTTGATCTTGGACGTGAAGGTCATGCGCACCGGCTCCCAGAGCCAGCCGCCGTGCTTCCAGACCGGCTCGCGCAGGTGGATTTCCATGGTGTAGACGTAGATCCCCGGCCGCGAGGTATCGACCGATGCCGACCAGTACCAACCGTCGGTCACCAGATCGGGTGAGCCGTATTGCGCGGGATAGATGATCTGCTTGTCGACCGCTTCACCGGTGATGCCGGTGATCACCGGCGCCGCGTTGCTGAGCTCGGGGATGTCGTCCCTGGAGTCGCTGGGGACGATCTCGCCCCTGAGGTCGAGAATCTTGTGCCCAGGGCGCACGTGGCCGGCGCGATGGACGCTCTTGACGCTCGCCCGGGTGCCGAGCCGCTGCTTGATGCGGTCGAGCTCGGCCACGATGTTGGTGCCCGGCGTCGCGGCGATCTTCGTGAGCGCGGCGAGCGCCTCCTGGTCGCTGTCGCGCGTGCGATCGGAGTAGAAGCTGCGCGGCACGGTCGGTGGGATCGCTCCCAGGGCATAGGGCAGCCAGTTCATCACCTGCTCCTCGGCCTGCGAGCCATCGAACCAGTAGCTGCCGTTGATGGCGGTCACCAGGTCTCCGGTGCCTTCGTTCTCCGAGCCCTGCAACTTCATGTTGTCGAACAGATACGTGTTGTCCTTCAACGTGCGGGCCTTGAGCGCCGCGGCCACGTCGATCAGAACGATGATCGCGAGTTGTTGCGTCATGGCAGCTGATTTCTTGGTGAAGAGTCGGTCACGCGCATCTCAGGGAGCACGAGTCGATGGTCATGACGCTGTTCTTGCCTTCGTACATCTGCAGCTCGAGGCGATACTTGTAGACAGCGCCGGGGATCGCCCAGGGCGGCACGACGCCGGACCAGACGTTGAGCGACAGGCGGTCGCCGGGCGGGCTCTCCACGGCGGCATCGCCGCTGTCTTCGACGTCGCTCCGGGTGTCCAGGAACGTGATGCGCCTGATCTCGACCGGGGTCTGCAGGTCGACCGCGTGGATAGTCCACTGGATGGTCTGCCCAGGCTGACACACCGTGCACAGCTCCGGCGTGCCCTGGTCGGTGCTCGGGAGGTGTCCGTTGTCCATCATCGCGAGATTGCCGTCGAGGAGGGTGCCATCCGAGAGCGCGCTGATGACGTCCACGAGAATGACGATGTCGATCTTCGTTTTCATGATCATCCTGTCTACATCCGATCAGAAGACATCCCGCAGCAGCGGCACCTTGCCGACGGCTGTCCGGTGGATCTCGCCGGATACCCGATGCACCAGCCTGAGCTCGAAGCGATAGCCGATCTTGTCGATCGACGCGGGGGTTGCCTCGCCCTGGTTGAACAGCGAGAGCGAATGGACCAGCGCGTTGACGAACACCCGCCGCAGGCCGTCGGCGCCCAGGCAGCAGCTCATCCGGTAGCCCAGGCCGGAGACGTCGTCGACCGACGCGATCAACACGAGCAACCTGGCCTCGCGGTAGTTGACGAACTGGACCTCGTGCGCCACGACCGCCAGGTCGAAGGCACTGGCGGTCTTCAGCTCGGCGCACAGCGCGGCAAAGGCGCGCGGCGCCGAGTACTGGGTATCGTTCAGGTGGAGCACGTCGCCGCTGCGTCCGGCGAACTCGAACTGCTGGGTCTTGAGCACGCCGTCGGTCCTGGGCCTGCGGATCATGCGGTCACCCAACTTGAGGCGCAACAGCGGCGCTTCGTGCGCGTGCAGCCGTGTGACCACCAGCTCGCCTTCTTCGCCGTCCGCGACCCAGCGTCCCTTGCTATCGACTATCTCGATCAGATGCAGGCCGGGGACTGCGGCCAACCACGACGAGTGCGGCGCGAGCTGCAGGCCGATGGTCTCAGCTTGGGTGGCCGCGAAGTAACTCAGGATCGCCAGATTGGGATACAGCGCGACGAGCTCCGCGCGCTTGCGCTGGGACAGCACGCCGCTGCCATATAGAGCGACGCGGAAGCTCTCGCGCGCCTCCTGGTTCATGCCGGCGCCCAGCTCGCTCAAGATCGCGATGCCGGCCGAGATCCCCATCAGCGCCTTGGGCCCCTTGTAGGAGAACATGTGCTGGAAGACCGCCTCCACGACCGGACCGGCACCGACGTAGTTGATGCCCGGGATGTGCTGCAGCACGCCACCGACCATCGTGCCGCTGCTCCACATCTGATAGTCGGCCAGGGTGGTGAAGACCCACTTGGGGTCACTGCCGGTTAGGTAGTTGTTCAGCTGATAGTTGCCCATGAAGCTGCCGGCGACCTTGTAAGTGTCTTGCAGCTCGCGCAGCGAGTACACGGTCTCGACCGGCAGGCCGCTCGAGGTGCCGCCGCTCGCGACGATCTCGAAGCCCCCCCTGCTGAGCGGCACGACCAGCCCGGGACGGGATCCCATGAACAGCTCGCGCTGCGTATTCTTGTCCGCGAGCGGGATCTGCTGCCACGCCTCGAAGCTCGGCAGGCCGTCGCGCAGCCCAGCGCTCACGAGCAGCTCTCGCCACAGCGGGTTGAGCATCGCGGTGTAGGTCATCTGCTGCAGCCGGCGCAGGACCACGGCGTCCTGGACAGCGTGCGCGATCTCGCCGAACGAGGCCCCCCAGCAGCGCTCGCATTCCTGCAGCTTGCTCGCGAACGCGGGCAGCCGGACGACGTCGTCGATGCTACTGGGCTTCAGCTCGCTGGCCGGGATCAGCTTGTCGACGAGCTCGCCGATCGCAGCAGGGGACAGTTTGGTCTGGGGAGACGGCTCGTCAGTCATGGTTCACTCCTGTGCTCGTGGTCCGGACGATCGCGCGTGGTGGATTCACCGAGCAGCGCTCGCGCAGCCAGCCTGATGTCGTCGAGCAGCATGCGGAAGTGCTCGATGGTGATCTGGTGGTTCATCATGACCACCCGCAGCGCACTGGCGCCGTCGATGTCGATCTTCGAGATGAAGAAATGGCCCTGTTGCTTGATCCGATTTCGGATCGCGACCTGGAGGTCCGGCACCCTGCCGGCAGCGCGGGGAGCGCCACTGTAGCGGAAGCACAGGATATTGGCTTGTGGCCGGTGCAGCGGCTCGAAGTCAGACTCGCCGCGCAGGACCTGGTATGCCTGCTCGGTCAGCTCGCACAGATATTCGATCTTGTCGGCGAACAGCGTACGGCCGTACATCGCCCACAACACCCACAAGCTCATGATCAGGGGACGCTTGGTACACTCGAACGTCTTCGCCGCGCTGTCGAGCTCGGTGTAGATGTCGGGCTCGGTGTCGAACACGTAGCTCGCCTGCTGGCGAAATGCGCCGTAGCTCTTGACCTTGTCCTTGTAGAACAGCAGGGTACAGGCTGGGGGCACGAACATCATCTTGTGAGCGTCCCACGCAAGCGAGTCGGCCTTGGCGATGCCGCGCAGCTTGTGGCGCAGCTTGTCCGAGACCAGCAGGCTACCACCATGGGCGCCGTCGACATGCAGCCAGGCGTCGTGCTCGCGGGCGATGTCGGCCAGTTCATCGATCGGATCGAACGCGCCGACCGAGGTCGTCCCCGCGGAGGCCACCAGGCAGAACACCCGCAGCCCCCGGCGCTGCGCGGTCGCGAGAGCGGGGCCGACCTGCTCCAGGCAGATCTGCCTGTGCCGGTTCAGCGGGAGGCGGACGATCTGCGCCTCCCCGATGCCCATGATGCCGGCCGCGCGCGAGACGCTATAGTGGACGTCGTCGCCCACCGCGATCGCGGGGCGGGGGTGACTCGCGACGCTGCCGCCGCCCTCGGACCAGTACCGTGGGAACTTGTCATTCCTGGCCGCCAGCAGCGCCGTCAGGTTGGCGAGCGAGCCGCCCGAGGTGGTAACCATGGTGAACCGGTCGGGATCCCAACCAATGAACCGGTTCAGCTCTCCGGCCATGATCTGCTCGGCGACGCTGGGCAGCTGGGCCGCCTCGTAGAACGAGGATGGCTGATTGAGCACCGCGCCGGCGAAGTCGATCACCGCCGCGAGTGGAACAGCGCCGGAGAACTGCCGCCCCATGTAGCCGGGAGAATGAACGTGTATGCCAGTCTCGATGTACAGGTCGATGATAGCTGCGAGCCTGCGCGAGTCACAGTCCGCGATACCCTCGTGCCCGGTGGCCATCAGCGCCTGTGCGGCCCGCTGCAGCGCGGATGGATCGACGATCCGGAGCCCCCGGATCGACCGATCGGACAGGTGACGCTCCATCCTGGTGACCACGATCTCGGCGGCGGTCCGGAACTGCGCTGGATCGAACGCGGCGAGCGGTAATCCACAGGGCGGCAGCCCGCTCGCCGCCTCGTCGAGGCCGAGCGCGGCGGGCCACCGCGACTGCTGGATCGAGCGACACGCACTGATGATCTCCTGGAATACCGAGCTGATGGCTGACGGTGACAACGAGCCGTCGTGAGCGGCAGTCAGTCGCTCGAGGATCCGGCGCTCGCGCTCGGGATCATAGTACGAGGTCCAGCCACTGGACTGCTTGACCCGGGCGACCTCGAGTGCCTTGTTGGCGCGTCTCTCCAGTAGCCGAAGGATTTCATCGTCAATAGAATCAATATTTTTGCGAAGTTCATCCAGCTCGGAATTCATTCGATCTCGCTCGAGGGCCGGAATGTCGCGACTCGATACGTGCGAGACGCCCGCAGAGGGCATCAGGTCAAGTGAACCATTCGACACATCCATGCTCAAGCTCCTTGTAGTCAAGACTGCGGAGTCCGCCACCCGCATGGCTGCGGAAGCTACTTGGCCGTAGGAGTAATGATGATCTGGACGACCCGCGAGGTCACGACCGGGGCGACGCCGCCGATCGACACCAGCTTCACCTGCGTCTCGCCGGGCATGAGGCCGCGCAGGGTCCAGACGATCTCGGGAGCGGACGGGTTCTGGATGCCGGCCGACTCCAGCGCGAGAAACGCGACGTCTCGCTTGAGCGACTGCGTGGCGCCGCGCTGCACCCAACCCGCAGCCCGCAGCCCGCAGCTCCAGCTCGCGGGGCAACCGCCGCCACTCGACGATGCCCGCGGCACCGAGGATCCCGGACCGCGCGAGCTGGCGGCGGCTGCGAACCACCGCAACGTCCTGGAGGCTGAGAGTCATCTGCGGTTGATGCTCGACGAACGGCGCCGACGCGTCTGCTCACAATCGCGCACTGCGAACGCACAACATTGAGCAGACTGCGAGAGAGAGATCTCGAACATTATCTGCGGTGACGATCGGTCCGATCGATTTCAGGTGGGTCTCAGCCATCGCGAGCATGTCCATCAGGTCGTTTAGAGAGACCCAGCCCTCGGAGCCGTCCGATCGCGACGTGCGGAGCTCCATCGGCGATACGGCGCAGGCCTTGCGATCTTCGAGCCGACTGCGCGCCAGCGCGAGCAGCACGGCGTGATGCGCTCGCACTCCCAGATCGATCGCGCGGCGGTCGTCGCGTGCGGTCAGCTCGATGTACTCCTCGTCGCGCTCACCCGAGAACCGCAGGGTCAGCGCGCTCAGGTCCGGCGCGGGCGTGCCGCTGTCCCAGGATGCAGCCAGGAGGTTGGGGGCGTGGCTCAGAGAGTCTCGCCCGTCGGTGGGCGGGGCCGCGCGCTCCGGGCCGCGGGATGCGCCGAGCCGCGGTTGGCGTGCGATCATTGCTCGACCCGAGTGCGACGGCTACACCAGCGCCTGTCCGCGCTGGCGCACGCGAGCTGCGCAGAGCACGAAGGCTCCTCACGCCGTCCTCGGCGCGCCGCAGGACCTTGCCGGCAAGAGCTTGCCGGCGCCCGCCAGGTTGGCCGACCAGGGCGAGCGCGCTCAGATCAAGAGCTCCAGCGGGTTGAGCTCCGCATCGTGCAGCGGCTCGCTGCGCCAGCCCATGCGAACGGGCACCGTGCTGGCTACCGATCTCATCCGTCAGGATCATCGTGGATCACGCCGCCCTGCGGTAGTCGACGTGAAGCCCGCCGAGCACGCTTGTGACCGCGATCGGCTTCGACGAATCGATGGCCGTCACGGGACTCGTGGGTACGCGTTGGCCGATCCCCCATCTCGTCTTGCGCCGCCCCCGCGAACTCCACCGGATCTCCCTAGAGGATCAAGTACTTGCCTCCGCATCTCGTCTTGCACCCACGCTGCGAGGACTCTGACTACATGCGCGATCCGCCTCCCGGTGCGGGCCCGCCGACACTTCGTAGCTCCACACGCTCGCTGCCGAGCGCCCACCCGCGCGTCAGCCAGAACCATCGCCGGCAGATACAGCACGGTCGCTTCTTGCGCACAGCGCCCACCACCATCGCCGACCGTCGCGCGCTGGCTGCTGACCACCGCGGTCGCCGACCCGCCCGTAGTTTTCGACCAGCTCAGTGGGTCATTTCCGACGAGCAAGCCCGGGTCATTTCTGGCAAGCGTCGAAGCGCAGGACACGTAACAGCGGGTGCCCGCCGTGACGGCCCCGCATTGGGTCCGCGTTGGAGCCCGAGCGCCGCCGAGAGAGCATGCCGGACCATGCCCCCGCATCGGGCATCAACGGCAGCAGCGTGCCGCGGAACACCGACCGGTCGAATCCCGTCAACTCGAGGTAAATTCACGATTATTCAAGGTTTTACAAGTGGTCTCGAGGGAGCTCCGAAGCGCTCAAGGTATCACGCCCCCAACTGTATCTTGCTCACAATTGAGCAGCGCGCTGCCAGCTCGGTGCACTATTAGAACGAGGGTGTCACTGGTTGGTGTAAATGTCCCCTGGCGGAGCCGGGTGCGGTACCGTCGCTGGCCCCTCAAAGGGGCCTTTCCGCGACGGGATCAGAGCAAGATCCGGCCTCTCCAGCCTACGGGCCAGCATGGATGCCCCCACGAAGGCCGACAAGGCCGACAAGGCCGACTGCCGAAAACGTCAAACTTCTACTGTCTCCCCGGCAGAGCGGGGCGATCTACCAATGGATTAGTGGTAGCCGCGGATTCGCAATGCCTTGCAGCAATTCGCTACAGCGCTTGCTCCATCATGGCTTTTATCTGGGGCGCGTTCAAGGCCAACACTACATTTGGCAGTCTAGACCGGAGGGAAGACCTCGACATGTTGCTGCGGGAGCCTCAATGAGGCTGCTCGCATCGCGCTTCCGTGTCTCCAATGAGGCAGTCTCTTCAACGATATCGAGCATGCTATGCCCACAACGATAGCCGACCCGGTCTCCGCAATACGACGTATGCCGCCGACCCGGTCGTCGCGTTGGTATCTACCGTTCGCGACGGGTTCGCTGCTCCTCGCAGCATGGTGGCTAGCATGGTCGGCCGGAGCATTTCCCACCGGAACGGTCCCCTCGCCTGCAGATGTCGCCAGTGCATTTGCGACGGAGGCGCACTCCGGTCGGTTGCTCGAAAACGTCATCTCGTCGTTGTATCGGATTGCCTGGGGCTATCTATCCGCAACGATAACCGCGATCCCGCTCGGTCTCGTGATCGGTCGCTCGGTGTCGACGCGCAACGCGATACTGCCTTGGATAAATTTCTTCCGGAACCTGTCACCGATCGCATGGATCCCGTTCGCGATCATCTGGTTCGGGATCGGCGATCCTCCGGCAATCTTCTTGATCTTCCTGGCGACGTTTTTCCAGATCGTGCTTGCAACCGCGGCCGCGACCGGTTCGGTACCCAGTGTCTACTACCGCGTAGCGCGCGAGATGGAGCTCGGTTCGGTCAGGGTGGTGTTCGAGGTTACGTTCCCTGCGATCCTGCCACAGCTCGTGATCGCCCTACGGGTCGCTGCCGGTGTCGCTTGGATGGTCGTTGTTGCCGCCGAGATGATCGCCGTGCGCAGTGGGCTCGGTTTTCTGATCGTCGACGCGCGCAATGGCCTCCGCATGGACCTGGTGATATGCGGAATGCTCGTGATCGGGCTGATCGGGGTCGCTCTGGACATCGTGTTCGCTCGGCTCGCGAAGATCGACAGCGTGCGCTGGGGGTTCGAGCGATGACCGAGATGGTGCTCGAAGCGAGAGGTATCGGGTTCAACTACGGCAGCCTCGTCGTGATCGAACGGCTCGATCTCGCGGTCGCGAAGGGTGAGTTCGTCGCCTGCGTCGGACCATCGGGTTGCGGCAAGACGACCTTACTCGCACTGCTTGGCGGGCATATCGCGCCCACGCGCGGCACGCTGCAGCGCTGCGGCCGCAGCCGCACGATCTATCAGGACGGCGGACTTTTTCCGTGGCTGACCGTTCACAACAACATAGCGCTTGGCTTGTCGGCCAGGCGCGACGCTGCGACCAGGGAGCGCAAAGTAGCCGAGTGGCTCGCGGTGACCCGCCTCACCGAGTACGCAGATCTTTACCCACATCAATTATCGGGCGGAATGCGACAACGGGCCGAGCTAGCTCGTGCGCTCGCAGCCGAAGCCGACATCCTGCTGCTCGATGAACCCATGGGCGCTCTCGACTACCAAACCCGGTTGCGCATGCGACGCGAGCTCTGCGCGACGCTGCGCGAACGTACACGCACAGTGGTGTTCGTCACTCACGACATAGAAGAAGCTGTCCAGCTTGGCGATCGCGTGATCGTCCTGGGGCCTCGACCGACCAGGGTTCGCCGTGTGATCGCATTGCCACCAGGCCGTCCGCGGTTGCCAACGGCGCCTGGGGTCCCAGATGCCGAGCAGGCCATCATGGAGGAGCTCGGCTTAACATGATCAGTAAGACCAGAGTTGCCGTAATCACGATCGTCGTTCTCACCGCGCTTACGGTTCTGCACCTGCGGCCGTGGCAAGACGCCGCGCCGGCGGCAAGAGCCGAGCTTGCGGTAGGCTATCTGCCAGTTACCTGTCATCTGACATGCCCCGTGACCGATTTCGCGAGCAAGACGACTACGACCTCGACGTGGTTCGTGTCGCAGCGGTTCAGTGACTTCCCGACGGTCGTCGAGTCCCTCAAGACTCGCAAAATCGATGCGACGTTCATCCTGGCGCCGCTCGCAATGGTGCTGCGTGAGCAGGGCGTCCCGATCCACATCGTCTATCTTGGCCACCGCGATGGCTCGACGGTAATCGTGCCGAAAGCTTCCAGCGCGAAGACGCTGCGCGATCTCAAGGGCAAGACGTTCGCACGGCCCAGCAAGTTCTCGAACCAGTACCTCGTGATCACCAAGCTAATGGAGGACGAGGGCATGCAACCCGACGATCTCAAGTTCGTCGACATGGCGCCACCCGATATGCCGAGCGCGCTCGCCGCCGGAGCAATCGATGCGTACTTCGTCGGAGAACCCTATGCCGCAAAGGCTGAGTTCGCCGGGACCGGTCGCGTTCTGTACTACGCAAAGGATATTTGGCCGAATTTCATCTCGTGTGTGCTCGTTGTCCGTGACGAGCTGATCCGCGAACACCCTGAGATCGTCCACGACCTCGTGCGAGGGATCGCCGAAAGCGGCGAGTGGGTCGAACGCAACAGGCTCGCCGCGGCGAAGCTCGCTGCCAGGGCAGAATACTACAATCAAGATCAGAAGCTCCTGACTTTCGTGCTGACGCAGCCGCCCGACCGAGTGTCGTACCGGCAGCTGACTCCGAGCGATGAGGATCTGCGTTCGATCATGCACTGCGCCCTCAAGGCCAAGATCTTACGTGGAAACATCGACCTCAGCGATCTCATCGACCGTCAATTCATACCAGAAGCCATTCATCCCGCCGAGATCGATGAAGACTGACGACATGATGGCTCGGGCGTGGGTCCTGCTCCACCATCCGGAAGCTCCGACAGTGTCTGGGACACCGACGGTTCAATGCTGACGAGCCACCATGAGCCGCGGTACGACGCTCGCTCGTTTTACAAGCGGTTATGTGCCTGCATGCCGAGCCGCTCGGTATCGCGGAAGCTGATCGCAAATGAGACGCTTTATACATGTGGCACTGATAGTCGTTATATCTATTTCGTTGAGAGCGGCTATGTGAAGACGTGTTTGCTTTCGCAGAACGCAAAGCAATGCCTGCTCGATATCAGCGGGCCGGGAGACATGGTTGGCGAATCGTGCCTCCTGTGTGCAGAGCGGCTTGAGACCGTCATCGCGATGACCCAATGTGTCGTGCGGGCGATTCCGCGAACGGAGTTCCTCGAGACGATCTTCAAGCACAAGCTCGTCGAAGCCAGCCTGCAGTACCTCACGGCGAAGTTGCTTGAGCAGCAGCAGATCGTCTCGCACTTCGTCACCTCGGACAGCGAAGGACGCCTTGCCGCGACATTGCTGCGGCTCGCGCGCAAGCTCGGAAAGCCGCATCGGGGGCAGCTATTGATCGACGAGAAGATCACCCAGGAGGAACTCGCCGAGATCGTCGGAACCACGCGCTCCCGGGTCGGTTACTTCCTCAAACGGTTCAGAGCTACCGGCCTGATCGAGCAGCCGTCCCAGACTGCGCTGCTGATCAACGAGATCCGGCTCGGCGAGTATGTTCAGGAGTGCCTGTAGTCACGATCTCGTTGAGGAACGTCGCGAGCTCCCGGTTGACCGCATCGGAGTCGGTGACGCAGACGAAGTGACCGGACCGGGGTAGCTCGACATAGCGGGCGTTCGGGATCGCGCCGTGCAGGAAGTGCCCGGTCTTGACGCCCACTACCGAATCATACCGCCCGTGCAGGATCAGGGTCGGCGCCGAGATCTCGCCGAGCCGCGGCGCGAGCGCAGGCTCCTTCGCGAACAGGTCTAGGTAACGTAGGCCGGTCTGCGGATCCATACTCTCGCAGCGCAACAGGAGCCGAGTGAACCGGTCGCGATCCTCTGCGGTGTGGACCAACCCACTCCCTGCCGCAATCGCGTCGAAGTCCTCGGTGATCACCTGCTTGAGGCGGTCGATCTGACCCTTGCGATTGGCGAACCTGTACGAGCCCCCGAGCAAGCTGAGCGACAGCGTCAGCTCGGGAAATCGCAGCGCGAAATGCTGCGCGAAGATCGCCCCGACCGACGCGCCGCCGATATGGATCGGCTCGTCGACGTCTATCGCCGAGAGTATACGCTGCTGCAGGCTTGCAATGCCGTCGAGGCTGAGGCTCCCGGCAGCCCTTGTCCGGCCAACGCCGGGCTGATGGATCACGATGACCCGGAACCGGTCGGAGAGCGCGGCGAACATCGGCGCGAAGATTCCGGCGCCGATGTTGAACGGCTGCATGAGCAGCAGTGTCGGACCAGCCCCCGCGCTGAACACTTCGACCTCGCCTCCTGCGACGCTGACCATCCGGCACTCGATCGCGGGGACCAGCTCGCGGAGCACATCGAGGTTCTGGTTGGCCGGTGCGTAGCTCGTGCTGGTCAGCGCTGTGCCGAGCTCGCGGAGTTGGCGCGAGAACCACTCCTCGGGCGCGGTGCGCGCGGCCCACGTGCCTGCCACCAGCGCGCCTACGCGTTCGGCTGTCTCGATTGTCATGCCCACCGGAACGGCAAAGCGGCAGCAACTCCGGAGCTCTGGATAAGCATCGCCGCCGAGGTGCGGCCCGCCGCGCACGCCGGTGCGGTCGAAGATCTGGGTCAAGAACTCGTTCGGTCCACCCGCAAAGCCGGGGATGCGGTCGACGTCGACGAGCACACAGTGACCGCCCACGGGGGTGACCACGGGCAGCCCTGCATCGATGAGCTGCTGTGCTAGTGCCTGGACGGCCGTCATGCGCCGGCCGATCTGTCCAAGCACGGCATCGAGATCGCCCAGCGCGACCTGAAGCAGCCGGCGATTGGCCAGGCCGACGTCGGTGCCGCGCAGCGCAGCCTCCTCGCGCAGCCGGCCGTCGAGCTCCGGGATCCGGCTCGCCACCAAGCCGCCGAAGTTCACACCCCAGTCCTTCGAGAGGCTGAGCGTGGCGGCATCGCCGAGTGCGAGGAGCTCGCGGGCGACCTCCCACACATCGCGTCCATCGTTCTCGGCAATCGCCACGGCGTTCTCGACCAGGCGTGTCGCGTCGAGCACCAGGGGCACACCTCGCGCCCGGGCGGCCGCAGCGACGCGCCGCAGGCCGGCGAGCGAGATCGGACGGCCCCCTGTCGCGTTGCAAGACAGCTCTACGACGACGAAGGACACCCCGTCGCCTTCGCGCGCGATCGCGTCGTCCAGCACGGTCCCCTCATCGAGGCGGGGCAGCGCGACGGGCGTGAAACGTTGCTCTGAGAGGTTGAACAACCACGTCGGGAACAGGCCGTTGTGCAGGACCCTGCCGCGCCGGCCCGGCCAGCTGCGACACAGCAGCGCCTCCGCGGTGCGACCGCTCGGCGTTGGAAGCACGCAGGTGAACGGCAGCCATGCCTGCTCGATCGAGTCGCTGGCGCCCGCCGCCGCCTGATCCAGCCCACGCATCCGCTCGGTGATCCAAGGATCGTCGCGCTCGGCCCACGAATCGGTCAGTAGGTCGATGGCGACCTCTCGGTGCGCGCGCTGGAGCGGGCTGCGTGAAGCGGGCTCTGGACTCCCGATCATCACCAGGATGTCGGCCACGCTGGTCAGCTGGTCGACCGGCTGGCACAAGTAGATCGGCAGCTCGTCGGGGCCGAACTTGCGCTTGAACTGATAGTTGCCCCGACCGAGCATGCCCGCGGAACGGAGCTCGTCGAGCGCGCGCTCCGCTTCGGGCGAGGCGTTGGGCGAATCGCATACCTTCACGCCGAACGTCGCACCGAAGCTGAAGGTGGTGATCCCCTCGGCGCGCAGGATCTCGATGATCCGGACGATCGTGTACTCCAGGCCGCCCGCCGGCATATCGTCGCCGTAGAACTCGGCGTCGAGCAGGTAGCCGGGCTGGGAGGCCATCCGCGTGACGATCACGGCGGCGCGCATGATGCCGTCGACCGATGTCACGAATACTCGGTGATCGGCCGCCAGCGCGCCGCGGCGCAGGTCCTCGCGGATTGTGTGGGCGTACGGGTTGACAACCGGCTTGCCGGCCGCCCAGCGATCGACGAGCGCCACGAGCTGTCCGTCGATCGACGGGTCGCTGCACGCAACATACTCGGCGACAGCGCTGGCGCCGGCGCGCCCGAACCGCCGCACCATGCCACGCAGCCGCTGTCGCTCGGACCCCTCAAGCGTGAACGCCGCGAGGTCCTCGAGATGCTGGACGACGCCGAACGGGGTCGCGGTGAACGCGAAGCTCCCGACCTGTTCGAGCCGCACCGGTGAAAGCACGCTGACGCGGAGGTGATGCGCGCGGCCGTACGCGAGGATCTCCTCGAGAATCGCGGTGAACCCGGTGGATGGCCCGGTGTAGCTCCACACTAGCAGGCGGTCGGCGCTGCGCGAGAGCTCGACGTAGCCGTGCTCGTCGGAAGCAACAAACACCAGCGGTGCGATGTCGCGCCCCGCGAGCCCGCTCTCGACACCGTACCGGCGTGACAAATCGCGGAGCAGGCGGTCCAGCGGCGACCCCGCGGCTACCTCGCGCTTGGAACTGATCGTTGCCCCGCCCGCCGGAACCACCGCTGCGTCGCCGCCGCTCGCGCGCACCCGGCGCACGGATTCGGCGCCGTACAGCGCACACAGCTGCGCGCTCAACGTCGGAAGGTCCGGGTAATCGAATAGCAGCGTCTTCGGCAGCGCGCCGAGCTCGCGCTCGAGCTCGGCGATCACGCGCAGCATGTCGATCGAGGTGAGGTCGCCGTCGGCGAACGAGCGCCGCGGATCGACCGGGCGGCGTAGCACCGCGGTGATCAGCGACGCAACCGCGGCTTCCGGCGACGGCCTCCAATCGTGGGCCTCCTCCATGAATGCGACGAGGGCGTCGACCGTGTCGTGATCGTACAGCGTCGCGGCCTGGACCTCGATGCCGGTGGTGTTGCGGAGCCGCTCCGCGAGATCCATCGCGAAGATCGAGTCGAGCCCGAGGTCCTGGAACCGGCTGTCGCCAGCGATGCGGGCAGGATCGATCGACAGCAGCTCGCCGAGTTGCGCGCGGACGAGGTCCGCGATCCCGCTTGCGGTGTCCGCGGCGCGACCGGCGGATGCGGCACTGGTGAGCCAGTGCCGGGTCTGAGCCAGCGGGAAGGTCGGGAGCGAGGCGCGGCACGGCGGCGTGGACCAGTGCGCGCGCCAGTCGACGGAGTCGCCGCGCAACCACGCCGTCGCCAGGGCGTCAGGTCCGCCGCGCTGGCGACCGAGCTCGGGGTTGCGCAGGTTCGCGATGAGCTCGTCGCGCGAGCGCGCGACCACGACGAGCCGCTCGCGCTGATCGTCGCGCCCGGTCTGTAGGACGTAGGCGACGGCGTGCAGGTCGAGATCGGGCTCGGCATCCAGGCGAGCCGCGAGCGCGGCAGCGTACGCGGCGAGCCTCGGCACGTCGGGGGCGGACAGCGGAAACACCAGCGGCCCTTGCGGGCCACGCGGCCGGGTGACCGGCGCGGCCTCGACGACGATGTGGGCGTTCGCACCGCCGAAACCGAATGAACTCACGCCGGCACGGCGCTGCGCCGCCGGCCATGCGCACAGCCGGTCATTGATGCGCAGCGGCGTGTCGTCGAGCTCGATGTGCGGGTTGAGCGCCTCAAAGTGGAGGTGGGGTGGCAGCGCGCCGTGCCGGATCGCGAGCACGGTCTTGAGCAGGCCGGCGATCCCCGCCGCGGACTCGAGGTGGCCGATGTTGGTCTTCACGGAGCCGATCGCGATCGAACCGGGCGCGCCACCCGGGCCGAGCGCGAGCTTGATCCCCTCGATCTCCACAGGGTCGCCCAGCCGCGTTCCGGTACCGTGGGCCTCGATGTAGGCGACGCTGGCGATGTCGACGCCCGCGTCGGCGTATGCCGCTCGCAGCACCGCCGCCTGAGCTCGCGGATTCGGGGCCGTGAGCGAGGCGGCGCGACCGCCGTGGTTCACCGCGCTGCCCTTGATGACTGCATGGACGTGATCGCCGTCTGCGAGCGCGCGGTCGAGTCGTTTCAGGATGACAACTCCGACGCCCTCGCCCCGGACGTAGCCGTTCGCGCCGCGGTCGAACGTCCTGCACCGGCCGTCCGCGCTGAGCATGCCGGACTCGGCGAACGCCACGAACAGTCCGGGGGTCAGCGTCACGTTGACGCCGCCCGCGATCACGATCTCGCACTCTCCCGCGCGGAGCGCGCGCACGGCGCGGTGAACCGCGACCAGTGAGCTCGAGCACGCCGTGTCGATCGCCTCGCTCGGGCCGCACAGGTGGAAGCGATACGACACGCGGTTGGCCAGCACCGCGTGTGCGATTCCCGTCGCGGTGTGGCCTTGTACCGGCACGCCGTGACGGGTCAGGAGGTCGTCGTAGTCGGAGGTCGACACACCGGCGAACACTCCGGTCGCGGTCCCGGCGAGATCGGCGGAGCGGTAGCCGGCATCGGCGATCGCCGACCACACGGCCTGCAAGAACAGCCGCTGCTGCGGATCCATCAGCGCGGCCTCGCGCGGCGCGATGCCGAACAGGGCGGCGTCGAACGCAGCGATGTCATCGAGGAAGCCACCGCGCATGTCCCGGGTACGCGGCTCGGCGAGCAGGTCATCGCGGTCGGGCGGCACCGGTCGGACCAGGTCGTGGCCGGCGACCAGATGGGCCCAGAACTCATCGAGATCGGCCGAGCCGGGGAGCCGGCCGGCCATGCCGATCACGGCGATGTCGGTGACCGTTCGCGGAGCGGGTGCCGGGGCATCGCCCGGCGCCGCCGGCTCGGACCTGGTGCGCTCGATGTGGGCGATCAGCTCGGCGAGCGTCGGGCACTCGAACAGCACGGTGACGCGCAGCGCGAGCCCGTAGATCGCGTTGATGCGCTCGATCAGCTCGGTCATCGAGATCGAGTCGAAGCCCAGATCGAGCAGGGCGACGTGGACATCGACCTCGGTGGCATCGACGAGCAGGAACTCCGCCGCCAGGGCGCGCAGGCGATCGCCGACCGGGCCGGCCGGTGCGGCGACCGCGGACCGCTCAGCGATGGCTGAATCGACCGGCGCGGCGACCGCGGACCGCTCGACGGCGGCGGCTGGCTCGACCGGCGCGGTGCGCGGCGACGACCCGGTGTGCACCGCGGGGTCGGCGCTCGCCGTCCGCTCGGCGGTGACCTCGAGCACCAGCGCAGCAGGCTCGCTTCCGGCGAGCAGCACCTCGAATGCGGTCCGGCCACGATGGGTCGCCATCGGCACCATGCCCCAGCGCCGCTCCAGGAGCCTCGCGATGGCGTCGTCGACGCGCATCCCGCCGTCGAGCCACAGCGGCCAGCCGATCGACAACGTGCGGCCGCGGCGTGCTCCGGCGGCGCACCACCGCTGCCGCGTCTCGGCGAACGCGTCGAGGAACGCGTTGGCGTAGGCATAGTCGGCCTGGCCAGGATTGCCGACCTGCCCGACGAGCGACGAGAACACGACGAAGAAGTCGAGCGGATCGCCGGCGGTGACTCGGTCGAGGTTGAGCACGCCGGCGATCTTGGGACCGAGCACCGCCGCGATCTGCTCCGGCGTCTTGTTCACCGCTCGGGCGTCGCGGATCGCCCCGGCCGCGTGGATCACCCCGCGAAGCGGCCCGGACGTGCGCCGGAGCTCGGCGACCACACGCTCGAGCTCGCCGGCGCGCGTGACGTCGGCGCGATCGTAGCGGATCCTCGCCCGAGCACGGCGCAGCTCGGCGAGCCGCGCCGTGATCCGTTCGTCCTGGCGCGACCGTCCGAGCAGCACCACCTCCCCGGCGCCGCGCTCGGCGAGCAGCCCGGCGAAGTGGATGCCGAGGGCGCCTGCGCCTCCGGTGATCAGGTAGGTCGCATCTCCAGCGACGTAGTTGGTGGCGGCGGCGCCGGGGACGAACGGTTGCAGGGCCAGGACGCTGCGCGTCCCGTCGCGCCAGCTGACCTCGAGATCGCCGCCGCCCGCGCGGAGCTCGTCGACGATCCGGGCCGCGAGCGCGTCGTGCGGGCCGGCGTCGAGCGCGATGCAGACTCCGGTGCAGCGCCGGTCCTCCTGGGCCAGTGTCCGGATCAACGCGGCGAGCGCGACGAGGTGCGGCTGCTCCTCCCCCGGCCGCACGACCCGTGCGCAGACCAGCCGGAGCGGCGTGCGTGGTGTACGACGCAGGAGATCCACCGCGAGCCCGAACACGTCGTGGAACGGGCGGTCCGGCGCGCTGTCCTCGAGCTCGCCGGCACCGATGTGGACGATCGCGTCGGGCAGCGCGGCGGTGCTGTCCGCGATCGCGATCCCGGCATCGGAGAGCCGGCGCTGCACGGCCGCTGCGAGCGTCCGATCGTCGGACACGACCAGCGCGCGGTGGACCAGCCGGGTCTCGCCGGTCAGCCTGGCCGGCGCCCACACGGCGCGCTCGTAGCGAACCTGGGTCTCCGGCGGGGTCGACGAAGCGCCGCTCAGCCAGTACGGCCTGCGATCGAGGGGGATCCCCGGGAACGCAACCCGGCGGGCCGGCACTGGCCACACCGCGCGCCAGTCCACAGGCTCGCCGGCGAGCCAGCGCGACACCAGCGCGCGCAGCGCGGGATCGGCGGCCTCGCGGGTCGCGCCCGACCGGAGCTCAGCGGCGAGCTCGGTGAGGCTGGTGGCCGCGACCGCGAGCCGGTGGTCGAATGCGCGCCGCCCGAGCTGGCTGGTGTACGCGAGGTCCGCGAGCCGGAGCTTCGCCGGAGCGGCCTCCGCGAAGCCGGCGATCGTCTCGGCGAGTACCGCGAGGCGATCGCGGGTCGGCGCCGACAGCACGACGACGTGTTCGCCCTGTGCCGGAAAGGCCGACCGCCGCTCTATGGGACATTCCTCGACGACGAGATGGACGTTGGCGCCGCCGGCGCCGAACGAGCTCACACCGGCGCGCCGAGGACCACGCTCGCCCGGCCACGGGGTCAGCGCGGTCTGCGGCACGAATGGGGTGCCGCGGAGATCGATCTTGGGGTTGAGCGTGGTGAGGTGTAGCGTCGGCGCGAGCTGGCGATGGCGGAACTGGAGCAACACCTTGGTCAATCCGGCGATGCCCGCGGCACCCTCGAGGTGACCGATGTTCGACTTGACGGAGCCGAACGCGCAGCGCGCGCCCCGATCGCGGTCGCCGCGCAGCGCGCGCGCGAGGGCGGCGAGCTCGATCGGATCGCCGAGCTCGGTCCCCGTACCGTGTGCCTCGATATAGCTGATCGTATGCGGCTCGACCCGCGCCCGGCGCAGCGCGGTCTCGACGAGGTGCGCCTGCGCGTTCGGATTCGGCACGGTGTAGCCGCTGGTCTTGCCTCCGGCGTTCCACGCTCCGCCGCGGATCACCGCCCAAACGTCATCGCCGTCGGAGATCGCGGCGGCCAGCGGCTTGAGGAGCACGGCGCCGATGCCTTCGCCGGGAACGTAGCCGTTCGCGGCGGCGTCGAACACCTTGGCGACGCCGTCCGGAGCCAGCATATTGCGCGCGCCGAGCGAGGCCAGGTGCGCAGGGTGAAGCACGAGGTTCACGCCGCCTGCGATCGCCATGCGGCAATCACCGCGGCGGAGGCTCTCGCACGCGAGGTGCACGGCGGTAAGCGAGGACGAGCAGGCGGTGTCGACGGCGAGGCTGGGGCCGTGCAGGTCGAAGGTGTACGACACCCGGTTGGCGACTGACCAGTACGCCGAGTGCGCCCCTGACAGCTCGCCCACTGGCCAGGCCTGGGCCGCGATCTCGCCGTAGGTCCCGTACATCAGGCCGGCGAACACGCCGGTCTCGGCCTCGTGGGACAGCCCGAGGTAGCCGGTCTGCTCGAGCAGGTTCCAGCAGGCCTCGAGGAACAAGCGCTCCTGCGGATCGATGTTCGCCGCGTCGCGCGGCAGGACACCGAACAGCGCGGCGTCAAATCCGGCGACGTTGTCGAGGAAGCCGCCCCAGCGCTGCCAGCTCTGCGGACCCTGCTTGACGTCGGCGCCGCGCCGCCAGTCCCAGCGCTCGGGCGGAACTTCGCCGATCGACGAGACTCCCGCGGCCAGGTTGCGCCAGAACGCAGCGAGATCGGGCGCGCCGGGGTAGCGGCCGACAACGCCGATCACCGCGACGCCGTCGTCACGCATGGCGTCGACCGGCGCCCGCGGTGGCGGGGGCGCGTCGGCGCCGGGGGCTTCGGCGACTGGCTGGACCGAGAGCGCCAAGGCCACCGCCAGCTCGGCAGGCCGGTCGACGAGCAGGCGGTTCGCGAGCCGCTCGATCGTCATCTCCTCGAACAGCAGCGTCGACGGCAGCGCACCGAGATCGCGGCCGAGCCGGGCGACGATCTGGCTGCCGATCACCGAATCGATCCCGAACTGTTCGAACGTGCTGCGATCGTCGAGCTCGTCCTCGCCGAACTTCAGCACCTCGGCGAACACGCGCCGCACGTAGGCCGCGGCATTCTGCGGGCGGAGCGACGGCGCGACGGACTCCGCGAAGCCCAAGTGGCGGAGCCCGGCGGGCGTGGCCTCGATGACGAGCGCCTGCTCCATGCCGAGGATCCGCTCGAGCGCCGCGAACGCGACCTCGGGCTCGAGCGAGCCGATGCCGTCCGCGGCGAGCAGGCGGCGGTGATAGACGTTGGCAACGAAACCGACGCTACCCCAGTACCCCCAGTTGACGACGGTCGACGGCACCCCGGCGCGCCGGAGCTGCGCTGCATAGGCGTCCTCGAACGTGCTCGCGGCGGCGTAGGCGGCCTGCCCTGCGCTGTCGATTAGCGCCGCCGCGGACGAGAACAGCACCAGGAAGTCGAGCGCCTCACCGGCGAGCGCATGGTGGAGGTTCATCGATCCGACGAGCTTGACCGCGAGGACATCGTCGAGGTCGGCAAGGGTCATGTTGGCCAGCATCCGATCCCGCATCACGCCCGCGCTGTGCACGGCTCCGTGGATCGCGCCGAACCGGCGTCGAGCCTCGCGGACCGCGGCGGTCAGCTGCGCAAGGTCGGTCGCGTCTGCCTGCACGTAGATCGCCTCGCCGCTCGCCCGAGATATCGCGGCGATCTGGTTCCGGATCTCGGCGTTCTCGGCGCGCCTGCCGATCCACGCCACGCGCGCAGCGTATCGCCGCGCCAGGTAGAGGCTCAGCGCGTAGCCGATCCCGCCGGCACCGCCCAGCACGACGTAGGTGCCGCGCCGGCGGAACCGCTCGGCAGGCGGCGGCAGTGCTGCCGGCGCAACTCCGCGGATCAGACGCCGCTCGCCGCGCAGCGCGATCAACCGCGCGGTGCCGTCCTCGGCGACCACACGGCGCGCTGCCTCGTCGACCTCGGCGCCCGGGTCGAGCTGCCCGAGGTCGATCGCGCCGGCGCGCCACTGCGGGTACTCGGCGGCGACGCTGCGGATCAGCCCCAGCAGCGCCGCGGCATGCGGCTGCAGCGGTTCGTCGGCGGCGGTCGCGACCGCGCCGCAGGTCACGACGTGCAAGCTCAGGGCGGCGCGACCTCGCCCACCGGCGAGGAGCTCGTGGACCACGCGGAACAGCACGCTGACATCGCGTGAGGGGGATGGTCCGGCGTCAGTCGACGCGATGAAGTAGATCCGGTCGAACGCTGAACGGAGGGCGGCCAGATCGGCCGCGCCGTCGTCGCCGTACGGCACGAATCGTGTCTCCACAGGGGACATCGCGCAGCGCAGTGCACCGGCAAACGCGGTCATCGCCGCCGGATGGACCACCGCTGCCCGCGTGATCGCATGCGGGGCCGACGCCGGCGGCGGTGCCGGGCGCCACACCGAAGTGAACACTTTGCGCTCGATCCGCGGCATCGGCCGCAGCACGAGACCTTCGACGCGCACGAGCACGTCGCCCGCCGCGTCGGTCACGTCGATGTCGAACTGGTCGCTCGCTCGTCGGTGGACGACCGCGTGGACCGCAGTGGTGAGCGAGCCGAAGATGTCGAGCGTGCGGACACCGGCGGGGACGAGCGTCGTCGCGTCATCGGTATCGATCAGCACTGCCGCCGACTGAAACGCACCATCGAGCACCGCGGCGGGCACCGTGGCGGCCGGCGACGCGGCCGGCGCAGCGAGGCTCGCCAGCGCCCGGTCCTCCCCGACGGCGATCGACTGCAGCAGCCGGAACGTGGCGCCGTAGCGCAGTCCCGCGGCCTCGAACGAACGGTACAGCGCGACGACGTCTGCGGGCCGCGTGCAGCGGGTGCGCATCGCGGCCAGATCGACGCGCGGCGCATCCATCGCGAGGGCCTCGATCGTCCCGGTGCTGTGCGGCTCGGCGGCGTCGCCGGTCCGGAACGAACCATCGCCGACCTTGATATCGAGCACGGTCCGGGCCTCGACGACCTGCGGCCGGAGCCAGCGCAGGCGACCAAGCCGCAGCGGCAGCCGGAGGCCGCTGCGCTGGGCGGCGGCGACCACGAGCTCGACCGATGCCGCACCGGCGAGAACGCGGCGGCCGTCGACCTGGTGATCCGCGATCAGCGGCTCGTCTGGATCGAGCGCGCGGCCTGGACGCACGGGCGACGGCGCAACCGTCACCCAGTGGCGTGCGTCGCTGAACGGGTAGGTCGGCAGCGCAACCCGCCGCACCGGGCGTCCGTGAAACCGCGCGCGCCAGTCGATCGCAGCACCCTCGACGTACGCCGCCGCGCAGCGTGCGGGATCGGCGTCCGGATCGACGCTCGCCTCCACCGGCGATTCAGCCGCGGCTGGTGCGACGACGGCTCGCCAGGTGCCGGCGGTGACCTCCCCGGTCGCGAGCGCGAGCAGCCTGCGGCGCAGCTCGGCGACATTGCTGGCGACTATGGCCGCACGCGCGGTGAGGTGACGGCGCCCAGTCGCCAGCGTGAACGCGACGTCCGGGATTGCGTGCTGCGGAGTCAGCGCGTCTGCTAGCCGGCGCAGCTGAGCGTCGAGCTCGGCCTCGGTACGGGCCGACACGGGAACGACCTCCGGGCGCGGCTCCAGCGTCCGGGGCGGCTCGGGCGGCGGCTGTGCGACGACGACATGGCAGTTCGTCCCGCTGAACCCGAAGCTCGAGATCCCGGCCATTCGCCCCGCGCCTCCCGGGATCCAGTCGCGCAGGCGATCGGTCATGAAGAACGGACTGGCCTCGAAATCGATCCTGGGGTTCGCGGACGTGAAGCCGGGAGTCGGCGGCAGTTGACCGTGGTGCAACGCGAGCAGGACCTTGAGCAGGCCCGCGACCCCGGCGGTCATCGTGGCGTGGCCGACGTTGCCCTTCACCGAGCCGAGGCCGCAGAAGTTACGCTCGTCGGTGTCGGCGCCGAACACCTGCGCCAGCGCTCGGAACTCGATCGGATCGCCAAGCGCCGTGCCGGTGCCGTGGGCCTCGACGTACGTGATGTCGCGTGGCGTGACGCCGGCCTCCGCGTGGACGCGGCGGAGCAGCGCCGCCTGTGCGGTGGCGCTGGGCGCGGTGATCCCGTTGGTCCTGCCGTCGCCGTTGACCCCGGACGCAAGGATCACACCGTAGATCCGGTCGCCATCGCGTTGCGCGTCGGCGAGGCGCTTGAGCACGACCACGCCGATGCCCTCGCCGAGGACGATCCCGTCCGCGCCGGCGGAGAACGGTGCGCTCGTCCCGGTGGGCGACAGCATCCCGACGCGGCTCGACCGAACGTGCAGCGACGGCGTCAGCATGAGCGCAACGCCGCCGGCGAGCGCGAGGTCACTGTCGCCGCAGCGCAGGCTGTGACACGCCAGGTGTACCGCCACGAGGGACGACGAGCAGGCGGTGTCGATCGCGACCGCGGGGCCGCGGAGATCGAGCAGGTACGCGACGCGCGACGCCAGGATCGAGCCCGAATTGCCGAGGAACGCCTGGCCGGTGTCGCGCCGGCCGGCCTGGTCGAGCAGCTGCACGTAGTCTCCCGGCGCGCAACCCACGAACACGCCGCAGCGCATGCCCTCGCCCTCGGCGCCGGCATATCCCGCGTGCTCGAGTGCGCGCCAGGCCTCGACCAGGAACAGTCGCTGCTGTGGGTCGATCTCCTCCACCTCGCGCGGCGACAGCTGGAAGAACCGATGGTCGAACTGATCGACGTCGGTGAGCATCGCGCCCCACCGGCTGTAGGTCTTGCCCTCGGCCGTGGCGTCGGCCACGAACACCGAGGAGATATCCCACCGGCTCGCCGGGATCTCGCGGATCGAGCTCACCCCGGCGGCCAGGTTGCGCCACCACGCGTCGAGATCGGGCGCGTCCGGAAACCGGCCCGACATCCCGATGACGGCCACGGCTTCCGCCGGCCGGCCGGGCCGCTGCGGCGCAGACTGCGGCTCGGCGCGCGCGACCTCGGGTGCCGAGCGTGCGATCGACGCGGTGCGCGCGACCGGCGCAAGCGTCACGCGGAACGGTGCCGGCGGATCCGGAGAATGCGCCGCCGGCGCCGCCGGCGACGATGCCGGCGGCGCGAGGGCCACCGGCGGGCGTGGGAGGGCCGGTGCCGGTGTGAGCGGAGCCGATCCGGGTGTGGTGGCCGCGGAGTCGGACGCCGGCGAGGACGCGAGCGAGGAGTGCGCCAGCGCAGCGCGCAACGCCTCATCCCCTGCGCGGTGCTGCAGCACGCGATCGGCGAGCCGGCTCACGGTCGGCGCCTCGTAGATCACGACGGAGTCGAGATCGATGCCGAATGCCTGGTTCAGGTCGCGGACGATCTCGAGCGCGCCGACCGAGTCGACGCCCATGTCGCTGAACGTGCGGTCGTGGCGAATCTCGTCGGAACTGGCGTAGAGCAGCGTGCACAGCATCGCCTCAATCCGGTGAACGACCTTCGCACGATCGAGGAACGACGCGGCGGTCGCGAGCGGCTGC
>Ga0070690_100000310_pt1 | contig 25176 bp, 26 predicted proteins | sample KBSS33HmetaG_FD_64671 | JGI IMG/M metagenome (GOLD analysis project Ga0070690, IMG submission 64671) | Switchgrass rhizosphere microbial communities from Kellogg Biological Station, Michigan, USA - KBS S3-3H metaG | ecosystem: Host-associated > Plants > Roots > Rhizosphere ... | reverse complement strand
GAGAATCTTCCGGCATACGAACACCTCGAAGATCGTAAGGCTGCGGCGCAGGAGGCCCAGGTTCGTCTGAGACAGCTCGAGCCGTTATTCGAAGCGGGCATGTTTCTGAGTGTCATCAGAGACCATCTCAATGCGGCACGAGTGTTCGACCGGATTGCCGCCGACTTTCCAGGTCCGGAAATCCTGAACAATGCCGGCGCGTCGCTGGCGAATGAATCGCTGCGGTGGTTCACGGAAGCGGAACGCCGGTTTCTTTACCCACTCACACTCGATTCTGAGACACGGCTGGCGAGCGATGCGTCTAGAGGCGGCTCCGCCGATGAGGCGGAGCGCCGGGAACGGCGCTCCGCACTCTTAGAGCAGGCCCTGGAACGATTCGAGCGGGCCGTCGCCCTCCTTCCCGGCTATGTCAGCGGAATGGTGAATATCGCCTGTGTCCTGGACCTGTTGGGCCGCCATGAGGCGGCGCTGCAGAAGGCCCGCGAAGCGCTCGCACAGCTCGAGCGTGACGCCGCCAACGACGGGGGAGATGCCGCTGTGATCGCCGGAATAGCGGCGGCTCGTCTGGGACGGGACGACGAAGCGCGCACGGCATTCCTGTCCGCTCGCGCGCTGGGCAGCCCGTTCGCGGAAGGAAATTTGTCGGCACTGAAGGGCCGGCATGAAATGGAAGCCCAAGCGGAGGAAAGCGACCGGAAGCCATTTCACCCGGGACCGGTCGGCGGAACCAACATCACGGAGCTTCGTGTGGGCGAGGTGCTTGCAGATCCGGATGCGACCGTATTGGCTCGATGGGATGCCGATGACGAACAGCCGGAGCTTCAGATCTTCAGGACGAAGCGGGGATCGGCGCTGACGACGCTGATCTTACGCGGTGATGCGGCGAACCGGTCTGCGGCCATCTTTCTTAGTACAGATCCTGCGGCCACCGGCGTCGGCGATGAGCTGGCGGTCGGGTCGCCGGTCTCCCGTGTGGAGGCGCGGTACGGAAAGCCTTCGTCGGTCTATCTGTCCCGGCAGGGCCGATATCACGTCTATGAAGGCCGCTACCATGGCAACCTGCTCGGGCTCATCATCCGGTTAGACAGAGGAGGTCTGGTCAGGAACTGGGCAGCCTTTCGGATCGAGGAATAGGTGCGGACGCCACGTGATGAGGGCGTCCGCCCCGGATCACGGCCTAGAATCTGGCGACGACTTGGAAGGTCGGTCCCCACGTCACGTCATTGTTGGCCAATCCCGCAAGGTTGTTGTTGATGACCTGCATGCGATAACCCATCATAACAGCCGAACCGATTGAGCCTATTCCTGTCCTGAGGCTTGGTCCGTCGAGTGATAGTCCGAATTCTGCACTATACCCCTGAGATCCTTTGAGTGTCGTTTGTATGGTTCCGCTCGGATTATTGTTCGACTTCTCATCATAGAACCCAATAGCGAGATTGCCATAGGCCTTCAAGGGTCCGGATACTGTTCCCGATCCAAAGAATCCAATCAGAGGTCCACTCATATAAACGGTTTCGTGGAGTGTAAAGGTAGACTGGCTGCTGAACCGCTGTTGCATATTATAGTAGCCGGCGAAGAATCCAAAGCCTCGCCAGACCGAAAGGGCTGCCACGATGGAATAATCCCGACGAGTGGCGGAGGTATCATCGATCGGGACGCCGTTATTCAATCCAATAGTACTGAAGTTGAACCCTCCCGCTTCCAGCCACGTGAAGTTCACGGACACGCTGTTCAGCCATTCATCGTCCCTGATTCGCATCGTCCCCGTGAGGCTCGGGCCGATCAGGGCCGTCGTATCCGATGTTCTCGTGGTGTTCACACCATTAAAGAAGCCGGCTGCCTGCCATTTGGCCACCCAGAATTTCAGGCCGGCGTCGAACGAAAATCGATCGCCTAGAATCCGCTTGTCGGTCGGTTGCTCGACAGGTGAATCGGCTGGTAGTTTATCGGCCGACCAAGCTACTTGGTCCTGCAGACACAGCACTGCAATGACACAGCACACCACGACCCTCGTGCCTCGCGTGCTCATGCATCCCTCCTGGTTCGGCTACCCACCACCACTTACAGGTCGTTCGAAGGCCTAAAATCCGCCGACGAACGGGGGCCGGTCCTGTCTTTTTGACTTCTGTTCCTGTTCGGCCGGCTTAGGAGACACCGAAGCGAGCTGAAAGATGAATTGTCCGCCTTCGTCGTTGGCACCCTGCAGAGGCTGGCTCCGTGGCATCTGCTCCGCATTGCGGGCGACCAGCGGAATGACCTGGTCCGCAATCCGGCTGGGGATGAGATAGGGCTCGTCGTTTTCTCTGAGGAATTTGATGAGGTGATACGCAAACACGCTGTGTCCATCTCTGCCCTGATCGGCGACCGGTTCGGTGCTGCCGGAGGTAAAGCCCCAGCGGGACCGCTTCGAATACAATTTGGCATAGTACTTGTCGGTCACCGGCGGTAGGATCGCCCGTGTCTGGGCGAACAGATTGCCGCTGAAACATGAATCGGCAATGATGTATACGTGCTGCGCACGCATGGCGGCTATGTAATTGCGGATCGCGGCATCGAGGATCCACGTGCCGGGCTCTTCCAAGGAGCCGTCGGCAGGCACCCACCACGCCAGCTGGTTGTCATCGCTGTATTGACCGTGGCCGGCATAGTAGACCATGACGCTGTCATGGGGACCGGCTTCGCGCGCAAGCCGGATCAACGCGCCTTCGATCCGGCTTCTCGTCGCCTCGGCATTTAACAGTAACTTGATGTTCTCGGGTTTGAAGCCGTACCGCTCGACGAGCACGTTGCGAATGCCCGTGGCATCTGCCACGGCGGTCTTCAGCTTCGGCGGTCCCTGGTAATCGTTGATGCCGATGATGAGGGCCCGGTATTGACCCTGGATAGGCACTTCACCCGGGATGGCTTGAATGACGGGACTGGATCCGCGTTTCGTCTCGTCGGCAAGAGAAGCAGAAACGGACACCAGCAAGTACACACAGAGCAGCGAGACGGCTGATAAGGGAAGAGTCACGCGCATCAGTACACCAGCCGGCGAATGGATGGTGAAGACGGGGCAAGAGTCTATACCAGGCTGGAATCAGCATGCAATACGGGGCGGGTCCATGCCCACCACCATAAGGTTTTATCGGCAGTCCATTTCCCTTAAGAGTGGATGGTGCGGCAGGAAGCTGATTCGCATTCAGCGGGTGCAGATCGGCACGATGCTGGATGCTAGTGCCGTTTGAAGTACTGCACTTCCCGTTCATGCTGCTCGGCCGCGGCCCTGGTTTTGAATGTGCCGAGGTTCCGGCGCTTGCCCGTCTTGGGATTCTTCTTGCGGGAATACAACCGATACCCTCCCGATGATAACTTTCTGATCATGGGGTGTATCTCCAGAGTCAGGCCTTGGACGTTAGATTTGTGCGACCTCTGCGACGATGGTGTGATATCCCGAAGCTCCGGCCGGCTGGGGCCGTACCAGTTCGGCAATCTGAAGTTGACCTTTTGTATCGGTTGCGCGGACGACTGTTTGATACTTTCCCGGCTTGGACGGCGTCCATGTGTAGTTCCAGATGACCCAGGAGTAGGGGGACATCGGCGGTTCGATGCGGCATTCATTCCACGTACGCCCGGCGTCGAAACTCAATTCGACTTTGGCGATGCTGTGGGGCCCGCCAAAGGCGATGCCGCGGAACGTCTGTTCGGTCCCTTTGAGCGTCTGATAGTGCCCGGGGGAATCGATTCGCGAAAATACCTTGATCGTCCCGTCGTCGGTCCACCCTTTCCGCTGCCAGTAACCCAGATAGTCGCCCGGGTACACTTCGATTTCATGGATCCATTTCACATTCTTGATGCCGTAGAGGCCCGGTACGATGAGCCGGAGCGGGAACCCATGCTCTTTCGGCAGCTTCTCTCCATTCATCAAGAAGGCGAGCATCACGTCGTCCTGCATGGCCCGTTGAAACGGAATGCTGTCGTCGTATCCGTCGATGCCGCGAAAGATCACGTCCCGCGCAGTCTCTTCGTCTGCGCCCGCATCTTGGAGAAGTTTTTTGAGCGAGATTCCTCGCCACGTCGCGTTGCCGAGGCTGTCGCCGCCTGGCAACGTATCGATGCACATGAGTGTGGATACCTGGTCGTACGAGTCCCGGTTGAGGATGTCCCGCCATCCGAGAGACATCGGTTGTTTAACTTCACCTTTTATGTTCAATTTCCACTGTTCGATATTGACCTCGCGCGAGACTGAGACGACGCTGTCCGCATAGTTCACGACGTAAAACTTTGAATTGCTGGTGAAGTATGTCGTTTCCCGTGGTGGAACAGCGAACATCCGGCCAAAGACGCCGCCGACGGCGTCGCAGCCGCCGGTCATGCCCAGGAGCCCTCCAAGGCCGGTGGCCTTCAAGATGGTTCGACGTGAGAGGTGCATAACGCTCTCCATTATCGTACATGCTTTATCTGGGCTGCAACGTGCAGGACGAGAAGAGCTGTGGTATGGTGCCTCAGACTATCTGCAAAAGGTGACGCATGGCGAAGCCACTTCACACAATGACACGTGTACGTATGGTGTTGGCTGCCACATTGTTGATCTGGGCGAGTGCCTCGCTGTCTGGTAGCGCGTATGCTGCCGATCCGCCACAAGGGTCGCCAAAAGACAGCTCAAGAGAGCAATCCCCGGAAGAGGCGGCCGGCGGACAACAACACCTGCAGCTGATGCGGAAAGCCTGCGATGAAGATGTCAAGAAGCTCTGTCCAGACATCAGACCCGGTGGCGGACGCATCCTCCAGTGCTTGCACGGTCAGGAGTCGAATCTTTCTCCAGCCTGCAGACAAGCATTGGGACCTCGCTCCTCGAATCCTTAACGGACCTATCGAGTCGATCGGCGGTGTTCCGACAGACGGATGTGCTCTGCACCAACATGGGTTGTCTTTTCCAGTTCGTCGTCGGTATTGTTCTTGTCCTGTGCAGCAGTAGCTTTGCGGAAGAGCCTGCCGCTCCGGTGCAGGGACCTCCGTCACCCCACCAGCCGGTGCCTCCCGAACGAACATCTCCGAGCGCGAGCGAGTCCGGTACGGTCTTCAAACCCGTTCGCGACTGGTGGAACGACAAATTGTCATGGGAGACCGGCGCGGGACGAAGTTATGTCCTCCCGGCCGGGGAAATTCTGTTGTATGAATTTCTCCTCAATCGTTTTGATCGGAACTTTGTCGAGCCTACGTCCGATTACGAGACGAGCTGGGACACCATTTGGAAGAATCTGACCGATTCAAAATGGGTCATAGACAACGACCAGTTCAAGGTCAATCAGTTTCTGCATCCCTACGGAGGAAGCGTGTACTACGGGTTAGCTCGCTCTTCCGGCCTCAATTTTTGGGAATCGTTCCTGTATAGCGCCGCCGGGAGTTTCCTCTGGGAAATCGCCGGAGAAACCACGAATCCCTCCATCAATGACATGATCGCGACCCCGATCGGCGGTACCTTCATTGGCGAGCCGTTTTTCCGCATGGCGAGCCTGTTGTTGGAGGAGGGGGAAGGAAAGCCAGGTTTTTGGAGGGAGCTTGGCGCAGCGCTGATCTCCCCTCCGACCGGATTCAACCGTCTCGTCTTCGGTAGCCGATTCGACGATGTCTTTCCGAGCCATACACCGGCGACGTTCATGCGCGTCATGGCGGGAGGTTCATTTACCTCGAGCAGCCGAAATGTGTCGTCCCAAGTTGAGGAGACGGGGGCCGTCGCCGACTTCACGTTCACGTATGGTCTTCCCGGCAAACCCGGCTATAGTTATGCGCGCCCCTTCGACTATTTCGACTTTCATGTGACCGCCGTCACCGCGAACGTGCTGGAGAGTCTCAATACTCGTGGTGTGCTCTGGGGCAAGACCTACGCAGGTGAATCGACCCGAGGCATCTGGGGGGTGTACGGAATGTACGATTACATCTCGCCCCAAGTCTTTCGGGTGTCGAGCACGGCCTTAGCGGTGGGCACAACCTGGCAAACATGGCTGTCGTCAACCTTGGCCTTGCAAGGAACGGCGCTCGCCGGAGCGGGATATGGTGCGGCGGGCAATATGGAGGCTCAGGGAGAGCGCGACTATCATTATGGGCTAACACCAGAAGGGCTCCTGTCGCTTCGGTTTATCTTCGGCGATCGGGCGATGATTGACCTCACTGCGCGTGAATTCTATGTCAGCGACGTCCTGTCTCCTGACCAGGCGGCTTGGGAGAATATCATGCGTGGAGAGTCTTCATTAACGGTGCGGGTCTATGACCGACATGGCGTAGCCGTCCGCTACCAGCACGCGCATCGGAATGCAAGTTATTCGAATATCGACTATCGAAATCAGGACGTCGGCATGGCCAGCCTCATGTACGTGTTCCTCGGGGCGTCGGGATTCGGAGCGGTGGATTGGCGTTGAATCACGTGGCGACCGGCCTTCTGCTGGCAGGCCCCTCTGTCACTTCTAACAGTTCCAGCCTTCTTCGAGACGTAGTACACCCACAGCAGGTCTGAGCATTCCCCTCTTCCTGAACGTGCCGTCGGGCCGGTCAAGGCATGATGAGCCAATTGAGTGGAGGAAACGCACACCAGGCGGACGCGCTCATTACCTGGACAAAGGTCATCTACGCGCTTCACACCTTCAGTCTCGTCACCGGCATCATCGGGACCGCCACGATCGTCGGCGCGTTTCTGACTGGTTGGCCGTCGATCATCGCGGTCATTCTGAACTATGTCAAACGGCGCGAAGTGCGTGACACATGGCTCGAATCGCATTTTCGATGGCAGATCCGGACGTTCTGGTTCGGACTACTCTGGATCGTGCTCTGCCTCGTCTTTGTCGTGGCGACTTTTGGGCTCGGGATTCTGATCGCTTGGCTGCCCGTGGGTTTGGTGGGGCTATGGTTTGTCTATAGGATCATTCGCGGATGGGTCGCACTCAGTGATGGGCATCCGATGTATGTCTAACCGCGGAGCTGTCCACGGAGCAGATTGGCATCATCCGCATGCGTGGAGGGCAGAGACTCGATTACCTGTCAGTTTTGACAGTTCCTACGATCCAGGCCTCATGGCTACACTAGAGCGCCCGAGCGTCACAGCAGCTTTCGCGACGTCGATGTGGAGAGGGTCTTGCACCATGCTGTCACAGGAGGATGCGGATGATCCCACCGGGTGACGTGACGAAACCCCTGATACTCTCAATCCTTGCTTTCGTCGTTGGAGTAGCCGTCGGATGTGCGGGAGGGTCGCCTCAACGGGACTCTTCCTATACGTTGGTGCCGATCAACGAAGTTGGCATGGTGGTCGGCGAATGGGAAGGTTTGGTGAAAAAGGACCATGGCACGCTTCCAGAAGGCTCGGTGCGACTCATGATCCGCGCCAACAGCACCTATTTGTTCGCCGGTCAAACCGTTTCTGCGGCGGCGGTGGGATCGGGGGATCTCGAAGCGCGCGACGGGCGATTGGTCGGGGAGACGGAAAAGCGCACCGTGAGATTGACGTTGTACGACCATAAGGGCAAGGCGGTGATACACGTCGAGTCGACCAACAATACAACGGGAGAACGATACAGCGGCGAATTCACGAAGGCGCAGTGAGAAGCCCGGGGATCTTGCATCCAGAGCGACGCTTGAACGAAGATGGCATGGTCTCCGGAGGATCACGGTCATGCTGAGACGGGATCCACATAGGGCATGTCTGTCGATGGCCCTCGGCGTTGCCGCCCTACTGTTTTGTCAGGCGTGTGGCTCTGAGCGATATCACACGGTATTCGATGCCGCGGAATCCGGCCTCGGATCGCTGACCTTGGCGGACGACTATCGGCACCAGCGCCAACTGCAGCAAGTCCTGCTCGAGGATCCGGCATTCGCCGGCCTCACGCTGACCGCCTATGTCTTCATGGATCACGGATATGTGGTCGGCCATGTGCGGAGCCCGGAGCAAGCCGAGGCTGTTTTCCAGGCCGCCCGTACGGTCGAGGGGCTACGATCGCTCAACGCCTTCCTTCCGATTAAGCGGACCGCCGACCTGGTGGGAGAAGTCGTCCCGGATGAGGTCTTGAAGGAAAAGATTCAGGCGGGGCTTGCGCGGGCTTCCGGCGTTGTGGACTCGCGCGTACATGTCGAGGTCCTGGATCACCGCGCGATCTTGCTGGGTGTCGTCTCGGGAGCGGAAGAAAAAAACCGTGCGGAAGATGTCGCTGCAGGTACGATCGGTGTGAAGCGCACCATCAGTTGGCTGTTGTTGCCAGAATCCGACTATCTCGCGATCCGGTCGCAGGTGTTTTAGAAAGCAATGCGATGGACAGGATCGGATATCAGAAGGCCGCCACGGCACACCGTGTGCGGCGACTGTCTTTCCTCGTCGTGGTCATGCTGTATGCCGCCGCATGTACGGAACCGACTCGAGAGACCCTTCGGGAGCCGAACGGCATCCCGATGCAGCGGATCAAGCTGCTGACGTACAACACGCTCCACGGGCTTGAGCCGAGCGGACTGACGGTCAAGGCCAGTGAATCGAAAGAGGCCAGACAGGCGCGGCTTGATCTGCAATTTCGACAGCTCTCCGTCATCCAACCGGACGTCATGCTCCTTCAAGAGGTCAATCCGCTCCCCGAAATGGCCGACTCGTACGTCGCGGCGATGAAGAGCGCCGGATTGGACTATCGGTCCGTGCATCAGGTGGATGCCTGCGGAGTTCGGATGGCTCCTGGCCTCGCCGTTGTGCCGGGGTTGAACAACGGGCTGGCTGTTCTCGCGAGGGCGCCGTTGCGACTTCGAAAAGTCGAAGGTCTCAAGCTCAGCGGAGGCTTCGGACGCTGCGACGATTATATGGGCTTTCAGACGGGTGAGCTTCGGTATGCGCTGATTGCCGAGGTGGAAAACCCGAATACCGGCAGGAAGCTGTTGACGGTCAGCCTTCATCTGCATTCCGGAATCGAGCGGAACGCGTTCTTCATTCAAAAGATCAATGAGGCCGTGCAGCAGGGAAAGGGACGACGTGAGGACTTCGAAGGCATCGTGGCCGCCATGGAGCAAGACCAGCAGCGAAGGCTCGATGAGATTCGCCTGCTCGTGAAGGAGATCCAAAAGCTGTATGCGGCAGGAACCTATCTTGGAGTCCTCGTCGGCGGAGATTTCAACTTCGAGCCCGACGATCCGGAGTACCGGGAACTGGAGCAAGCCGGTCTTAGGGACACCTTCTCGATGGCGCGTCCCGAAACAGAGGTTTATAGTCTTGATCCTCAGCGCAACGTGATTGCCGGCCGGGGGCTGCAGGAGGTCCCCTCCGCGCTTCGATCGGCACTGAAGCGGCTTCCTGACAGTCAGCAACAGAAGATTCTTGAAGGTTATCAAAAGGGGATCAGCCAGGCGAGGCGGGTGGATTTTCTGTTTCTCATGAAAAAGCCATCCGACCATGCGACCGGCTGCTTCAGGCAGGAACTCTTTGGACGATCCGATGAAAGCTTGTCCGCGCCAGGATCGGACCACTATGGCGTCCTCGTCACCTATATCGCCGACAAGACCGAGTGCAGCTGAGGGGCTTCCGGAGATGGAGGATTCTCATGTCGATGCCGCTTCATGACATTATCGGGTTCGTCGCGGGTTTCGGGACGACCTTTGCGGCGATGCCAGATCTTATCGCCATGCTCAAACGGCGGTCCTGTGCGGGCATGAATCCGACGATGGCCGCCATCATGGGGACCTTCCAAATCGTCTGGGTGTATTACGGAATTTTGGTCGAATCGAGGCCTGTGGTCGTGTGGAATGTGATTGCCGTGGGCATCAATTTTCTGGTGGTCGGTGCCTATTTTTACTTTGCCTCTAGCGTGCCGCGGCACGTCTCACTGGTCAATCATCCCCCCTCGGGCGAGGGTAAGAAGGGTTCGTCCGGAAACTAAGGGGCTCATGTCCGACATGACTGAAGGGTGGAGGACGCGTATGCCGAGTCGACGAATCGTCTGGGTCCTAATGATGCTGGCTCTTGTCCTGCCGGCCTGCAACGCCTTCAAAGTGCAGACCGACCATGATTCGACGGTAGACTTCTCCTCCTTCAAGACCTTCTCGTTCGCGGGGGTCGCCGACGTGAACAAAGGCGGCATCTATGACAATTCATTGACGCAGAAGCGCATCGAGTCGGCCGTCGCACGCGAACTTACGGCAAAGGGGCTCCGCCAAGTCGGACTCGATGAACCACAGGATCTACAAGTCCACTATTGGATCAATGTTCTGGATAAGCAGCGACTCGAAAGCGGGGGAACATCAGTCGGCGTGGCTCGAGGCCCTCGCGGCGGATATGGGTGGGGGGCCGGATATGGTGGAGGCGTCACGACCTACGAATACAAGGAAGGCACCTTGATTCTTGATCTGATCCAACCGACGAACAAGCAACTCGTCTGGCGGGCGACAATCATCGGTACCTTACAGGAATCGAACGCGGACAACGTTGAGCTTGGGAACGAGGCGATCGCCAAAGCATTCGAAAGTTATCCTCCACCTGCGAAAGCACCCTGAGACAATTTTTTATAAGAAGGAGGGAGTCATGCACCAGACGTTCAACCAGATCCTGCATCCTGTTTGTGCACGCGCCAGCCTGATCGTCGTGTTGATCGCCGGGCTGTTTCTGGCGCCAGTTCCCGGCCGGGCGGACGACGCGAATGATGCGAGGGCGGTAGTCGACCAGGCGGAAGTGACCCTCAAAAATTTCCTGAGTGACCCTGACATGAAATGGTTCGCGGCCCACCTCGAGAACGCCAAGGGCATCTATATCATTCCGAAACTGCTGAAGGGGGCATTCATCTTCGGTGTGGAAGGCGGCAACGGCGTCGTGCTTGCGCGCGATGAAAAAGACAATGCGTGGAGCGAGCCGGTGTTTTATGAAACCTCAGCCGCCAGTTTTGGCCTCCAGGCAGGAGCACAGACGTCAGAGGCCATCGTGTTGATCATGACCCAGAAAGGAGTGGATTCCCTGTTGGCGAACAAACTCACGCTTGGTGCCGACGGATCTGTTGCCATAGGACCGAAGGGGATGGGAGCCGACACAAATATCAAGGCGGATTTCGTCACGTTCACGCGTGCGAAGGGATTATATGCGGGAGTCTCGTTCGACGGGGCCTCGATCCGTACGCGGGACGATCTCAATGCCGCCTATTTCGGGGAGAACGTTCGGCCAGCCGACATTATCATTGCCCATAAGGCCAAACCCAATCCGCATTCCAAGGAATTGCATGCCATGCTGGGAACGGCCTTCGCAAAACCCGTTGACCGTTGATGAAGATGAGCCGCAATCATCGTGCGCGGCAGCGCAGCATGCAATAACGGCACTGCGCTGCCGCTGTCCCTTTACGCTCTGTCAGTTTTGACAGTGTCTGCCGGGCCTGACTCATGCTAGCGTGTCACGCCGGAGCCCAGAAAGTGCTGGTGCTCGTCATCCCTTGGGACAGGAGGTCGTATGCCGCATCGAACCCGACCACGACTGAAGGCCAGCCTCGGTGTGGTGATCGCTGTGGCCAGTGCGATGATGGGCTCGGCTCCCGCGGCGGCTTCGACGGAGCAAGAGCAGCTGGTCGAGAAAGCGAGACTCACGGTGGAAGCGTTTGCGACTGATCCGCAGCAGCAGGAGCTTTACCGATGGGTGTCCCGCAGCAAAGGTTTGTTTATCGTCCCGCAGATTCTCCGAGGTGCCTTTGTCTTCGGCGGGGCAGGGGGAGGAGGCGTTTTGCTCGTGCGAGATGAACAGTCCGGAGAATGGTCGCAGCCGGCGTTTTATAATATCGGAGCTGTCAGTTTTGGCCTGCAGGCTGGCGCGGACGCCTCCGAACTGATTTTCGTCGTAAGAACACAACGAGGCCTCGAAGAATTCTACCGCTCGGATTTCAAGCTCGGCGCCGATGTGGGCGTGTCGATCGGAACGCTTGGAAGCAGCGCGTCCATGGAAGGGATCACGGTCGATCTTGTCTCCTTTGGCCGGACGAAGGGGGCATTCATGGGGATGGCCCTCAATGGGGCGCTGATCGCAGTCTCCGACGGCTCCAACGAAGCCTATTATGGGAAACCCGTGAGACCGGCGGACATTCTGGTGAAAAACACTGTGAGTAATCCGGCGTCCGCGCGCCTGCGCGACGGCGTCGCCGCGCTGGGTAGCCGGGAATGACCCCGGGCTTGCCTCGGAAAGGATGACACCATGATGAAGATCGTCGCTATCGTGTTGGCCGTACTGATGGGGAGTGTCCTTCCCGCAACAGCGCAAGACTCTTCGGATACCAATATGGAGATCTTGAAGCAGAAGCTGAAAGCGGACAAGAAATTGATCGTGGCGGGAAACATGGATCTCTCGGATGCGGATGCCAAAAAGTTCTGGCCGGTCTATGACGCGTATCAGAAAGACTTGGAGCAGGTGAATCAAAAGCTGGCTCAGACGATCAAAGAGTATGCGGAGGCCTTCAACAAAGGTCCGGTCCAGGACAACACTGCAAAGAAACTGCTCAGCGAGGCGCTGTCCCTCGAGGAGCAGGAAACCAAGCTCAAGCGGACCTACGCTGAAAAGCTCGAAAAAGTTCTCCCGTACTCGAAGGTCGCCCGCTATATCCAGATCGAGACGAAAATCCGATCTTTGATCAAGATGGAGTTGGCCCAACAGATCCCGCTTGTGTACTGACGAGCGAGCAGGATACGCCTAACGATTTAGCCTTGCTCCGTTGCGAGGTGGAAGGAGCCGTCATGAAGCCGACAGTGGTGATCGGCCTGTGCCTCATGTGTCTGACGCTGGGTCCGGCAGTGTCCGCCCAGGAGTCCTCGGTCCACGTCGTCCGCGTCCGGCCGAACCTGGATACCGAGAAGCTGCAGTACATTCTGGCAACCGAACGGAAACAGGTGTTCGAGCGGAACATGAATCTAACCGAGGAACAGAGCGAGATATTCTGGGGCGTCTATCATCGCTATGAAAAAGAAAAGGAGCAGCTCGAGAAGACGCGGCTCCGGCTGCTCGGCACGTACATCGAAAAGTACGCCACGCTGACCAATGACGATGTCATGAAGATCGTCAAGCAGTCCGGCGAGAACCAGCGGGCGGATCTGGCCCTGCGGCAGAAATACTTCCACATTTACAGCAAAAAATTAGACCCCATGGCCGCGGCCAGGTTCCTTCAGCTTGATGACATCCTGGGCATGGTCACGCGTCTGGCGATCCTGGGCAATCTTCCGTTGATCGGTGAGGTGCCGCCTGTCGCGACATCCGGCGAGGCCCCCTCATCCGGTTTTGACCGTGCGGCGCCGGCGACGGGCGGCGACCAGGTTCCATCCGCCGGGGAGCCGTCGAGCAAGGAAGCGGCCCCATAACGTCGAATATTCCCGAGACATTGGGTGGACGTGTTAAGGAGGCATCATGGTCTATTCACGAGCGCTGCTTATTGTGATGGGGTTACTGTTTGCCACTCAGCAAGTCTGGGCAGGCGCCGATGTCTTCGTGTATCCCGCGAAAGGGCAGACGAAAGAGCAGCAGGAACAGGATGAATTCAGCTGCTATAAGTGGGCCAAGGAGCAAACAGGATTCGATCCCAACCAGCCGATGCAGCAGGCGGCTGCGCCTCCGCCCCAGGGCGGCGCTGCCAAAGGTGCGGCGCGCGGCGCTGCGGTCGGCGCGATCGGCGGGGCGATTGGCGGGGATGCAGGAAAGGGCGCGGCTATCGGGGCTGGAGTCGGAGCGGCCGGAGGGGCCATGCGTCGGCGGCAGGCCGAGCAGCAACAGGCCGCCGCTCAACAAAAAGCCAAGCAGGCCCATGATACCGAGGTGGGGAACTATAAGCGCGCGTTTTCCGGTTGTATGACGTCACGAGGCTACACCGTCAGCTGACGGCGGCTGATGCATTGCCATAGGGACACGAATTGAGGGCTCACGCACGTCATTCAATGATCAGGCTCGGCATCGTCTGCTGTTCGAGCCTGCTGACGGTCATTTGCGCCTCCGGCGCATGGGCCGCTTCTTCGCAGCTCGACATTCCTAAACCGACGGATCCGCTCAAGCCGGCACCTCCGCCGCCCGCCTTAGAGGCGTCGGTCGTGAATCTTGAAGTGCGCCTTCCCGCCGAAGAACTGGCGGCCGCGGTCGATGATGCCTTTCCTCAGGTCGCCGCACGCGAGGACGATTGGAACAATGCCGTCTCTCTCGGGGATCGTGAGGATGTCCGGTTCTTGTACCGGCTCGTCCGGGGTTCGTTCCGATACCGGATGGACCGTGATCATTTCGATATGTGGTTCGATCAGGTGCGCTATCGAATCTGGGCCCGACAGCGTCAAGGCGAGACGTTCGTCGACGGCCGCTGCGGTCACGGCGATGATCCGCCAAAGCGGGTGAATCTTGCCGCGCACTCGACGCTGTCCTGGTCGGATCGGTGGCGTATTCAATCCCACACGACGTTTGAGGAACCGCTCTTCATCGAGCCTTGCCAGCTCTCGGGTCTGGCTCTTGACGCGACGCCCATGCTGAAGACGGTGCTCCAACCGCGGCTTGCGGCGCTGGCGCAGAGCATCGATCGGATCATCCGCGAACGCACGGAAGCCAAAAAGCGCGCAGAGACGGCGTGGCAGAAACTGCAGGAACCCGTCGAGTTCGCGTCTAGTCAGTGGCTTGTCTTCAATCCGCGAGCCGCCCAGGTGAGTCCCATTACGTCGAACGGAAAGCTCTCGGTCAAAGCCTCGGTGAACCTGACGATGGAACCACGGATCGTCACCGGCTCGAAGCCTGTCGAAGGCCGGAGTCCGCTGCCTTCGCTGAAAATGACGCCAGTCCCTCTAGAGGGCTTTCATCTCGCCTTGCCGGTCACCATCGACTATGGACGAATCAACCAACGGCTCGAGCAGGACATGCTCGGCCAGGAGTTCAAGACGCCTCTGGGCGATCGGGTAAGGGTCGAGGGAGTCCAGCTCTACGGAAGCGGCGACAAGCTGATCCTCGCCATCAGGGTATCGGGGGGTGTGAACGGAAATCTGTACGCGACCGGGCTCCCCGTGTTCGATGAGGCCATGGGAGTACTCCGATTCACTGATTTGGATTTCACGGTGGACACCCGCAACGTCTTGGTGCATTCCGCCAATTGGATGTTTCATGAAGATATCCTGTCGAGCATAAAGTCTCAGGCAGTTATCGACCTCTCCGGGCAGCTTCAGACGCTCCGGTCACGTCTCGCAACGGCGTTGACACGAGACCTGGGCCCTGGCGTCAGCCTGGAAAGCGAGGTCGCCAGGCTCCGCCCTCGCGGCATTTACCCCGCGGCAGGCGGGGTCGAAGTCCACATGATTGCCGAAGGGTCGATGTGGGTGGAACTAAAGTGAGCCCAGCGGGACTGTCCAATAGGGAGGTGCACATGACCGTCTTCAAGTGGATGGCCGGCGTGGTTGGTCTTGCGACTCTTGGCGGCTTCCTCCAGATGGCTGAGCCCTCGTACGGCGCGGCCGACGACCTATCCGAATCCGATTTTGAACTCATGCGCTCCGACATACGGACGAAGAAGGGTGCCATGATTGCGGACCGCATGAAGTTTACGGATCAGGAAGCTGCGGCGTTCTGGCCGGTGTACCGGCAGTACGAAACCGATCTGGCGGCGATCAACGATAAGAAGGTGTCGATCATGAAGGACTACGTGAGCCGGCATCAATCGTTGAGCGACGCGCAAGCCAAGCAGCTGGCGGAAGACGTCTTCGACGTGGATCAGAGGACGCTGGATCTTCGGCAGAAATGCTTCGGCGCTCTTGAAAAATCGCTTCCTGCCAAGACTATCGTGCGCTGGTTGCAGCTCGAGCGGCGGCTTCAACTCCTGATCGATGCCCAGATCGCCAAGAATCTTCCCGGGATCCAGAAATAAGCGGGAGTGCCACGTTCATCGAGGATGCTTGGACGAGGTGACCAAATCGGGCGAGACGAAGGTGTGTCCGATCAGCGCTTCCCGGATGGCAACCAGCAGGTCCGTCCCCAACCGCGGTTTCACGACATAGCCCACTGCCCCCGCTGAAAACGCTTCCTCCACAAATTCCGGATCTTTGTGCACCGTAAGAAAGACGATTTTCGCCTTGGTGCCGACGCTCGTCAGCAGGCGTGCGGCTTCCAGTCCGCTCAGCGTACCCATCGATATGTCGAGGATCACGACGTCGGGATGGAGCTGTTCCGTCGCCTGCAGCACGGCATGGCCGTCATCGACCGTCCCCACGACCTGAAACTCCGGCTCGAGGATCCGGCACGCCGCCTGCAGCATCGATGGACTGTCGTCGGCGAGGAGGATCCGGACGAAGAGAGGAGCTTCGGGTCTGTCCAAGTACTGAACCATCGCTGCTCCATGCAGGAGAAGATGTGCGCGCAGTTTCTTAGCATTTGAGTCCGCTCTCCGATACTGGCAAAAGTAACAGATTCATTCGGTCCTGCCGTAGCCGCGTCTCCGTAAGGGATTCCAGAGGACCGAGAGGATGCAATGGGTTCTAATGATGGGACGCTCCCAGCGTGAGGCGCTGGTCGATGGCGAACTGGATGAGTTCCGCATTGCTTTTGAGACGAAACTGTTGCATGACGCGGTATTTGTGAAAAGCCACGGTGCGGGCCGTGACGCGCAGCACGCTTGCGGCTTCCTTCATCGAGAGCCCCTCGGCCAGCAACTGCAGCACCTCGCGTTGGCGGAATGTGAGTTCGCCTGAACCCGGTCGATCGCCCCCTTGAATGAAGGAGTCGACCATACGCTGGGAGGCGAGGGAGGTCACATAGGTATCGCCGCGGACCGCGGCCTGAATGGCCTCCGGCAACTCCCTGGCAGCCGAGGTTTTGAGCAGATAGCCCGATGCACCGATGCGAAGGGCCTCTTTGGCGAGATCGGGGTCTTCATTCATCGTCAAGAAAATCAGCTTGACGGCCGGCATCGACTGCTTAAGCTGTCGGCCTGCATCAAGCCCGTTCAAGAGCGGCATGCCGATGTCCAATACGATGACGTCGGGGCGAAGAGCGAGGGCTGTGGAGAGCAGCGTCCGACCGTCGGCCACGATCCCGAGGACTTTGCACTCCGGCTCGAGGAGTGAGACGCAGGCTTCGACGACCAGCCGATGATCGTCGGCGAGCAACACGCGCGGACGGTGCACGAAACCCCTCCTTGACCGGGAGCAGGCGGATCAGGCCGCGAGATGCACGGAAATTCGGGTGCCGCTCGACGGGCTGGATTCGACCGCGATGGTTCCGCCAGCGGCCCGCACACGCTCCTGCATGCTGATCAGGCCGAGTCTTCCCTTGGCAGAAACGGACTGCGGATCAAAACCGGCTCCCGCATCGGAAATGCACAAATGCAATGCCTCTTGATGCCCAAAGAGCTCGAGCCGTCCTTTCCTGACGCCGCTGTGCTTGACGGTGTTGCTCAACGCTTCTTGAGCAACACGGAACAGGCACAAGGCCGTTTCTTTGGTGATGGGACTGGGAACATTGCGATGGACAAAATCAATCTGGATCCCGTACTGCTCGGAGAATTCCCGGCAGAGTCCCTTGATCGCGGGGACGAGGCCAAGATGCTCGAGCTTCGCGGGGTGGAGCCGGTGCGACAGGCGATGCACGTCCGACGCGATCTCCTGGGTCAAACGGCAGAGGTCGGACACCTGGCCAGTGCCCGCGCTGTCCGGACCGAGCGTCCGTGAAAGCCGTTCCAGGCCGATGGCCAACAAGGCCAGTCGTTGGTTGAAATCGTCGTGCAGTTCCCGCGCAATCCGGCGACGCTCTTCTTCCTGAGCGTCAATCAATCGGCCGTTCACCTCCCTCAAGGATCGTTCGGCGTGCTTGCGGTCGGTAATGTCGACCATCACACCAATCAACTCCGTGCGACTGTTTTCGTACACGGCATGGACACAATCGTGGAACCAGATTTCTCGTCCATCCGCGGCTGTCATGCGATAGTCGAGCCCGTACGGTTCCCGCTCTTGGGCGGCTTTGCGGTAGGCCGAGAACACTCTAAGTCGATCATCCGGATGGAGATGCGCTTCTTTGAAGAGCGGTTGTTGGAGCCATTGGCTGAGCGGATATCCCAGAATGGTTTCCGCCTGTACGTTGACATAGGTGTGTTCTAATGTGACGGCGTCTGCACGCCAGACAATCGCTTCCAACGAACCCACGAGCTGATGATAATGTGGACGGGCTCGAAGGACGTCGGTGTCGCTCCGCGTCACCGACGGGGCGTTGGCCGTCCGCTGATGAGGAACCCGCACTGACGTAGTCAGCATGCTGATCTCCACGAAAATCGCCAATCGGCATGACGAGGGATGGCCAAGCATGAACCTCTCTCTGACTCCAGTCAAGAGCATCTGTCCGGATTCGTCTGAGAGAGGCTGTGTCCGAGAAAACGCGGCGGGGTGGGCGGAATTCATGCTAGGGCATTCAACGTGACCCACCCTGTCAAATCTGACAGTGTTTTCCATTGAATTCAGGTTGTACAGTGCTTCTCCCCAGCGGTGGAACAATGCTTCACGATGCCGTAACAAGAGCCGAGCACGGGTCGCTATCGTCAAGCCGGAATCTCCCACGTCGCCGCCGCATTGTGACAAGCGTCACCTGAGGAGGATGCCATGACCGAGGAACATCGAAGGCTCGAAGCCGCGCGCAATTTGAATACGCCATGGAGACGATGGGGACCGTACCTGAGCGAGCGCCAGTGGGGGACAGTGCGGGAGGATTACAGCCACGACGGCAATGCGTGGGACTATTTCAGCCACGATCAGGCGCGGTCGCGCGCGTATCGCTGGGGGGAAGATGGGCTGGCTGGCTTCTCCGATGACAAACAGCGATTGTGCTTTGCACTCGCCCTCTGGAACGGGAAGGATCCCATACTCAAGGAGCGGTTGTTTGGATTGACGAACAGCGAAGGCAATCACGGCGAGGATGTCAAAGAATATTATTTCTATCTGGACAGCACCCCGACCCATTCGTACATGAAATATCTCTACAAATATCCGCAAGCGGCCTACCCCTACGATGATCTCGTGGCGACGAACAGACGCCGCTCGAGAGAGGAACTGGAATACGAATTGCTCGATACCGGAGTGTTCGATGACGATCGCTACTTCGATGTCTTCGTTGAATACGCGAAGGAATCGCCGGAAGAAATCCTTATCAAGGTCTCGATCTGCAATCGGGGGAAGGAGGCCGCGGTCCTGCACCTCCTGCCAACCTTGTGGTTCCGCAACACCTGGTCCTGGTCGGAGGGGCGCCACAAGCCGAGCCTCGAGCAGGCGACTGAGCCGAAGGGCATGACGGTGATCACCGCATCCCATCCGGACCTGGGCACCCGGTATCTGTGGTGTGAAGGGGAAGTGCCGCTGCTCTTCACGGAAAACGAAACGAACTCCGAACGGGTCTTTGGTCAGCCCAACCGCAGCCCCTATGTTAAAGACGGCATTCACCACTATGTCGTCCACGGCCAGCGACAGGCCGTGAATCCGCTCCTGACCGGGACGAAGGCGTCGGCGCATTATCAGCTCACCGTCGAGGGAGGCGCGACGCAAGTCGTCCGCCTCCGGTTGAGCGCGGTCGCGGCGCCCGAGGCTGGCGACAAGGGTTCGGTCGCGTCGTTCGAGAAGCGATTCGATGAGACCATGAAGAAGCGGCTGCAGGAAGCCGACGCCTTTTACAACTGGATCGCCGCTCCGTCGCTCGGCGACGATGCGAAGCGTGTCATGCGCCAGGCGCTGTCCGGCATGCTGTGGAGCAAGCAGTACTATGCCTTCGATCTGGACGTCTGGCTGCAGGAGCACGGCGTGAACACCCGTGGAGCCGCCAAGTCCATGCAGATCCGCAACCGCCATTGGCCGCACATGGTCAATGACGACGTGATTTCCATGCCGGACAAATGGGAGTACCCCTGGTTTGCCGCCTGGGATCTCGCCTTTCATGCGGTCGCCTTGGCGATGGTCGACATCGATTTTGCCAAACAGCAACTCGACATGATGCTGCGCGAAGTGTACTTGCATCCCAACGGTCAAATTCCGGCGTATGAATGGAACTTCGGGGACGTGAATCCGCCCGTCCATGCGTGGGCCGTGTTGTTCGTGTACAGCCTGGAGAAGCAACGTCGGGGGGAGGGGGATATCAAGTTCCTCGAGCACGCCTTTCAGAAGCTGTTGCTCAATTTTACGTGGTGGGTCAACCGGAAGGATCCGGGGGGCCGCAACGTCTTCGAAGGAGGTTTTCTCGGCCTGGACAACATCGGAGTCTTCGATCGCAGTTCGCCATTGCCGACCGGGGGCAGCCTCGAGCAGGCGGATGGCACCGCCTGGATGGCCTTGTTCAGCCAGAACATGCTGCAGATCGCCCTCGAGCTGGCCTCGCATGATCCCGTGTACGAGGGCATGACCACGAAGTTCTTCGAGCATTTCTTCCGGATCTCGGCGTCGATGGACCGCGCGGGAGATAATGAAGACGAGATGTGGGATGAAGAGGATGGCTTCTTTTACGACCTCCTTCGCCTGCCTGACGGCAGCGCCATGCGGCTAAAGGTGCGTTCCATGGTCGGCCTGCTCCCGCTCTGTGCGACGACGGTGCTTCCGCAGGAATTCATCACACGGTATCCCAATGCCGTCGAGCAATCCCGCCGCTTCCTCCAACGCAATGCGGATCTCATTCCCTCTATTGCCCCGCCCAACCAGCCTGGCTTCAAGGGGAGGCGCCTCTTTGCGGTGCTCAACGAGAAGAAACTGCGACGCATCTTGGCGCGTATGCTCGACGAGAACCGGTTTCTGAGCCCGTATGGGATCCGCTCGCTCTCGCGGCATCATTTGGAACATCCCTTCACGTTTCGCGTTCATGGGGAAGAGTACCGCGTTCAATATCTGCCGGCGGAATCCAATACGGGGATGTTCGGCGGGAACTCCAATTGGCGCGGACCGATCTGGATGCCGGTCAATGCCTTGATCATCCGGGCGCTTCTGCATTTCCACCTCTATTATGGCGATGAGTTTAAAGTGGAATGTCCCACGGGCTCCGGGAAGTTCATGAATCTCTTTGAGGTCAGCCGGGAGATCGCCAACCGTCTGACGGCCATCTTCGAGCGGGACAGGGACGGCCGGCGTCCGGTCTATGGCGGTTCGAAGAAATTCCAGACCGATCCGCACTGGCGCGACCTCGTGCTCTTCTACGAATATTTTCATGGAGACAACGGTGCCGGTCTCGGCGCAAGTCATCAAACCGGCTGGACCGGCGTCGTGGGGGCGCTGATTACGATGTTCGGCCAACTGAACGAGCAGGACTGGCTCGAGAGCGGCATCGCGTTTGGACCGAAGCACGAGAAGGTGCCCACCATGAATATGCAGGAGGAGCCTGCGCATAAGGTGACGAGTTGACGGCGATGAAGCACGATTTGATGGCCCGTTGGGCCCGTCGCCCGACGATTTACGAGATCAACACCTGGGTCTGGCTGTATGAACTGAGCGGCCAGACACGGCGCCCCGTCACACTGGGCGACGTTCCGCGAGAAACCTGGGACGCGCTCGCTTCGTACGGATTCGATGCCGTCTGGTTCATGGGCGTGTGGGAACGCAGTCCGGCGGGTGTCGCGATTTCTCTCCAAAACGACGGGCTCATGGCAGAGTTTCGGCGGGTGCTGCCAGACTTTACCGTGCAGGACAATGTCGGCTCGGCGTATTGTGTGAGGGACTACCGCGTGGACGCCCGGCTTGGCGGCCCCGAAGGGCTGGCCCATGCCAGAAGAGAACTTGCCGAACGCGGCATGCGGTTGATCCTCGATTTTGTCCCGAACCACGTCGCCGCCGACCACCCCTGGGCCACGACACATCCGGCCTACTTCATTCAAGGAAATGCAGGCGATCTGACGGAAAAACCCGGCGAGTTTCTCCGGGTCGGGGACCACGTGCTCGCCTGCGGGAGGGATCCCTATTTTCCGCCATGGCAGGACGTGTTGCAGCTGAACGCCTTCAGTCCCGACCTGAGAAAGGCGGCGGCTGAGACGGTCCTGTCGATCGCCGATCAGTGCGACGGCATGCGCTGTGACATGGCGATGCTCTTGCTCAATCAGATTTTTGAGCGGACATGGGGAGTCCGGGCGGGCGCGAAGCCGCAAACCGAATACTGGCGTGAAGTGATCGGAACCGTGAAGCAGCGTCATCCTGGCACGCTGTTCATGGCCGAGGCGTACTGGGATCTGGAGTGGGAACTGCAGCAACAGGGATTTGACCTCTGCTACGACAAGCGGCTCTACGATCGCCTCGAGCACGAGAACGCTGAAAGCATCCGGCTCCATCTCTGCGCCGACCCCGACTATCAGGCGAGACTCGTCCGCTTCATCGAAAATCACGATGAGCCCCGCGCTGCGGCGACATTTGCCCCCTCCAAGGCGCGAGCGGCGGCGGTGACGGTGGCGACCCTGCAGGGCGCGGTCCTGTTCCATGACGGACAGTTCGAGGGGCGGCACGCACGGGTGCCGGTGTTCCTCCGGCGGCGCTCGCAAGAGCCGATCGACCGAGGCCTTCAGGCATTCTACAAAAAGTTGCTCGGAGCCCTTCGCGGTGAGGACTTCAAAGGCGGTCAGTGGCACCTCTGTGAGCGTACCGGATGGCCCGATAACCACAGCCATCTCAATCTGGTGGCCTGGTGCCTGACCGGTGAACGGGCGCGCCATCTCGTGGTCGTCAACCTGTCGGACATGCCGTCCCAAGGAAACATCCGGCTTCCCCCCTCGGGGTTGGACGACCGCGCGTGGCGCATGACGGATGAAATCAGCGGGGCCGTGTACGAACGCCGTGGCTCTGACGTTCGTGACGCCGGGTTGTACGTTGATCTCGGCCCGTGGGGTGTGCATGTGTTGAAATTCTGAGCGACAGTTTCTCATTCAACGTTCAATGTGTGGCGGCTGGCGCATAGAGGAGGAGGGAGAGCATGTGGCATAGGCGAGCGTTGTGTTCGCTGGTGATTCTGACGGCATTGCTCCAGGGGAGTTGTGGGGCCATGCAATCGATGGGCGGTACGAATACGTTGATCAGCTTGCTCACCAACCAGTTAGGCGTGACGTCGAATCAGGCCACGGGCGGTGTCGGGTCCATACTCAGCCTCGCAAAGGAGCGGCTGCCCGCGATGGATTTTACGGCGCTGACCCAGTTGATTCCCGGAGCAGAGTCCTTCATGAAGACGGCGAAAGACCTCGGCGCCGTCACCGGACCGGTGGGCGATCGGACGGGACTTACGGCCGCCTTTTCTCGTCTGGGGATGGGTTCGGACATGGTCCCCAAATTCACCCAGACCCTTTCGGATTTTGTGGGAAATGCGGGAGGGCAGCCGGCGAGAAACTTACTCGCGGAGGCGGTCAAGTAATCCGGTGGTCGAAGCTTATAGGAGCGAGCATATGCCACGGCATTGGTGGATAAGCATACCAGCGGCCCTGCTGATGGTCTCCTGTTCGACGATGCCCAGAGAGTTCGAGACGCTGCGCGTGCACATCGCCGATCTGACTGCCAAGGATATGGCGATCTTTGAGCAGCGGTTTGACGTCAAACTCCGCATTCAGAACCCCAACGAAGTCGACTTCAACATTAACGGACTGCGGTTCGAGATCGAGTTGAACGATCGCGAATTTGCCAACGGGATGTCGGGGCAACGCATCACCGTGCCGCGATTCGGATCGGAGGTCGTGGACACTGAGGTCTTTACAACCCTGGCGAGCTTTCTTCGGCAGGTGCAGGATCTGAGTGGGGCCAACGGACAGAAGGTCAGATATCGCTTGAAAGGGACGGCGTTTGTGGACTTGCCCGGCAGCTTTAAGGCGCCGTTCGATGAGAAGGGGGAAATCGATCTCAACCTCGGCGTCGTTCCCGACAAGCAGGGCGACCTGGTCGCCCCCCCCGACATCCAGCACAAGGAGAATCGTCCATGACAACGCAACGTCCGCGGGTTCCGCTGGTTCCGGCAAGAATCGTCCTGCTAGCCGGAGTGGGAGCCACGCTGGTGATGGGTTTCGCCAATCCGGTGGTGTCGGCCGAGCCGGTGGCGCAACAACAGGTCGTCGATAAGGCGCAATTGACCCTGGAGGCCTTTGCTGCAGATGGCCAATTGAAGGATCAGTTCAAGCAGTTGAGCAAAGAGGCCAGAGCGCTGTTCATCATTCCGCAGTTGATGCGAGGGGCATTCATCTTCGGCGGCGCCGGCGGCAGCGGCGTCTTGATCGTGAGGGACGAGCAGAGCGGAAAATGGGGGGACCCGGTCTTCTATAACATCGGCTCGGCAAGTTTCGGCGCGCAGATCGGCGCCGACGTGTCCGAGATGGTTCTGGTAGTGCGAACTAGGAAGGGGCTGGAGGAATTTTATACGAACGACTTCAAGCTCGGAGCCAATGCCGGCATGGCGACCGGCCCCGTCGGCGCGGGCATGTCCATGCAAGGCATCGCGGCCGATATCCTCTCATATGCCAGACAGAAGGGCGCGTTCGCCGGGATGGCCGTCGATGGAGCGTTCGTCTCGATCTCGAACGAATCCAATCAGGCCTATTATGGAAAACCGGTGCGTCCCACCGACATCATTCTCAAAAAGGAGATCGGCAATCCCAAGTCGCTCCAGCTTCGAGCCGCTGCGGATAAATTGATGAAGTAGAAGGAGCCACTCTGATGTATGATCCGGCTCCTGATGAGCGATAAGCCGTGCGGTTCATCGGCAAAGCCCCTCGTAGTGTTGTTGCTGAGTTGTGTGTTGGCGGCCATGCCTCACGTCGGCATGGCGCAAGACACGCCTGAGGAGTCTGCTTCCGGTGTGGAACCAGCAGCAGACGAGCCGGTGACAGAGGAAGCCGGCGGTACAGAACCAGAGACGCCCGGGACTCCTCCTGACCGACGACGGAACCCTTTCAAACGCCTTGGGCCACAACCGTTGACACCCGAGCAACGGGAAGAGGCTGAGCGGCTTCGCAAAACCGCCGCGAAATACGGTACGGATCCCACGGCGATCGTGGGCCGGATGCAGTTGACCAGCCAATACTTGGATCTCACTCCCCACGCCAACGCCACGCTCACAACAGCGCGTGTCGATTTACCCTTCCGGGGCGATTATCTGCTTCGAATGGACATGCCGTTCCTCAGAACCACCGATGGCCAGAGTCCTGGCCTGGGCAGCCAGCGCGGTCTCAGTGATCTCGCGGTGACGGCCGGGTGGCGCGCCTACAACACCCCGGAATACGCGCTGCTTGTCGGCGC